>OGYC01000907.1_pt1 | contig 28131 bp, 25 predicted proteins | sample 1576461 | NCBI WGS metagenome assembly OGYC01 (sample SAMEA3541569, study PRJEB24748) | human gut metagenome | biome: human gut; feature: human-associated habitat; material: faeces | place: China | collected 2012 | reverse complement strand
CAAAGGCTCTGCCTTTGGAAACCGCAAGCCTTTAAAAAGGCTTGACCTAAATTTTAATTGTCTAAGGGTAGTTTGCTAGCTAATTACTTTGTTGCTCTTGCTGCGATGATGTGTGCCATTTCGCCGACATTCTTCATAGAGGAGATTTCGCCCATCTTGAACTTCATACCAAACTCTTTCTCAACTGCTGAGATAAGTGTGATATGCTCAAGGCTATCCCAATCTTCAATATCGTCTGCTGTTGTTGCAGGCTTTACAACGATACTGTCATCATCAAATACATCTCTGAAAACCTCATTAAGTCTTGCGAAAATTTCATTTCCTGTCATAGCTATTATCTCCTTTGTTAGTTTAAATATATTTACTCGTTATCGGAAACCTCAATATAACGGTTCTGATTTTCATAGCCCTCTATTGGAAGCTCCCAAACGGTATTGCCATTTTCATCTTCGCTTATCTTTGCAAAGCCAAATGTTCCGTAAAGCTCACGAACCATTCCGTTTTTCTTTGTTGGATAATAATATCCTCTGATTTTAGAAATGCCATTCTGACGGCATTTTTCTACGAGAGTATCGAGCATAGCCTGTTCCATATCTCTCTTTAATACTCGACAGCTCATCAACCAAAGGTCGATATGAAGTGTATCCTCACGCTTTTCGCCAATAACTACTGAAACAACGCCATTATCACCGAATTTATCAATAAGCTTTCCGTAAAGTCTGATATAATTCGGGCTGTGCCAGACTTCTTCCATTTCAGTCTGTGTATAACGCTTTGTAGTAAGATTGAACTGGTTGCTCTTATTAGTAAGCTGTGTAATTCTTGCTATATATACAGGAATAAAATCGCCGATAGTTGCCTTCATATCAAGGCTCTTGAGATATTCGCCGTAATCAGCGAAAGAGGCTTGCTGTGCATTTCGCATAGCATTTTCCTTGTACATTTCATTACGCTTGAGGTCGTCCTCATTGAATGTAGTAACCTCGAAAAATCCGCTTCTGTCTATTGTAGTGATGTAGTTTTCGACAGAATCCATCACAGGAGCTTGTACACCCTTTAACTGTGCCTTGACAATTTCTCTTTCGGCTGGGTTATCATCAACAAAAACAATAGCTTCAGGCAGAATATTAAGCTCTGCGGCGGTTTCTGCAATGTTTCTGTCCTTGTTTTCCCAGTTTGCCTTGATGATTATAAAGTCATCTGGCTTGAGTACGCCCTCAGGGTGATTAAGTCCTGCGATAGCGTTTTCGTGGTCATTCTTTGAGCATACAGTGAGGATTATTCCGAGAGATTTAAGCTGTTTGATGTAGCTTTGGAATTCATAATAAGATTGTGAAACGCCATTTTCTTGACCGATTTCTATTCCGTCTACGCCGTCATCACCGACAACTCCGCCCCAAAGGGTGTTATCGAGGTCGAGAGCAAGAGCCTTTTTATTCTTGCCGAAAATAGACTTAATGATATTAGATACAGAGAAAGCCAAGGATGGAATAGCCTCAAAGCACATAGCGTACTTATACATATTCCAGAAGCTTGGATTCGACCATTCTTTCAAGCCATAATCGGCAGAAAGATAGTTAATATCATTGATATAAAAGCCCTCGGTCTTTTCTGCGAAATCGTAAAAAGCCTGATTAAGACGGCTTATAAAATTCGTTCTGCCACGATAATCTGAGCAATCCTTGTTGCCCATAAGGCGATAGAATGGCATTTCAAAGTTATTTTGAATGATAGGACAATGAAACTTATCTCTTATGCTGTTCCAGATATTCTCGAAACGGGCAAATTCAGCCTTTAGCTTTTCATCAACAATTTCTTTGCTGTCTGTAACCTCAGGAAGATTGCGGATATTACGGTTTGTTGTATGAACAAAGACAATATCGGGCTTAAAGCAGATAAGCTCTTCACTTGGAAAAACAGCGTCCTGTTCATACTGTGCATATTCCGACTCATAAAATTCAGCTTCTATACCAGCATTGAGCAGAAAAAGCTCAAGAGTATTTATAATTTCGTTTGTTGTAGAACCACCAAAAACGGCGATTTTCTTTTTTATTCTTGCCGAGCCATCTGCAAGTAATTCACGCTTAATAGACTTGCGTTTCTTAATGATATATGACGGGTCGAATGGATAATTCAATTCCTGCATTTTATTTACCTCCTTATATTGCGATGAACACCTATCTAAATAAATAGTTTTTGATAGTCTTATGCACCCACAGCTAAGTACTTGAGCTATGGGTGCATAAACTTTGTAATTAGTCGGTGCCTTCCTCTTTTTTAGCGACCTGTTCATCAACTATTGTGCTTGATGAATCCTGAGTTATAAGATTTGCAATATTGTCTGCATTATCACCGACAACTGAATATGCCGACATTGTGAAGAGAACATCTGTTGCTCCAACTGTCTTAATGAAGTTTACAAGATTTCTCTCGAAGTATCTTACATCAACTACATAAATTTCCTCAAAGGAGCTTGTATAGAATGGAATTTCAGCGTTGCCGTAGCTATCCTTAATGACAACCAATTTTCTGCCATTGTTTACAGCAGTTTTAACCTTGACAACATAGCTGTCACCGCCCATATATCTGAGGTAAGAGTTTGCAATATCAACCTCATTGAGCAATGCCCAACTGCCTTGGTAATTAAAGCTTTGGTCGTAATAGTAGGTTGTATACTTAGCTGATGGTTCATAGTAGGTGAAGGTTTCAGGGTCGTTGAGAAGTCTTGAATCGCCTGAGAACGCATAAAGAGTACCAACATAGCCCTCAGTATCGACCTTTTTATACTTGCTTATATCAGCGAAATCTACACCAGCAGTCTTTGCAAAAGCCTCTGAAGCATAGTATGCACCAAGTGCCTGCCAGTGATGGTCTGTACGACAGTAAATCGGCTCTTCTGTATGCTTTCTGAGAACACTTGAAATATTAACCGAAGTTATGCCTTCATCAAGCTTAGAGGCGATATTATTAAAGCAATCCTCTTGGCTTGCAGAATAGTCTGCAAAGTTAGCAGGAGTATAGAATTCACTTGCAAGAGGTGCTGGCATAGAATAAACCTTAACCTTGCCACCAAGCTGTTTATTAAGCTCATTAAGGCTTGAGGCATAATTGTTTCCAGAACCATTGCCGAAAAGCTCAAGTCCACGCCAATGACCGTCTTGGTTTATAATGAGCATACCGTTTTCGTAACCGCCCTCAGCCTCTTCTTGTCGGAAGTCCTTCTGGTCTTTTTCAGAAGTTTCCTCACTCTGGCTTGCTGTAGAGGTATCACTCTTGCTTGTTGTGTCTGATTTTGAGGCTTCAGGCTCGCTTGAACTACTGTTATTCTTAACAGGCTTAACGGGTTTACCTATAATAATAGCAGTATCATTGGTTGTAATGCCAAAAAGTCCCTTGATATTGTTGCCCATATTTTTGAAATCATCACGATATGGAACAGTGTCATCATACCATTTTGTTACGCCAGCAGTAAACTCCCCACTAAAGTAGCTGGCAAAGGAGAAGCTCGGAAAAGTTGTCAATTCACGCTTTTCAATAACAGATTGCTTAGAGCGTGGAAAAAATATTAAAAAACCTACACCAATAGCCATAAGAAGCATCAGAATAAGTACGGATATGGTCGAAAAGCCATTTTCTAAGGCTCGTCTGCTCATACCGTTCTGTCTTCGTGCAGGCTGTGGTCTTTGTCTGTCATCTTGCATATTAACAGTCCTTTCAGTATGTCACAAATCGAGGTTTAAATCAGAATCTCCAGTAGAGGAATGGGTTATTTGTAGAATCAACAAGCAAAATACTTGATATTACAAGGAGTACGCCACAGCATACAGTTGAACCCATTCTGCCAAGAGCATAGATTGTGTTGTTTCTGTTCTCGAAGAAGAATTTCTTGATAGCAGGGAGAACAGGCATACAAGCAACCATTGCGAAGATAATGAGGAAGCAGTTATTTACAAAGGAGTTCCAAGTGAGCTGGTCTGCAAACGGACTTCCGTTTGAAATCATGCTTATACCAGTGATATTGAGGAAGAACTGTCCAAGCTGTCCCATATCCTCAAAGTAGAATATACCGAAGCCGATTATAATAACAAGCTTGCTATAAATGTGCTTCCACCATAGTGGCCACTTCTTTATTCGTTTTTTGCCGAGCTTTTGCTCAAAGAAAATGAAGAAGCCGAAGTAAAGTCCCCATAGAATGAAGTTCCATGCAGCACCATGCCACATACCTGTGCAGAACCATACAAGGAAAAGGCTGAAATATTTTCTATTCTTGCCGAAAATAGGAACATAGAGGAGATAATCCCTAAAGAATGAACCAAGGGAAATATGCCATCTCTGCCAGAATTCTGCGATAGTCTTGCAGGCAAATGGATACTTGAAGTTTTCGTCAAAATGGAAGCCGAACATTCTGCCAAGACCGATAGCCATATCTGAATATCCACTAAAATCAAAATATACATACATTGAATATACTATAACAGTATACCATGTTCCAAGAGTGGAAAGTGTAGAAATATCTTGACCAAAGAATTGTGTTACGATAGCATAGAGGTTATTTGCAATAATAACTTTCTTTGCTAAACCAACAATAATTCTCAATGCACCTTCGCTGAGGTCGGTTGCAGTAACTCTACGCTTAGAAACCTCTTGCTCAACAACACTATATCGAACAATAGGACCAGCGATAAGCTGTGGGAAAAGTGATAGATAAAGTAGGAATTTACTGAATTGTCTTTGAGGCTTAACATTCTCCCAATAACAATCGAGAACATATGAGATTGCCTGAAAGGTATAGAAGCTTATACCTATCGGTAAGGCAATCTGTGGAACAGGAATTGATGCGTGGAAAATACCGTTAAAGGTTTCTGCGAAGAAGCCAGTATACTTGAATATCAAAAGAAGAAGTATATCGACAGATATAGCTGTAGCTATAAATATCTTACCTCTTGGTTTATTTCGGTTAGCACCTATGTGCATACCCATTATCCAGTTGAACGCCGCACTAAATAAGAGAAGAATTATCCAGATAGGCTCTCCCCATGCATAGAAGATGAGAGAAAATACTATTAGCACCTTGTTTCTTGTTTCGAGCTTTTTAGCAGCGAAATAGCAAATAAGGCACAAGGGCAGAAAAAAGTAGATAAAGAACAAATCTGCAAATACCATTTGTGCAACTCCTTAAAATTTTTATTCCTGAACATTATATATCCATCACTAAGTATTGTAGATTAATTATAATCATACGATTTTAGTATAACATACCCAATGCGATTTTGGAATATATTTTTCAAAAAATTAACTTTGCTTTTCTAATGAATTTTTCTTTTTATTTTCAATATTTTTTGTAGTAGATTTTTGCATAAAAGCTATGTTAAAAATCGGCAAAATCACTAACGCTCTTTGCTTGACAAATATTATTGAGAAAATTATAATTAAAATTGTAGTATTATATAAAAAGTACTATGATTATATATTTAGGAGTTGATTTTTGATGTTTTGCGAAAATTGTGGAGCAAAAATAGCAGATAACGATATGTTTTGCCAAAACTGTGGCAAAAGAGTTGAGTTCCCTGCTACACAGCCTATACCTGAACAAAATGTAAGCCAAGCAGAGCCAGAAGCTTCTGCACAAAATTCAGAGCAAGCTGTTCAGGCAGAAACGGTTGCTGCACAACAAACAGCAACAGCAGTTGCCGAGCCCCAGCAGCCACAGGCAAATCCATACACTCAGCAAGCCCAACAGCCTCAAGTGAACCCATACGCACAACAGCCTCAGCAAAATCCATATGCACAGCAGATTCAACAGCCTCAGCAGAATCCATATGCACAGCAGTCACAGACAAATCCATATTTACAGCAAAATCCTTATGCTATGCAAAATGGACAGCAGATGGCACAACAGCCTAAGAAATCCAATTTTAAAATTAACAAAAAGATGATTATAATTGGCTCTGTCGTTTTAGCAGTAATTATTGCGGCTGTAATAGTTATAGGAATATTGGTTTCTAATGCAAATAACCCAGTTAATAAGATGATTAATGCTATTAATAATGGTGAATATAAGACGGCAAATGAACTTTATTACGATAACTATAAAGCACTTTCTGATAATAAAGCTGTCATAGATGCTATTCAAGCTCAGGTTGACGCTGTTAGAAAAGCTTATGATGATGGTTCTATGGACTATGATACTGCAATGGATAAGCTTGATGATATTTCTGATTTACCGATGTCTTATGAAACATCACTTAGCGAAGTAAGGTCAGAAATAAGAGAACTCGAGTCATCAGCAGATTATCTCAAACAAGGTGATGAGTATCTTAAAAAGAAGGAATATAGTAATGCAATCTATTACTATGACGAAGTATTAGAAAAGGATACAGCTAACTATAAAAAGGCTCAGGAGCAAAGGGCAAAGGCTATTGATGGTATTCGTCAGGAATATCTTGATGAGGCAAAAGAAGAATTTGATAATGGCGAGTATAAATATGCAATTTCAGACCTTCAAAATGCTTTAGATGATAATTATCTCACAAATGACGAGAAAATCAATGCACAAATAGCTACATATGTAGATGAGATTATCAAGAAATCAGACGAGTATTTCAATAATAAAGATTATGAAAATGCACTTGATCTGATTGTCAATATTAAGAATATGTTCGATGAGGGCAGTGATAACTATACTAAACTCAATGCTCAGCTTGAAAAGCTGAATAAAGAAATTCCTGTTAAGCTTCAGGATATTAGTTTCAGTAGCTCAAATTCAGATTATTTCTATAGATACCAGAGTGGTTCTAAGGATATTTCAGGCAATGAGTATAATAGCGATAATGTCTGCACAATGTCTGTTTCTAAATATCACGAAAATGCGTATGCAGAGATGTATGTTAATAAGGGCTATAAGAAGATTAAAGGCATAATAGCAGTTAAGGATAATAATTATAGCAGTATTTCGAGCGACACAAGAGCACATTTTGAAGTTGTAGGCGATAAGAAGACACTTTATAAGAGTGAAGTTCTTACAAATAAATCTGAGCCTATTAACTTTGCGGTTAATATAAAAGATGTAGACACACTTACAATTAAGCTTGTTTATTCTAAGGGTAGCGGAAGTTCAGGTATGGATGTCATTCTTTCAGATGTAGAGATTTATTCAGTAGATTCAAGCGAGCCTGATGCACCTGCAAATGAAACAAGCGAAGTTTCAAAGGTAGAATCAAGTAAGGAAGAAAGCTCAAAGGCAGAGTCAAGTAAGCCAGAGAGTTCAAAAGCTGAATCAAGCAAAGCGGCCTAAGAGAAATTAGAATAATTAAATATTCATAAAGAAATCCCACAGCTCCATATGATTGAAGCTGTGGGATTTTTGTAGCTGAAATTATTTAACAAATATTGAACAAATTGCAGTTTTACCATTATATGTTTTTGCAGTAATAGTTGTGGAGCCCTTTTTTATGGCTGTTACTAATCCGCCGGAAGCTTTTACCGTTGCAACAGATGGGTTACTTGAAGTGTATACAACACTGTATGAAGCATAACCACTTGGAAGCGAGCTGTTAAGGTCAAATTTTTCGCCAACTTTAAGGGTGAGTTTTGTTTTATTAAGTGAAATACCTGTAGGTGCTTTTTTAACAGTTACTTTACAAGTAGCCGTTTTGCCATTGAATGTTTTTGCAGTAATAACTGCTGTGCCTACTTTTTTAGCTGTCATAATGCCACCTGCTGAATTTACGCTTGCAACCGCACTATTGCTTGATGAATAAACAACTCTATGGGAAGCTGTACCACTTGGCAAATAACTATTAAAATCAAATTGTTCACCAATACCTACAGTAATACTTGTTTTATTAAGACTTATTTTGCTTGGTGCAGCTTTTACTGTTATCTTACATCTAGCGGTCTTTCCATTAGGAATTTTTGCTGTAATAACTACAGTTCCATTATTTTTAGCAATAACCTTTCCTCCTGAAACTGTTACAACATTACTATTATTTGTTGACCATGTGACTTTATTATTAGAACCAGTAAATGCTTTAAGGGTATAAGTTTCTCCTTTGCCTAATGTTAATGAAGATTTATTAAGTTTTACTTCATCGGCAACATAGAAAGCAAATTTGTTAGCTTTTGCATAAAGTTCTGCATCAGTTCCTTTTGTACCAAAAACCGTAAATCCCACAACCTGTTTATGATTTTCTAATTTACCAAATCCCCATTTAGGTACAAATCTAGTTACAGTTTCAATATTATATTCTCCGCTTAATCCATAAACACTATTTGGAATGGTTACACTTTTTAAACTTGCACAATTATAAAAAGCACTATATCCTATTGTTTTTAATCCTTCAGGAATAATTACACTTCTTAAATTATAACATTTAGCAAAAGAATTATCATCTATTATAGTTACACCCTCAGGAATAGTTACACCTTTCAAACTATTACAATTATAAAAAGCATATGGACCTATTTTATTGGTACCTTTCGATATAGTTACATTAGTTAAATTTGTGCAATCAGCGAATGAGTAATATGGTATAGTCTTTACCTTACTTGGAATTGTAATTTTTTGAAGTTTGCTGCAGCCTCTAAAAGCAAATGTACCAATATTTTCTATAGTATTAGGTAAGGATATACTTGTTAAAGATGTACAGTTTTGGAATGACTTACTTCCAATATTAACAGCACCATTAGCGATACTTACTGTTTTTATATTAGCGTTATCTCTAAAGCTTCCTTGTTCTATTTTAACATAATAGATTTTTCCATTCTTTTTTATATAACCTGGAATTTTAATATTTGTAGCATTACCTGTGTACTTTTTGGTTGTGGCATAGTTCCTTTTACCATCTGAACCAAAACTAAAGTCACTCTCTTGAAATACATAGGTTGTGTCAGAAGCGGTGGTACTTGCTACAGGTATAGAAGTAGCATTTACAGCTGCAATAAAGCAGCCCTGTGCAACCATCATAGCCATAAGAATAGCTATTACTTTTTTGCTTGTTTTTTTCATAGTAATACCTCCTAAAAATTTTTGTTTTGGACTGAAAACAGTCCGTATTATTACCGTATAATTAACGGATAATATCCTTTGTCTTGCTTTATGAGATTATATCATAAAAAAATAATTATGTCAACTATCAGTTGATAAAATACACCGAATAAATACTATATAAAAATATAATTTCAGTGAAAGGCGGTGTCAGATTGGTGAATTTTGGAAACAGATTGAAAACACTCAGAATAAAGAAAAAGCTTACTCAACAACAGCTCGCAGACCTTTTAGGACTTACAAAATCTGTAATAAGTGCCTATGAAAACGGACTGCGTTATCCTGCATATGATGTTTTAATAAAAATCGCAAGAATATTTAAAGTTTCAACAGACTATCTCTTAGGTGTTGAGATAAAAAGAGAAATAGATACATCAGGACTGACAGATGAACAGGTTGAAGCGTTAATTGTACTAATTGATACTATAAGAAACAATGATTAAAATTTGCTGAAATTTAATGATTTTACTTGATAATTATAAAACTGTACTCCTCAAAAATATAAAATCTGTGCATTGTAATAGTGACAGTTTCAGTTATAATGAGCTTATGTAAACATTTTGTAGGTCGTGTGCACAGGCTTGAGATGTTATTTTATAAAATATAAGGGAGTTTTAATATTATGTCAGAAAACAGATACGGTCTTAATAAAAATCTCGCCCAAATGCTCAAGGGTGGCGTTATTATGGACGTTACTACCCCTGAACAGGCTAAAATCGCAGAGGCAGCAGGTGCTTGTGCAGTTATGGCTCTCGAAAGAATCCCAGCTGACATCAGAGCAGCAGGCGGCGTTTCAAGAATGAGCGACCCTAAGATGATTAAGGGTATTCAAAAAGCAGTTTCTATTCCTGTTATGGCTAAGGCAAGAATTGGTCACTTCGTTGAGGCTCAGATTCTCGAGGCTCTCGAAATCGACTATATAGATGAAAGTGAAGTTCTTTCTCCAGCTGATGACACATATCATATTGACAAAACAAAGTTCAAGGTTCCTTTCGTTTGCGGTGCAAGAAATCTTGGCGAGGCTCTCAGAAGAATTGCTGAGGGTGCATCTATGATTCGTACAAAGGGTGAAGCTGGTACAGGTGATGTTATTCAAGCTGTTCGTCATATGAGAACTATCCAGAGCGAGATGAGAAAGATTCAGTCTATGCGTGAGGACGAGCTTTTCAATACAGCTAAAGAGCTTGCTGTTCCTTATGACCTCGTTAAATTTGTACACGAAAATGGCAAGCTTCCAGTTGTTAATTTCTCTGCTGGTGGTGTTGCAACTCCTGCTGACGCTGCACTTATGATGCAGCTTGGTGCAGAGGGCGTATTCGTTGGTTCAGGTATCTTTAAGTCAGGCAACCCTGAGAAGCGTGCAGCAGCTATCGTAAAGGCTGTTACAAACTACAACAATCCTGCTGTTCTTGCAGAGCTTTCTGAGGACCTCGGCGAAGCGATGGTTGGTATCAATCCTGATGAAATCAAAGTAATAATGGAGAGCAGATAATGGTTATTGCAGTTCTTGCAGTTCAAGGCTCTTTCTTTGAGCATGAGCAGATACTGGAAAAGCTTGGTGTCGAATACTTTGAGATTCGCCGAAAAGCTGATTTAGATAAGCATTTTGATGGTCTTATTCTTCCGGGCGGAGAAAGCACAACTATGGGAAAGCTTTTGAAAGAGCTTGATATATTTGATACTCTCCAAAAGAAAATTGTCGATGGACTTCCTGTCTATGGAACTTGTGCAGGTATGATTCTTCTTGCGAATAATCTTTCTAACGATAAGAATGTATACTTTGGCACTATGGATATTACCGTTAAGCGAAATGCCTATGGCAGACAGCTTGGAAGCTTTGAAACAGTTTCTGATGTTAAGGGTATCGGTGAAGTACCTATGGTATTCATTCGTGCTCCATATATCGAAAGCGTTGGAGAAGGTGTTGATGTTCTCGCAACAGTAAACGGAAATATAGTTGCGGCTCGTCAAGACAATCAGCTTGCTACATCTTTCCACCCAGAGCTTACTGATGACACAAGCGTTCACCAGTATTTCTTAGATATGATTAAATAAAGTAAAACCTCGGTCAATCAATCTGACCGAGGTGTTTTGTTATATTGCTTCTGTTATTTTAGTGACTTTCCATTCGTTGTTTTCTTTCTTTATTTCCCATCTTGATACTACATCATAACTTCCCTTAAATCCTTCACCATAACCATCAAGATATTCCGCAGTATATTTAACCCAAATATATCCACTGTCACCGTCTTGCTTTGTGTTCAAATACTCGATAGAAACATTAGTTGTACTTGCATTATCTAGCACTGTTTTATCCGGACAATATGCTGAACACGCTCCTAAGTCACGATCAGAAGCCTCTTGAAGACTTATTTTGAAAGCCTTTTCAGAGTCTTTGATTATCTTTTTTGCAATTTCAATCTGTTCCTTGTCTTCACATTTTGTTTGAAGCTCCTTATGGTTCGGGTCATTTATATATTGATATGCTGTAGTTTCATAAATATACTTCTCTGTATTTTCATTTTTAGAGCAAGCTGATAAAATACAAGCTGATAATATTAAAAGAGCGGGAATTATAACTTTTTTCATATTATTTACCCCATTATTATCCAAGCATCCACTTCTCAAATTCTTTGGCTGTATTTTCATCTGTTATCCAATATGCTCTTCTTGAAACATATCTATGAAGAACATCGGATTCATCCTTAGGAAGAGTGTTGCTTTCGATAAGAGTTACCATTTCCCTCATATATGTCAAGTCAAGCTCATAATCTGTGATGAACGTTGTTCTTGCATATTTCGAGCCTTTGTATTTGCTTAAAATTTCATAAGCCTTGAGGTCGTTTTTATTGCTTTCTTCTTCCTCGGCTTCATACTTAGCATCTATTTCATCTAAGCTAAGATCTATATCGGATATATTTGCAACATTTAAGGATTTTAGATCTCCCTTTTTGTATTTTTGGACAACTTCCTCTTTAAGTTTATCTTCCTCGGGATTTGGTTCAAAATTTTCGAAAGCCGATATATCATTTACTTGATACGTCTTTTCACCGTCTTTTGTTGGCACAGTATAAAAAGCTTGATTTTCATTTCCGTTTGGAGAAGTTATTGCAGAGGTAACAATACCAGTACTGAGCAAAGTTAATGCAGTAAAAGATAAAGTTAAAATAAATTTTGTTTTTTTCATAACAAGCACCCCTAAGAATTTTTATTCATTATATCATGTGTACTTATATATGTCTATGATTATAGAAAGTAATTGACAACTCTCTTACAAAACTTTTGCATTTTTTATTTACACAAGTTTTACTAATATCTTATATTTATCTGATAGTATGAGTATATTTATTTTGATAATATAAATAATAAAAGGAGGTGAGATTTACGAAAAAGATAACACCTAAAAAATGGCATAAATTTCTTATGCCTTGGATAGCTATTGGTATGGGAATAGCCTTTGTTCTTGCTTTGCTATGCCAACAATACAGTGTATTGGGCATAATCTCCATAATAGTAACATCTGTAACTATGGCGGTTGCTATTATAGGGACAGCTATATTTTATCGTTGCCCGAGATGTGGAGTTCCTCTTGAAGTTGTTATATTTTTTAATGACTTAAAAGCTTGCTCATTTTGTGGGGCAAAAATGAAAGACGGAGAATTTATTGATGAGCATAAACATAAAAAATAGATATAAAAATCTCGTTCTAAGCTAAAGAAATTAGAACGAGATTTTTTGTTATGACCTAAGTATATCCCAAGGGGTTATCATTCCGAGAAGTCTTCCGCCTTGACTGCCGTTATCCGTTATGAAAAGGGCAACAAGTCTGCGTGAACGCTGTTGTGGTTGCTCAAAGGCGGTTTTTGCTTCGATTACAGTTGTAGATTCGGGAATAAATCTGAAACGCTCGGTAGTATGAGCCTCGAACGGAAGATATTTTCTAAAATCACCAATTTCCATTTTTTCTATATTTTCGATTGCGTTGCCACCTAAGATATACATAAATATCGTACCTACACTAAATACCCCGATAAATTTTCCACCGTTGAGGACTGGAACATGGGAGAATCCTCTGCGCTCCATTTTTTTCATAATAGTAAGAGCATTGTTGTTTAAAGATGCTTTTAAGAGATTCTCAAAAGGTGTTGCATAGCTTATTGCGAGTGGTGGACGCTTTACATAGTTTATAACCTCGTTGAGAATATCCAGCATAGCTTGTGAGGGTTCAATTATTTTTTCGCCATTCACCTCTGGGTGATGGGAAAGAAGATTGCGGATTTCCCGACAAAGATTAAGCTTATCCTTGAATTGTCTGCCTTCGACATCATTCATAAATTGTACAACAACACTGCCATAGTTGCGTGTTCTGTCGCTGTATTTCTCACTAAGGACTTCTTCGAGAGTTCTGTATAAGTTCAAAAATTCATCTGATTTCATAATTTCACCCCATAGACTTGCTTATGGATTCCAAAGGCAGAGCCTTTGGCGGGCTTTAAGTACGGACTTTGTCCGCACTTATTGACTAATGTTGCCGATAAACTATCAAGTTTAAACAAAATTCGCCAAACAGTAAACCCTCTTGCACTTAGCTTGTAATTGGGCTATGGCGATTTCTATTAGAATAATTTATACATTAAAATCTAAGCTTATTTCTTTTATGCTTGTTTCTATTCTGCGAATAGTAACACCAGCTGATGCCAACATTCTCTTTGATGCAAGAGTTGCTGGAGATTCAGCATATTTATCAGAGAGGTAGACAACCTCCTTTATTCCCGATTGAATGATAGCCTTTGCACACTCGTTGCAAGGGAATAATGCTACATATATTGTCGCACCCTTTAGCGATTTACCTTGAGAATTGAGAATCGCATTAAGCTCAGCGTGTACAACAAAAGGGTACTTTGTATTATTCTGAAAATCGTCCTCTCTTTCCCAAGGATATTCATCATCGGAGCAACCATAAGGAAAGCCATTATATCCTGTTGAGAGTATTACATTATTATGTACTATACACGCTCCAACCTGTGTATTTGGGTCTTTACTACGCTTTGCTGCAAGTAAAGCTACTCCCATAAAATATTCATCCCAACTAATATAACCTTTTCTTTTCATAATATTCCTCCTGAATTTTATTAGATATAGTAAATTAAGCCTTGCCCTTCTTACATAAATAATCTTCGCTTTTTAGCCTTCATATGTATAGGCAAAATCTCTGTAAATACTGCATAATTCCTGCCCGAAATTCTTCTATCAAAATGCACACTGCCAAAATACCAACATTTATACTTAACATTCTTGGCAATTTCATCGAAAAACGAACCAATTGCACTGATTTCCGACCTTGAATCTATCAGACCTCTTGCATTTCCTGATGGCTCATGAGTTATAAGATAATCAACATTATAATCATATTTATTCAGATTTTCGACCGCATAGGTCATCTCATCAACTGTCGGCATTTCTTGCTTATACCATGTTCCCGCCGCAATACGAATTTCACGGTCAGGACTATCTCCACCACCAAAGGCGAAATAGGTTTCGCCGTCTATTGTGAATATCTCTCCCCTAATCATATGATAAAGGTTTCCCGAAATATGATGAGCTCTTCCACCAAAAAGTTCCTCAATCGGATATTTCTCTAAAAGCTCGAAATTCTCGTGCGTTCCGTCTACAAACATCGTCTTATATGGCTTTTCTCCTATTTCCTCAAGAAATTTCTTTTCTTGCTCTGAACCATTCCATATAAAGCCAAAATCTCCGCATATCATTAGCACATCTTCCTCCGAAAGTCGTTTCAGCTTTCGGTCGGAAAAGCGTTTAAGCTCTCCATGCATATCTCCCGTAATATATACCATAAAATCCCCCGACAAAGTCTGAAAAATTATAAATAATTTGGTTTGTAATAAACCAAAAAATAATGTAAAATAATTGTTGAATACATAGCTATTTTCATTAAAATAATTATAACACAGGAGATTGATTTTTTCTATGAAATTAAAAAGCTTTTTTATTTTCTCGTTGGTTTTTTGTATATTATTTTCATCAATTCCTATGAATAAGGCAAGTGCTATTTCTTATAGCATTGATTTTGATATAAACTCAAAATCAGTCTATCTTGTAAATCTTGATACTGGCATTTCTGTCTATGAAAAAGATAAGGATAAAAAGTGCTATCCAGCATCTACTACTAAAATTATGACCTATATCATTGTTACTGAGAATATCAAGGATTTGGACAACACTAAAGTTACTGTAAAGCAGAGCATACTCAATAGGCTTAATGGTACAGGAAGCTCTACCGCCGGACTTATTGGTGGAGAAACTCTTACTGTCACCCAGCTCTTGAACTGCCTTATGATTCCATCTGGCAATGATGCGGCTTTGGTTCTTGCGGACTATGTCGGCGGAGGAAGCATAACTAATTTCGTCAAGATGATGAATAAAAAAGCAAAGGAGCTTGGCTGCGAAAATACGCATTTTATGAACCCTCACGGACTTCACGACCCAGACCACTACACCACAGCATCTGACCTTGCAAAAATCACAGAGTATGCAATGACCTTGCCGAAATTTACTGAAATCACAAGCACAACAGTTTCTGATTGTCTTGGCGAGGATAGACCGCTTATTACAACAAACTCCCTCATTGACGAGGTTCGTGGAGGAGATTACTTTTATAAGTATGCAACAGGCACAAAAACAGGCTGTACAGGTGATGATTCAGGCTATTGTCTTGTTTCAACAGCAGTTTATGAGGGCTATTCATATTTATGCGTTACGCTCGGTGCAGACTATTCAAAAAATGGTGAACAGCTCGAAAACGGTGCTATGAAAGATGCAAAAAATCTTTTCCGCTGGGCATTTACAAGCTTACAGCTTACAACTGTAATTGACGAAAAAACGATAGTTGATGAAGTAAACATCAATTTTGCTTGGGGCAAGGATAGATTAAAGCTTTCTCCTGCAACAAGTTATTCAACAATTCTTCCGTCAGATATTAAGGCATCAAGCATAGATAAAGTTTATCACCTACCTGAAAGTGTAAATGCACCAGTCAAGGCTGGTGATAAAATCGGTACAGTCACGCTAAAATACGCAAATAATGAACTTGCGACCGTAGATTTAGTAGCCGCAGAAACAATCGACCAAAGTGATTTGCTTGTTGCTATGGACGGTATCGGCAAAGTAGTATCTAACCCTTGGTTTATTGTATGTGCGTCATTGCTTGTATTATTAGTAATTATTTACATAATCATTTTAACAATTTACAGCAAACGCTGTCGCAACAGACGCAAGGTCAAAACCTACCGCCGTATGTAGTGGGTGCCGACCCACGGCGAAGACGCGGAATCGCTCGGCTTTGCCTCGCTCGTGGTGAATAACAGAAGTTTGTTGCCGCGATTGAAGTAACTACCGTAGCTGAACTGGCTACGCCGTTCAGCTCTACCGATTAGCTAATAAACCTTCCCAAGACACTCAAAAGTTTTGCTCAAGATTTCTACTAAGCAAAAAAGCTGACAGTTTTTCGCTGTCAGCTTTTTCTATGGCATTTATTCGATTTTAGTTTGCTGTATAGGTCTTGCCTGATTCAAGAGGTAAGCCTGCTTCGTTTTGGGCTGGATACTGATTTTTTCCGTCTGTGAATATAATCAGCGGATTCTTCCAATTCTTAGTAAAGGTATAGCTATACTTTGAATTGCCCTCGTCCTTGCAAGCTGTTCCAGGCCATGAGGCTACTTGGTCGCCACCGTCATAGACATAAGCATAGACTGTATTTCCCCAGCTTGATGGCTTTGTGAAATAAACTGTTACGCCCTCTGCATTTGTATCTGTATCAGCAGTTCCTGCTGTTCCTGTATCTGTCTTAGTTGATGCGGAATCTGTTGTATAGGTCTTTTCAGGTTCTACCAACATACCAGGCTCATTTGCCGCTGGAACTTGGTTTGTACCGTCTGAGAATATAATAAGTGCATTATCCCAAGCCTCAGTAAATGTATAGCTGTATTTAGAATCGCCCTCGTCCTTTAATTCAACGCCAGGCCATGCAGCAGCTTCCTTAACCTTGCTTCCTCTCTCGTCATAGATATAGGCATAAACCTTGCTGCCCCAGTTTGATGGCTTTGTGAAGTAAACCTTTGTGCCATTCTTAACGCTTCTATCCTCTTGAACTGTAAAGTAGTAGGACATAACTGTCGCACCGTTACCAGCTGATGTATTAGCCTTAAGTGTAATCTTAACGGCTGTACCTGCCTTAGCGTCCTTGCCGATTTCGAGCTTATCACCGTTATTGTAGCTTGTTTCTGTTCCACCATCAATAGAATATGTTGCTGATGCGGCGTTTTCTGATTTAAGTGTTACAGTTTCGGTCGAACCTGCTGTGAGAACGAAATTATCTGCATCGAGTGATACCGATGCAATGCTTGGAACTTCAATATAGCCATCATTATAGAGAACGATTACTGCACCGGCCTTGAGTGTACCTGTAAGAACTCCGCCAGAAACTGTATATTGTGTTGTTCCGTCTGCTCTGTCTATATATGTACCATCTGCAAGAGAGGTTTTGACATTAAGCTTATAATCCTCATCACTGCCGTTTATAACAACTGCACCCTTTGTGCCTCTTTCAATAAGGAGAACCTTCTTTGTATCGTCAGGATTGAGAAGCTTTTCGTCCTGACCGACCATAGCATTTCTAAATCTGTTTACAGCAACAACGGCTGCATCTTTATAGAAAGGATTTCCAGCTGCACCGATTCTATTCATTGTACCCCACATATTGTCTGCTGTCGCACCGTAAGGTCTGTCATAGAAAAGTGGTGTACCGCTCTTTCTTGCACAAATAATTGCCCACGCCCTGATAACTTCGTTATCATCTACTGTCTTATAAGAGCTGTCGCTGCAGTAGTTATCGTGAGATTCTACCCATGTTACAGCAGTAGGATTATCTACATCAATTTGCAAATCTTCCATTTTTGAAGCAAGAAGATTACCAGAATTTATAGATGAACGGATTGTCGCACCATATGCACTTGCTGTTGTAGCACCAATCACCTTTTGGTATTCGTCTATTCTTTCGTTATCTCCTTGAAGAACTTCGCCATAGTTAAAGATTTTATCTGCGTTAGTAATCTCTGAGATAACACGGGGCCAAAAATTATTTTCTGTTGCCTTGCTGTCCTTAGGGTCATCAGGAAGTCCGATATGCTTTGCTGTATCATATCTGAAACCGTCTGCACCGCAAGCAATGCAATCATTAAGATACTTTATAAAGTAATCCTGAAAATTCTTGTTTTCAGTATTTACATCAGGAAGTCCACCCATCTGACCTGTTGTACACTCAAAGCGGTCGCCCCACTTTGTAATTTCCTTAAAGCCATTTGCGTGATAAAGATTTTCCTTGCCACCAACAGCATCAAGAAGATTTTTATTTACTTGGTCGACTTGAGTTGTTGTGTGGTTAGGCACTACATCGACGATAACCTTAATGCCATACTTATGAGCCTCATCACACATAGCCTTAAATTCATCTTTTGTGCCAAGCTGATAGTTACCGATTGTCCAGTCTGTTGGCTGATAATGATAATACCATTTGCCATCACCGCTTATCTGCATACCACCATCTGCACCTACAAAACACTCATTAATTGGTGAGGTTTGAATTGTAGAATAGCCTGCATAAGCTATATCCTGCATATTCTCCTTTACAGTATTAAATGACCAGCACCAAGCGTGGAGAATAGCACCATCTTTTATGCTATCTGTCAAGCCATAATTAACGCTTACTTTTTCTGTACTACTTTCTGTTACTGATTGTGTTGTGCCTGTGTTAGACTCATTATTATCAGTATTACCTTTACAGCCAACCGCTGAGCCTACAAGCATTGCCACAAGAATTAACGCAATACTCGATTTTAAAAAGCTTTTCTTTTTCATATTAACCTCCTATAAACTTTGGAAATAGTTTTATAGTAATTATGGCATATTTTTAAGTGAAATTCAATACCATACAACTTTGCAGTTTAAAAAATATAGCAGAATTAACAGTAAAAATATATAAATAAGGAGTAGTCATATTTCTGACTACTCCTATTAAGCTTATTTTTCTACAAAATCAGAGATAGTTGCTTCACTATTTTCAATATCCTTCTCAATCAAACCAAGAATATACTGCTTAATAGTAACATCTTCCATTACAGTTTTAATCTTAATCTTTTTATACAGCTCACTATCAATTTTAAAATTTATAGCTTTCTCCATAATCAACCATCCTTTAATAAGTATATTTAAAATAATATATAGCCAACAATCTAATAAGTTGCATATATAATTTTCTACAATTCAATGTAACTACTTTTCTCAAAATGAACTTTAAACATAGTTAAAAAGTATTTGTTATACCACTACAAATTGTAATACATTTTTACGATTTTGTCAACTGTATTTTTTACATTTTTAATGTTTTAAGTATAGTAAGCTTTTTGTAACATATATTATTTAATCTAAAAATCTTACAATTTGTATTGGAGGTGATAGTAATGGCAGAAAGCAAGCTGACAATTAAAAAACGCAATCCATTAAAGGGTGAGGACGGAAGCAAGGTTATTTCAGTTCGCATAAAAGATGAAACCATACATCGTCTTGACGAGCTTGCAAAAGAAACAAATCGCTCCAGAAACGAAATCATTGGAATTTTGCTTGAGTTTGGGCTTGATAATGTCGAGGTTGAATAATACAACCATATATTATAAAAAGGAACGGTTCTAATCCGTTCCTTTTTGTTTGAAGTTTATGTGTCTATAAATCAATATAACCAAAGAACATATAATCAAAATTATGCTTATCCATTGAGATGTAGATATTCCAAAGAGAAAACCTCTTATTTCATCGCCTCGGAAAAATTCCGTCGTCATTCTTAATGCTCCATACATAAGAAGATATAGCAGAAAAAGAGTTCCCTTTCTAAGGTTTTTATATGAAAGAAATAGCAATATCGCAAATATTATTAAATCTCCTGCACTTTCAACAAGCTGTATAGGCAATCTTGTTACACCGTTAGCCTCTGGGATATTCGGATTATTATAAACAACGCCCCAGCTGCTCTCTATTCCATAGCAACAGCCACCCAAAAAGCAGCCCACTCTGCCAAATGCGTGAAATAGTGGTATCGCAGGGGCATATATATCTGCATAAAACATTGTATCGAGCTTTTGCTTTTTGCAATAAATAGTGCCAAGAATAATTCCGCCTATAAGTCCGCCATAAAATACCATTCCGCCCCAAATATCGGTAGTATAAAACCAAAAATTTTCCCATGAGCTGAAAACTTTGTCAAGGTGCATTATACACCACCACAGCTTGTCTAAATGCGTTATTCCATAGAGAATATGAGCTCCTATAAACGCACCTATAAAAGCTACTGCTGGTATATTTATAAGCTGTGTGCGGTCTATATCTTTTCTCCGTCTTACCCTAAGCCATATATATATAACAGCTAAGGCTATTCCAAAAATAGCTGATATGCCATAGCTTGGAATATTCATTCCAAAAATGTTTATTGTAGGAAGCATAACTTAAAAACCTCTTAAAAAAGAAGCGAAGCGTTCATGAATAAGAACGCTTCACTTTGATTTTAATTTAGATTAATATAAATCCTTGTGTCATTTACAAACGAATATCCGCTTATCCTTACCATTTATAGTTATAAGAAACATAAGGAGCAGAATTTACTGCACTAAAAGCTGATATTGTGCATATAAGGCAACCAGCACCGCAAACAACTGCGATAATAGAGCATACAAGACCTGTTATTGCAAGGCCATTTTGCTTTAGGCCTACTTGTTTACTCTTATTGCCTGACATAATGGCAAGAACTATACCTACAATACCAAGAACCGCACCAACGCCCCAGCACCAGCCTGTGCAAAGTCCAATAATACCAAGAACCATAGAAGCTATACCCATACCCCTACCTGGGTCTTCTGGAGCTGGATATTGTGGCTGTGGCTGGTACTGTGGTTGCTGATATTGCTGAGGGTTTTGCTGATTTTGTGGGTCTTGTGGATAATTATTCATAATAATAACTCCTCAATATTATATTTATATATATAACAATAGCACAATTTATCTATTTTTGTCAACTCTATTTTTAAATTTATTCTTTTTTATATGATACATAAAAAGAACGGCTTCAAGCCGTCCCTTTGATTGATTATTTATCTTTTTCAAGCTCTAATAGCAAACGATTTATTCTATCCATATCAACACCATCTGTTGTTGGTGTATATGAAGACTTACTTGGCTCTGGAATGGTTTCACTTGTTATATCAGGATTGCTGTCTGTTAATGTAATATCATCTGCTATATGATTTCCTGTAACAATAGGCTCAGGCTCTGGTTGTATCTCCTCAACTTCTTGCTGTGGTTCTGCCTCTGCCGGAGTTTGTTTTTCTTCCTGTTCAAAATTACTTTGAAGTATGCTGTGAAGTGCATCTGCGTGAGATGCAACCTCTGGTTCTTCTTGCTTAGGCTCTATACTTGCAGCAGGCTCAGAAAGAATTGTTTCTCTGCGAATATGTGGTGCAGACTTTCCGAAAGAAGCTATATCCTCAAAGGAGCTATAAGCTGGCTCTTCCTGGGCATCAGATTTTTCATCAAGCTCTGCCTTTTCTGCTTCTTCAAGCTCCTCGGCTTGCTTATGAAGGTACTGATTACCAGCCTTGCTTGTAATCTCTGCAAGAAGTGAAATTGTATAAAAGCAAAGCAGTATGTCTGAAATCTCCATAATCAGCTTATCATTTATCTTAAACTCACCCGAAAGAACAGCAGAAACTATAATGTCAGCTCCATATGCAAGGCAAGCACAAATCATTGGTACACCAAAGAAAAACAGAGATTTTATACAGCTTTTCTTCAAGCCTGCAAACATAACTGCGTGATAATATATAAATAATGCTGCAAGAGCAACTGCAACTATATCAAACATCTCTGAGCTTTGAACAGAAACCTTTGTATAATCAAAGAAAAGATTTATAAGTCTTAGTGCAAACATTACTGGAACTATAACTGTAAGTAACGGTTTGGTCTTTAAGAAATTTTTGCCAACAAGTGATGAAACTGATTCCATAAGGAACACTCCACCAGCCAAAATCTCAAAAAGATTTGTTATGATATAGAAAAGTGCATTAGTATCTTCTGGAATATTTGAGATTGACATAAATCCAAGTATGCCATTAGTAATAAAGCAAATTGAAATCAGCAAGCCAAAAAAACCCGCAAAGAAATTCTTGCCAATATCATAATTTTGCGGGGTTTCTCTATCGAGAAGGGTAAGAATTGCTCCTATGATAAAGCCTGAAGCTATCAAGCCAAAAATAACTATCGAATACATAGACTTATCAAGAAAAAACTCTCCACCAGTATTAATAACAACAGAACGCCATACACCTAAACCAAGAGATGCGACCGCCGTTATTATAAGGACAATCCAATTATATTTAATTTTCATTCAATTAGCACTCCTTTTTAAATTTGTACGGTAAATGCACCAGTGATATTCTTATATTTTATACCAAACCGCCGATAATTGCAATGTTACACACAACAAAAAAAGGATTTTTTACTAATTGTTTAAATTTAATATCATAATATTAGTCTGCTGTACGCTCATCAAGAGGAACATAGCCTGTAGGTTTAACCATAGAACGATATGCCGGACGAATAATTCTTCCACCATATGTAATCTCCTCAATTCTATGAGCACACCAGCCCGCAATCCTCGAAACAGCAAAGAGTGGAGTAAAGAGGTCGCTTTCAATCCCCAGCATATCATATACAAAGCCGGAATAGAAATCGACATTTGCACAGATAACCTTCTTACTGCCCTTTACATTTTCAAAAACACTTGGAACGAGCTTTTCTACTCTCTTATAGAACTCATAAATATCAGTCATACCCTTTTCTGCAGAAAGCTTTTTAGCATTTTTCTTGAGGATTTTTGCTCTTGGGTCAGAAAGTGTATAAATTGCGTGACCAAAACCATAGATAAGACCCGAACCGTCACCAGCGTCCTTAGTAATAATCTTGCCGAGATAATCTGCAATTTCTTCCTCGTCTGTCAAATCCTTGATGTTAGCAAGAAGTTCGTCCATCATATGCTTAACCTTGATGTTAGCTCCACCATGGCGAGGACCTTTAAGCGAACCGATAGCCGCTGAAATAGCAGAATAGGTATCTGTGCCTGAAGATGAAAGAACTCTTGTTGTAAAGGTAGAGTTATTACCACCGCCATGCTCTGCGTGAAGTATCATACATAGGTCAAGGAGCTTTGCCTCAGAGTCTGTAAAATGACAATCAGGACGCAAGGCGTGAAGAATAGACTCGCTTGTAGAAAGGCTCTTATCAATCGGGTGGAAATACATACTCTTATTCTCAAAATGTCTGCGTTTAACCTGATAAGCATAGGTCATAATTGTAGGCAGACAGGCTATGAGAGAAATAGATTGACGAACTATATTTTCAAGGGAGTTATCATCTGGGTTATCATCAAATGAATACATAGCAAGCACAGAGCGGGCAAGCTTATTCATAATATCCCTTGATGGTGCTTTAAGAATCATATCCTCAGCAAAATTTTCTGGCAAATCTCTTGCCTCCGCAAGGAAGTATTTGAGCATTTCAAGCTGTTCCCTTGTTGGCAATTTACCAAACATTAAAAGCCAGGCTGTTTCCTCATAGCCAAATCTGTTTTCTGATATGCAGGCATCTATAATATCATTAACATCTATCCCACGATATGTGAGCTTTCCCTCATCAGGAATCTTAACACCATCATCGACAAGAAAGCCATGAACATTACAAATTCTCGTAAGACCTGCCATAACGCCTGTGCCATCGGGATTTCTAAGACCTCTCTTAACATTATAGGTAGTATAATCTTCCTGAGTAAACCCGTTATTCTGACGATATTCTTCGCATAATTGTGATAATCTATTAGTGAAGTCAGTGCTTGCAAGTGTCATAAGACAACGCCTCCGATTTATATTCTTAAAAAGTACTGTCGATACTTTGTCGGCAATATGCCATAAATTATATTTTATTCTAATTACTTTATGCTGTCAAGAAAGTAAGAGCCTACGAAAAAATATTCATTACTTTACATAATTAGCCATAGCGGAATTTATAATTTATTGTCAGTTTTTTTGCAAGAAATCGTTAATTAAAATTCAAAATAAAATCTTTATAAACGATTTATTCGGAATATGCCCTATCGTTATTGAAACTATTATAATAAATTCTTTCATTTATATACCAAAAGGGAGGAAATTATGAAAATTAAGCGTGAATTTTTAATCTGCACAGCTATTTTTGTTTTAATGGCAAGCTTGCCACTTTTTGCGATTGGTGCTTCATACGGATTAGAAGAGCCTGTAAACACTGATACATCTGGTGTTTTATCAAAGGTTGAAAACTCCAAGTCTGAAAGTAAAACAGAAAAAGCCCCTTCTAAAACCGAAAGCAAGGCTGCATCATCAGAAGTCAAGGCTTCCGAAAGCTCGCAAGAAAGCCTTATTGAAGTAAGCAATAGCGATAAAATATCCGCCGACGGAAGGTTTAAAATTCTCGACACCTCTACAAATGAAGTTCTCACCCTTACAGACGAGGAATTTTTAATCGGGGCAGTCGCCGCAGAAATGCCTCCAAGCTATGAAACAGGGGCTTTAAAAGCTCAATGCGTTGCTGCATACACTTGTTATGCTAAAAAAAGAGCTGATGAGAGAGACAATCCTCACAAGGAATTGAACGGTGCGGACTTTTCGGCGGATTTATCAAAAAAACAAATTTATCTCACGCCAGACCGAATGAAAGAGGATTGCGGAGAAAGCTATGATGAAATTTATTCAAAATATAAAAGCATTGTTGAAACTGTAAAGGGTGAGGTTTTAACCTATAAAGGCGAGCTTATCACCTGCACATATTTTGCGATTTCCAGCGGAAAAACTGACAGCTTTAAGGATATTTTCGGCAAGGATTTACCTTATCTTACGGCGGTTTCAAGCCCCTATGATGCCTTTGCTCCAAATTATAAATCCGAAAAAGCTATTTCTGCGGAGGATTTCAAAAAAGCTTTCGAGGAAAATTCAAATACTGTCAATTTTTCAGAAAGTGCTGATAAATGGATTAGCGATATTAAGTTAACCGATTCAGGAAGTGTTAAGAGCATTAAAATCGGGGGTGTTGAATTTAGCGGCAGCAAAGTGAGGGAAATTTTGGGATTAAGGAGTGCTTGCTTTAGCGTTAAATACGACAAGGAATTTCGGTTTGAAGTCAAAGGCTATGGGCATAATGTGGGAATGAGCCAATATGGAGCAAATGAGATGGCTAAAGAGGGTATCGGATATAAAGGCATATTAGAGCATTATTATAATGTAAAAATATAATCTTAAAGCTCTTTCTTTCGCTTTACAATATTTAATTACTATCCTACAAAAAATTTCAATTTTCCTCTTGTATTTTTTGCATAAATAATTTATAATATGTTATAAATTATTATGCAACTATCTTTGTGAAATCTCTTAGATTTTGCTCACCTACGAAAGGAGAATTAAACTCGTATGAAACAATATAATGCAAAAAATATCCTTAACATCGCTATCGCTGGTCATAGCGGCTCTGGTAAAACCTCTCTCGCTGAAGCTATTATCTATACCTGTGGTGGTTCGGAACGCCTCGGCAAGGTATCTGAGGGTAATACCATACTTGACTGCGACCCTGAAGAAATTAAGAGAAAAAGCTCTGTTGTAGCGGCTACTGCTCCAGTAGAGTGGAAAAATCATAAAATAAATCTTATAGATACCCCAGGATTATTCGACTTTGAGGGAGGTCTTTATGAGGGCGTTCGTGCCGCTGATTCAGTTCTTATTACTGTTTCTGGCAAAAGCGGTGTTTGTGTCGGCACTGAAAAGGCTGTTGCCGCCGCTGATAAGCGTGGTTTGACAAAGATTTTCTTTGTAAACGGTCTTTGCGATGAGAGTGCAAGATTCTATCGTGTATTTGAAAATCTTAAAGCCTCATTCGGTCCGTCCGTCTGCCCTGTTGTCGTTCCTTATATAGTTGACGGTCAGGCAGATTGCTATGTCAATCTTCTTGAGTATAAAGCATATAAATATGAGAATGGAAAAATCACAACTGTTCCACTTCCTGATATGGGAAATCGTCTTGAAGGTCTTAGAACCGCTATTTGTGAGGCTGTCGCTGAAACAAGTGACGAAATGTTCGAAAAATATTTTTCAGGCGAGGACTTCACCCCTGAAGAAATCATTGTCGGCGTAAGCAAGGGCGTTAAAGAGGGAAAAATCAGTCCTGTATTCTGCGGTGACGCACTTCTTACATACGGTATTGAACAGCTCTTGAACGGTCTTATCTGGCTTGCTCCATCTGCTGAGGATAAATCAGAAGAGCTTGCACTTGATACCGAGGGCAATCCTGTTGAGCTTTCTGTAAATGAAAATGCTCTGCCCGCTGCAATCGTTTTCAAAACTGTTGCAGACCCATTTGTCGGCAAGCTGTCTTACTTTAAGGTTATTTCAGGCAAAATCTCCCCTGAAACTCCGATTATGAATATGCGTACAGGTACGATTGAGCGTTTGACCAAGGTTATGACCATCTGTGGCAAAAAGCTCATAGATACTCCATATATTACCGCTGGCGATATAGGTGCGGCGGCAAAATTACAATCTACCAATACAGGCGATACTCTTTGTGCTCCTGCGAGAAAGGTTATCCTTGAGGGCATAGAATATCCTCAACCTTCCTATTCTAAGGCGGTTTATCCCAAGAATAAGGGTGATGAGGAAAAGGTCGCTCAGGGCTTATTAAGACTTTCTGAGGAAGACCCAACAATTCGCTTTAAAACAAATAACGAAACTCACGAAATGATTCTTACTGCTCTCGGCGAACAGCATATTGATGTTATCGTATCCAAGCTAAAGAGTAAATTTGGTGTTGAGGTAACACTCAGCACACCTAAGGTAGCTTATCGTGAAACTATCCGCAAAAAGGTTAAGGCACAAGGCAAGCACAAGAAACAAACTGGCGGTCACGGACAATTTGGTGATGTCTGGATAGAATTTGAGCCATTTGGCGGCGATTTTGAGTTTGATGAAAGAGTTGTCGGCGGTGCTGTACCTAAGGGCTTTTTCCCTGCTGTTGAAAAAGGCTTGCGTGAGTGTATGCAGAAAGGTCCTATTGCTGGCTATCCTGTTGTTGGTGTTAAGGCTACTCTTTATGACGGCTCTTATCACCCTGTTGATTCCTCCGAAATGTCCTTTAAAATGGCTGCGGCTATTGCATTCAAGACGGCTATGGAAAGTGCAGACCCAATTCTCCTTGAACCAATCGGCACATTAAAGGCTACTGTGCCTGATTCCGCAATGGGCGATGTTATGGGCGAAATCAATAAACGCCGAGGTCGTGTTTACGGTATGAATCCTGCTGGAAATGGCTATCAGACAATCGAAGCAGAAATTCCTATGGCAGAAACAAGCGACTTCTCAACCTTTATTCGACAGGCAACTCAAGGCAGAGGTCATCATACAATAGAATTTCTCCGCTATGACCCAGCAGTCAATCAAAAATAATTTATAGAGTGTAAGAATATATTTATATTCCTCCCATACAAAAACCGCACGAGGTATTTAACTTTCGTGCGGTTTTGTTTTTGAAAAAATCAAATTTTTATAGATTGACATATATTTTTTTATGTTATATAATATAAATAAGGATAGAGCGTATCACAAAACGGTCGCTCCCAAAGATGTTTAGTTATGAAATAACCGCCTTATTGGGAAGTGGGGCGGTTATTTCCTTTTATTATCACTGAAAAGCTTGATAATAGCAATTATCAATATGCCAAGCTGAATTAAATCAGACCAAGTAACATAACTTTCCATATGTAACACCCCCATTTTGGGGAGCAGGATTGACCGCCTATCGTTGTGATACGCTCTATGTGTAATCTTAACATGAGTTCGATAGAAATTAAAAGTTTCGCTCAAGCCTTTTCAAAGGCTTGCAGGGTCAAGGGACGG
>OGYC01000896.1_pt1 | contig 28372 bp, 24 predicted proteins | sample 1576461 | NCBI WGS metagenome assembly OGYC01 (sample SAMEA3541569, study PRJEB24748) | human gut metagenome | biome: human gut; feature: human-associated habitat; material: faeces | place: China | collected 2012 | reverse complement strand
GGGGGATAGGGATAATAAATCAGAAGTTAATTTCAAAAACAGACTTTTTCTACAATCTACAAAATTTCTTTACAGAAATTTTTATCATTATTTTTTCTTTACCCGATTCAATGCGTATCCGTTTTTACGGCTAATAATTATCACGGTGGTGAAAACTTGGAAGAACAGATTTCAGAAAAAGACCTTGCCGACCTTAAAGCGAAAGAACTTGACATACTCGTAAAATTCGACAGAATGTGCAAGGAGAACAATTTACGCTATTTTATTACAGCAGGAACGCTTCTCGGTGCGGTAAGGCACAAGGGCTTTATCCCGTGGGACGATGATATTGACGTTGTAATGCTCAGAAAGGATTTCAAAAAGCTGAACGGCGTATGCAAAAAAGCATTACCCAAAGGACTTTTTCTGCAGGACAAGAAAAATGACAAGGGTTACCCGTTCCACTTTGACAAGATAAGGCTTGACAATACAGAGGTTGTCGATCCGTTCCTTGAAGGCGTAAATATGCACAAGGGTATTTATATAGATGTTTTCCCTGTGGACAAGTGTCCAACGAACGACAAGCTTGCACAGTTTATGTTCAAATGGGTGAGCACAACTTCTTATGCGCTTATAGCAAAGCAGAACAAGGATTTTGACTTTGACTATACCAAAAAGTCAGCCCGTATGCTTTATCATTTTATGATAAAGATGCCGAGAGGCTTTGTTATTGCGATGCGTGACTTTGTTGTCGGTATCTTCAATGTATTCTGTTCGGGCAAAAAGCTGTGTACCGTAAGCGGTGCGCACGGCTTCCCCAGAGAAACATATAAAAGCGAATGGTTTGAGGAGAAGATAATGCTCCCGTTTGAGAGCGGCGAATATCCCGCACCGGCAGGATATGACAGTCTTCTCACCAATATGTACGGCGACTATATGAAACCGCCGGAAGATGATGAAAAAAGCGGTCACTTCACAAGCGTTGAAAGTGACAAATAAGCATTTGAATAAGGAACTATACGAAAGGACAAAAAGCATGAAAAGAGTAATTACCTACGGAACATTCGATCTGCTCCACTACGGACACATTGAGCTTCTCAAAAGAGCAAAGGCACTCGGAGATTATCTTATCGTAGTGCTTTCAACAGATGAATTCAACTGGAACGAAAAGCAGAAGAAGTGCTATTTCAGCTATGAGATAAGAAAGCAGCTTCTTGAAGCTATCCGCTACGTTGATCTGGTTATCCCCGAAACCTGCTGGGATCAGAAGATAAGCGATGTAAAGGAATACCACGTTGACACATTCGTTATGGGCGACGACTGGAAGGGAAAGTTTGATTTTCTCAAGGAATACTGTGAGGTAGTTTATCTTCCCAGAACACCTGAAATTTCAACTACGCAGATAAAGCACGACCTGAGCGACAAGTAATATAAAGATAAACAGGCAGTCGCATGATTTCACGGAGGAACTAAAATGAGCAACCCCTTTACCTACGCCAATAAGGTACGCAAAAAATTCAAGGATCCTTACTGGGTAGCGAAAAACAAGTATATAACCTATTATGAGCAGTTACCGATAGATGAGAAGGTAATACTGCTTGAATCGCAGACCGCTACAAAGATCAGCGGTAACCTGTTCTATATTCTGAAATATCTTCTGACCGATGAAAAATACGCCGGATATACGGTTTACCTTTCATCATGGGGAAGATATGTAAAAAGCATTACGGCTATCCTTGAACACTACGGATTTGAAAACGTAAACATTGTTGTTTATGCTTCCGATGATTATATGCGTCTGCTTGCAAGCGCAAAATATCTGATAAACGATGCTACCTTCCCTAACTACTGGATAAAGAAAGAGGGACAGGTATATATAAACACATGGCACGGCACGCCGCTCAAAGCTATGGGACGCAAGGTGCATAACGATGTATTCTTCGGAAACGTTCAGAAGAACCTTGTAAATGCCGACTATCTGCTTTATCCCAACATCTTTACAAAAGACGTAATGATAAGGGACTATATGCTTGAGAATATTTCTTCAAATTCCTATATACTCTGCGGATATCCGAGAAACACGGTATTCTTCGACAGGGACGCAGAGAAAAAGATAAGAGAAGAGCTTGAGATCACCGACAAGAAGATATACGCATATATGCCGACATGGAGAGGTACTGTCGATAAGGTCGGCGTATCAAAAAACGACGCATATCTTATGTATTACCTTTGCGAGCTTGACAAAAGACTTACCGATGACGAGATATTCTATATCAACATTCACCCTATGGCAATGCACGCCAAGAATACAGCGGAAGTCAGCAAGCTCAGGCATATAAAGAACTTCCCCGCAGAGTATGAAACATACGACTTCCTTAACATTGCAGACGTTCTTGTTACAGACTATTCAAGCGTATTCTTCGATTATGCCTGCACACGCAAAAAAGTGGTGCTTTTCCCCTATGATAAAGACGAATATCTCTGCGACAGAGGTATGTACATGGATATGGACGACCTGCCTTTCCCTCAGGTATTTGACCTTGACGCTCTTGTAGACGAGCTGAGAAGCGAAAAGAACTACGACGATACAGAGTTTGTAAAGACATACTGCACATGGGACAGCAGTAACGCTACAGCTCAGCTTTGTGACAGAACGATCCTCGGTATCGACACAGGACTTACTGTAGGACCTGTAACCGGAAACGGCAAGGAAAACGTGCTAATATATGCCGGCAACCTTGACAAGAACGGCATAACCACATCGCTCAGATCCCTTATGAAAAACATTGACCTTGACAAGCGAAACTACTACATTTCATTCTGTCAGGGAAAAGCAAAAAGACACGGCGAACAGCTTGCAACATTCAGTGATAAGGTAAACTTCTTCGCAGTAGCGGAATACTTCAACCTTACAGCTGCAAACAAGACTGTAAACAAGCTGTACAAAGAACACCTCGTTTCTACAAATCAGTATATCAAATCGCTCGGAAAGCGTATCGAACAGAACTTCCTGCGTTCATACGGCAATGCAAAGTTTGACAGGGTTATCCAGTTCTGCGGATATGAGGACGAGATGATTCTGCTCTACAGTCAGTTCAAAGGTCAAAAGACGATATGGGTGCATAATGATATGCTCGCCGAAATCAAGACAAGAAGCAACCAGAGAAAAGACCTTCTTGAATATGCTTACCACACTTATGACAATGTTGTTGCGGTAACCGATGATATTGTCGCACCTACGCAGATACTTGCAGGTAAGGACAAGAAGATAAACATAGTAAAAAATACTATTGACTACAAGACGATTCTTGCAAACAGCGAACAGCCTATAGTCCTTGACCCCACCACAAAATGTTCTGTAGAGCCTGAAAAGTTCTACGAGATAATGCAATCGGACGCTAAGAAGTTCATAAATGTCGGTCGTTATTCGCCCGAAAAAGGTCACGACAGACTTATAGACGCTTTCTATAAGCTCTGGCAGAAGGATAACAGCATATATCTTATAATAATGGGCGGCAACTCAAGAGCAAAAAAGTACGAAGAGCTTATTGAAAAAGTAAACGGAATGGGACTTACCGATAACGTTATACTTCTGCTTGCCGTAAGCAACCCTTATCCTATAATCAAGGCTTGCGACGGATTTATATTAAGCTCGTTATATGAGGGCTTCGGTCTTGTACTTGCAGAAGCTGATATCCTCGGTCTTCCGATAGTTTCAACCGATATCACGGGCCCGAGAACATTCATGAAGAAATACGGCGGTACTCTTATAGAGAATTCCGACGAAGGTGTATACAAGGGATTACAGATGTTATACAACGGTGAAATCAAGCCGATAAACGTTGATTATGAGGCTTACAATCAGGAATGTGTAGCAGAGTTTGAAAAGCTGTTTGAATAATTTAATAATTTACCGATAATAAAGCGGGGAGCATTTCACTTGGAAACGCTCCCCGTTTTTCTTATTCATTCACCTCGAACTTATACCCTACTCCCCATATAAGCCTTATGCTCCATTTTGAAGATAGGCCGTCAAGTTTGGATTTCAGCAGACTGACCGATTCTTCGACCAGTGCGTCACTGCCCTTTGCGTCAGGGCCGAATACTTCATAGGCAAGCTGTTCCTTGCTGAACACACGGTTAGGATTTGCTATGAACGAGCGAAGTATCTCAAGCTCGTTAAGCCCCAGCGGATACTCCTTGTCGCCTACCTTCGCACAGTTATGTTCATTATCAATTGACAGCGTGTCACACTCGCCACGCATCTTCCCGTCATATTTGTCGAACACCTCCGACAGCTGTCCTATATCAAGCGGCAACGATAAAGTATGCTCGCCTCCGTCATTCTTCAACGTATATATATCAGCCATAAGAGAGGTGTGGCGGCATTCCTGCTCTGCATCAAGATAGCAGCCGCCGAGTATTATAATATCGGGGTGAAGAATAAGACATTCACGCACAACGTGCTGTGTATCCTCGCTTATATCGCATATCGTTTTTACCGTAAAGCCCTCTTTTTCGGCATAGTTCTCAATAAAATCACATATATGCTCGTTGTCACAGGCTATTATAATCTTCTTTGACATTTCAGTGCCTCCGTAAAGTACACAATATTAAATATTAAAGCGATAAATCCTTATCGCCGCAGCTTGTAGAAAAAGTCTGTTTTTGAAACAAACTTCTAACTTACTATCCCTATCCCCCTGCCCCCTTTCCCCGGGAAAGGGGGATTTTACTGGGGCTACCGCCCCTAGTCCCTGTCGGGGGCTCCGCCCCTGCGACCCCTTTTTTATCAACGAAAGAGGTTTTTCGACAGTCTGAAGCGATAAATCCTTATCACCATGTTTCTATTTATATTATACAGCCCCTCACGCCTTTTTTCAACACCTTTTTCAAAAATTCCGTCAATTTTATGTGTAAATCTGCATAAATAATTATCAATCTGCTGAACGACTTTTATATTAATGTAACAAAATTATCACTTTTCACATTTTACCCCTTGATTTTTATGCGTAAAGTGATTACAATAATAATCAGCGGTTAGCACTCAAACGTAAAGAGTGCTAACAACTTGGAAATCAAAAGCACCGTCACAGTTAAAAAGTGACAGCAAATATAACAAGGAGGTCATTCAAAATGACGATCAAACCGTTATCGGACAGAGTAGTTATCAAGATGCTCGAAGCAGAAGAAACAACAAAGGGCGGTATAATTCTTACAAGTGCCGCACAGGAAAAGCCCCAGGTAGCAGAAGTTGTAGCGGTAGGCCCCGGCAAGACAGTTGACGGAAAGCTCGTTCCCGTACAGCTTAAAGTCGGTGACAAGGTTCTTATGAGCAAATACTCAGGAACAGAAGTCAAGGTTGACGGCGAAGAATACACAATACTCCGTGAGGAAGACATCCTCGCAGTTGTAGAATAATTGAAAGTGAGGAACATTCACAATGGCTAAACAGATTATATACGGTGAAGAAGCCCGCAAGGCTTTACAGGCAGGTATCGACCAGCTCGCAAACACAGTAAAGATTACACTCGGCCCTAAGGGCAGAAACGTAGTGCTTGACAAGAAGTTCGGCGCTCCGCTGATTACAAACGACGGTGTTACTATCGCCAAGGAAATTGAGCTTGACGATCCTTTCGAAAACATGGGCGCACAGCTCGTTAAGGAAGTTTCCACAAAGACAAACGATGCCGCAGGCGACGGTACAACAACAGCTACTCTGCTCGCTCAGGCTCTTATCAGAGAGGGTATGAAGAACATTGCCGCAGGCGCTAACCCTATGGATGTTAAGCGTGGTATCTCAAAGGCAGTTGACTCGGCAGTAGCAGAGATAAAGAAGAATTCAAAGGCTATCGAGAACAGCGATGGCATTGCCCGTGTAGCTACAGTTTCATCCGGTGACGAAACAGTAGGTAAGCTGATTGCAGAGGCTATGGAAAAGGTTACAACAGACGGCGTTGTTACTCTTGAAGAAGGCAAGACAGCAGAAACATACAGCGAAGTCGTTGAAGGTATGCAGTTCGACAGAGGCTACATTTCACCTTACTTCGCAACAGATACAGATAAGATGACCGCTAACCTTGACGACGCTTACATCCTTATCACAGACAAGAAGATAAGCAACATTCAGGACGTTCTGCCCTTACTTGAACAGGTCGTACAGGCAGGTAAGAAGCTGCTTATCATCGCTGAGGACATCGAGGGCGAGGCTCTTACAACACTTATCCTCAACAAGCTGCGTGGTACATTCGTATGCGTAGGTGTAAAGGCTCCCGGCTTTGGCGACAGACGTAAGGAAATGTTACAGGATATCGCAATTCTTACAGGCGGTACTGTTATCACATCAGAACTCGGTCTTGAGCTTAAGGATACAACTATCGACCAGCTTGGCCGTGCTAAGAGCGTAACAGTTTCAAAGGAAAACACAACGATTGTAAACGGCGCAGGTTCAACAGAGCAGATTCAGGCAAGAATCGCTCAGATAAGAGCCGCTATCGAAAACACAACAAGCGAATTTGACAAGGAAAAGCTTCAGGAAAGACTTGCAAAGCTTGCAGGCGGTGTTGCTGTTATCAAGGTCGGTGCCGCTACAGAAATCGAAATGAAGGAAAAGAAGCTCCGTATCGAAGACGCTCTCGCAGCCGCTAAGGCAGGCGCAGAGGAAGGTATCGTAGCAGGCGGCGGTACAGCACTTATCAACGCTATGCCCGCTGTAGAATCTCTTATCGCTACACTTGAGGGTGACGAAAAGACAGGTGCTAAGATCGTTCTCCGTGCTCTTGAAGAGCCTGTTCGTCAGATTGCCGCTAACGCAGGTCTTGAAGGCTCTGTTATTATCGACACTATCCGCCGTGAAGGCAAGGTTGGCTACGGCTTTGATGCTCAGAACGAAGTATACGGTGATATGATTGCCGCAGGTATCGTTGATCCTGCAAAGGTAACACGTTCAGCTTTACAGAACGCCGCTTCAGTTGCAGCTATGGTTCTTACAACAGAGAGCCTTGTTGCCGACAAGAAGGAAGAAAATCCTGCTCCCGCAATGCCCGCAGGCGGTATGGGCGGTATGGGCGGAATGTATTAATTCCGAACTCAACAGAATAAGATCAGCCCGGTACGGAAAAAATCCGTACCGGGCTTTCTGTCATTTATTTATACATTCTCACAATTCGTAAAGATTTGAGCAATTAAAGCTGTCCTCTGTGCCGAATTTTGCAATTGTGGACTTTACCTTGCATCTTATACCGTCATCGGTTTTCACATAACGGTAAGCACAAAACTTATAATCAATAATTTCTTTGAAAGTAACTTCATCGTATACCGGGTTAGCGGCTATACAAATTATGCTGTCGTCATTATCACCGTCATATATCAGTAATAATTTTGCTTGTAAAGGATCAATCAATCTTGCGTCGCTGCCTCTTTCACCGAGCCTGTCACTTGTAACACACAGCTTTCCATCAACCTCAGCATAATACTCCGGTATGAATGAAGTAAAGTTGTCATAATCAAAGCCTGTATAAAGCTCGCAAGCCTTGTCGTAAAAGCCTTTCATATCAGTAAAGCCGAAATAATCGGGATTGGTGGGATAATATTTGCCTTCAATCAGATAGTTCTTTTCAAATTCTTCAAAATCCTTTGAGTTTGATATCTTGTCGGCATCTTTTATAGCAAAATAACCGCTTGGAAAATCAACTATATTGGAGAATCTCCACTGCTTTACTATGCGTTTGCCGATCTCATCTCCTATGCTCTCGTCATTGCAGAGCCTTAAACTGTCAAAGTCATTTTTAAAGGAAATTGTCTTATCGTCATAAGAAACATCTCCGAACTGCTCCCAGAAGCTTTTATCCTGATACATCTGAGGTTCAAAGACCTTTGGAGCTTCATTTTCGGAAGAAGTTTCACTTTGGCTCACATCTCCGGAATTCTCTGTTTCTGACGGAGTTTCAGCTTTACTTTCGGTTGTTGATTCCGATGCAGATGACGTAACAGAGGTATCCTGCGATGAAACAGGCTTAGAAACAGTATTGCTTGCACAACCGCTGAGCAGAGAAACAAGAATTAAAGTGCATATCAAAGTTGTTTTTTTCATAGTATCACCTTCTTAATTAGCCGATTTGAAAATCGGCAGAATTCTGATTAATGTAATCAATAGTTACCATATCATCAAATTCCATATGCCATGCGTTTTCCATTTTATATATCGGACACAAACCAAATTTTAGACCTTTTGCTTGTGAAAATGTTGTCCCTAATGGGTCAAGAACAATATATCTGTTTTTAGCATCAATTTCATTTCTGTTATAACCGGTCACTACCATAAAATGGGTACAGCTATTTTTATTCTTAAAAGAAATGATCGCTTTATATTGACCATTTAAGTTTAAAACCGCATCCAAACACTCCATTTTTTTACTTTCAGTCATATTGCCAACCTGAATTCGATGCGAATACAGTGTTTTACCATTAATTTTAAAATTACTTACTAACTTTTCTCTCCACAAATAATCCGGTTCACTATTTGAAAGAGTATTGGCTGATAAGTTTTTCAGTTCGCTTCCATTACTTCCGATATTGGAAAGCATAGCAGTAAATGGATCGGCGTATAAACTTCCTGTAAATCCTGTCCTAAAATCTTTTCCGCCCATAGTCGCATTAACATTTCTGAGCACCATAGCATAACTTGCCAATGCACAACCAGACTTCATTACATCATAATCGTTTGTATCATCCGTTGTTATGAACTTTTTATTACTATAGTTTGGGAATGTAAGCTTATCCAGATATTGTGTGTTCCATAGATTTATTCCGTGTATTTTACCGACTTTTTGACTGTAGAAAGGTCTGCTAGCATTATAATTGACGTTAAAATAATATGGAATTTTAGCCGTCCCAGTGCTTTTTAAACTTTTTACACAAATATAAAACTGTTTATCACCATTGCTATTTTGATAAGCAATGAATTGGCATCCGTTTATTGTCGGTATTCCTGATCCGATTTTTTTATAATTATCACCTCTTTTGGCATATAACTCTATTTTCAAACTGACGCTAGGATTATTGTTACTATTAAAAACAATCTGCAAATTGCCATTAGCGAATGCTGTTCCGTTATAATCCGATGACATTAAATTACCGATATAATAGTAATCTATATCGTAATTTTTATCGACTTTAGCATTTACCGTCTGCCCCAAAACAATATCATCTGCATCTTCAAAAGTATCATTATTTATTTTTGTTTCATCGGTGCCTTCATGCTGAAATCCGATATTTGCGTATGTTTGTATTTCATCATTGAATTCATTTCTCAAATAGAATAGATCCAAATAAACCATGTTGCATGCTTCAAAAATCATTCCTATACTACCAATATAATTTTTTCCACTGTAGTCAAGCGAGAATTCATAATAGGTATCATATTCCAGACCGGATATGGACAATTCAGAATCAGCTGAAACAAAAGATTCTTCGTAGCCGGTTTCGTTACTGCATAAAGAAATTTCAAACTCTGTGTCGTTTTCTTTAGCTCGTAAAATAATACTGCTTTCCAGCCTACTTTTGTCGACACCGTACTCACATTCGTAACAATCTACATCAATAAAATGTATTGAAGATTCTGAAAATTCGATATCAGCATATAGCGGAAAATCATCATCTTCATTGATTGGCGACACGTTAATAAGTTTTCTTTCCTCAGTGTTTGTATCAGCGAATACTGTAATAGGTAATAATGTCGATATTGCAATACTTAATGCCACTAATTTACTTATTAATTTAAAATGTTTCATAAATACCTCCTTTGAATTCAATTGTGCTTTACATTTTGTTTAAAACAAAATGTACCTTTCATATTTAATATACCAAAAAGAATTCAATTTGTCAACAGCTATTCAATAAATTGTGCATAATGTACAAACGTTAAATACAGTTTTTGTCTAATTGTGCAACTTTGTTCAAATGCACAGGCAAGTTACATATATCACGTTCTTAGAAAGCTAATACATGACCGCTTTATTAGCATTTTACTTGACATTCGCACTTTTAAGCGGTATACTATTAAAGTACGCATAAATTTATTTTAGCTTTTTAAAAAGGAATTTGAGCATGATATACAAAAACCCCGTGCTAAAAGGCTTCTACCCCGACCCCTCCGTCTGTTTTGCAAACGGAAAATATTATCTGGTAACAAGCACCTTTCAGTATTTCCCCGGTGTTGCGCTCTTTGAGAGCGATAACCTTGTAAACTGGAAGCAGATAGGCTATGTGCTGACACGTCCCGAACAGGTAATGCTTGATAAGATACCTGCGTCAGGCGGCGTATTCGCTCCCACTATCCGCTATAACAACGGCAGGTTCTATATGGTGACTACAAATGACACCACCCACAGAAACTTCTATGTTTATACCGATGACATCTACGGCGAATGGTCAGACCCTATCGAAGTCGATCAGGGCGGTATCGACCCGTCGCTGTACTTTGAGGACGGCAGAACATTCTTCATAAGCAACGGACAGGACGACTACGGCGAGGGCGGCGTTGTACAGTGCGAGATTGACATTGCAACAGGCAAAAAGCTCTCCCACAGCAAGTCTATCTGGAAAGGTTCGGGCGGACGTTATCTTGAAAGCCCCCACGTTTATAAGATAAACGGAAGATATTATCTTATGGCGGCAGAGGGCGGCACAGAATACGGTCATATGATTACATATGCCGTATCGGACGATATATGGGGCGAGTATGTCACAGGCGACAACAACCCCATACTCACTAACCGCAACAAAGCGCCGTACATAATACAGGGTATCGGTCACGGAGATCTGATACAGGACAAGAACGGCAACTGGCATATATTAAGTCTCGGCTTCAGACAGATGGGTATATGGATGCCATTCCACAGCCTCGGCAGAGAGGTTTTCCTCTCCCCTGCACACTTTGACGAAAACGGCAGGCTGTTCGCAGGTCTTGACGGCACAACAGATGCACAGTATGAAATAAAGGGCGATTTTGCTCAGGATAAGCTGCCCGTGTTCACCTTTGGCAATACAGATCCTTCGGTTGACTGGTGCTATCTGCGTAAGTACCACCCCGAAAACTATAAGCTGTCTGCGGACAAGTACGAGCTTTGCGGCACCGATCTGACCCTTGACGATATGGATTCACCTACATTTATCGCAATGCGTCAGCGTGACTTTGATATGGAGCTTTGTGTCAACGTAAACCTTTGCGGCAACGGCGAGGGCGGCGTCACAATGTATATGTGCGAGAACGAGCATTACGATATTGCACTTAAAAAGACGGCGGACGGCTCTTTTGCAATACTGAAGCTCAACATCGGCGGAATAAAGCACGAGCAGAACAGAGTTGCGGTAAATGCCGACAACGCAACGCTTATCGTCAGAGCCGACCATTATAATTACAATTTCTTTGTGAAATGCGGCGACACCGAAACACATCTCGGAAGCGGTCAGGTGAAATATCTGACAAGCGAGGTTTCGGGCGGTTTCACGGGAACAATGACAGGATTATACGCTGTAGGAGGTACGGCACAGTTCACAGGTTTCAGCTGTGCATACACCGAGAGCGAAGAATAAAAAAGAGGGTTATAATATGAGTTTTTTCCAGAAAGATATTGAAACTATGCCGAGAGCCGAGCTTGAAAAGCTCCAGCTTGAAAAACTGAAGCACATAACAAAATACTGTTATGACAATGTACCGCTGTACAAGAGAAAATTTGACGAGGCAGGCTTTGATTGCACCAAGATAAAGGCACTGTCGGACATACAGTACATACCGTATACCACTAAGGCGGATTTCCGTGACAACTATCCTTTCGGTATGTTCGCAACACCGCTCAAAAACGTAACACGTCTGCACGCTTCATCGGGTACAACCGGCAAGCCCACCGTTGTAGGCTACACAAAGAACGACCTTGATATGTGGTCTGACTGCGTTGCAAGACTTGTAACAGCCGCAGGCGCTACAGATGAAGACATAGTACAGATTGCATTCGGCTACGGACTTTTCACGGGTGCGCTCGGTCTGCATTACGGCCTTGAAAAGATAGGCGCTACAGTAGTTCCCTGCTCATCGGGCAACACCGAAAAGCAGGTTATGCTGATGAAGGACTTCGGCACAACGGCACTTGTCGCTACCCCCTCATACGCTATGAGAATAGGCGAGGTCGCAGAAGAAATGGGTATCGGCAGAGATGAGCTCAAGCTGAGGCTCGGTCTTTTCGGCTCAGAGGGATGCACTCCCGAAATGAGAGCGCAGATAGAAGACTATCTTCACCTGCTTGCCACCGACAACTACGGTATGAGCGAACTTATGGGACCCGGTGTTTCGGGCGAATGTTCACTGCGTTGCGGTATGCACTTCAACGAGGATCACTTCCTCCCCGAAATCATCAACTCCGAAACAGGCGAGGTTCTCCCCGAAGGCTCAAAGGGCGAGCTTGTTATAACAACACTTTCAAAGGAGGCAATCCCTGTTCTGCGTTATCGCACAAAGGATATTACTTCTATCACCTACGAAAAGTGCGAATGCGGAAGAACTCACGCCCGTATGAGCAAGCCCTCCGGCAGAAGCGATGATATGCTGAAGATCAGAGGTGTAAACGTATTCCCCTCGCAGATTGAGAGCGTTATAATGACTATCCCGCAGATTGCTCCCCACTATCAGCTTGTTGTTACCCGTGAGGGAAGCAGCGACAGACTGGAGGTAAAGTGCGAGCTTGTTGACGGAAGCGTGCTTGAAAGCCTTGAATCGCTGTCCAACTTACAGAAAAATATCCGCCACAATCTTAAGACGGTTCTCGGCATTGATACAAAGGTCACGCTTGTTGAGCCAAAGACAATTGAACGTTTTGAGGGCAAGGCAAAGCGTGTAATCGACCTTCGCAACAAGTAATATGAAGCTGAAATATGATGAAGCGGATATGCACGCACAACTTGTAAAGGTGCTGTATCCCGATGAAACCGCAATGTTTCCCGTATACTGCGTATACAACGATAAATCCTTTATGGGAAGTGCTATGGAATACGGCTATTTAGCTGTTACCGACAAGGGCAGACTGCTGATGATACGCTATGATTTTATAGGCGACGGCAACTGCGGTTCGTGTCCGCTCACCGCTATAAAGAGGCTTAAGATAAAGAAACTCCTTATCGGTCAGTACAAGCTTGAATTTACGCTTATAACGGACGGTAAGGATTTCAGGACGACAGTACAGGTAGCACCGAAAATGGCTTTCGGAGCATTCCCCCATCAATACGCAAATTTAAATATGCTGCTTGACGCACTGCGTCCTTATATAGACTGATAAAGGAAAGAGAGCTAAAATGTCGCTTGAAAAAGTAAAGGAATATTTCAAGGTTACGGCATAGAGGACAGAATAATTGAGCTGTCCGAGTCAAGCGCAACGGTTGAGCTTGCCGCTCACGCACTTCACACCGAGCCTTGCAGGATAGCAAAGACCTTATAAAATGCAACATAAAAAGCGGAACGTGAAACCCACGCTCCGCTTTTATTCATATTCTGTTCTACTGTCAAAGTATCGTAAACACCGTACCTGCAACAATAAGCACAAGTCCGGCGGACGACATCGCCGTAAGCTTTTCCTTAAGGAATATCCTTGAGAACAGCACAACAGCGAGTATGCTCAGCTTGTCTATCGGAACAACTACCGATGCGTCACCGATTTTCAGTGCGTAATAGTAGCACAGTCACGAAAAAAATTATAAAACCACCTAACCAACCTCAGATTGTTCCGACTATATAGGCGTAACAATCATGATTGAAACGAAAAAAAGGTGCAATATGGAAACAAACGAATCACTTAAATTACTTGATGACAAAAATCTCCTCGATAAGATCTATCATTTTTCTTATCACAGGTGCAATACATCTTTTGAAGCTGAAGATCTATGCTCGGATATAGTTCTTGCAGTAATATCAGCCATACATAAACAAAAACGTATTGATAATTTTTACGCTTTTGTATGGACTGTTGCTCGCAGAGTTTATGCTGATTATTGTGAGAAAAGAAATTCGGAACGCCAAGTGTTCAGCATTGAAAACAGCGACTTGATGTTAGCATCTAAAGAAAATGAAATAGAAGAATTTGTTGAGGAAGTAGCCGAACAAGAACAAATAAGCAGGATTTTTAAGGAAATTGCTTTTTTGTCAAAGGCATACCGAGAGGTAATGGTAATGTTTTACATTGATGGGCTGAAGGTGAAAGAAATAGCCACAAGACTTAACATCAATGAAACCACCGTAAAGCAACGTTTGTTTTCTGCGCGAAATTCAGTTAGAAAAGAGGTTAAAACTATGAGTGAAAGAACGTATGTATTAAAGCCTATCAAATTGGCTATTTCAGGAACCGGAAATCCTTGCGGCAACGATCCTCGTTCTAAAACCGAAAGGATGTTTTCTCAAAACTTAATTTACTTGTGCAAAGACAAACCAAAGTCAGCCAAAGAGCTATCTGAAGAACTTTGTGTGCCTATGCCCTATATTGAAGAAGAATTGGAAATTCAATGTCACGGCGAAAACGGGAAATACGGTATGCTCCGCAAGCTTGAGAACGGCAAGTATGCAGTGAATATTCATTTGGTGGATTATGATGAGTATAACCAAGCCAATAAAATTTACGAAAAGCATTTACCTGAATTTTGCGAAGTTATCAAAAACACGTTAAAACAGAATGGAGAAAAGATACTTTCATTCCCTTATTTAAGCGAACAGAAAGATTTACGTTTTATTATGTGGTCTTTGATCTCAAGAACAGTTTGGGATTTTGAAAAAAGAATAAATAAAGTTCTTGCAGACAAATACTTCGCTGATATAGTTCCTGTTAATAGACCTTTTTCTTGTGTTGCCGTTGCATTTACAGATGAACAGTATCCTGAGTTTGATTTCTATGGCAGCGAAGATATAGATGCAACTTCAATCGGCGGGTATAAGTCGGTATTTGTATCCAATATTTGCGGCAAGCGTATTGATAAACATTTCCATTGTGGTCACAACCTATCTCATGATCCCAAACTCTTAATGGTACTCAGAACCATTGGCGGAATTGCTATTGACGACCTGTCCGAAAGTGAAAAAGAAATAGCAGCCAAAGCTCTTGAATGTGGCTATCTTCGAAAGAACGGAAATGTCATTGAACCCAAGATCATTGTGATTGACAGAAAGAACGATATGGACTTCTATAATCTTTCTTTTGATTTCAATAATGATATGGGAACTGTTATTGAACAAATTGCCGCTGAGCTTTCTGTGTTTATAAAAGCACACATTCCTGAACACCTGATGAACGAGTATCAAATCTATACACAACTTATAGCAGGCGTCAGAATATTAGCAAAAACAATTGAGGAATGTATTAACGAAAATCTGCTTGTAGAACCTGAAAACAAGGTCGGTGCAGAAGGCGTTCTGATGATCGTTGAAAGATAAGTGATTACTGCAAGACATCGCTTCGGCGATGTCTTAGCTTATACTCAAATTTAATTGTATCCCCATAATTATGACAAATATTCAAAACCGTCACAAAATAAAACCGAGTACATGAAGTATATGATAGCAGAATATGGCAAAGCCGAAGAAACAACAGCTATAATAAATTATTTCGGATATACTGATTTTGATAACCCAAGAATAGCAAGATAAATATGATAAAGCGGAACGTGAAACCCACGTTCCGCTTTTCTTCATATTCTGTTAAAATCAAAGTATCGTAAACACCGTACCTGCAACAATAAGCACAAGTCCGGCGGACGACATCGCCGTAAGCTTTTCCTTAAGGAATATCCTTGAGAACAGCACGACAGCGAGTATGCTCAGCTTGTCTATCGGCACGACTACCGATGCGTCGCCGATTTTCAGTGCGTAATAATAGCACAGCCACGATGCCGCAGTAGATACAGCGCTTAGTGCGATAAACACAAACGCCTTGCCGCCAAGCCCCGAAAAAACATTCTTCTTGCCCTTTGCCGCAACAACTATCCACGCCATTACAAGCACGACCGCCGTTCTTATGGCAGTGCCGAGATTTGAATTGACATTCTGTACGCCTATCTTTGCAAGTATTGAAGTGAGTGCGGCGAATATTGCGGACATCCACGCAAATATCATCCACCTGCCTGCCTTTGACCCTCTTTTTCCGGTATGTATGCTCATCATCAGCGTTCCGATGCCGATAAGCACCATTGCAATGATCTTATAAGCTGTTAGCTGTTCGCCGAGAAAAATAAACGACATCAGCATAGCAAGCACGGTCGAGGATTTGTCGATAGGTGCGACCCTGTTCACATCGCCCGTTTTCAGAGCCTTGAAATAGCACAGCCACGAGCCGCCCGTCGCACAGCCTGAAAGTATCAGAAACAACAGTGTCATTCCCGTTACATTAGGAAGATCGTGCCATTCCCCCGTTATCCACACGACCGCTATCGACAGCACAAGCACTATCGTTGTACGCAGTGCCGTTGCCGCATCGGAGTCAGCATCACGCAGTCCGCACTTGCACAGTATCGTTGTTATGGCCGCAAAGAATGCGGAAAGCAACGCTATAAGTATATACATCATAGATCAGAAGCTTCTCCTGCAATAATCTCTCGGTGTTACGCCCTTCATACTCTTGAACACCTTTATAAAATAGCTGTAATCGTTGAATCCGCACTTCATCGCAATATCTATCAGCTTCTCATCGGTACTTGCAATAAGCTCACAGGCAGATTCGATACGGAAATAATTGAGATATTCAACAGGTGTCTTGCCCGTATATTCCTTGAACGCACGGCAGAAATAATTCCTGTTCATTCCGCACTCGTTCGCAAGCTCCTCAAGCGTTATGTTCTTACGGTAATTCTGCTCGATATAGCTTATAACATTCTTGAAACGGCGTACCTTCTTTATATCGCTTGCCGCTGTTTCTCCGCTCTGATAATGCTCCTGCCTTGCCACAATGTGACCGAGCATACACAAAAGCCGTCCGGGTACGGTAAATTCATATCCCGGCTCTTTTTCAAGCATTGCGTCTATAACCGCCTTTGCGTCCTTTGCAGGCTCGCTGTCAGCGGAAAAGAAGGTGATAAACCGTCTTTCGTGGTTGATTATCGACTGAAGATGCAATGTGCATATCTGACTTGATTTAAGCAAAGCCGCCATATCAAACACAAGACAGTCATATCTGCAGTTATCCTTCGGCGTACCGCCGTGCATACTTCCGCCTATTATCAGCGAACAGCAGCCTGCGTCTATCCTGTGTGTATGACCGTCAAGAAAAAGCTCGAAATATCCGCTCCTGACATAGATGATCTCGCACTCGTTATGCCAATGCGGTATCATATTATAACGGGGAAAATTCTCTGTCACTCTGTAGCAGGCATACGGAAATTCCCTTGTGCCATGCTCACGTTTTTCTCGGTATTCAATGTATTTCATATTACGTCCTTTGGCTAAGTTGTCAAAATCGTCATATTGTTAATCGGAGCAAAGTTTAATATCATGAAAAACCACTCCAAAATACAAATCATCAAAGAGTTTATATAATTTTCGGTGAGTAGGGTTTGGTGTTGCTTGCTTTGATGGTTTTGCATCGTGCAAAACTTTTGGCAAGCAACCAAAGCGTCCTTGCTTTGGGCGTAGCCCCAAGACAGGTCGCAGGGGCGTCAGCCCCCGTATTCTCCCCCTTTCCCGGGGAAAGGGGGTAAGGGGGATAGGGATAGAGAATTTTTGACTATTTTTAATAAAATGTACTCTTTCGACAATTTGTATTTAAAATAATTATATCATTTTTCCGCCATATTGTAAAGCAATCCGCTACTTATATATCAATATAGTGCAACTAATCGTCACAATGCACTAACACAGCCCGTTTTTTTGTGCAGATTGCGGATTTTTGCTTTTCACAAAAATTTTTATTTTTAAAACGATTACAGCCCTTGCTAAAAAAATTCATTTAAGATATAATTATCATAGACGTTTCTGTAACGTTGTAATTTTTTCGCTACAGGAACAAAAACATTAGGAGGATTCTATGAAATTCGGTTATTTTGACGATAAGAACAGAGAGTATGTCATTACATCTCCCAAGACCCCTTATCCGTGGATAAACTATCTCGGCACACAGGGCTTTTTCTCGCTGATCTCTAACACAGCAGGCGGTTACTGCTTCTACAAGGACGCAAGACTGAGAAGAATTACACGTTACCGCTATAACAATGTTCCCGTTGATATGGGCGGACGTTACTTCTACATAAACGACGGCGGTCATGTATGGAACCCCGGCTGGTCGCCCGTTAAGACAACACTTGACAGCTATGAGTGCCGTCACGGTATGGGCTACACAATCATAAAAGGCTCATCAAACGGCGTTACAGCCACAGTTACATTCTTCGTTCCCCAGAACTTCAACGGAGAAATCCAGAAGGTTACAATCAAAAACGACAGCGATAAGGAAAAGAACTTAAAGCTGTTCAGCTTCCTTGAGTGGTGCCTTTGGGATGCAAACGACGATACAACAAACTTCCAGAGAAACTTCAACACAGGCGAAGTTGAAATTGACGGTTCTGTTATCTACCACAAGACCGAATATAAGGAAAGACGTGACCACTACGCATTCTACTCTGTAAATGCCGATATAAACGGTTACGATACCGACAGAGAGAGCTTCCTCGGCTTATACAACGGCTTTGACGCTCCTCAGACAGTATTCGCAGGCGCACCCAATATGTCCGTTGCAGACGGCTGGTCACCCGTTGCTTCTCACTATATCGAAATCAAGCTCCAGCCCGGCGAAAGCAAGGATCTTGTATTCTGCCTGGGCTATGTTGAGAACAAGGTTGAAGAAAAGTTTGCTCCCGACCTTGACGAGAACAGCACGATTATAACAAGCGGCGACAGAAAGAAGAACATCGTAAACAAGGCTAAGGCACAGGCTATGATGGCTATGTGCGATACAGCCGAAAAGGCTGACAAGCTCCTCGCAGAGCTGAAGGAACACTGGAACAGCCTGCTCGGTCAGTACAGCGTTGATTCTCCCGATGAAAAGCTCAACAGAATGGTTAACATCTGGAACCAGTATCAGTGCATGGTTACATTCAATATGTCACGTTCCGCATCTTACTTTGAGAGCGGTATCGGCAGAGGTATGGGCTTCCGTGACTCCAACCAGGACTTACTCGGCTTCGTACACCAGATTCCTGCAAGAGCAAGAGAAAGACTTATCGACCTTGCCGCTACAATGCTTGAGGACGGCGGTGCTTACCACCAGTATCAGCCCCTCACAAAGATGGGTAACCACGAGCTTGGCTCTAACTTCAACGACGACCCGCTGTGGATGATCCTCGCAGTTGCGGCTTACATAAAGGAAACAGGCGATGTTTCTATCCTTGACGAGAAGGTTCCTTACGAGAACCGTGACGAGCTTGCAGACACAATGCTCGACCATATGAAGAGAGCGTTCTACCACGTTGTTAAGAAGGTAGGTCCTCACGGACTTCCTCTCAGCGGACGTGCCGACTGGAACGACTGCCTTAACCTCTCCTGCTTCTCAGACAAGCCCGGCGAGTCATTCCAGACATACAACAACAAGGAAATGTTCAAAGAACCTCCTTACTACAGCAAGGTTGCAGAATCTGTAATGATTGCAGGTATGTTCTGTGCAATAGCTCCCGAGTACGTTGAAATGTGCAAGCTGAAGGGTGACACGGCAGAAGCTGAAAAGGCTCAGGCTGAGATTGAAAAGATGAGAAAGAACACCCTTGAATTCGGCTATGACGGCGAATGGTTCCTCCGTGCTTACGACCACTACGGCAATAAGGTCGGCTCACACGAGTGCGAAGAAGGCAAGATATTCATCGAACCTCAGGGCTGGTGCGTTCTCGCAGGTCTTGGCAAGGACAAGGGCTACGATATTCAGACTCTTGACAGCGTAGACAAGTATCTTAACTCAAAGCACGGTCTTGTTCTTAACAACCCTGCATTCACACACTACTACATCCAGTACGGCGAAATCTCCACATATCCCGGCGGTTACAAGGAAAACGCAGGTATCTTCTGCCACAACAACGCTTGGATAATCTGTGCTGAAGCCGCAGTAGGCAGAGGTGACAAGGCATTCGAGTATTATTCAAAGATTGCTCCCGCATTCAGAGAGGATATTTCCGATCTGCACCGCACAGAGCCTTATGTATACGCTCAGATGATTGCAGGTAAGGACGCTAAGCGTCACGGCGAAGCTAAGAACAGCTGGCTCACAGGTACAGCCGCTTGGAACTTCGTTGCGGTATCTCAGTACATCTTAGGTATCAAGCCCGAATACAACGGTCTGAAGATTGATCCCTCAATTCCTCACGAGTGGGACGGCTTCACAGCTTCAAGACTGTTCAGAGGCGCAACCTACGAGATTACTGTAAAGAACCCCGATCACGTTTGCCACGGCGTTAAGTCCGTTACAGTTGACGGCAAGGCTGTTGACAGCAACGTTATCCCCGTATTTGAAAACGGCACTCACAAGGTTGAGGTTGTTTTAGGCTAAGGGTTACAGGTAATATAAGAAATGCGAACTCCCCGCCGTTTTGGCGGGGAGTTTTGTGTTGATATAACATCAATATTAAAACCAATTAAGCATAAATTTTCTGTTAGTTTCATCTGTACAGCTATTTGCTTATTTTCTGCCGATTCTCCTATACTCGTTAGTATATCCCTTTTTCAGCTCATATTCCCAATATACATCATCGGAAAGCACCTGCTTAAGTAACACACCGACATCAATAGCCGACTTTTCCTTTGCGTTATCTTCACCAACAGAAACATAATAATTATATATCGCCTGCAAGGGTGTACCGTTCCAGTTACCGTTATCGCCACCAAACAAGCGGCGGACAGAAAACGTTTCTTCGTTATTAATATTGCAAAAACCGTCAACCGCACCCTTTATGTATAACTTTATTTCATTGATTTCGTTTAAGCTGAGCTTTACAGAAATCTTTTTACTTACCGATGAATTCAAAATGCTCATAGTTATTATTTCCTTGCCTGATTTTATTCATTAGTTGTTTCTTCATAAGGCGATATTTTATCGCCCTTGAATATGATAAAGCTGAGATCGTGTAAGCCGTTATCTACTTCTACTATACAGCTATCCTGATATTCATTTAAATAAGGGTTTATCATGCTGCCCCAAAAGAAACTGCCAAGAGCGCTATCGCATTTATGATAACTTCCGCCACTTTTGCTTTCGATTTTATAAACGCCGGACGGTATATCGTGATCGATCCAGTACATACCCGGTCCATCATAATTTTCTATACCATGCATTTTTTCATATATTTCTTTTGCTCCGCTCACCCCTAACTCTTCGAACGATTCGCAATTTATCAATATTCCATTGGTTTTTACCGAATATCCTTTATAAATTTTAACATATCCGAAGCTGACGAAATTTTCCCATCCTCTTATTTCATCGCTTAAATTGATTTTACAATATCCGTTACCGTTAAAATTAATAAAAGCATACTGACCGTCTTCAATTTCAAGCATTTCGTATTCGCCTGCATCATATGCCTGTCCGTTTCTTATAAGATTTTTTATTTTTTCAATAAATTGTTTTTGTTCGTTTTGCTTTGCATTGTTTTCCGCTATTGCTGTTTGTGAAGAATTGTCTGAGGAGTTATCATTTTTAGAACAGCCTGCACAAACTGATATTATCAATGTTAACATTGATATTGCCAAAACCGACGATATAATTCTTTTCATAATTTTACCTCTTTCCTTTCTATCATGAATACCACTGTGCATTTTCTTTAACTATTTGGTATCACCATTCAGAAATCTATTACTCTCCCGCAAAAACATAAAAATTGTATCCGTCTAAATAATTCCATTCCAGACGAGGAATATGATAATCTGCATCAACTTCTACAAGAGCGTCAGGCTCTTTCTTTCCGTCGATATAACAATCAAATTGTGCCATTCCGTCGTAATTATCAAAGCTGTATGTTTTCTGCACTAATTTCAGACTGTATTTTTTGCCGTTGAATGTAAAAGATAATATACCGGAAGAACTTATTTTGAAATTTTTAACATCAAATTCTTCGCCGGTTACTGAATCATAAGAAGAAATATCATTATATGTTTTAGCTATCAGGCTGAAATCGGTATAATCGCAATTAATACATTTAGTAATGTCAATTTCATGGGGCAATGCTTTGCCGGATGTTTTTTTGCAAACCGAACAGGTTGCGGGTCTTGTACAGGTTGCGGGCATCCATGAATGACCGTTTGCACAAGGTTCTTCAACCGGTTTTTCGGTAGCAGGTGCTTTGGTTGTCGCTTTTGTAGTATTAACAGCAGACGGTTTATTTTCATCAGGAGCTTTCTTGGTTGTACTCTGAGCAGTCTGCGGGTTACTTTCAACAGGTTCTTGGTTTTCAACATCGGAATTACTGCTGCTTTGCGAAGGCTTAATGTCAGTTTCATTCTTTTTACTTACAGAGCTTGTTGTGTTTGCCTTTGTAGTAGCTACTGAAGAATTGCCGCTTTCGCTGTCTGATGTACTGTTATCCGAAGAAGGCTGTTGTTCCGGGTTTGACGCCGCATTGTTGTAATCACACAGATAAATTGCCCTGTCGGCTTTTGTTTTTCAGAACTCAACGTCAGTATTGCTTTCAAAATCCGCTAATTTTGATTTTGCTTCATCATATTTTTCTTCTTTAAAAAGACTTATTGCTGATGAATATTTCTCTGCCAGTAAACACTCATTGCAAGCAGCTGATATCTCATTAGATTTTTTATAGCCGTCCAGCTTTTCCAGCTTTTTAATTGCCGATTCATATTTTCCGTCTTTTGCAAGCTCTAACGCTTCTGAATATGATGATTCTTTAGCAGAATCGGCATTTGGATCAACTTGCCAATTATTATCTTTTAGAAAAGTTACCGACAATTCAGAAGCTACAACATTATCCGGTTTATTAAAAACGTTATATGGAAAATGATAAAGTTTATCTTTATAGTAAGAGTATTCACCGGACGGAGAACATGACTGTAATATTACAAGCCATCTAAATGATTTTGGATCGTCATATCTATATGAAACTGTAAATTCGATTCCGGTCAAAACTCTGCCATACGAATCCCTCTGTGGTTCTATATAATCATCCAATTTAAAATCAGTGCAATTAACACCAAATCCTCCTTTAATTGATTCAAATGCACATTTTGCAATTGTTTCCGCACTTGCAGTACATTTTTGCGATTCTGACTTTTCATCAGATGAAAGCACATTATCAAGAGCTGTTTTCTTCTGGGTAACATATATATCGGCATTGCTTATAACCGATGAATGCTCATATTCTTTAAGACGTTTGCAGTATGAATCAAATCTTCTCTTGATTTCATCCGTCGGGAAATTTGTTTCTTCAGATACTTTTTTAATTCGTACCCTTCTTCTCTCTGACTGAATACCGTACCGTCCTTATCTACCCACAGCCCTGATAATGACGAATTATTTATATCCGCCGAAACAGGTTCCTTGACAATACTCACATAATCCTTACTCAGCAACGTATCTAAATCAAACGTATTCCAGTCCTGAGTTCCGTAATTTTCCTCAAAAAACGATTGCTCCTTCGGTGTTTTATAAATATTGTTGATATTGAATCTTATAATACTGTCATTAGTTATAACTACGCGCTCGCCGGAATGTTCGCCTGTGCCCTCATAAGTGCCGGCAAGCTCAGAAATCATTTCCTCAGGAGAATCAAACTTTTTTCCGTTCTGACAGCCTGAAAGTAATACCGTAAATAACATAACAACAGCTATCGCTACTAAGCTTTTGACTTTCATAGATATAACATTCCCTTCTGCTTTCAAATTTCCACATATTTTGTAGAAATTCATCATTTTTCTTAGTATAACACAGAATTTCTATCTGTCAATAAGAATTTCTACTTAACAGGCGGTTTTTATTTTCCTTAAAAACTGTTATTATTGTCTTGAGGTGATACTATGAAAATTGACTATACCGCTCTCGGAAAACGCATAGCAAAGCGCAGAAAGGAACTCGGCTTAAAGCAGTACGAGGTCTGCGAGCTGATAGACGTAAACTATAAATATCTCTCGAATATTGAAACCGGCAGGAGCGCACCGAGCCTTGAGCTTATAATGAGCCTTTGCTCCGTGCTGAATACGACACCCGACTATTTCCTGCTCGGCACTGCTTCCGCAGAGCTTTATGACAATGACATCGCCTCAAAGATAACCCCAATGACAGATGAACACAAAAGGCTTATCAGCGGTATGATACAGCTTATCACCGAAATCGAAAACAACTGAATATAAAACGCCGCCCGTCTGACTATGCAAACGGGCGGCTTTATTCTCCCTGTTCAATTATCATTTATCCGTCAACCACTCGACAACATTCTTCACCTCAATGCCGTCATAATTTCCGACAGTGAATTTATCAAGTGTCAGAACTCTCTTGCGGTAGTTATCCTTTATAGTTGTAAGCGGTGCAAGTTCCCTGTCGAAAGTTTCCTTAGCGGTCATATCGGCTGTTACCTGAATATACTCAAGTTCTCCGTTTCTCTCTGCGACAAAATCTATCTCGGTATTTCCGTACTTGCCCACGCTCACCTTGTACCCACGTCTGAGCAGTTCAAAATACACTACATTCTCAACCGAAAAGCCAAGGTCATAGCTTTTCTTAGGCAGTATAAGATTTCGTATGCCGAGGTCAACCATATAATACTTCGTGTTGGTTTTAAGAGGTTGCTTTCCCACAATGTCAAAGCGTTCCGCCGGGTAGAATATGAATGATTCGGTCAGTGCATTAACATAATCGCTCACCGTATTCGGAGAAATTTTCCGTCCCGATGAAACAAGATAATTTGTAATGCTCCTTACCGTCACAAGACTTCCGATAACGCTTGAAAGGTACTTTGCGATAGTTTTAAGAAGCGATATATCCGTTATCCTGCCTGTATCGCTGTTATCCCATTCCTTACGCTTCTGCCTGTCCTCAATATCCTTTACGATAACCGTATTGTAGATACCCTCAAGATAGGTAGTTATCTTCTCTTCCGTCTTTTCTGCCGTAGCAATGAAAGGCATACCGCCGTATCTCATATAATCAGCAAATGCACTGTCCTTGTCCTTGCTGTTTACCTGCAAATACTCTGCAAACGACAGCGGAAGCATTGATATTTCCACATAACGACCGCTGAGAAGTGTAGCAAGGTCACCCGACAGCATATATGCGTTTGAGCCGGTGATATAAATATCAGTTCCCTGTTTTACATAAAGACTGTCTACCACCTTTTCAAAATACGGCACTTTCTGTATCTCGTCAAGAAAAATGTAAGTCGTTTTATCACTGCTTAGCCGAGCCTTTATATATTCATACAGCTTTTTATAGTCGCACAGTTCTTCGTATTCCAGTTCTTCAAAGTTTATCGCAATTATTCTGTCAGCTTCTACTCCGCTTTGTTTAAGATAGTCCTGATACTGCATAAGCAATGTTGATTTTCCGCACCTGCGTATTCCCGTCACTACCTTTATGACCTGTTCGTCCTTCCAGAGCTTCAGCTTTTCAAGATATTCTTTTCTTTCAACCAAAAAAATCACCCTCTTATCGTTCTGTACTATTATATTATATGCTCATATTAGCACAAAATACTCAGAATGTCAAGAAAAATTCTCATTTCAGCACTTTTCTTAAATTTCTCAAAATAAATTCTCATTTCAGAATTTTTCTTTTCCGTTCTGAAATCTCTTATTTCTCCCAATTTCCGCATATTTAAGTGTACTGCTTTTGTCAGAATGTCAATAGACAAACCGCTTTTTTAATAGTATAATCATATTGTAGCAAGAAAAAATACACTTAAAAAGTGGGGTGTCGGTTTGAAGAATAAAGATAAAAAGGAAAAAGAGCAGATAAAGAAAACGAAGTTTTCCGATATAGACCTTTTTGAAGAGGGACATGAGGAAGAGCCGGACGAGCTTGACCTTATAGACGGGCTGATAAAAGATCCCGTCACAGCACAGGACAAGGAGCATAACGCATATCTGCGCCTTATGCACGAATACAAGGCAGAATACGCAAAACGTGAAAAATGTATCAAGGTCGGGATACTGCTCATTATCATCAGTGCAGTTGTATTTCTCGCCCTGATGTTCAGCCTTGACAGCAAAACATTCTTCTTGACGCTGTGGATAATCTTCATTATTTCGGGTATTGCGGTAATGACACGGATAGATTACCGCTGCTACAAGTACGAAAAGATACTCGGCATTAAAAACACCGACAAGGAAGACGACCTTGAAAAGATGAAGAACGATATCGACAAGACGATAAGCAACGCAAAAACTGAGCTTGAAAACGCAAAGGCTAACATAGAAACCACGATAGAATCGGCTAAAAAGGACATCAGCCGTCTTTCCGGAATGAAAACGAGGGAGCAGGAAAACAAATGAAGACAATATTCAGGATATTTTTAAGCGATATAAAAAAGATACGCACAAATCTTATGGCATTTGCGGTAATGATAGGTATTTGTATACTGCCGGCGCTGTATGCGTGGTTCAACATTGCGGCAAACTGGGATCCGTACTCAAACACAGGCAATATCAAGATTGCGGTCGCAAACTGCGATAATGGCACTAAGCTTGCTTCAAAGGAAATCAACATCGGCAATCAGATAGTGGATAATCTTAAAAAGAACACGCAGATGTGCTGGACGTTCGTAGATAAACAGCAGGCGGAAAACGGAGTAGTAACAGGCGAATATTATGCCAGCGTTGTTATCCCCGAAAATTTCAGCGAGAGCTTCACAAGCATACTTTCGGGCAAGCTGACACGTCCGCAGATAACCTACACGCTCAACGAAAAGAAAAACGCTATCGCTCCGAAAATCACCGACAAAGGCGCAGAGGCGATAAAAACTCAGGTAAACGAGAGCTTTATTGACACGATTACCACCGAGCTTGCAGGAATACTCAACTACACCTCCGAGCAGGGCAATAAGAAATTCACCGAGATAACAGACAATATAAAATCAGCCATAGGCGACGTTATCGACAATCTTTCCGCTTTCCAGAGCTCAATTTCGCTGATAAGCACAACGCTTGACAGTGCAGATACAATGATTGCAAACACCAAAAAGTCTATCCCGGATCTTGAACAGCTTCTTGCTCGGTCAGGAACGCTTACCACATCGGCAAAGGACAGCATTACGGCAGTACAGGCGGTATCAACACAGATAACCGCCGCTACAGATACCGTCCTTAATTCAATCGACACGCTTTACAGCAATACGGAAAGCAGTATTTCGGGCATCACGCGTGAGATCGCCGCCGATGCCGACAAAGCCGCCAAAAAGATAAGAGCAACAGCGGAGATAAACAGAAAAACAATTGATGCACTGAATAATATCCGCACCCATGTTGTAACAGTCGGCGAAAAGCTCGGAATTGATGTCAGCATTATGACCGATGCAATCGACAGGAATATAGAAAAGCAGAACGCAATCATCGACAAATTAAACAGCGGTGCAGACACTGTCAGCGCAACAGGTCACGCCCCCGATAATTTCGAAAGTGATGTAAACAAGCTGATAACCGATTCAAAAAAAGATTTTGACGGCATAAAAACCACTTGGAACACTTCTGTCAAAACTGCTATGGATACCGCCGTTAATGAAGTGTTCAAGACGCTTGACGGAATTTCCGCACTGCTTTCTGACGCAGGAACATCTGTTCCGAATATCGAAACGGCTCTCACCGATGCTCAGAACTCGCTTGCAAGCCTTAAATCCTGCCTTACCGACCTCGATAAAATAATCGGAAACGCAAAGGATAAGCTCACCGATATGCAGAAAAAGGTCGATGATATAAGCAACGATCAGGCGCTTATAGCTTTTATCGAAGAGGTTTCAAGTGACCCGTCATCTCTCGGCGAATTTATGAGCTCACCCGTTGAAATTAACACCGTTAAGGTTTATCCTGTAGAAAATTACGGCTCGGCTATGACACCATTCTACACGATACTCGCTATCTGGGTTGGCTCGATCGTACTTGTCGCCGTACTGAAAGCAGAGATCAGCCGCCGTGACATCGAAAAGCTCGGCAGTAATGTAAGACCGATACAGGCTTATTTCGGCAGATATATGATTTACCTTATGGTATCAATAATTCAGGCGATAATAATCGCACTTGGCGACCTTTTGTTCCTGAAAGTACAGTGTGAAGACCCGCTGTTGTTCATCATCGCCGCCGTTGTATCTTCTATTGTATTCTCACTGCTCATCTACTCACTGACGATCACATTCAGCGTAATAGGAAAGGCTCTTGCGGTAATTATCCTTGTTCTTCAGGTTGCAG
>OGYC01000892.1_pt1 | contig 28477 bp, 27 predicted proteins | sample 1576461 | NCBI WGS metagenome assembly OGYC01 (sample SAMEA3541569, study PRJEB24748) | human gut metagenome | biome: human gut; feature: human-associated habitat; material: faeces | place: China | collected 2012 | reverse complement strand
CGTGCTGCTCTCTTCCTGCGTGAAGGACACGCTTTATGACACGCCGCACCCCGACAAGGGAGCTGTCACCATCAGCCTGACGGGACTGTCGGCAGACGATAACTATGTACTCGACATGGACGGGAAGGTGGCCGACATTACAGGTTCGCCATTCACCAATCCCGACCTGCTCAATCCGGGAACACACAGTATGGTAATCTATAACCGTGCGGAAGGTTTCACTTTCGACGGACGAATGGCACGGGTCAATGCCCCTGATGGCAAGAGCCGTGCGGACGGTGCATCCGTAATCCCCCTGCCGGGCTATCTGAAGACCATCAGTCAGGAGATTACCGTAACAGCTGACGACACGCTGCGTGTCAACCCTGTTCCGCAGCAGCGTGTACGTGACCTGCAACTGGAACTGGAAGTGACGCAGGGACGCCCCGAACTGATACAGAGCGTGACCGCCACCCTCAGCGGCATAGCCGGAATTTTTGATATGGAGAAGGGACAGACCATCGGCGAACCGACCTCCACGGTCTTCTCCTTCACCCGTGACGGCAGCAAGCTCACGGCCGACGCCCGCCTGCTGGGTACGATGGGAGCCGTGCAGACGCTGGTGCTGGACATCGTCTTTACCGATGGCGGACGCACACAGCGCACGGAGGTCGACCTGACGGAAGCCCTTGCGGACTTTAACAGCGATATGACCACCGCCTACCGTGTGACCGGAACACTGGAAACCCCCGTCGGCATGGAGGAAGGCAAGGGCGAAATTACCGGATGGGAAACGGTAGAAAGTGGCGATGCCAGTGCGGAAATGTAAGACAATGAAGAATTAATAATTAAGAATGAATAAGATGAAGACAAGATTTTTTGCTTTCGCAGCGCTGACATTGACACTTGCCGCCTGCAACAACGACAATGAGAACCTGAATGACGGCCCGGTAGCCGCCCAGTTTATCGCCGACATTACGCCCGCTACCCGCGTCAATTCGGAAGGAACCGACTGGACCGACGGCGACCGCATCGGCGTCACCGGCGCAGGCTTCACCAACGTGCCCTACAAGAGAGAGAACGGTAAGTTCGTGACCGACGGTACGACCATCTATTTCAATGACACCGAAACGCATACCTTCCATGCCTACTATCCGTATCAGTCTGACGGCGGAACGGTGACCGTCAGCACCGCAGCCGACAAGCAGGGCGCGGGCATCGACTTCCTCTTTGCCTCGGGAGCCACAGGCGACACCCACAACCCGACGGTGAGCTTCACCGGCGACCATGCGTTCCACCACTGCATGAGTCTCATCAAGTTCACCTTCAAGGCAGGCGATGGTCTCATTTTCAACGAAACGGAACCTGCCGGCTACACGTTGGAGGGGCTGAAGCATGAAGGCACATTCGACACGGCTACCGGCACGACTGCCGTAACCGCAGCCTCCGAATCGCCGATTACCATGCAGCTGGGCGGTGCCACCACTTCGCAAGTCATCATTCTCCCGCAGGAAGTGACCTCCTCTCTTAACCTTAAAGTGTCTTACAACGGACAGAACTACAACGCCCAACTGAAACTGCCTGCTACACCCACAGCCAATTTCTACACAGCAGGCTATGCCTACACCTACATCGTAACGCTCAACAATAAGGACATCGAGGTGAGCGACCCCACAATTAACCCGTGGGAATCCGGAGATTCGAACGATGCAAGTGCAGAGTTGTAATCCCCGCACACCGCTGCCCCGGCGCATGCGTCAAGCCGGAGCTGCCCATAGACACGATGGTGCGACGGCCGCCTTCGCGGGCAGCGGCAGCACAAAACGAAAACAAATAAAAAACATCACGATATGAAGAAAAGACATTCCATCCATCTGCTTCTCGCCGCAGCCGCGCTGCTACTTGCCATGGCTGCCTGCACGAAGGACGAACTGGCGGACGGCGACCGTCTGCCCGAAGGACAATACCCCCTTGAGATAGCCCGCATCACCCTCGGTGTGGAGGGCGGCGAGGCGCACCCTTGGGGCGCACCGGCGACGCGCGTCAGCGAGACCGTGGACGGCACGGGCAGCGTGTTCGACACGGGCGACCCGTTCACCGTGCAGATAGACGACGGCACAGAGACTGCCACCTACACCGTGCAGGGCGACGATACAGCCACCTCCGACGCCCCCTCTACTGGACGAACACGACACCCAATCGCACCGTCAGCGCCTGGTACCCCGCCACGGACGGTACCCTCGACCTCGGCAACCAGAGCCAAAGTCTTGTTTATCTGCTGAGCGGTACGGGCACGGGAGACTACCAGACACCCGTCACGCTGAATTTCACCCACCAACTGGCCAAGGTGCGCGTCACGCCCAAAGCCGATGCACTCGGCGAGGTAACCTCCCTCCAGCTCTATACCTATACACAGTGTACTTATGAAAAAGGCAAGGCCGGACAAGGCTCGCAAGAGGGCTGGATAGAGATGAAGAAGTGCGAATATACCGAAAACGGTGCAACCATCACCTGCTGGGAGGCGAACGTGGTGCCCGGCTACGAAATCAAGAAACTGAGGGCGAACGGCACCGAGGAACGCGACCTCTCCTCCGCCTTCACCCCCGAGGCGAGCAAGTTCTACAACATCACGCTGGATAAGGACAAGGGATATAACCTGTCTACTGACGGCAGGACCTACGAGGTTTACAACGCCGACGGGTTGCTGGCGTGGAACGAAGCCGCACGGAATGACCTGTCGATAAATTGTACACTGACCGACAACATCGACCTTACTGGCAAAGAGTGGACGCCGATAGGAGACTACGATAACCGATACACCGGCACCTTCGACGGCGGCAACCATACCATCACGGGGCTGACTATCAACCAGTATGGAAGCTATGTGGGGATGATTGACTTCCTCGACTCCGGTGGCACGGTGCAGAACTTGACGCTGGAAAACGTGAATATAACCGGCGGCAACATTGTTGGCAGCGTGGTGGGAGACAACCACGGCACCGTGACCGCCTGCACTGCCTCAGGCAACGTTTCCGGCACCTATAGTATCGGCGGCGTGGTGGGATACAACAACGGCACCGTGACCGCCTGCTACCACGTCTCGGGCAACGTTTCCGGCACCTATAGTATCGGCGGCGTGGCGGGAGAAAACAACGGCACCATGACCGCCTGCTACCACGCCTCAGGCAACGTCTCCGGCACCTCTGGTATCGGCGGCGTGGTGGGAACCAACAAATCCGGTACCCTGACCGCCTGCTACGCCACGGGCAACGTGACCGGTAACGGAAGCGGCACCATCTATGTAGGCGGCGTGACGGGAACCAACAAATCCGGTACCCTGACCGCCTGCTACCATGCCAATGGAACTGTCAGCGGCCCAGCCGGAACCACAGGCGGCGTGGTGGGATACAACAACGACACCGTGACCGCCTGCTACTGGGGAAGCAATCCCGACACAGGCATCGGCTACAATGAGGGAGGCAGCACCACCATCGAAACCACCAAGGTGACGGACGGTAACTGGACAAATGCCGTTACACAGATGAACGCTGCCCTGCAGAATGCAGGTTCAGAGTGGCGTTACGAACTCACCGGAGCATTGCCAACATTGAAGAAACAGTAAACCATCGGGCGGGAAAAGTTCCGCCCGTAACGGAAAATAACCGAAGTATAACCCCAAAAAGAAAAGAACTCCCATTCCGGGCGGGAGTATTGTGCCCGGTAACATCATACAGACACCGCAGCCCGCTACCGTAAGGTCAGTGGGCTGCATTTTAATAAGGAGAAAAGAATAATATAAAAAATGAGGTAACCCGTATGAAACAGAAAACAATAGCAACCAGACACCTGCGCACCAAGATAGCGGCAGGATATGTGCTGATACTATTCGTCATTTTCGGCATCGTCTATATTTGGCTCAATGAACAGAACAGACAACAGGAATTGGAAGCTACTACCTACAAAATAAGAAGTCTCCGCAAGGATGTACACGAGGTATATATGAAGGTAGTGGATTTATCCATGATTGGTGAGACTGACGGCAGTTACATAAAATACGTCCACTTTTTTGGTGGATATATGGAAGAAATCTCTTATCTTTGCTACGTGAATAATAACACGGAAAGCAATGGAGATAAACTTTGATAAGGACTATTTGCGCCAATTGTACGAGGAAGGGAAAACGACGGACAAGAAACATCGTTTCCAGCCGAATATCGTGGCACGCTACCAGTTACGCATCAAAGTGCTGGAACAAGCAAGAAGCGTGGAAGAGCTTTACGTCATCCACTCGCTTCATTATGAAGTGTTGAAAGGTGACAAGGCTGGTATTTCCTCCATCCGTGTGAACGACCAGTACCGCATTGAGTTCACGGTAGAACAGGTCTCATCGGAAACGGTGGTGACCATCTGCAATATACTTGAATTATCAAACCATTATAAATAGAATAATTATGGGAAAATACATCTGTCAACGCCCTATACATCCGGGCGAACTGCTGAAGGAAGAGACCGAAGAACGCAAGCTCTCGCAGCGCAGGTTGGCCGAGCAGATGGGCATCTCCTACAAGGTATTGAATGACATTCTCAACTGCCGCAGGCCGATTACTACGCAGACAGCGATGCTCTTCGAGGCAGCTTTGGGTATCAGTGCTTCGCTACTGATGCGGATGCAGCTTGATTGCAATATGCAGCAGGCGGCTGCAGACCCCTCTTTTATGGAGCGTCTGAAGCAGGTACGCAAGTATGCCGCCATGCTGTAACTCATGGTACACTGAAAGTTTCCCGTCCCACTTCTCCCGATAAAAGGGGAAGGTGGAACAGGCTTTTGGAATAGTCTTGCAGATGAAATATGAAGATGCGCTTGCTTTTTTTATGATTCTGAAACTTATAAACTTATAAGTAATGGAGTTGCGGATATGCATTGCCTTAGCGATGAATATCTTGCCGATGAATTGCTGATGGAATGGAAAGAAATACATTCCATCAAATAAATATTGACATGAAAGGAGCACGTGATAGAACACACGGAGAATCCACCAATGGATTGTATCGACGGTTATTGAAAAGTGAGATAAGAGAATAAAAAAACAGGAGCCTTCGGCAGTGCCGGGGGCTTCGTGTGTTTACAATTGTTTCGATACAGGGCACATGAATATATCAGACTACATGATAGAAAAAGAAGAGTTGGTTAAACCCCTATCGGTATAAAAAATACCCGTTGAAAGATACTCCACATAAGAGAAAAATGTATTATTTTTGCAATATGATTGAACTGTCCAAACATATAGAAGTATTATTGCTGGAGAATGATTGTGTCATCGTTCCCGGCTTGGGAGGATTCATTGCCCACAAACGGCAGGCCGCATATTCCATCCAGAAAGGAGAATTCATGCCGCCCCTCCGCACCATTGGTTTCAATCCGCAACTGATAATGAACGATGGGCTGCTGGTACAGTCGTACATGCAAGCTTTTAACACCGACTTTCCCGATGCAACCCGCCGGATTGAAAAGACTGTGGCTGAAATAAAAGACCAATTGTACCAGCAAGGTCAGGTCACTCTGCACAACGTGGGTACAATCTACTATAACATGAACGGCGGCTATGCCTTTGAACCGGCAGCTGCATCTTTCTTCACCCCAAGTCTGTACGGGCTGGAAAGCTTCACGCTTCCGCAGCTGCAGACATTGCCTGTTTCTTCTCCGAAGCCGTTGGTTCCGGAAATGCAGGAAGCAGCAAGCAAACCGAAGAGACATTTCTCCTTGCGCCATTTCACGCGCAACGTAGTGGCCATAGCTGCAGCCGTATGCCTGTTCTTCGTGCTCTCCGTTCCGGTGGAAAACACGTACATGGACGATGCGAATTATGCTTCGCTGGGCTCAATCAGCATGTTTGATGCCATCCGCAACCAGTCAGTAGCCACCAGCATACAAACGACTCCGAAAGCAGCAGTTGCACAAAAGGCTGTAAAGAAACAGAAGAGCGAAAAGCGTGTCCGTAACAACGTAAACACGCTGAAACCGGTAATTGTGAAGACAGAAAAAATTGCAGCTGCGCCTGCAGCAAAAACAGCCGTAACTAAAACGGCTGCCACCAAAGCTGAAGCAAAAGCGACACAAAAGCCGAAACCGGCTTCTGCACAGCCTGCAGCAAGCAAAAAAACAGCCTACATCATCGTAGCCAGCCTGCCGACATCGGACGATGCCCAACGTGAACTGAAAAAATTCCAGCAGAAAGGATACAAGAATTGTCAGGTACTTGAATCGAACGGACGCTTCCGCATCGCACTGGATAGTTATGCCACTTCAGGTGAAGCTTACCAGAAAGTGCAGACACTGCGTAATCAGGAAGAATTCAAGAGTGCCTGGGTATTCACTTCAAAATAAATACGCCCTTTTAAACAGAATGAAAAGAGTAAGATGCCCCAAATGTGACAACTTCATCCAGTTTGATGAAACCAAGTATGGAGAAGGACAGTCACTCGTTTTTATCTGTGATAACTGCAAGAAGCAGTTCAGCATCCGTATCGGAAAATCGAAACTGAATGCCGCCAACCGCAAGGAGGAAGTAATTGACGAGAAAGAAGGCATGCAGGATTTCGGTAACATACTGGCCGTGGAAAACGTATTTGCCTACAAGCAGGTACTTCCGCTGCATGAGGGAGATAACCTCATCGGCCGCCGATGCAAAGGTAATGACATCGACATCCCTATCGAAAGCAATGACCCAAGTCTGGACCGCCGGCATTGCTACATCAATGTCAAGAAGAACAAGCAAGGGAAAATCATTTATACCCTGCGCGATAACGACAGTATCACAGGAACTTTCCTGATGAATGAAATTTTAGGACCGAAAGACCAAATCCGCATTGAAGACGGAGCTATTATTACCTTGGGAGCTACAACCTTGATTCTGAGAGCCGCCGAGGGACAAACGGAAGAGTAAACCGCATACGGACTCTATAATTTTAGGATAACTAATAACTAACAAACCTTTTTATTTCGATTATGGCTTTTACAAACAACGTAATGATTGTCCGGCATAAATTGCTGGAAAACCTGGTTGCTTTATGGAAAGAAAATCAATTAGTAGAAAAAATTGACCGCATTCCTTTGGAAATCAGCCCTCGCCGCTCACAGCCGGTAGGACGCTGCTGTATCCACAAGGAACGTGCCGTTACTAAATATAAGTTGCTTCCGCTGCTGGGCTGGGATATGACCGATGAAACGGATGAGTTGACTCCGCTTTCTGAATATGCCCGCAAAGCATTGGAACGCAAGGAAAGAATCAAGGAAAATATTCTCTGTGTCATCGACGAAGCATGTTCTTCTTGTGTACAGGTGAACTACGAAGTAAGTAACCTTTGCCGGGGTTGTGTGGCAAGAAGCTGCTACATGAACTGTCCGAAGGGAGCTGTACACTTTAACAAGAAGACTGGTCAGGCACAGATTGACCACGACAAGTGTATCAGCTGTGGTATCTGCCACAAAAGCTGTCCGTATCACGCCATTGTCTACATTCCGGTGCCTTGTGAGGAGGCTTGTCCGGTGAAAGCCATCAGCAAGGACGAGCACTACATCGAGCACATCGACGAAAGCAAGTGTATCTATTGTGGAAAATGTCTGAATGCCTGCCCGTTCGGAGCCATCTTCGAAATCTCTCAGGTGTTCGACGTGCTGGAAGCTATCCGCAAGGGAGAACAGGTGATTGCCATTCCGGCTCCGTCCGTATTGGGACAGTTCAAAGCTACCATCGAACAAGTGTACGGAGCATTGAAAGAAATTGGTTTTGCCGATGTAATTGAAGTGGCTGAAGGTGCCATGCACACTACCAGCAACGAAGCACACGAACTGCTGGAAAAACTGGAAGAAGGACAGAAATTCATGACTACTTCCTGCTGTCCGTCGTACATCGAACTGGTGAACAAGCATATTCCCGACATGAAGCCTTACGTATCAAGCACCGGCTCTCCGATGTATTACGCGGCTCGCATTGCTAAAAAGAAATACCCGAATGCGAAGGTAGTCTTCATCGGCCCGTGTATCGCCAAAAGAAAAGAAGCACAGCGCGACGAATGCGTAGATTACGTACTGACATTCGAAGAACTTCACCCGATTTTCCGTGGCTTGGGTATTGAACTGGAACAGGCCAACCCGTACAAAGTGGCATACGAATCTGTATGTGAAGCACACGGATTCGCACAGGCAGGCGGTGTAGCCGGAGCAGTGAAAGCTTATTTAGGCCCGAAAGCCAACGGTATCAAGATCATGCAGTTCTCTGACTTCACGAAGAAGAATATCGGTGTACTCCGCGCTTACGCCAAGACCGGAAAAGTGGATGCACAGTTCATCGAAATGATGGCTTGCGAAGGTGGATGTGTAACCGGTCCGAGCGCACACAACGACCCTGTAGCTGGAAAACGCCAGTTGAACCAAGACTTGCTGAAACGTACCTTGAAGTACGAAAACAATAATCAGGAATAAACCCATGAGGGAACTTATTGAACGCCTTTACCGGGAGCAGACACTGGCTCCCGGTGAATTGCGTACCCTTCTGCTGGAGTGCCGGGGGGAAGACCTCGACCTCCTCATGCAAAAGGCACGTGCCGTAGCACAAAGCCATTTCGGAAACAAAATCTATATCCGTGGACTTATTGAAATAGGGAACTGTTGTCACAACGACTGTTTCTACTGCGGCATCCGAAAAAGTAACCGCCACCTGAAGCGGTACCGACTGGATGCAGAAACTATTCTGGCCTGCTGCCGGCATGGATATGAGTTGGGATTCCGTACCTTCGTCCTGCAAGGAGGAGAAGATAACTACATGAACGATGACAGGGTAACGGAAGTGGTTACTGCCATACGAACCGAATTCCCCGATGTAGCCATCACCCTTTCACTCGGTGAACGCCCCACACTTTCCTACGAACGTTTTTTTCAAGCAGGTGCCAATCGCTATCTGTTGCGCCACGAAACGCACAACGAAGCACATTACCGCCGCTTGCACCCTGAAGGCATGTCGCTATCCAACCGTTTGCGTTGTCTGAACGATTTGAAACGCATCGGATTCCAGACGGGAACCGGCATCATGGTGGGAAGTCCGGGACAAACCGTCGACCACCTGGTGGAAGACATTCTTTTCATAGAACAATTCCGTCCCCAGATGATTGGTATCGGCCCTTTCCTGCCTCATCATGACACTCCTTTCGCTTCCTGCTTGCCCGGCAGTCTCATGCAGACACTGGCGCTGCTTTCCATCTTCCGGCTGATGCATCCGCAGGCATTGATTCCTTCTACCACCGCCCTGGCAAGCCTTACCCCCGACGGGCGCGAGAAAGGCATACTGGCAGGTGCCAATGTAGTGATGCCCAACCTCTCTCCGGTAGAACAGCGAAAGAATTATGCCTTGTATGACAATAAAGCCTCCATGGGTTCAGAAGCCGCCGAAGGACTGCGTCTGTTAGAGCAACGGCTGGCTGCCATTGGTTACGAAATAGATAAAAGCCGAGGAGATTATCCCGGCAAAACACTATAAATTACATTACAGCTATGTACAAGATTGATTCTCAAAAGGCAGAAGAATTTATCTGCCACAAAGAAATTCTCGATACCCTGGAATATGCCCAAAGCAAAAGCCAGGACAAGGAACTGATACGTTCCATCATTGAAAAGGCTCGCCTGTGCAAGGGACTTTCTCACCGCGAGGCTGTTGTACTATTGGAATGCAACGACCCGGAACTGGTGGAGGAAATCTACCGCCTGGCCCGTGAAATCAAACAGAAATTCTATGGCAACCGCATCGTAATGTTTGCCCCACTCTACTTGTCAAACTACTGCGTAAACAGTTGTACTTACTGTCCTTACCACGTAAAGAACAAGACCATTGCCCGCAAGAAACTGACACAGGAAGACATCCGTCGTGAGGTCATCGCCCTGCAGGACATGGGGCACAAGCGTCTGGCACTGGAAGCTGGAGAAGACCCGATTCACAACCCCATTGAATACATTCTGGAATCGATAAAGACCATCTACGGCATCAAGCACAAGAACGGAGCTATCCGTAGAGTAAATGTGAACATTGCTGCGACTACGGTGGAGAATTATCGCCGCCTGCATGAGGCTGGTATCGGTACCTACATTCTGTTCCAGGAAACGTATCACAAGGAGAATTACGAAAAACTTCACCCCAGAGGTCCGAAGAGCAACTATGCTTACCATACAGAGGCCATGGACCGCGCCATGCAAGGAGGAATCGATGATGTGGGTATCGGTGTATTGTTCGGCCTGAACACCTACCGTTATGACTTCGTGGGATTGCTGATGCATGCCGAACATCTGGAAGCGACGTACGGCGTAGGTCCGCATACCATCAGTGTGCCCCGTATCTGCTCGGCCGACGACATTGACGCCTCGACCTTCGAGAATGCCATCTCCGACGAGATATTCCAAAAAATTGTAGCCGTCATCCGTATCAGCGTACCTTATACGGGTATGATTATTTCTACACGTGAATCGCAGCGTTCACGCGAGAAGGTACTTGCCCTCGGCGTGTCACAAATCAGCGGAGGTTCCCGTACCAGTGTGGGAGGTTATGCTACCGAAGAACTGCCGGAAGAAAACTCGGCTCAGTTTGATGTAAGCGACCACCGCAGCCTGGATGAAATCGTGGCCTGGCTGCTGAAACTGGGCTACATCCCCAGCTTCTGTACGGCCTGCTACCGTGAAGGACGTACGGGCGACCGTTTCATGTCGCTGGTCAAGACGGGCCAGATAGCCAACTGCTGTGCCCCCAATGCCTTGATGACGCTTCAGGAATACCTCTGCGACTACGCTTCGCCCGAGACACGCCAACTGGCTGAAGACATGATTCGCAAGCAGATGGAAGAGATTCCGAATCCCGCCATCCGCAAAAGAGCCTTGGAAAATCTGGAACGGATTGCCGAAGGAAAACGCGACTTTCGTTTCTAATGTGTGAACTTAAAGCCTCATTAAACGTATGAACGATACTCCCCGTGCCAACCGGCTGCACATCGGTCTGTTTGGCAAGCGAAATGCCGGAAAGTCATCACTGATTAATGCCCTGACGCATCAGGATACAGCCCTCGTGTCGGATATTCCCGGCACGACTACCGACCCAGTCTTTAAGGCCATGGAAATCCATGGTCTTGGTCCCTGCGTATTCATTGATACGGCCGGCTTCGACGACGAAGGCGAACTGGGCGAACTCCGCATCCGACAGACACAGCGTGCGCTGGAGAAGACAGACATCGCCCTAATGGTCTGTACCGACGAGCATCTGGACGAAGAGTTACACTGGCAACGCTTATTAAAGGAAAAGAATGTGCCTGTTATCTGGATACTGAACAAATGTGACCTATTATCCGATGCCGAACAGACCATGCGCCACATCGAACAGCAATGCGGACAGGTTCCCCTATTAGTGAGCACCCTCACCGGAAAAGGACTGGACGACATTCTGCGCAGTCTGCGAAACAAGTTGCCGGATGAAACCATGGCACAAGGCATTGTAGGCCGACTGGTAGAAGAAAACGATACCGTCATGCTGGTCATGCCACAGGACATCCAGGCCCCTAAAGGCCGACTCATTCTGCCGCAGGTACAAACCATCCGCGAACTGCTGGACCGCAAATGCCTGGTGATGAGCTGTACCACTGACAAAATCGATGCCATGCTGGCCGCTTTGGCCCGTCCACCGAAGCTGATTATTACCGACTCACAGGTGTTCCGCACGGTATATGACAAGAAACCGGCAGAGAGCCGACTCACCTCCTTCTCCGTCCTCTTTGCACAGTACAAAGGCGACATCGACTACTACATGGAAGGAGCCAATGCCATTGCCCAACTGACACCGGAATCACGGGTGCTGATTGCCGAAGCATGTACGCATGCCCCGCTGACAGAAGACATCGGGCGGGTGAAAATCCCGAACATGCTCCGCAAGCGTATCGGTGAAGGCCTGCAAATCGACATCGTATCGGGCACGGACTTCCCGGAAGACCTGACACCGTACGACCTGATTATCCATTGCGGAGCCTGCATGTTCAACCGCAAGTATGTGCTAAACCGCATCGGTCAGGCCCGCGCCCAGCAGGTTCCCATGACCAACTACGGAGTCACCATTGCTTACTTAGCAGGGATTTTGGATAAAATTGATTACTGATTTATAAAAAATAGAATTAGTTACCCTTCGTTATTCTGATGTTAATCGCTCCTTCAGAGTACGTATCCTCCTCTAAGCGAATAGTATAATACACATAATCGTCAATACCATACTTCTCATACCATTTGCGTGGCTCTACTCCGGAGCTACGCAAACCACAAAAGTAAAAACCTCCCTCTATGGGAATACCGGAAGTGTAACTCATAATAGGAGTTTCGGGACCATCGCCAGGTGTATACGTCTCCATAAGAATCTTATATTTATCTATGCGCACAGTATCCGTAAACAACGGCATGTTGTTTTCAGTCGAATGGAAACAAGTGACACGTAGACTATCTTCCTTGTAAGGTACAGCCATAAAGTCAAGTGTCTCTACACTGTCTACCAATATAAAATGAAAGAAATCGGGTAATAGTTCACGCTCTGTGAATACACCTTTCCGACAAGATACCTTTTGAAAGGTAGCACGTTTTCCATTAAACTCGCCCCGGATTATCAGCCTCAGATGTTGTACACCTTGCATCTGGAAGTATTCCTGCAAAGGAACGGACAGGGAATGTGCCGGGTACTCATAACTAACTTTCACTTGTTGTGCCCATACAGGCATACTCAACAGAAGCAATAAGACTGCTCCAAAAATTTTTCTATTCATAACGGTCTCTTTTTATCTTATTTTCCTCAAAGATAGGTATTTCAGTCAAAAAACAGACCTCCACTTACAAAAAATGTGGCGCATACTTCTCAGCATGCACCACACCGTTATCCATTCTTTCCAATATCAAAATATTAACATACGATTTCCTGTTCAATCTCCTCAAAGCGGGGGAACAGCAGATTGTTTTCCAGGTGGATATGCTCGAACAAGGCATCCACAAACGCTTCCAGTTCCTGCATCAGCAGACGATAGCTGGCACAGCCGTCCTGAGGTACGGAGAAGTGATTCGTCAACTGAATGATGTGCAGGTAGCGGTTTCCTTCCCCCTCGTGTTCCATCTTCATCACCCGGATAGGATTCGCTATCGTACCGCAATGCATCGGGGCCATACGCTGTCCCTGTTCCTTTGCTGCGTACAATTCATAGAGATATGGAAACAACACGTTCTCTTCCTTCTGAAGATGCATTTCCAAGTCCTCCAACGATTCACTGACCAATGCTTTTAACTCATGCAGTTCCGGATGTGCCTCCCCATGTACTCGTTCCACCTTCTCCAGCAACGCTAGCAATTCCGGTCCACGGGCACGAATTCCCCGATGATGTATCTTCAGGATGTAATCCATCAGTAAGTCCAGCGGCCACGAAGCAAACGGAATCCGTCCGTTACCAGCTTCATCCTGACGGAGCAATGCCTGTTCCACTTCTTCTACAGCCAGTCCCAAATCGGCACAGGCCTTTTCCAGCGTCACTTCGCCATGACAGCAGAAATCAATGCCATATTTCTTGAACACACTTGCCGCTGCAAAATCATCGGCCACAATTTGTCCCACACTCGTATACTTCCAGTCTATTGTCTTCATATTTAATTCGTTTTATTGATTACGGATGCAAAGATAGACCCTTTGGAAGAGAAAGTTTGTCACATACGTGACACCGACCTATAACGAAAGTTAAACCTGCTTCTGCGAAAAAGAAGCGCACACCGTTTGCAGAAAAACACTAACTTTGCAGGCACGTAAAAAACATTTGCACATGGAAACAAAAGAAATACCTATACTTCTGCTTACCGGTTACCTGGGAAGCGGAAAAACAACCCTGCTCAATTACCTGCTGAGCAACCGCGAAGGCATCAAATTTGCCGTCATCGTGAACGACATCGGCGAAATCAACATCGATGCGGAACTGATACAGAAAGATGGCATCGTTGGCCAGAAAGAAGAGAGTCTGGTGGCTTTACAGAACGGCTGCATCTGCTGTACCCTCCGTACCGACCTTATCGAACAGATATTTGAGCTGATGAAAATGCAGCGCTTCGACTACATCGTCATCGAAGCCAGTGGTGTCTGCGAACCGGAACCGATTGCCCAGACCATCTGTTCCATTCCCCAGTTGGGCGGTGCCTACACCAAGTACGGAACCTGCCGCCTTGACAACATCGTGACCGTAGTCGATGCACTCCGCCTGCAAAGCGAATTCGACGGTGGCAACGAACTTACCCGAAAGGATCTGGAAGAGGAAGACATTGCCAACCTGCTCATCCAGCAGATTGAGTTCTGTACCACCGTGCTGCTGAACAAGGTATCGGAAGTCACTCCCGAAGAACGGGAACGCATCAAAAGCATCATCCGTACCCTACAGCCCCGTGCGGAAATCATTGAATGCGACTATGCCAAGGTAGACCTCGACAAGATTGTCGGTACCCGCCGTTTCGACTATGCACGGGTGGCCACTTCTGCCGGATGGATTCGTGAGATAGAACGCCCCGTATCCGAAGAAGAAGCGCATCCTCACCACGAAGCACATGAGCACCATGAGGAACACGAACATCACCACGAGGAAGAGCACAATCATGCACACGCTCATGAACACTCACACGAAGGCTGCCACCATCACCACCACCATGAAGAAGGTGAGACAGAGGAATACGGCATCAGCAGTTTCGTGTATTATCGCCGCCCTGCCTTCGACATCCATAAGTTCGACCGCTTTGTTGCAACGAAATGGCCTCGCAACGTGATTCGTGCCAAGGGAGTATGCTATTTCGCCCACAACCGCGACATGTCATTCCTGTTCGAACAGGCCGGACGACAGAAACAGATTTCAGAAGCCGGACTCTGGTATGCCACCCAGCCGGAAGAAGAAATCGTAGAACTGATGAAACGCGAGCCCGGCCTGCTGAGAGACTGGGACGAGCACTATGGCGACCGCATGCAGAAGATTGTCTTCATCGGCCAGCACCTTGACAAGGAACAGCTCATCAAAGACCTGGATGCCTGTCTGGAATAAATCCGACGGCCATAAAAATAATGATGCCTTCCCGAGTCCATTTATTCCGTGACTCAGGAAGGCATCATGCTTTTATCTGCCCAAAGCCCGAAAGCCCTTATTCCACCTCCGTGATATACTCTTTCACCGCATTATCGGCCGATTGCAAACTTGTCTGCCGTAGCACCACCTGTCCCGCCTTTTTATTCTCCGGCAAACTAATGTCCGAAAGACGTACATCGCTTACCCTGTCGAACACAAAAGCCGGACGGAAATCATCTTCCTGCAAACGCAACTTGATATTGTGCATCTGAATCCCTTTCACATGGCGCACATAGAATCCCCATGAAGGCAGTTCTTCGAACATGGTAAATTCCGGATATCCTTTTTCATTTTCCGGCACGTCTTTCAAGCGGCTCACCGACATATAAGCTATTCCGCGCGTAGCACGTCCCGGATACACAATCTCTATATTCTCCAACTTCACGTTTTCAATATCATGTCCCGGAATGCCTGAGATGGAACTCGGGAACGGATTATGAAAGAACGTCACCGCCGGTCCACGCAGGTCATAGTTGATGTCCGGACGGCCAAAAGGTACTTCCACATACATATCCTTAATCGTCACATTCCGCAAATACCCCGGTTGCTCACCCGAACGGTGACCCAAACGAATAAAAATGGCATTTCCCGTATTGACCGCATGCACATTAGACACCTGCACATTTTCAATCTCCGCCCCGTCGACCGACTCAATGGCTATGGCCGAACGGAAAGTATCTTTAATCCGAATATTGTCAATCGTCACATTCTTGAATCCACCCAACGATTCCGTACCAAACTTAATGGCACTGGCACTGCTGATGATGTGGCAGTTGGAAATGGATACCCGGTCGTTCCATGCTCCCCGGTTATGCGACTTCAGGCAAATGCCATCGTCTGCCGAGTTGATGAAACAATTGGAGATACGCACATCCTTACAATCGCTAATGTCAATCCCGTCATTGTTCCAATACGCCCTGTTTTCCACATGCAGACTATCAATCGTCAGGTCGGTACACAGAGAAAAAGAAAGTCCCCATGCCGCACCGCTCCGGAAATTAGTCTTCCGAAGCTCCACCTTCCGGCAATTACGCATAAAAAGCAACTTGGGTCGTGTATTCGGCCGCTTGCGATACGTATTATAGTGTTTGTCCACCAGTTCCCCCGTATGATGCAAGCTGTCAATCGTCAGGGCCAGTTCCCTGCCCTGCCCGTCTATACATCCTTCTCCCATAATGCCGATATTCTCTGCCCCTTCCGCATAAATCAATGCCTGGTCAAAATGGTCATTGTTGACTTTCAGTTCCTTTTCGGTACTGAAGCCCGGATAATCATAAGGACTCGTACTTCCTAACAGCACCGCTTCCTTTTCCAGGTAAAGTGTCACATTCGATTTCAGTTGCAGACTGCCGGTCAAATAGCGTCCGGCAGGGAAGTACAGCTGTCCGCCCCCTTTTGCATGAAGTGCGTCAATGGCCGATTGCAAAGACTTCGTATTCAATGTTTTTCCGTCACCGACGGCCCCCTGCTGAAGCACGTTGTAGTCTGTGGCGGCTATCGAACCTGCGCATAAAAACAAGCCACATAAAATGAAGATAAATTGTTTTTTCATGGTATATTATACTTTTTTTCTTTTTACAATTAATTTATGGAATACACCTAATTGCCCCTCCACTTCCAAAAGGATAATCACTTACATCTTTATTCAAATAAGGTGAATCTGCTATTAAAGTACCATGAAAACAACAGCGTTCTTTACTAAAACGGACTTTTTTCTCTTCATCATAAAAAGTCCAATCATAACTATCAACCTTAATTACCGACCGTACAATTCCATGATATACCCCTAACACATAATCTATTTCAGCTGCACGAGATTTTGCTATTGCCCAATATTGACGAGTTTTCTCATAAATATTTATTCGTTGATAAACACCTTGAGCTTTTGCATCATCAAAACTTCTATTCAAACTTACCAACAACAAATGTTCATTGTTATTTATCTTAATTCGTTCACAATCATAGATTGCATTAATCTCATCAACGGTTTTAATACCTTCATCCCACTGATGATGTCCACTTACAATATTGGTTAGTATTTGTTCCGTATTAAATTTTGGATATGTAAGAAAATCTATAAGAACAGATTCTATTTGAAAAGCTTCTTTTTCAGAAAGTTTATGCCGAAGTATATAATGCTCTACTTGTAATCCCAAAGAAATAATCTCTCGAATTAAATTTAATTTTAAGGATACTTCATCCCCTTGTAGGGCTGCCTCACAATGCTGGAAAACACGATTTCCACATCCTTTTCCAATATAGAAGATTTTACCATCTCGAGGGTCTACTAACGAATATACATAGAAACCGAGTTCTTCAATCGATTTATTGCTAAATTTATTCATACCTCTATTATAAAAATACACTGTTTCAAAATTACGGAAAAAACTTCTGTTTCCCAAGTTCTTCTATAGCCCCTAAAAATGATTCAATAACTTCAAAGCCCCCATTCCTGCCACATGCAGAAATGAGGGCTTTTTTTTAGAGCGTATTGTTTTCAACTCCAAACATCGTATCGAGCAATGCCCGTCCTGCCGAAGTTTTGAAAATCTTTTCTCTCACCTTGCAAATGGCATCGACCGGCAGATTATCTTCGTAAATGTTGACCAAGAAATCAGCTTCCACCAGAATCTGATAATCTATTCCTGTAATGGAGTCATACGTATGATGATGCCCTACCAGCCAGCATATCCGTTCTATTTGTGCTTCAGAAAATGTTCCCATATCCGTCAGCAGTTTCCGGGCTTCTGCCGGACCTTCCTGCTCCTGGTGCTTTCCATCGCAGACTCCGTATTTCTGCTCACAAATCCGGATACCAATGTCATGCGCAATGGCTGCCGCCTCCAGAATCAGTTGAGCAGCCTCATCCACATGTTCTGCCAAACCAATCATACGGGCAAAATAATGTACTTTTATCAAATGTTGTATACGCTTCGGGTCACCTGCATTATAGGCTACCATTCTGCCTGCCAGTTCATGAAGCTGCCGTTCCGCAGCCCCGATAAATTCAGTTGTTTTCATATTATTTTCGTATTGTTACACATTTATTCTTGTACTTCATAATAAGGATATACAGGACCGAATCCTCTTCCAAACTTAAAGCGGGCTCCTAACTCAATGGACTGCTGAATAAACCTTTCCGCTTCAGCAACAGCAAACTCAATCCCATAACCTTTACTTAAAAAAGTCGCTATTGCAGAAGCAAAACTATCTCCCGTTCCATTTACATTTCGGGTTCGAATTCCTTCCTTCTTGTAAACCTTCATCACCTTCTCCACCGGATTATAATAATAATCGATAAAGAAATCACGGTTCTCCACCGACTTTATAACTACACTATTTCCCCAACGGCTCAAATCCTTCAAACATTCCTCTATATTACCCTCATTCAACTCCTTTCCACACAACCACTCAGCCTCTTTCTTATTCGGAGTTAGGATAGAAGCACGAGGAAATAGGTAATCTTTATAAGCTTGCACCGCATCTTCTTCCAACAATTTATCACCCGAAGAAGTAACCATGACCGGATCAACGACAACTGGAATCGAGCTATATTCATCTAATATGCCTGCAACAAGCCGAATGATATTTTTAGAATACAACATACCGATTTTTATGCAATCTGCCCCCACATCTCCAAGGAAAGAACGGATTTGTCCTGCAATCATATCTGCCGGTATCAAGTGTACTCCTTTTACATGAGTTGTATCCTCATCTACAATACATGTCACTGCTCCTGCCGCATACCCTCCACAAGCCACGATGGCTTTCATATCGGCCTGAATCCCCGCTGTTCCTAAAGGTTCGCTACCCGCAACAACGAAAACTTTATAAAGCTTATCTGCTATTTTCATAATATCCATCCAGCACTTTCTTCAAACTCCCTACAAATATATCCACTTCTTTCTTTGAAAGTACCAGCGGAGGAAGTATTCTTAATGTATACAGCCCGGAATAGCCGGTAAAAATCCGTTCCTCAAACAGCAGGGGTTCGCGTACCTCTTTCACCGGCACGGTCAGTTCCACCCCCACCATCAGCCCACGTCCCCGGATTTCTTTTATAAGCGGAGAGTGCAGTTCCTGCAACCGCTGCATCAGATACGCTCCCGTATGAAGAGCATTCTCTATCAGTTTCTCCTCGCGGATAATTTTCAGCACAGCCAGAGCGGCGGCGCATCCCAAATGATTGCCACCGAACGTCGTACCGAGCATTCCTTTTCGGGCGGCAAACATCGGACTGATCAAGACTCCCGAAAAAGGAAATCCGTTGGCTATCCCCTTAGCCACAGTGATAAGGTCCGGTTTGATGCCAGCCCATTGGTGAGCAAAGAACTTCCCCGTACGACCATAGCCCGACTGTATTTCATCAAGAACCAATACCACCCCATAACGTCTCGTCAGTTCCCTCAATTGCCGCAGAAAGTCCTCATCGGGGACCTGGATTCCCCCTACTCCTGAAATTCCTTCTAGAATTACGGCACACACATCTCCCTTGGCCAACTCCGTTTCCACTTCCTTTATATCCAAGGCCGCAAAATACACGTTATGATTCGTATTAATCGGTGCATGAAGGGCAGGATTGTCCGTCACTTCCACAGCCGCCGACGTGCGCCCATGAAAAGAGTTTCTAAAAGCCACTACCCGTTTTTTTCCCGTATGAAACGAAGCCAGTTTCAGGGCATTTTCGTTGGCTTCTGCTCCCGAGTTGACAAAGAACGCCCGATAATCAGGATACCCCGACAGCTCACCCAGCTCATTAGCCAGTCTTTCCTGCAACTTATTTATGACAGAACTCGAATAAAACATCAGCTGTTGCAGCTGCTCACTCATGCACTTCACCAGATACGGATGCGAATGTCCCACCGAAATCACGGCATGTCCGCCATACAAATCAAGATAGGCCTGCCCCTTCTCGTCATATACCTCACAACCTTTTCCCCTTACGATATTCACGGGAAAAACCGAATACACATCAAACAGTTCCATCATCCTTTACATTTTACGATATAGCCTGCGGCAAGGTCACTCCATCCTGCCATATTTCATTTCATCTCCATTCTTGTCATATTGCTTACGCTTGCCGGTAGGAGGGCTTAATAAAGTAATCCGTACCACCTCCGTACGATGAAGGCTTCTCTGCACCGCCTCATCAAACGCATCCATGTGCTTGGCCAGGAAACGCTGACTAATGACCCGAAGCGCCTCAATTTTCTCTTCTGTATCCGTCACCCGTTCCGCCTTGCCAAAAGCGATAGCCGAACGATATTGAAGTGTAAACGTACCGTCCTTCGGTCCCACAGTAGGCTGGCACTTCGTGACCGCCGAAAGACATACTTCCGGATGCACGGCAATGGCATCCAGCTTATCCCCTTCAGGAGCACAATGAAAATACCACACGTCATCACTTGTACAAGCCAGTGAAAGCGGCACCCCGTATGCACTTCCGTCGGCCCGGGTAAAACTGACTGTGATGTAAGGGGCCTTGCGCATAACCTCCAAAGCCCACTGACTATCCATTTCTCTACTTGCTTTTCTCATCTGTAATTCCTTATTCAGATTTTTCCTTCTATTTATTTCACAAAAATACGGCTTGCCAGCCAATCTGCATGTAAGATTTATGACAAGGGGATTAATTAACACTCCCACAAAAACAGATTAATCCTGCCTTTCTATTGAAAGTAATAAACAAAAAACATATTTTTGCAAAAGAAAATGCAGAAAGACAGATAATGAAAAGCATACCATTCAACGATTATTACAAGGAAAAACTTTTTTCTATTCCACTCTTTAAGGAACTGCCGGACTATCTGAAAAGTGAGATTCTAAAAAGACTCGACTTCCGTCTTCAGAAAATCAACGAGAATACGGTCATCCTGGAGCAAGGAGATATATGCTGTAATCTGTATGTATTGCTGGAAGGAACTTTGGAAGTGAACATCATCGATGCCAACGGCAATGAAGTCTTAATCGAACACATTGAATCACCCAGGGCTTTCGCTACCCCTCACCTGTTCAAAAAAGACAACCGTTTCCCCGCCACATTCCGTACACTGGAAAAGTCTGTTCTCCTGACTGCCACCAAGGACTCCACCTTCCATCTTATCAGCAAATATCCGGATATGCTGAAAAGTTTTCTCTGCGTATCCGGCAACTGCAACGTGTGTACCACCATGCGACTGGACGTGCTGTCACGAAAAACCATTCGCGAAAGAATTCTGGTCTATTTACTGAAACGGCTGGATAAAGACACTTCTACCGTGAAACTGACGCATACCCTTACGCAACTGGCCGAATACATTAACGTGACACGTCCGGCCTTGTCTACCGAATTCAATAAAATGGAAAAAGAAGGCATCCTCAAAAGGAAAGAAGGCAATTACATCGAACTGAACCGAAAAGCCATAAAATGGATTATATAAAGAACAAGGACCGCTCCTTCAATGTGGAACAGTCCTTGTTCTTTTATTGTGCACGTAACTATTATTTTTTGAAAAGAGTCGGATTGACGTTCAAAGACACCCATCCCCAGTCTTGCCAGCTTTTGTGATTTCCTCCTTTCACGACATCCATTGTCGAGGTTCCTCTCATCAGCGAGTAACCTACCGAAAGGCTGACATCTTTCATGATTTTCCAGTCCAGCTGATAATCCAATTCAGACCCTAAGGTACGGTTCAGGCTCTCCAGCTTCACACCTGTGGCGAAATAATGATAATTCAGTCCCATCGATACTGAAGAAGATACCTTATAACCTACTCCTATCTGCGTGTCAGAAAGTCCCGGTGCATAGCCATTCACAAAATCGGACGCATAAAAATAATCCATTGCTCCGTAAAATTTATGATGAGTGCCATACAGCGGATTAAAAGCCCGGTAAGTGCCATCGGACTTCTTACTACCACTCAGGTAATCAGTTCCCACATTGACCGTCCAGCTATCATTGATAGAATACGAAGCCCGCACACTTCCCATGAAAGCAGAAACCTTGCGTGCGGATACATTCTTTCCTGTCTGATAATAGAAAGACCCTGACAGACTCCATGAGGCCGGGGTGAACTGTACATACGTGCCCATCGTCTGCATATATTGAGTATCCGACTTTCGGGTTTCGGCATCACCTCCTTCCTGACCCAGATTCATGGCCAGCACAGAAAGTTTCACAGGTGCAGATGCGAAATCATAATGATACCACAAGGTCTGCATATTTTTATATAGTTTGGTCTTGCTGCTGTCATAATATGTTCCGCCTATCAGGGTCTCGTCATTCTGGTTGAAAGCAAAGATACCATCCAGCTGATGCCCTCCGTGTCTGTAGCCTATTTTCAGGGCATCATGATAGCGCCCTGCCACGTTCCAGTCCAGTCCTCCCAAAATGCGCTCATCATCATACACCAGCGACTGCCTTCCCAGCTGCATGAACCACGAGTCATTCAGATGGAATGCGGCCCAAGCCTCGTTCAATATAAAACGTCCGTTTTTGTCAACCAGCGCATCCTGCCCCCACACACCGACATGCTGTGCCGAGAACTTCAACGACAACTTCTTGCGTTCATATCCCAAAGTCAGTCGGGCACGTTCATTGATAAACCCCGCAGGTTTATCACCCTCACCGCGGGGAGACAGCGCGCCATTCCGGTATTCTCCTCTTGTACGAATCTGGGCTGAGGCCCAAAAATGACTTTCTTCATTCTCCTGAGCATGGACCAAGGACACCTGCCCAAGAAGCAAAGCCACCGCCCATGCAGACAAAATTCTTTTTCTCATACTCTCAGCGTTTTTATCAGTTCATATTATAGGTGTGAATACTGCTTCCTTGTGCGGAAGGCAGGTAATTAATGCCCCACCAGCACATCTGCAGAAAAACAAAAGAAATCAGCAGGAGCGACAATGACAACCGACGCTTCTGCTGTAACCCTATTCGCATGTGAATGTAAGTAAGATACGAAAACCAGGTCACAGCCGCCCAGGTTTCCTTAGGGTCCCACGCCCAATAATGTCCCCAAGCTTCCTTCGCCCATAAAGCACCGGTAAGCATTCCCAGTGTCATGAACGACAGTCCGACATATACAAGGTTATCGCACAAGGCCATTTCCTTCTCGTCGCACCGGTTCTTTCTGACCCAGAGCAGGTAAATGGCCATCACGGCAGAAGCTCCCAGCATGGCATAAGCAAACATATAAATAATGACATGAGGAGCAAACCAGGGACTCTGCAAGGCAGGCATGAGCGCTTTATTGTGTATCTCCGGCTTCAGAATATTCACACAGATAAAAACAACCGACAGCAATGTGCCAAATCCTAATATCCATTTATATTTCCACCTTATGTAAGTAATCAGTCCGGCAAAAGGCAGAAAGAACGAATACCACAAACGGGTTTCTCCCATCGTACGCAGAGGAGGACGCTCCAGTGAATGCCACAACAAGCCGATAAATGTACCAAACACCACAAGCCCTAACACCGTACACGCACATGCGCGCAGACGACTCCCCTTAAAGGCACTCCATGCACCGGCTATCCAGCACAGCACAGCCACCAGGGCAAAATAACTAAACCAGTCCCAATTCAACATATTCTTCTCAACACTTATTATTCTTCTGGGCCGTTACGAACATGCATACAGCCCCCAACATCATCATTACAATTCCCACATAAACTACCGGAAGCCATGGGTCTGACACCAGTTCAAACACACTGACATCACTCCAGCGGCCTTTGCTCTCATCGTAGCTTAACTGATAGATTTTCCAGCCTTCCACTTTCGCTGGCTTATTGACTTCAATTGTCTGCTCAAGCTTTTTTCCTGTCTCTGTATAAATTGTCACCTCAGACGAGAAGCGCCGTGGCTCTCTGTCGGGCATCACCAGGCTGCAGACACTATCGAGCCGGAGCGCCTGATACGGGAACAGAAAACTTCCGCAGCTTACCCAGCCGTCTGCCATCTGCTTTCCATCAGCAGAAGTAGCCCTGACATGGACGGCACACGTAGCTCCCATGCTCGGCCATTCCACGTACCTCACCGTATCTTCTCCTGACACGGAGGCAGCCATATCTATCTTGTTACGTACCTCAATATTCCATCCGGGCAACACACCCTGACTGACACCCTCTTCCAAAAGCAGATGAGCAGGTGCGTTGTCTGGCAAAGCTCTTCCGGTAGCATTGTCTATCAGCATCAGCTTGGGAGGATATTCTTCTATACTGAAATTCTTGAGTTCGATGGCCAGTGGTAACTCGGTTAACTGCCCGTTCGTGTCCGTAGCACGCCATTCAGCCTGACCCACACGTGTATTCATCGTCAACCGTTTCATATCGGCACTACCCAGTGTAGCAGATACCAACGCCACGAATAACCCAAAATGATTCAGCAGAAACGGTATCTTCTGAAACCGGAATGAAAATAGGTGCTTGAGCGATACCAGTCCTACGATGGACGTCATCCAAAAATACTCCAACACGAAAGGCCACCATGAAATCATGCGGTTAAACATGGAAATACCCTCAGCAGGTACATGTCCCGGGACCTGCTTAATCATACCCATACAGAATGTAAGGACCGACACAGCTGCCAGCGAAGGAATCGCCGCTTTGTACGACATGGCCCAGCGCACGAAATAAAGCTTTTTCCGCAAAGAATACAATGCCACCAGCCCCACCAGGTAAGCCACTGCCACACACAAATTCAATGGCCAGGAAAAGCTGTTCCAGTCTACTCCACCCGTCATCAAATGAAGAATAAGACCTATGACGAGCAATCCCGCACAGGTCATTATTCCTTCTTTTATCCCCCAAGTATTTTTCCACATAACACTTAAATGATACGTTCCTTCAGTTTTGCTTCTTTCAACCAGTTCGGAACCGTTTCATTCAAGAAACGTTCTTTAGCAGCTTTTTCAGCCGGGATGTCCAGACCTATGAACTCCTGCGCTTTCTCTTTGGTAGAAATATCCGGCATCGGCACACTCTCCGTGTAACCGTGCTTAGCCAGAATACGGACAAGAGAAAGACGGGCCTGCAGTGCTCTGTCCAGTCCATGCGACAGGATTCGCTGAATTTCCTGAGGTGCATGGAAAGCAGCTCCATGAGAAGCTACTCCAAAATCCCAGCGCCACTGAGCTTCACGCAGCAGTTTCAATACCGGCTGCATTTCATTCTCTGTCGCTCCCTTATCCCAGGCGAATTTAGCTTCGATATGTGCCGAAGCCAGTTCTTTTTCCAGACGGGTTCTGATTTCATTGGCCTTACGCTGACGTTCATACACGTTATTGCGCAATGTTTCTTCACTTTCACGATGACACACCTGACACGTACGGTCTATCATGGCAAGCGGACTCTGGATGTGATGGTCACTGAATTTCATTCCTCCCTCACTCTTATACGGCATGTGACAATCGGCACACGATACTCCTCTCTGTCCGTGAATGCCCATCTGCGAAATTTCATAGTCAGGATGCTGTGCCTTGAGAATCGGTGTACGGCTCAAAGCATGCGTATAGTCAGAAAAGCCGGCTTCATCGTAATATTGCTCGATGGCCTCTACCGTCATGCCCTTGTCCCATGGGAAAGTGAGGTACTTGCCGTCTCCTTTAAAGTAATATTCCACATGACACTGTGCACACACCAGCGAGCGCATTTCCTGAGGAGTGGCTTTTGTGATGTCTTTTCCCTGACGGGCAAAAGCTTCAATCAGGGCCGGACGGCTAATATGCAAATCCATTGTTTCTGAATCATGACAATCTGAACAGCCTATCGGATTCACAATCTCATCGCCGAAAGCAGCCCACTTGTTATTGTAGAATGAATCTACCCCTATCTCCTGCATCATGCGCGGTACATCAGGACTCTTGCAGGTCCAGCAAGTAGAGGGCTGAGGGCCGTCTTTTTCACCCTGAGGTGCTCCTGTTCGCAACGTGGCACGAATGTCTTCAATGGCATGCATGTGGCCACGAGGAGTGGCATAGTCTTTTGAAAAGGCATAGCCTGCCCAAAGAATCACCATCTCCGGCCGCTGTGCCAGCACATCCACCTGCACATTTCCGTTGAATTCACTTTCAAAATCTGTACGGGCAGTTTCAGTCCAAGTCTGATATTCTCTCGGGAAATCTCCCTGGAATTTCTCGTTCTGAGCCACAATCCCTTTCATCGGATTCTTCCGGTTATTAAATATGCTTGCCACTTCGGCCCTGCGCTCTGACAACGCAGACACGGCAAGTCCTAAACAAAACACGACGGCCATTGATGCACCAAACAACAGCCATCCCTGCCAAGATTTAAAATTATGAATCATACTATACGAGTTTTAAATTATTCTTTCATCTTTCTCAACCATTCCGGAACTGGTGAATCCGGTAGTGGCACAATGGCCGCCGGTGTGGACGACAGACTGTTCTTTCCTCCATGGGGCACATCGCGGTGGCAATCCCAGCAGGCTTTTCCCTTCCCCACCTCCGACATCATATAGTCTATGCGGCCGGTCTTTACCAGTTCCGTATTCAACTGTTCATGACAGCGGATACAATTATTCATGATGACCTGTGAACTGGCCGGATGTGCCTGAATGACCTGAGGCTCCGAACTGGTTAGAAAAGCAGCCACGTGCTTCACGCCGTCCATCCCTTTGAACGTCCACTTCTTCAAAAAATTCTCATGTGGCACATGGCAGTCGTTACACGTCGCATTCCGCGAATGAGAGCTGTGCATCCAAGTGGCATAATAAGGTGACATGATGTGGCAATTCACACAAGCCGAAGGCTCGTCGGTGAGATACGTATGTGCTCTCAAGAGGTAAAGGAAGTACAGTCCACCGCCTGCCACCACTCCTGCAATGAGAGCCGTTATCATTTTTTGTCGTTTGGATAGCATCATATAATATACTTTTTTGCAAAAAAAAGATATTATTTCAAATTCAGGCGTAATAAATATGACACCCAGCCCAATTTTGCAGACATATAACATGCGATTCCTACCCAAAAATCACAAAGAATTTGAAGACAACCCTGAAACCTCCCTATAAAATTAAAGCCGACCCATAAGATTATATCTTACAGGTCGGCCACCATCATTTATACAACATGTACGCCACTGCTTATATTTTCTCGGCAATACGTTTTACCACACCAGGACCTTCATAGATGAAAGCGGAATACACCTGTACGAGGTGAGCTCCCGCATTCCGCATTGCCTTTGCCTCAAACGGTGTCATCACACCTCCCGCACCAATCAGCAACATGTCCTTGGGAGCATGTGCCGACAAATACTTCATCACCTCCAAAGACTTGTGAATGACCGGAAGTCCGCTGATGCCTCCGGCTCCTACCCGTTCCACTTCAGCCTGTGCGAAATGAATCAGAAGCGAACGGTCTTGTGTAGGTCCCGTAGCAATGAAACCGTCAATATGATGCACCTTTGCAAATTCAATCACCGCATCCAGTTTCTCCACCGGCACATCGGCAGGCAACTTCAGGAAGACCGGTCTGTGGAAACGCTGTTTGTAGCTCTCGAGTGCAGTCAGCACATCAGTCAGAATCTCAGGCGTCATACTCCCCCAGTTTATCGTATAATAATCCGCATAGGCACTGAAAGTCTCGTACAAATCTGTAATATCTGTCACGGCCCGCTCCGCATCGGTCGGAGCATTGGTATTGATATTTACTCCCAAAATGTATTTTCCGTCCCGTTTCCGTTGCAGATTTTTCAGGACAACCTCTTTTCCGGGATTATTGAAGCCCGTACGTGAAACCAGCGCATGATCCTCCGGCAAACGGAAGATTCGGGGGAAAGGATTTCCTGCTACCTTTTCCGGAGTAACGGTTCCCACTTCCAGAAAACCAAAACCCAAATCACTCAGTTCGTCAAAGCAATTCGCCTCTTTGTCGAATCCGGCCGACAGTCCCACCCGATTGGCAAAAGTCAGGTTCCGCCATTGAAACGGAGTTGCCTTCGGACGATAAAATGCACGAAGAAGACATTTCACCGGTGGAAAATGACGATAAACATGAAGTAAAGCAACTATCTGACCGTGAATTTTCTCGGCATCCATACGGAACAACCAGGGACGAAGAATAGATTTGTACATAATCATAATATTTTTAGTTTTGTGACACAAAAGTACGACATCTACCTGGTTTTTTGTCATAAAAAAAAGTTATCCCCTATTACCTGAAAAAACGTAAGTTCGTTTAAAACAAAACGCAAGTGCGTTTTACTTCAAACGTACTTGCGTTTTATCTGAAATGTCCTTGCGTTTGAAGTGTACTGAAAATAGTTGTCAGTTTGAAGATTAATTCCTGACAAAGTTGAC
>OGYC01000877.1_pt1 | contig 28814 bp, 20 predicted proteins | sample 1576461 | NCBI WGS metagenome assembly OGYC01 (sample SAMEA3541569, study PRJEB24748) | human gut metagenome | biome: human gut; feature: human-associated habitat; material: faeces | place: China | collected 2012 | reverse complement strand
ATAAACTGATCTGGGATGTAGGACATCAGGCATATACGCACAAGATTCTTACCGGAAGAAAAGATGAATTTAAGAATCTCCGTCAGGAGGGTGGCTTAAGTGGATTTCCGAAGAGAAGTGAGAGTGACTGCGACGCATATGATGCAGGCCACAGTTCCAATTCGATTTCAGCAGGTCTTGGATATGTGCGGGCCAGAGATATTCTGGGTCAGAAACATCATGTGGTTTCTGTGATCGGAGATGGTGCCCTTACCGGAGGAATGGCGTATGAAGCATTAAATAACGCGGCGGAATTAAAGACGAATTTTATCATTATCATTAATGATAACAATATGTCGATTTCCAGAAATGTGGGAGGAATGTCTACTTATCTGAGTGCCCTGAGGACTGCGGAAGCTTACACAGGGATGAAGATGGGAGTGACAAAGACGTTGAAGAAAGTTCCGAAAGTCGGCACCGCACTGGTAGATACCATGCGAAAGACCAAAAGCAGCATCAAACAGCTTTTTATTCCGGGAATGCTGTTCGAGAATATGGGACTGACATATCTTGGACCGGTTGACGGTCATAATATGCGTCAGATGATGAAGCTGTTTAATGAGGCGAAAGCCGCGGAAGCCGTTTTCGTCCATCAGACGGAGGATGCTGTCCGCCAGCCGCGCGCGTCCATCCGCCGTCGCGCAGGCGTCGGAGAAGCCCTCCGCGCCCCAGCCGCCGACCGCCATCACCCCGCGGATGTGCGGGTGCTTGCGCAGATACGCGCGAACGCGGTCAATCGCCGCCCAATGGCTGCCGACCGCCTCGCCGTCCCGAATGAGGGCGAAGGCGTAGTTGATTTGGTCGATGTTCGCCGCGTCCGAATCGCGGAAGGTCAAATTCGCGCTGTCGAGCGCATACACAACGGTCATCGGGGGATTTTCCGCCCGCGCCGCCGGGATGAAGATGCTTGCCGCAATGATGGCGGCGGACAGCACCGTCAGCATCACCCGGCTGAGCAGCCTCCCCTTCGTCTCTTTCGTGCGCGGCATTTGCTTGCTCACCGCGGTTCACTTCCTTTCGCTCCGCCATGATAGCATGATGCGTGCGGCTTTGTCACTGTCAGAATTCGCCACATTCCGCCGAATTGCCGAAACTTTCCGGCTTTTTTTGCTGTTCCCCTTGACAGCGCGGCGTTTTCGGTGTACTCTTTTGGAGGGAAATACATGGGGAGGCAGAACGATGATTCTGATTGGCATCTGCGGCGCAAGCGGCAGCGGAAAATCCACCTTGGCGGACGCGCTGGCGAACCGGCTGGGCGACCGCTGTCTGGTCATCCAGCAGGATTGCTACTACCGCGACCATCCGGATTTGTCCTTTACCGAGCGCGCAAAGCTCAATTACGACGAACCCGGCATTTTTGACCACGATTTGCTGCTGCACGACATGAACACGCTCATCAGCGGTCAGCCCATCACCCGCAAGGCGTATGACTACACGCAGCACCGCCGCGCGGACACCGATGAGCTGATTTACCCGCACGATGTGGTGATTCTGGAGGGCATCCACTGCTTCTTTGACCCGCGGCTGATGAAGCTGATGTTCCTGAAGCTGTACATGAAGGTGGACGCGGATATTTGCCTGCTCCGCCGCATCGAGTGCGACATTCTGGAACGCGGGCGCAGCATCGACAGCATCTCCGACCAGTACCGCGCGACGGTTCGCCCCATGTTCAGCCAGTATATTGCCAATTATGTGGAATTTGCGGATATCATCGTCGCGGGCGGCGGCAAGAACGCCCGCATCGTGGATATTCTTGCCGGGTACGTCTCCGACGAACTCAGCAAGCGCGCCTACGAGGCGTAACATCCACATAAATAGGTAATAGGAGGAATGTTTTATGGCATCGAAGGTTTATTTTACGCGCAATATCACGCCCGAAAACGTGCTGAAGCTCTACGAAGCCTGTGGTCTGGAACTGTCGGGGAACGTCGCCGTGAAGCTGCATTCCGGCGAAAAGGGCAACCAGAACTTCCTGCCCCCCGAATTTTGGCGGCCGATGATCGAGCATGTGCACGGCACGGTCGTCGAGTGCAACACGGCGTATCCGGGCAGCCGCAACACCACCGCCGCCCACTGGCAGACCATGCACGACCACGGCTGGTCGGATGCCTTCACCGTGGACATCATGGACGAAGAAGGGCCTGATTTGCAGCTGCTCATTCCGAATGGCAAGGTCATCCAGAAAAACTACGTCGGCAAACACCTGACGCGCTATGACTCCCTGCTCGTGCTGAGCCACTTCAAGGGGCACCCGATGGGCGGCTTCGGCGGCGCGCTCAAGCAGCTGTCCATCGGCGTGGCATCCTCCTACGGCAAGGCATACATCCACGGCGCGGGCAACGCGAAAGTCGGCTTCGGTGCGGATCACGACAGCTTCCTTGCGTCAATGGCGGACGCGGCTTCCTCCGTCGCCAAGCGCTTCGCTGGCAAAGCTGTTTACATCAACGTGATGAAGAACCTGTCTGTGGACTGCGACTGCTGCGCAGTGGCGGAAAACCCCTGCATGGCGGACATTGGCATCATGGCGTCGCTCGACCCGATTGCCATCGACCAAGCCTGCGTGGACATGGTGTACGCCGCGACGGACGACCCGGGGCAGAAGCACATGCTGGAGCGCATCGAGAGCCGCCACGGCATCTACACCATCGAATGCGCGGCGGAGCTTGGCTTCGGTTCGCGCGAATATGAGCGGGTTGACCTCGACTAAGTGCATAAAAATGCCCGGCTGGAAGCGGAATTGCGCCGCTTGACCAGCCGGGTTTTTTGATTCACTTTTTTTTCTCCGCCAGCGGAATCAGCACCGTCATGATAAACCAGCCGTCCTGCTGCTCCAGCGTCATGCAGCCGCCGTATTTCTCCGCGGCTTTGCGGATGCTCTTGATGCCGTAGCCGTGGCTCTCCTTGTTTTCTTTCGTCGTCGCGGGCTGACCGCCGTTCAGGTCAATCGCCTTATCTGTGCAGTTCTCCACGCGAATCAGCAGAAATCGGTTCTGCGTGCGCACGGTCAGCTTGATGAGCCGCATGTTCTGGTCGGCAATTTTCTCCACGCACTCGATGGCGTTATCAATCGCGTTGCCGAAAATGGAGCAAATATCCATCATGTCGATGAAGCCCATGTCGTGCGCGTCGGCAAAGCACGTCATCACGATGCTTTCCTCGGCGCAGCGCAGGCTCTTGCTCGTTAAAACCGTGTCCAGAATCGCGTTGCCCGTGTTCATCTCCGCGTCGCGCAGCGTGACCACTTTTTCCATCTCCGCCAGATACGATTCGCGCTTGCTGGCGCTTTTTTCGTTGCGGATGAAGTCGATTTGGTGCTTCAGGTCGTGGTAAATCTGGTGCATCGCCTTGTTGTTCGCATCGAACTGCCGGTACTGCTCATACTGCCGATTCAGCAGGTTCTCCATCGCCTCCAGCTCGTGGCTGAGGTACAGCTCCGACCGCGCCATGTCATACGCGAACAGCATGACGACGCCGCCGAAATCCACCAGTGTGCGGGAATAGATGATGCCTGTCCCCAGTGTTTCAGTAAATACGTTGTTCGTAAACGCAAAGTTGAAATTACTCAGGCAAAACGCCGCAAGGGCAATCGCGCTGCCGCTGATAAGCTCCTGTCGCGTGACGCTTGTGCTACTGCGCAGGATATGATGCTTCTGGTTCAGCAGGTAAATCGCGGAAAACACGATGATGTACGTCCCCGCCATCACCAGCCAAGTGCCCCGCGAATCCACCGAATCCGCCATCAGCAGATAATAGTTAATCTGCCACTCCAGCGACGCGGCGAACTCCGCCGTGATGAAGGCGTGCGCCCAAATGTAACCTGCTTTCATCAGCTTCAGCTTGCAGCAGCAGACAATCATTGCCAGCATCGTACCCATGCACGCCGCCATCAGCAGCATCCATGTCAGCCCGCTCTGCTCCTGATTCAGCAGGTTCAGCCCCAGCAGGAGCGCCAGAAAGCCAATGCAGCAGCCAATTTGCTGCCAGCTACTTTCGCCGAAGCGCTTTTTCTGCGGCAGGATGAAGAGCATACACGCCAGCCATTCGGCAATCGCCGTATGGACGCGCGGGAAAAATCCGACTTCGAGGAACGCTGCCATTTAGACTTTCGCTCCTCCCAGATATTTCGTCAACGCCTCCATAAACGCCTTATGGCGCGGGCGTGAGATGGTCAGCGCCTGCCCGCCGACGATGGCGCCGCCATTCTCCACGCGCTCCACATGCCGCAGATTCACCAAATAACAGCTGTTGCAGCGGAAAAATCCGTATTTGCCAAGCAGTTCCTCCATCCCGCGCATACTCTGCCGCAGGCGATACACCCCCTTTTCCGTGTAGATGCTCACGGCGTGGCCGTCCGTTTCGACGTAGGTTATTTGGCTCACATCAAGGCGGGTCAGCCCCGTGTCCGTCGGCAGGGTGATGTAGCGTTTCGGCTTCTGGTCAAGCAGCCGCTCCACGCTCATCAGCACCTGCCGCAGCATGAGGAAATTCACCGGTTTGAGGATGAAGTCCAGCGCGTGGACGGCGTATCCGCGGATGGCGTAATTTGCCAAATTCGTGATGAACACCAGATACACGTCCTCGTCACGCTCGCGGATGCGTTCCGCCGTCGCCAAGCCGTCCAGGCGCTTCATTTGGATGTCGAGGAAAATCAGGTCGTAGTCCGCCGCGTAGTCTTCCAGAATTTCGTCGCCGTCGGCAAACAGGCGGATTTCCACGTCGTTCTCGCGTCCCTGAAAATATTGCAGCACATAGGTTTGCAGCTGCTGCCGCACCTTGTCGTCGTCCTCCACGATGGCAAGCCGCACCGTTACTCCCCCTTATTCCAGTTCCTTCCGGGCGCAGTCGATGGCGGCGCGCAGCGTGTCGTCCATGTCCAGATAGCGGTACTGCCCCAGCCTGCCGCCGAAAATGACGTTCCGCTCCCCCACCGCCTTCTGCCGATACTGCTCGTAGAGCGCGCCGTTCTTCGCGTCGTTCACCGGATAGTACGGCTCGTCGCCCTGCTTCCAGTCCGCCGGATATTCGTATGTCACCACCGTGTGCGGCAGATTCAGCACATCCGCCTGACCATAGGCGAAATGCTTGTGCTCAATCACGCGCGTGTAGGGCACGTCGGCGTTCGTGTCGTTGATGACGGCGTTGCCCTGATAGTCCTGCATCGGCAAATCCTGCGTCTCGAACCGCAGGGAACGGTAATTCAGCGCGCCGAAGCACTGGTCGTAATACTGGTCAATCGGTCCGGTGTAGACAATTTTGTCCGCAATTTCCGTCAGTTCCGCCCGATGCTGGAGGAAATCGACATTCAGACGCACTTCGATGCCATCCAGCATCTTTTCCACCATCGCCGTGTAGCCCGCGTCCGGGATGCCCTGATAGCGGTCGTTGAAGTAGTTGTTGTCATAGGTGAAGCGCACGGGCAGACGGCGGATGATGAAGGCGGGCAGCTCGCGGCAGGGGCGCCCCCACTGCTTCTCGCTGTATCCGCGCACGAGGGCTTCGTAGATGTCGCGCCCGACGAGCGAAATCGCCTGTTCTTCCAGATTCTGCGGTTCGCCCGTGATTTCCTTGCGCTGCCGCTCTATGATTTCGCGCGCTTCATTCGGCTTTGTCACGCCCCACATGGCATAAAACGTGTTCATGTTGAAGGGCATGTGGTACAAGCGGTCTTGGTATTTTGCCAGCGGCGCGTTCGTGAAGCGGTTGAACGTGGCGAAGCGGTTGGCGTACTGCCAAACCTCCTCGTCGTCGGTGTGGAAGATGTGCGCGCCGTAGCGGTGGACGGCAATGCCGCCGACGTCCTCGGTGTAGATGTTGCCCGCGATGTGGCTCCGCTTGTCGATTACAAGCACGCGCTTGCCCTTTTCCTTCGCCATCTGCGCGAACGCCGCGCCGAACAGCCCCGCGCCGACGACGAGATAATCATACTTCATGTTCTCATTCTCCTTGTGGATGATACTTTCAGGTAATTCGCAATTCGCCGATACCCCAGCTTTGCTTTCTTTCCTGATTTTGGCGTTGGTGGATTGCAGTCTGCACGCAGCGGCGGATGAGGTCGTTCCCCGCCATTGCTCATTAACAATCAGTTAAACCCATAAATTTTCCGCGTCACCTTATACCCTGCCAGCGCAATCCGCCGCCCGCCTTTTCCGGGCAGGTGCAGCACATGCCCCATCAGCCCGTGGCGCAGTTTCTTGTAAACATACGGGTTTTCTTCGCGAATGAACTTCCACAGCGCTTCCTTCTTCTGCTTGTTCTCCGCCGTACCGCTCTTGAGCAGCAGAATCGACGAAACCGTCGTCACAATTTCCAGATAGCGCCGCATGTACGCCTGCTTGCGCTTGTTCGTCACCTTGCTCAAATCCACCTCCGTCACCAGCATCCGGTTGACCAGCAGCGCCTGATCAATGCGGCGGATCATCACGTTCTCCTGCACGGACTGGTCTTCGCGCCCGATGAAGTAGTGGTACAGGTTTTCATCCATATAGTACATTTTCTTTACCATCGGCAGCGGCTGATAAACGTAGAGTTCATCCACATAGAACGTGTGCTTCGGCAGGTTCAGCCCGCACTTGTTCAGCAGCGCCGTGCGGTAGATGACCGAGTGCATCAGCAGATATTCGCCGATTTTGAAGCGCGTTTCATTCCAGCCGAACACGCGGTTCTGCGGCACGGCGTGGCGGTACTGCATGACGTGCTTGTGCTTCACGCCCACTTTGTCGTAGACGTAGTTGCAAATCAGCATGTCAATTTTTTCCTTCTGCTCCGTGAACGCGCGCAGCTGCGCCAGCACGCGCTTCAGGCACTCTTCGTCCACCCAGTCGTCCGAATCGACGACCTTGAAGTACAGCCCGGTCGCGTTTTTGAGGCCGGTCATCACCGCGTCGCCATGGCCGCCGTTCTCCTTGTTGATGGCGTGGACGATGGTCGGGTACTTCTGCTGATATTCCGCCGCAATATCCGCGGTTTTGTCCTTTGAGCCGTCGTTGACGACGAGGATTTCCACGTCCTCGCCGCCGGCAAGCAGCGTTTCGATGGCATGGCGCATATAATCCTGCGAATTATAGCAGGGAATGGCAATCGACAAGAGTTTCATTGGTTTCATCCTTTCTATATAGAAAAAGCAGCGCTTGCAAGGTCGTGCATCGGTGAGGATGCCGCCGTCCCTTGCAGGCGCTGCCCTTTTCACCAATCTACTGTCTTATTTCGACACGCGATTGGCAATTTCCTGCTGCTCCGCCTTCAGATTGCGCTCCACGCCGAAGAAAATCATCAGCACCGCGCAAACCGCGTAAGCAATCGTTTCAATCCAGATGTAGTTGACCGACGCCGCCGTGCCCGCATCCAGCATGCCGTTGAGCGCCTGAATAATCGCGCCGCCGATGGGGGTCGCCGCGACCATCAGGGAGGAGTAGATGCTCATCGTCAGGCCGTCGGTGCGGATGCCGTGCTTGTACTCCACATGGTCGATAACGTCCGCCAGCATCGCCAGAATCAGGTAGCACGCCGGAGACGAACCGAGGCACTTGAGCGCGATGCCGATGCCGACCACCACGAGGTTATTGCCGCCCAGCCCCGCAATCACGCCGCCGACAACGCCCAGCGCCAGACCCGCCAGCGTCAGCTTCTGCTTGGAGAACTTGTTCGCCAGCGGCACCACGAACGCCGCCGCAATCGCCATCGGCACCGCGCCAAGGATGGACAGGATGGACATGTACCAGTCCGCGCCGAGCACATCGGAGCAGAAGTACGCCATCGAGCCGTTTTTCACCGCGCCCGCCCACTGGAACAGCAGATAGAACACGACAACGACCCACCACCACTTCTCGCTGGTGACCGCCTTCAGCTGCTGCCCCATGGAGACGCTCTGCTTCTTTTCTTCCTTCGCGTTGCTTTCCATCAGCTCTTCAGTCACGCGCTCACGGGTGAACTTGAACTGAAGGAGGACGGTCAGCGCCGTGAAGATGGCGACCGCCAGCATGATGACGAACCACTGCGTGCCAAAGCCGGTGTAAACCGCCTCCCCCGCCTCATTCGTGGTGGAGAGGAACATCGTCATCAGTACCGGGAAGACCATCGAGCCTGCGCCCATCACGCCCAGACCCGCGAAGTTGCTCATTGACGCCAAGACGCTGCGCTTCTCGCTGTCACGGGTTGACACGGGAACCATCGTCGCGTTCGCGGTGTTGTAAATCGGGTACGCGACGGCGTAGTAGAGGTTGTAGGCAACGGCAATCCACACATAGCGCGCCGTGCCTTCAAAGGGCATGATGAACATCAGCACGCTGGCAACGGAAAGCGTCAGCGCGGAGAGCAGCAGCCACGGGCGCGCCTTGCCCGCCATGGTGCGCGTGCGTTCAATCAGCTGACCGACGATGAGGTTCGCCGCCACAATCAGGAAGGTGGAAACCAGCTGGAGGATGGACAGGTAGGCGCTGCTCAATTCCAGTGCCTTGCCAAGATAAACCTGAAGGTAACTGGTGAAGATACCGGAGGACAGCAGCGCGCCGAACGGGCCAATCAGGTAGCCGAGCAGGGTTTCGGGGGTTGTCACCTTGTCCTTCGGGACGCTGGAGCGCGTCAGGGGGGACTGCCAGAAGGATTGTTTCATGGGGGAGATGCTTCCTTTCCTTGTTGTGAGTTGCTTCCTATATATAATTGCTTTTTCGCAATTACTTCTTCTTTTTATCCGGGTTCAAATTCAGCTTCGGGCGGTGGCAGAAGTGGTGGATCAGCCGTCCGCACCCGCGGAAGAAATGTCCATTGACCATCAGCAGCATATCCTCCGCCATTGCCATCGACACCATGCCGTTCATCATCTTCGCCATGCCGCGGAACGGGATGTTGTAGATAAACAGCAGGTTCAAATCCGGCTTGCCGGCGGCAGTCGCCTTGTTCTTCATGCGCGTGAGAATCCGGTAGATCAGCCGCGCCAGCGGGTTCTTGGCGTAGCGGAGCTGCGTCACCGTGTCGTTGAGCGTCAGCGGCTGCGTCTTGTCCCAGAGATGCGGCGGAATCGCGTGGCCCAGCAGCGCCGCGAACTCCGCGTCGCTCACGTCCGTCACGCGCGCCGTGCGATAGCTCTGCACCGTCAGCTGAGCATACGGATTGGGCGCGTTCGTCCCCTGCTCGGTGTGCTTTGCCGTCAGGCGGATGTCGCGGCAGGATGCGCCAATCAGCAGCTCATATTCGCCGCCCTCCACCTCGAAGCGGTTCGTGCGGACGTTGAAGTAGCGGAACGTATAACCGTCGAAGGGAATCGTGACGCGCTTCGTCTCGCCCTTCTCCAGGTGCACGCGCTGAAAGCCCTTCAATTCCTTCGCCGGGCGGAAAATTTCCGCGTTCGGCTTGTGGATGTACAGCTGCGCTACCTCGTCGCCCGCGCAGTCGCCCGTGTTCGTCACGTCAAAGGACACGCCCGCATTATCCGCCTGCACGTTGTCGTAGCGGAAGGTCGTGTAGGACAGCCCGTGTCCGAAAGCGAACGCCGGGGTGACGTCCGCCGACTCGGTGTAGCGATAGCCGACGTACAGCCCTTCGCGGTATTCGCTTGTGGCCTCCGTGCCGGGGTAGTAGTGGCTGACCGGCGCGTCCGCATAGTGACGATACCACGTTTCCGCCAGCTTGCCGCCGGGGGTAATCTCGCCCACCAGCGCCCGCAGCACAGAGCGCGCCACCGCCTCGCCGCCCAGACCCGCGTAAAGCAGCGCGTCGCAGTCCTGCGCCCAGTCGGTTTCAACCGCGCTGCCGCAGGAGAGCACCACCACCATCTTCTTGCACACGGCGCGCAGCTTTTTCATCAAGGCAATTTGGTTCTCCGGCAGGCGCATGTGCGTGCGGTCAAGCCCTTCGGTCTCAAAGCACTCCGGCAGACCGAGGTACACCACCGCGCAATCCGCCGTCTTGGCAAGCTGCACCGCTTCATCCGCCAGCGCGTCGTTCGCGGCGTCAAGGCGCTCAAAGCCCTGCGCGAAGCCGACCCGCGCCGGGAAAAATTCATCCAGCATGGGCAGCGTGTCATCCACCTGCGCGGCGTTGACCATGCTGCTGCCCGCGCCCTGATAGCGGGAGCGCGCCGCAAACTCGCCGATAACCGCCACGCGCGCGTCCTTCTTCAGCGGCAGCAGGTGCTTGTCGTTCTTCAGCAGCACAAGGCACTTTTCCGCCGCCGCTTCCGCCGCCTGATGCTGCTTTGCGGCATCAAACGACGTTTCGCCGGACTTGTGCTCTGCCAGCACGAAATCCAGCAGCTGATCCACGCGCTCATCGACGATTTTCTCGTCGATTGTGCCGTCCTTGACCGCCTTCACCAGCTGGCAGGGGCTGTCGTCGCCCGCCGCGGGCATCTCCAGATTCATGCCCTCGCGCGCGCCCTCGACAATGCTGTTGCTGCCGCCCCAGTCGGTCACGACCGCGCCGTCAAAGCCCCACTCGCCGCGCAGAATATCGCCCAGCAGATGGCGGCTTTCGTTGGCGTACACGCCGTTGACGCGGTTGTATGCCGTCATCACGAAGCCCGGCTTGCCCTCTTTGATGGCAATCTCGAAGTTCGTCAGGTACATTTCCCGCAGCGTCCGCTCGTCCATCACGCTGTCGGAGTGCATCCGCAGCAGCTCCTGCGCGTTCGCCGCGTAGTGCTTTGCGCAGGCGGATACGCCCTGCTTCTGCGCGCCGCGGATGAAACCCGCCGCCAGCTTGCCGGAGAGGTATGGATCTTCGGAGTAATACTCGAAGCTGCGGCCGCACAGGCTGGAGCGCTTCGTGTTCAGCCCCGGCGCAAGCAGCACATCCACCCCCTGATTGGCAGCGTCGCGCCCAACGACCGCGCCCATCGCCTCGGACACCGTGGCGTCCCAGCTGCACGCCAGCGTCGCGGCGGAGGGAATGCACGTCGCCTTCGTCGATGCGTTGAGGCCCAGATGGTCGCCTTCGCCCGCCTGCTTGCGCAAGCCGCTCGGCCCGTCGGAGAGCGTGATGGCGGGAATATTCAGACGCGGAATATCGCGCGTGTGCCAGACATCTTTGCCGGCAAGCAGGGCGCACTTTTCCTCCAAAGTCATTTTGGAAACCAAATCACCGTGTTTCATGGTTATCCCATCCTTATGCGTTTGCACAGACCACCCACTGTGCTTTTTTCCTACTTTATTATAGCAACTTTTTCGGGCGGCGCAAGCAGTCTCGCACAAACTGTCGAAATTCTCGCACAAGCTGTCATATTCGTCCTAATTTCGTGCGTTTATACCATTTCAGGTGCCGTTCGTCGCGTGGGGGCGGTGTGCGAATCTGGAAGAAAGAGGGAATTACAGCGGAAAAATGGTATGCTTTCGGTGGATTTTGACGTGCGGGATGCGGGTGTTTTCCCGTTGACGCGGCAGGAAAATTGTGCTATCATAGAATCAATCAGGGGGTGAGCAGGACATGGATTCGGAAAAGTTGACTCCGGAAGAATTGACTGAAGAAGAGCTGACCGAGGAAGAGCCTACCGAGGAAGAGCTGGAGGATGCAAGACGCCGCCTCTACGCCCATTTAGCGCAGGGCGAGGCGGATGTCAAGGCGGGTCGTGTGCATCCGATAGATGAAGTTTTTGACGAAATCATGCGCGAATTGGACAGTTTATCTCTCGACGCCCCTCATAATCAAAATGATTGACCTCGTTTCCGGCGCAGTGGCATTCGTCATTGCGCTTTTTTGCACCCAAAAAGGGACGCTCCACCCCGGAGCGCCCCTCTTTTATGTTACCTTTTGGTTTAGTTCGCCTTGACGTACTGCGCCATCATCCAGCCCGTCGTGCCCTTGTAGCTGACGTAGTACCAGCTGCCGGACCGCTCCAGAATGGTGACAGTTTCGCCCTTGTCCACACGGAGGATGATGCCGTACTTGGTGCTTGCACCGCGGCGCAGCGCCACGCGGACGCCCGTCACCGTGCCCGTACCGGACGTGCCGGAACCTCCCTGCGTAACCGTGATGGTCGGCGCAGTGACCTCAATCTTGTTGCCGTTGGCTTCATACACGATGACGCGCAGGATGTAGGAGCCCGCGACAGTGGGCGTGTAGTTGAACGTCAGGTTATTCAGGCCGACTTCCGTCGCCACCACGGAGCCGTCGCGGAACAGGGTGTAGTCGCGGCGGATGACGCTGCTCGTGCCCTTGTAGGCAGTCGTCCACGTCAGGTTGCGGTTTGTCACGCTCGCCGTCGTGCTGGGCACAACCGTCACAGGCGTGTAGTTCGACACCACCGTCGCGCTGGAGCGCTGGGTGATGGACTGCCCGTCAGCGGAGGTAATGGTGACTTCCAGCAGGTAGGTGCCCGCCACCGTCGGCTGATAGTTGACGGAGATGCGGCCCGTTGCGGTTTCCGTGCGGTTGCTGTTGACAACCACCGTCGTGCCGCGGTAGACCTTGAAGTTCACGTTGTAGTTCGGCCGGCCGCCCGCGAAGGTGATATCCCACGCAAGCGTCTCGTAGTTGTTCAGCTTCGAGGCGCTGGGCTGCACGCTGGCAATCGTCAGCGGCGCGTAGCCGACGGTGATGTTGTAGACGATCAGGATGTCGGGATAGCGCTTGGAGGTAATCAGCAGCGTCGCGTAGCCGTTGTTGACGCCGGTAATCACGTTGTCGCGCAGGGAAATCGCGCTGTTGGTGTTGGCGATTTCGATGTTCGCCACGTCGCCCGCCTCGGTGTAGATGCCGTGGTCAAGCGTGAAGTTTTCGCCCACGCGGATGGTCTTGTTGACGACCTTGCTCACCGGCGCGGGGGCAACGAAGTTCATCTCGTTCAGCGTCGCGGGGGCAGCGTACATCGCCGTCGTCGCGCCGAGGGAGTCGCGAACTTCCATCTGCATGGCGTACTTCTGGGAGTTAATCAGGTTGATGTAGTTTTCCGTCAGGGTGAGGGTGAAGGTGGTCGTCATGCTGGTCTTACCGGCGGGCAGCGAGGTGTAGCCGTCGGAGAAGTCCTTCAGGACGATGGGGCTGCCGCCGCTCAGGCTGACGAGGCTGTACTTGAAGGTGTACGAGCCGCTGCCGCCGGAGACGATCGCGCTCCACGAGAACACATCGCCCACATAGCCGCCGGAAATATCCTGCCCCGCGGAGAGGTTCACCGCGCTTAAGCCCTCCAGCGTCAACGAGCCGGATTCAGGCTGGGACATGACGTTCGACCACGGGCCGTAGCAAATGGTGCCGTTGGAGAACACGCGCACCGGGCGAACCTTGTAGTAGTAGGTCGTGCCGGCGACGAGGTTCTTAGCGACATAGGTTGTGCCTTCGGTTTCGCCAATCTTGGTGTACAGGCCGTCCATGGTGGTGGAACTGTACACATAGTACTTGTTCGCGCCCAGCACGGTGGTATCCCAGTCAATGGTCTGCTCCTGCTTGCCGGTGTTGCGCACCGCGCACAGGTTCACAGAGCCAAGCGCCGTGAAGTACACGCGCTCGCTGGAGAGGGAGAAGCAGTTGTAGCTGCCCACGGGGCGCATGGAGTAGATGAAGTAGTAGTACACTTCACCCAGGTTGATGCTTGCGTCCACGAAGGAAGTCACCGCGCCGGTCTTTGCCAGCAGGGTGTAGCTGCCGCTCGCGCCCGTCTTGCGGTAGATGATGTACCCCGTCGCGCCGGAGGATGCCGGCCAGGACAGCAGGGCGTTGTTGCCGCTCTGCACCACGGTCAGTTCCGGGCGATCCATGGGCGTGCCGCAGCCGACGTTGGAGTATTCAGAGTAGAACTTTTCGCCGGAGGAGAACACGCGCACCGCGCGGACGCGGAAGTAGTAGCCCGTCGCCTTCTTCAGGCCGGTGGCGTTGCACAGCGTGCCGGTCAGGTCAGTGCGCACGGTGGTGAAGCCGCTCGTCGCATTGGTGGACATCTGCACTTCGTAGGTCTGCGCGCCGGAGACGCTCGACCAGTTCAGGCGGATGGTGTCCGCGCCCAAGCCGCGCGGGTCTTGCAGCTTCGGCTTGGCAAGCGTCATGTAGGACAGCGTCTGCGAATCAGGGCTGTACACATACTTCGCCTGCTCGCCGTCGTAGGACACGTTCACCGCGCGCACGCGGTAGTACACCGCCTGACCGGGGGTCACGTTCGTATCCTCATAGTACAGGCGATTGTTCGGCACAGAGCCGAGCAGCGTGTAGCTTGTTTCGCCGCCTAACTTGCGGTACACGTCGTACTGCGTCGCAAAGGCGACAGAACCCCAGCCGATGCGCACGCTCGTTTCGGACAGCGTCGTGCCGATGAGGTCCGTCGGCTGGAGCAGCACCAGCTCGCGGTAGGGATCGGGGCCGTTCACGTCGTCCGACGGCAGGATGCTGATGTCATCATCCATATCCGGCAGAACGATGTCGTCCTCGTTCACAGGAGCCTGCGTCGGTTCGTCGGGCGTCTGCACCTCGTCCGACGCCACATCCGACACTTCGTTCATGATTTCGCCCTGTGCGCCGTCCAGCGTCTCGCCGAATGCCACGCAGGAGAGCATCATGCAGAGCACCAGGAATACAGAAACCAGTCGTTTCATGGTCTGCGTCACTCCTTTTATCTGTTGGGGGAAATGGTATATGCCTTCCAGCAAATACGACGAATGAGCTGCCGATTCTGTTTCCAGCAATCTGGGCAACTTTCCTCTTATTCGCCGGGATGAGCCTAAAAAGTTGAATCGCAGGAAAGTTTCTCCTGCTTACGGCGATTTTTGCGCCGTTTCCTTTGCGCGCTGCTGCCACACGGCGCGCTGCTGATTTTCCACCTGCGCCCGATACGTCTCGTAATCCGGCAACAGCTGCTCGCGCTGAAGATGGTCAAGCTGCGTCCACGCACGCGTGAAGGCGACGTACGCCGGAATCATGCGTTCCGCCGTGTCATAGCCCACAACGCGCCCCTGATGCAGCCACATCACCCGGTCGCAGAAGTTCAGCATCTGCCACGGCGCGTGGGTGACGAAGAAAATCGTCTTGCCCTCCGCCCGGAAATGCCGCATCCGCGCCATGCACTTCTCCGCGAAGCTCGCATCGCCCACGCTCAGCGCCTCATCCACAATCAGGATTTCGGGGTTCATGTGGGCGGAAATGGCGAATCCCAGCCGGGAGCGCATTCCGCTGGAATACGTCCGCAGGGGCTGGTCGATGTACACGCCAACATCCGCAAAATCAATAATCTGCTGCTGAATTTGGGCGATTTCGCGCTTCTCCATGCCCATCAGCATACACTTATAGGCAATGTTTTCGCGCCCAGTCAGCTGATCATTCATGCCGATGTTCGCCGCCAGCATACTGACCGTGCCGCTGACCTCGCAGAGCCCCAAATCCGGCTGGGTGATGCCCGCGATGATACGCGCCAGCGTCGATTTGCCGGAGCCGTTCAGCCCCGCCAGCCCGACGATTTCGCCGCGGTGGAAGTCCTGCGTCACGCCGCAGAGCGCCGGAAATTTCTTCACGTTCGCCCGAAGCCCCAGCAGCGCTTTCAGTCGGTCTTTTTCCTCGCCGTACAGGTCGTAGACCTTCGTCAGTTCCCTGCAGCGGACGATTACATCCGCCAAGCGCATCGCCCCCTTTCTGCGCGATTTCTTCCTATTAGATGGCGCTGATTACAGCTGGTCGATGAAGCGGTTTCTGAGCCGCATATGCAGCGTGCAGCCCGCCGCCAGCAGCGCCAGCGCCGCCAGCCAGAAGTACGCCCCCTGACCCGGCGATGACCAGAAGCCTTCGCCATACAGCAGGCACTTGCGGTAGCCCTCGATGATGTAAACCAGCGGGTTCAGCCGCATCACGCGCTGCAAGCCCGGCGACAGCCCGTCAATGGCCCACACGACGCTGGAAACGTAGAACAGCAGGCGCATCAGCGGCTGAAGCAGCTCGCCGAAATCGCGAAAGACCGCCGTCAGGCTGCTCGTCAGCAGTGCCGCGCCAATCAGCAGCACCCACGAAGCCGCGAGGTAATACGCCAGTTCCAGATAGTGCCACGTCACCGGCACGCCGCCAAGGAGCAGCGCAATCAGCAGAATCGCCATCGTCCACAAATGCTCGTAGTACGCGCGCACAACCGCCTTCATCGGGATGATGGAGAGCGGAATGCGCACGTTGCGGATGATGGACGCGGCCTGCTGGATGGACGCAGACGCGCCGAGAATGGCGGAGTTGAGCGCCAGCCACGGCATCATGCCGCACATCAGCCACAGGTGATACGGGAATCCGTTTTTTTCCTGCGTTCCCAGCCCGACGGAAAAGACGAACCAGTAAATGAGGATTTGCAGCAGCGGGCTGAGCAAGTCCCACCAGCGCCCCAGCAGCATCCCCGCCCGCCGCGAGCGGTTCTCGTAGAGCGTCAGGCGCACGGTTCGCCGCAGGTTTTGGATGATTTCGCCCAGCGCCGTGCCAACCGCGTGTATCATCCGCCTGCCGCCTCCGCCAGCCCGTTCCGCTGAAGAAAATCGCGGAAAACGCGCATTCTTTCCGGGTACGCCTTGTTGAAATCGGTGTAGTCCGCCAAGTCGTAGTAGTATTCCAGCGGCTTTTCCAGCCGGAAATCCTCCATCGGCAGCGTCGGCAGGCGGAACAGGCGGGTCATTTCGTCCATGCGGCTGTCCACCACCATCGTCAGCGCCGGAATGCCGCTCGTGATGGCAATCACGTTCCCGTGGAAGCGGCTGCCGAGGGAAAAGTCGTACTGCCTGACCCATGCCAGCCAATCCTCAATGTGGAAGAAAACGTGCATTTGCCGCTTCAGCCAGTCCTGCAAATAGCGGAACTGGTACTCGTCGCCGCAGCAGTTTTCCAGCGTCAGCGGGAATGCGTTCTGCTCCACAAAGCCGAGGTCGCGGTTCGCGCAGAAGGTCAAAAACTGCCGTTCCGGGTCGGACAGCGTGCCGTAGAAGGTGCGGAAGTTGCAGCACGCGCGCATGGCGGGGTCGAACGGTTTCTTCTCCACGCGAAACTTCTCGTTCATCCCTTGATACAGGCTTGGGCAGCCGATAATGCGGAAGTTGACGATGCCGTTCTTCTCCAGCACCGCCGCGGTGTACTCGCCGCGAACGCCCAGCACAGCGCGCTCCGCCATCGTCCGCAGGAGCTTGACCGTATCCGGGTGGAGCGTGATGTCCACATTGCGCGCCATGCTCTGCACCCCCACGCTGATTGGAACCAGCGGTTTATCGCCGATTCGCTTCAGCATCGTCCAAACGTGCGGGTACGTCTGATTCGGGGTCAGCCAGATCAGTTCGGTCGTGATGTAGTGGGTGATGTCCGCCCGGTCGCGGAACGTGTCCGACGTAACATCCCACAGCGGAATCATCACGGGGTGAAAGATGTCCTTCAGCGCCCGGATAAACACGAGATTTCCCGTGTTATTTCCCAGAAAAAAGAAGCGTTTTTCCCACTCATGCTTCTCAAACGACACCCGATCATTCCAAAACAATCCAACCGCCATCCGCTTCCTCCTTCCTTGTGACGTGGGGAGACGCTGGGGCGTTGCCCCAGACCCTACCAGAGGCTTTGCCTCTGGACTCCACAAGGGGCAATTGCCCCTTGACCCCTTCTCGCGATTGAGTTGGTGACAACTTCATGCTGTGTCCGCGTGTTGATTGGGGAACGAAGAGCATTGCTCATTGCTCATTGCCCATTCGTTTCATCCTCTTGCGCAGCTTCTTCCGAAACGTTTCGCGGTCGAACAGCAGGAAGCCAATCGTCCGCTTGACCAGCCCGGTCTGCTCCGGGATGAAGCCAATCATGCGGCTCGGCGCGTCCGCCGCGCCCATCTCGTGCGCCGCAAGCGCCGCCTCCGCCGACTGATCGCGCACCAGCGTCCGCAAATCCAGCGCGTTCTCTCCCGCGAACACCATGTCCTCGAACGGGATGTTCCGCAGCAGCTCCGCGTCCGCTTCGGGCAGCTGCCGCAGCGCCCCCTCGAAGGGCAGCGACATCGCCAGCTGCACGCCGGGATTGTCAAGCGACTGCATCACGCCCGTTCCGGCGAAGGTATCGCGGAAGTCGCGCACGAACCGCAGTGCGTGATGCTGGACGCAGGTCGACAGGAAATGTGCGGCTTCATTGTGCCCCTCCTGCGCGTACACCGGGACGATACGCGCATTCTGCCGCTCGAAGCCCACGCAGGGCGCTTCGTCGGAGGACAGCAGGAACTCGCGGAACGCGCCGGACATGGCGGGCGGCATCGGATAGAAGCAGTGTACAGGAAAATCGTAGGCAGCGGACAAGCGCTCGCTGTTCCGCCCGTCCGCATGAACGTAGTAGACCGGAACCGCGCGCTGCGTCATCTGGCAGAGCGCCGCCTGCAAGCGCCCGCTGTACCCCATATCAAAGCACGCCGCGCCTTCCGGCAGCTTTTCCTCATAATACGCCCGCGCCGCGCTGTATGCCGCCTGATGACGGCAGCCGTCGTAGAGCTTGTCGCGGAAGAAGCGCAGAAACGATTCCCAGCGCGTTTTCTCCTGAAACGGCGATTGCCACGGGAAACCCGCCGCCTCCGCCTGATGGCGCAGTTCGCTTTCCGGCGCGTCAAGCGTGCAGAAGGACAGCAGCTTCAGCGTTTTTTCAGGCGTGTAGACCGTCCAGCGCACCGGCAGCGCCGCCCAGTCGGTCGGATTCGCCATCAGCGCGGGCAGCAAGCACCGTCGCGACGCGGGAATATAGTCCGTTTCGACAGCATCCGCGTCCGTGCGCAGCAGCTCGACTGCCTGCCGCAGCAGCGCACCGTCCCGCGCGAGGAACACCAGCCGCTTTACGCCATCCGCCCGGCAGCGGCACAGCAGCCACTTCGCCAGCGCCAGCAGGTGTGTGCCGACGGCGTAGTACCCAAGTCGGGACGGATACGCCGCAAACGCGGAATCCGCCGTCGCGGGGGCATAGCCGTCGTCGAAGAAACGGTTTGCCGCCAGCCCTTGTGCGCACCTGAGCGCCAGCGGCTGCATGGCGTCCGCCGTCGTGAAGCCTGCCAGACACCCGTGTCCCAGATTCGCCATCTGCGTGCAGTCCGTATCCATGAAAACATCCGCCGGGCGCGGCAGCAGCATCGCCCGCAAACCCGCTTTTTTCGCGGCTTCCACGTCGATTTTCGCATTGTCGCCGATGTGCAGCACGTTATCCGGCTTCACGCCCAGTTGCGCCGTCAGCTTGCGATAGAGCGCGCCGTTCCATTTCAGCGCGTTCTGCTCATTCGAGAGGAAGAAGCCGTCCCAGCCGCGGACGCCGCATTTTTCCAGCATCCGCCGAATCGTGTCCGCGTCAAGGTACATGTCCGACGTCAGCACGACGCGCTTTCCCGCCGCTTTCGCCAGATTGAACAGCTGCACGCCGGTTTTGCGCGGACGGCAGAAATGCACCTCCGCCTCCCGCTCGTTGTAGGTCATTTGCCCCACGCAGTCGTCCGACACGCCCAGATTCTGCATCATGGCGCTGTAAATGTTCCACATCGTCACGTCAGCTTGCGTTTCGGGCAGCCACACGCGCGCGCAGCTTTCCGCCTCTATCCGCGCCTGTGCGAAGGAGGTCATGTTCCGCCGCGCCGCCCGCTGCCATTTGCCTTCCAGCGTGTGGAAGAGGTCAGTCGGCGTGCGGAAGGGGCGCAGAATCAGCGTATCGAACACATCCAGCGAAATCACCGGGCAGTCGATGCCGTCCAGCCCCAGAATCGCGCGCTTGATCCGCTCCGTCCCGTCCCGCCACGGGGTCATCGGCTGGTCGAACCAGAAGATTTCCGGCAGATTCGCGTCCTCATCCGGCGAAAAATCCGGGCAGAGCGCCGCCGTCAAGCGGCTGATTTCCGGCTGATTCGCCGCCTTCCGCGCCTGCTCCGCCCACATCCGCGCATACCACTTTCGCGCCTTTTGCAGCTGCTGACGCGCTTGATTCGCCCCCTGCTGATGCAGAAATTCATCCGCAAAGGCAAACACCTGCGCAATATCGGCGTAATTTTTGCGGAATTTTGCCGGATTTCCCGCCGCCCCCGTCGAGGAGGACGCATGTTCACAGTAAAACACGCCGTCGCCGCGGTGCCGCCCGAAACCCTGCGCAAAGAAATACAGCACGACAGAAAACGCAATGTCCTCCGTCATCACAATGTGCTTTTTCGCCAGCGGCGCGTAGTAGGGCGCGCACCGCAGCCACAAATCGCGCCGAATCACCTTGTTCCAAATGGTGTGGAAGCTGTAGCACGTCATCGCCTGCTGAAAAAACGCATCCCGCACCGCATCGCCGCGCAGCTCGTCCTCCAGCACACAGTCCGCATGAACCGGGCGCACGAAGCGGTCGCCGTTTTCGCGCTGCCAGACCGTGTCGCCCATCACGAGGTCAAAGTCGTTTTCTTCCGCCAATGCGACGGCGGCACGGTAAAAATCCACCGACACAAAATCGTCGCTGTCCAGAAAAGCGAGGTACTTGCCCGTCGCCGCGTCCGCGCCGGTCATCCGCGCCGCGAAAAGCCCGCGGTTCTGCGAATGCGTCAGCACCCGAAAGCGGCTGTCGCGCCGGGCATACTCCGCCAGCACCGCACCCGCACCATCCGGCGAGGCATCATCCACCAGCAGGAACTCCGCGTCCCGCAGCGACTGCGTGCGCAGCGACTCCAGACACGCGGGCAAATCCCGCTTCGTCCCATATACCGGAACGACCACAGACAGCGTTGCAGCCACCGCGCTTCTCCTTTCTGCCCATCCGAAAACGAGTGATACTTGCCGATTTTGACATGTACATTCTACCATATTCCCGCCCGATTAGCAAGCCTTTCGGGGGATTTTTACGCCCCCCCAAAAAACGCGGTCAGACAGCTTTTTTCGCCATCTGACCGCAGGATGCCCTATTTTACGGATAATCCGCTTACCAAGTAATATCCTCGCCCGTCAGCGCCTTCCACGCCTTGCGGATATCCTTCTGATGGCGCACGCCGTTCTTCGTGTCCCCATTCCGAATGGTTTCCTCCATCGTGCGCGGGAAATGGACGCACAAATGCCCGTCGAAGTCGTTATCCTTGATGCTGCCGGACAGGTGGGGCATACAGTGCATGGAGGCCAGCACCCAAGTGCCGCTGGGCAGCAGGACATACACCGGCTTCTCGTCCCACGAGAACTTGCCGCCCCACGCCGCCTTCATAATCGCGGTATCCTGCGCCGTCAGCGGCTCAGAGTCCGCATGGCGACCCAAGGAATAGAAGCGCAGGCGGAAGGAGGAACCGCTGCTCGGCTCATAGACCAGCACCGTCTGCCCGCTCTTGATGGTCGGCTTGATTTCCGTGTACCACATCTGCAGCTTAATCTGGCTCTTTGCCGGGCCATTGCCAAAGGACGCGCCGCTGTTGCCCGTGCCGCCGTTTTTATTTTCGTCCGGCAGGGCAGTGTCGCCGGTCACGCAGTCGCCCGTGTACAGCTTCGTCTGCGTGTTCACGCCCGCGATGCCGTCCGGGGCAAGCCCGTTGCGCTTCTGGAACGCCAGCACCGCCGCGCGGGTCGTCTCGTCATAAGTGCCGTTGATGGTCACGGTATAGCGCAGGTTGCTCAGCGCCTGCTGGAGGCGCAGCACCGCGTCGCCCGTCGCGCCGACTTTCAGGTTGGTGTACACCGTCGGCGTGGTGGAATCAACCTGCTTGCCTTCCGCCGTAATCGCGTTGACGGAGTAGAGGATGGTGTACGTCGCCGTATCGCCGTTGCCGGAGCCGGTCAAGCCGTTGCGCAGCTGGAACGCGCGCATGGCAGCGACCGTGTTCGCGCCGTACTTGCCGTCCACCTTGTCCGTCAGGTAGCCCAAATCCTTCAAGCGCTGCTGGACGCTCTTCACGTCGTCGCCCGTGCAGCCGGAATAGAGCAGGCGGGTCGGGCGCGTCACGCCCGTGGTCGGGGTGGACGTCGGCGTGCTGATGGCAGAAAGCGCATCCGAAGAATACAGCTTCTTGTAGGTGCGCTTGCCCGCTACGCCGTCCGCGCTCAAATTGTTGCGCAGCTGGAACGACGCAACCGCCGCCATCGTGCCCGTGCCGTAGTTGCCATCCACCGTGCCCGTGTAGTAGCCCAGCGCCTTCAAGCGGCTCTGCACGCTCTTCACGTCGTCGCCGGACGAGCCTTCGCGGAGGGTGCGCGTGGGCACGATGCCGAAGGACTGCGTGGGAGTCGGCGTTGGCACAGCAGCCGACGGATCAGCCGCAACCGCATTGCTCGAATAGAGGATTTTGACCGTGTTCGCGCCGACTTTGCCGTCCGCCGTCAAGCCGTTGCGCGCTTGGAACGCCTGAACCGCCGCCACCGTCGCCGCGCCGTAGATGCCATCCAGCGCGCCGGAGTAGTAGCCGAACTTGTCCAAGCGGCTCTGCACGCTCTTCACGTCGTCGCCGGACATACCGGGGCGCAGAATGCGCGTGGGTGCGCTTTCATCCACCGGCTTGGGAGAGGGCGTGACGGAGCTGCCCGCGTCAATCGCGGTGCTGCTATACAGCGCCTTGACCGTGTCCTCGCCGCAGATGCCGTCGGACGTAAGCCCGTTGCGCGTCTGGAAGCGGCGAATCGCGCTTTCCGTCGCCGTGCCGTACACGCCGTCCGCCTTGCCCGTCAGGTAGCCCAGCGCAATCAGCTTCTTCTGCACGCTCTTCACGTCGTCGCCCTTCATGCCCAGCGTCAGCTTGCGCTCGCCCACGCCGTCGGGCTGCGACGTTTCCTTCGCGCCAATCGCGCCTTCGGAGAAGAGGCGCTTGCGGGTGTTTGTGCCCAGCACGCCGTCAGCGGACAAGCCGTTTTTCTTCTGGAAGGCAAGAACCGCCGCCTTCGTCGCCGCGCCGTATTGCCCATCGGAGATGCCGGTCAGGTAGCCCAGCGCCGCCAGACGGTCCTGCGTGTACAGCACATCCTGCCCGCCCATGCCCTCGCGGAGCGTGCGGGTCGGGATGCCATAGGCGATGTTGTCCAAATCCGCGGTGGGCTTGGGCGTAATCATCGGCTGGGTGACGTTGCCATTGCTGTCGAAGTAGCTTTCCAGCTTGACGAGCGTGTTCCTGCCCGCCTTGCCGTCCACCGTCAGCCCGGTCGCCTTCTGGAACGCCATGACCGCCTCGAACGTGGACTGCCCGAACACGCCGTCCACCTTGGAGATGGTGAAGCCCAAGTCCTTCAGTGCCTGCTGAAGCACCCGCACGCGCGAGCCGCTGGACGTGTACTGCAATTTGCTGTAATCGCCCTTGAACAGCCCCGCCGCGGTCGAAGAGGAGGACGACGAATTGCCGTCAATGTCAATGCCCGTCTGCTTTTCCAGCAGAGCAATCGTCGCGGAACCGGCGATACCGTCCACCGTCAGGCTGTTCGCCTGCTGGAACGCGGTCACCGCCGCCTTCGTGCCGCTGCCGAAGCTGCCGTCCACCGTGCCGGAGTAGTAGCCCAATTGCGTCAAGGCCTGCTGCAAGCGGCGCACATTGTCGCTCTTGTCGTTCTTCTGCAGCTTCAAGGCTGCCGCGCTGCTTGTGATGACCAGCGTCAGCATCAGCACCAGCGCCAGCACACGCACGATGCTCTTTTTCATAGCATTCCCCTCCAAATAATCCGGGAAGCTCTGATGAAATGAGGTAGTCAGATGGCGGAAAAGACATTCGCCAGATGGCTGCCGAATGAATCAGAGATTCCCACAGGTACTGTGGCTATTGTATCAGAAAATCACGCAATTGTAAAGAACTATTACGCATTTGTTACAAGTTGAACTTCTCCAGCAATTCCATCGGGTGGGCGATCAGCACCTTCGCGCCGTTGTCCAGCAGCTCCTGCGCCGTGCGGAAGCCCCACAACACGCCCACTGGGTTCATGCCCGCGCTGCACGCACAGGTCATATCCACCTTCGTGTCGCCCAGATAGAGGAAATCCGCCGGGGCAATGCCGAGCTGCTCCGCCACCAGCAGCGCGCCCGTCTTGTCCGGCTTCACCGGTACGCCCTCCACCTGCCCGCGCACGACGCTGAACGGCACATCCGGGAAGAAGTGGCTGATGACGTTCTTCGTATCCGCGTCGGGCTTATTGGAGAGCACCGCCAGCTTCAAGCCGCGCTCCGCCAAGGCGTGCAGCAGCGCCGGAATGCCGTCGTAGGGCTGCGTTTTCACCTGCGTATGCTTCTCGTAGTACGCCTGATACTCCGCCTGCACCGCGTCCGCCAAGTCCTGCCGGTCGCGAACCGCCCGCTGCGCCAGAATCTTCGCGCCGTTGCCGACGAGGTAGCAATATTCCTTCGTCTCCCAGCCGGGCAGACCGTGCAGGCGCAAGGCACGGTTCATCGCCGTGGCAATGTCGTCAATCGTGTTCGTCAGCGTACCGTCCAAATCAAACAAAACCGCCTGAATCATCAAAAAAATCTCCTTTATGGGATGAATGGATTTCGCGCCGTGCTGCCATGCTATCGTGTGTTTCTAAATTCGCCCGGCAGCATTTTCAGCATCTTTTCTTGCACTTCCGCGTCTTCAAACCTCGATTTACCGCCAGTAAACCTTCGGTTTTCATCCTTGAATTGCAAGAAAATCTGCTTGAAACTGCACCGGTCTCATTTTAGAAACACACGTTAGACAGAAAGGAGCGATGAACATGGACAAAAAACACAAGGATTCCGTCATTCGCGCAACCGTCGACCGTGCCGCCCTGCTGCGCGGGGTGCTGATGCTGACGGCGCTCGCCCTGCTGCTCTGCTTCGGCTTGAAGCCCAGCCGCGCCGCCGCGCCCGACGCCGAGGACGGCGCACTGACCGCCTCCGACGCCTCCGCCCGCCTGAGCGCCGAGTGCGAGCTGCTCCAGCGCGTCACCTTTTCCCCCTGCGGGCACGAAATGACGCGCCGCCAGCGCCTGCCAGCCGAACTTGCCGGCATGACGAAGGACGAACTCGCCGCGAAGTACGACCAGTGGGTCATCACGTCGTTTTCGCCCGCGCAGGTGAGCATGGAACGCGCGCTTGCCCTCTACTGCCCGGAGCATGTTGTGCTGATGCCGGACGAAAGCGGGCAGCTGTGCATCTTCCGCAACCGCTACGGCGACGCGCTGGCGCTGGTGCGCGAACTCGGCGTGCCGCTGAGCGACTTGCCGGACGATGTGCAGGAGGAGGTTCGTCCCGGACTGGGGTTCGATGACGAGGTCACGCTGGAGAAGTGGCTGGAAAGCGTGCAGTCGTAAATCCCCACCCCATTGTACGCCGATTCGTGCCGCTTGTCCAGCGGATTTCGCGGTTTTGTTTGCTTCCAGCGAAGAAGTATGCTATAATGATAGCGAACTTTCGCGATAGAGGTGAGCGCATGGCACGAATCGGCATCATGACCTTCCTGCACAATGACAACTACGGGTCGATTCTTCAAGCGTGGGCGCTGCAAAACGCCGTCCGTTCCTTGGGGTACGACGCGGAGCATATCGACTATGTTCCCTCGCAGACGGAAAAGATGAAGAACCTGCTGTGCAGCGGCAATTCGCCCCGCCTGATTTTGGACGGCATGAAGAAGCGCAGCGCGGCGCGCGGGCTGAACGAGGGCTTTGATGAGTTCCGGCGGACGCAGATGATTTTGTCGCCCGTCTGCCGCGACCAGAGCGCGCTGGCGCATCAGGCGCTGTCATACGACACGCTGATTTGCGGGTCAGACCAGATTTGGTCGCCGACGTGGCTCAATCCGGCGTATTTCCTGAATTTCACGAAGAAGCCGAAAGTCGCCTACGCGCCGTCGCTGGGCGTATCGACGATGACGGACAGCGCGAAAGGGCGCAAAATCGCCGCATTGATACGGGGGTTCGCCGCCATCTCCGTCCGGGAGGAAGAGGGCGCGGCGCTCCTGCAATCCCTCATCGGCAAAAAGCCTGCCGTCATGCCCGACCCCGTGATGCTCCTGCCGCGCGAAAGGTGGCTGGAACTCATCGGCGGCGACATCCCGATGGGCAATGATATTCTGTGCTTCTTCCTGGCGGACAATCCCGCGTACTGGACGCAGGTGGAGCAGATTCGGCAGAAAACTGGGCTGGGCGTGCGCGTCATTCCGCGGACGGAATCGGCATTGCAGTCCGCGTATCCGCTGGCGAAGGGCGTGACCCCCGCGCAGTGGCTTTCTCTGATTGCGGGCGCGAGCATGGTGCTGACGGACAGCTTCCACGCCGCCGCGTTTTCCCTCCTGCTGCACACGTCCTGCACAATTCTCCGCCGCTACCGCGAGGACGACCCCGAAAGCCGCAACAGCCGCGTTGACCAGCTGCTGCGCACGCTGCAAGTTGCCGACCCCACACATCCGGATTTTTCCGTGGTGGACGCACAGCTTTCCATCCAGCGGCAGCGGGGTTTGGACTTCCTGCAATCCGCCATCAGTCAAGCAGTGTCGCAAGCGACGCCGGCAAAGGCGAGGTAAGCGACAGCCAATCCCCCGTCATCGGGTGATGGAGCGTCAAGGCGCTGGCGTGCAGCGCGAACCGCCCCGGCAATTGCGGAATTTCCGTGCCGTAGAGGAAATCCCCGACGACCGGACAGCCGATAGACGCCATGTGTACGCGAATTTGGTGCGTGCGCCCGGTTTCAAGCACCAATTCCACCAGCGTGCGCGTTTTCCCGCGTTTCAGCACGCGATAGTGCGTCACCGACGGCTTGCCGGATGCGGTCACGATACGGCGGATGCTGGCGGCGTCCTCCTTGCCGATGGGCGCGTCAATCACGCCGCAGTCGTCATCCGGGCAGCCATCCACCACCGCCTGATACGTCCGGATGAACTCCGGCGTATGCAGAAGCGCCTGCAAGCGGTGCTGAATATGCGCGTCCTTGGCGACAATCATCAGCCCGCTTGTGCCCTTGTCCAGCCGATTCACCGGACGGTAGACGAAATCCGCCGGACAGCGCAAATGAGCGTACAGCGCGTTTTCAAGCGTGTCGTCCGGGTGCAGGGCGCTGGACTGGCTCGCCAGCGGGGCGGGTTTGTCAATCACGAACAGCCAGTCATCCTCATGCGCAATGGTCAGCGGCAGGTCATACGGCTTGACCGCGTACGCCGGGGCGTTCTCCCGGAAGCGAATTGCCACCACCTGCCCGGCGCGCACAAACGCATCCACCGGGGTCACGTCGCCGTCCACCGTGATGCCGCCGTTCCACTTGGCGGACTTCATCGCCGTGTAGCTCACGCCCATCACGCGGCGCAGCACATCGCGCAGGCGCATCCCGTCCTGCTCCGGCAAAACCATATATTCCAACAAAAGCACCTCTTTTCAGGAGATGAAACCAATGAATGACATTCTTGCAATCCTCTCCGGCGGCGATTATGTCTCCGGCGAAAAAATCAGTCAGAAACTGGGCATCAGCCGCGCCGCCGTGTGGAAGCGCATTGCCCAGCTGCGCGAAGAGGGCTGGCAGATTGAAGCCGCCGGCCGCCGTGGCTACCGCCTCATCCCCGGCGACAGCCTCGACCCCATTTTCTGGGTGAATCAGCTGACGACCAAGACGCTTGGACGTACCATCAACCACTACGAGCACACCATCACGTCCTCCAACACGCTGGTGAAGCAGATGGCGGTGCAGGGCGCGCCGAGCGGGAGCCTTTGCCTGTGCGAATGCCAGACGGCGGGCAAAGGGCGGCTGGGGCGCACATGGTCAGCCCCCGCGGGGCAGGCGATCCTGATGAGCGTCCTCCTGCGGCCGAAGCTCCCGCCGAAAAACGCGCCGCTGATTACCCTCGCGACCGCGATGGCAATGGCGCACGCCGTCCGCGAAGTGACGGGCATTGACGCGCAGATTAAGTGGCCCAACGACCTCGTGTTCTCCGGCAAAAAGCTGTGCGGCATTCTGCTGGAAATCAGCGCTGACCTCGACCAGATTGAGTACGTTGTCGTCGGCACGGGGCTGAACGTGCTGCGCGGGGCGTATCCGCCGGAGCTGTCTGACCGCGCCGCCGCCTTGGAGGAGTTCGCCAATCCGCCCGTGCGCCGGGAGATTGTCGTGCACTACCTGAAGGCGCTGGAGGACAACATGACGCTGCTGGAGGAGCACGGCTTCCCCGGCATACAGGAAGCGTACCGCCGCCACTGCTGCACGCTGGGCAGCCGGGTGCACGTCATCGGCACAGAGATTGACTTCATCGGCACGGCGGAGGACATTGACGAAACGGGCGCGCTGCTGGTGCGCGACGAAAGCGGCGTATTGCAGCGCGTGCTGTCCGGCGACGTATCCGTGCGCGGGGTCATGGGCTATGTCTGAGCTGCGCGGCATCGGGCTGGATATCTGCGGCATCGACCGCATGGCACAGCAGCTTGACAACACGCATTTCCTCCAGCGCATCCTGACGAAAGAGGAAATCGCGTACCTGCGCAGCCGCGGCGCGTCGGCGGCGGACACGCTGGCGGGGCTGTACGCGGCGAAGGAAGCCATCGTCAAGGCGCTCGGCTGCGGCATTGCCTTTCCGCTGACGGAGATTGCCATCTCGCACACGGCGCAGGGGCAGCCGACGGCGGCGCTCTCCGGCGAAGCGGCATTGCGCTATCCGGGGCATCTGCTGCTGACGATTACGCACGATGCGGGGGTCGCGGCGGCATCCGCACTCTATTTAGAATGAAGGAAAGCCTGCTCATGCGGTGATTGGCGTGGGCAGGCGGTTTTTTAGTTCGGAATGCGGAATGCGGAATTATTTTGGGGGCTTCACGAAATCTTGGCGGAAAAAGCAGCTTGGGGGCGCGTCTGCGGACGCGCAAAGTTACTGCGCAGGGACGCTTCGCTGCCTGCGACCAAGTTGCCATACTCCCCTTTTTTCTTGGAGTAGATTTAACGGTGTAACAGTTGGGGCGTTGCCCCAAACCCCAGCAGGGACGCTGTCCCTGCACCCTGCA
>OGYC01000874.1_pt1 | contig 28840 bp, 24 predicted proteins | sample 1576461 | NCBI WGS metagenome assembly OGYC01 (sample SAMEA3541569, study PRJEB24748) | human gut metagenome | biome: human gut; feature: human-associated habitat; material: faeces | place: China | collected 2012 | reverse complement strand
AGACTTTGCGCCCCTTCTGTGGTAGTTGTTTGTGCTACCAAAACGAAGGAGGCACAGACATGGCAAAGAAACGGGCAAACGGGGAAGGCAACATCCGCAAGCGAAAAGACGGGCGCTGGGAAGGACGGTACACTGCTGGGTACGACGAGAAAACCGGCAAACGAATCACCAAGAGTGTCCTCGGCAAAACGCAGGCAGAGGTAAAAGAGAAGCTGACAAAGGCAGTCGCAGAAGCAGAAGCCGTCGATGTGCGACGCGCGGACGAATACACGCTCGGCACATGGCTGCAAACGTGGTACGAGCTATACGCAAAGCCACATCTGAGATTTTCCACTGCCGAGTATTATCGGCGCGGCATCGAATTGCATATTACGCCGCGTATTGGGGATATTCCGCTGAAAAAGCTGACCGGGCGCGATCTGCAAGGGTTGTACAAGGACTTGCGGGAACACGGACGGCTCCGCGAAGCGCAGAAAGGCAAGCAACCGGGACTGAGCGATTCGACGATTCGCGGCATCCACACGATGCTGCACAACGCACTCGACCGCGCGGTCAAAGAGCGCCTGATCCTCAGAAACCCGGCAGATGACTGCATTCCGCCCAAAATCCCGAAGCACGAAATGAAGATCCTGCCGCCAGAACAAATCAAATCCTACCTGACGGCAGCGGATCAACGTGGCGTCCTGCCCATGTTCTATCTGGAACTCATCAGCGGACTGCGCAAGGGTGAACTGGTCGCGCTCCAGTGGTCGGACCTGGATATCGAAAACAAGACGATTTCCGTCAGCAAGCAGGCTGGACGAAACAACGCAGGCGAACCTGACATCACCCGTCCGAAAACAGAAAACTCGATCAGAAAAATCTCCATCCCGCAGGATGCCGTCGATCTGCTAATCGCAGAACACCAAAAGCACCCCAGTAACCCTTGGATGTTCCCGTCACCCAAGACAGGCGAGATGTACCACCCGGACTCGGTGGTCAACATCCACAAGAAGATCCTAAAGGATGCAGGGCTGGAACACCTGAGATTTCATGACTTGAGGCACACATTCGCGACCTTGGCACTACAAAACGGCGTGGACGTGAAAACTGTATCGAGTATGCTCGGCCACTTCGATGCGGGCTTCACGCTCCGCACTTACACGCACGTCACGCGCCAGATGCAGGAAAGTGCTGCCGAAAAGTTGGGTACCATTGCTCCCTGCTTCATAGTGAGGATAGCATACAAGCGCTGCGTTTCACGATTGTTTGCGTTTTGTTTGAGAATTGTTAATTTTGAAAAACACGGATCGAAATGATGTCAACCGGCGCAATTACGCTGAAAGATAAGCCGGGCAGAGGACGGCGCAAAAGTTGCGCCGCAGGGAACAGAGAAATACGCAGGGGCGAACGGGCCGCGCGGCAATGGTCTTGGCTGCTGAAAACAGGACCATTGGATCAGGTGAAAACAAGAAGAGCGGCGGGGAGGATAAGATAACGATCCTCTCCGCCGTTCGCGCATCCATTCCGTAAAAACCATCCGGACAATCCGGAAGGATCCAAACTTTTCCGCGGCGTATAGCTGCCGCTGTTCTGCAGCATTGCGGTAAAAACACACTGCGTCGGGTCATATCGCTGGAACTGATTTTCTGCGTGAAATTCAGCGCAGCAGCTGAAAGACGCGGGTCGGCCGGCCTCGACCATTGAGAACGCTGCGGCCGACCTCGACGATATAGCCGTTCTGCTCCAGCTTTTCCACGATGCGCGCGGCTGTGCGGAAGCTGATGTGCAGCTCCTCGGCCAGCTCCGCGGTAAAGAACGTGCCGTTATTTTTACGCTGCACGAAGGTGCTGATCTTCAGAACCGTATTGTTCGACAGCGCGCAGTCCTGCGCGACCTTGAGCAGCTGTGGGTCAAACTGGCTCCGCTTTACATGCATCAGCTCGTTCGGCTGGATGGGGCCGACGAAGCGATCCTCCGCGTAGACCAGATACGCCCGGTTGGAGCCCTCCTCCCATGCACGCTGCGTGCCGAGCTCCGCGTTTGCCAGCGCCTGCTGGAAGTGCAGCCCTGTTCCAATCCCGACCGCCAGTCGGTAGGGCGTTCCGCCGTAGACCTGCGCCAGAAGATCAAAGTGGGAAAACCGATCCGTTGTGTCAGAAAGCACCTCGTAGCTGCAGATCACGGCGAAATCCTGCTCGCCCATGCGCAGATACGCGCCGCTCACCAGCTGCGCAAACAGAACGATCTGCTCCGCGAGCTTGGCCAGATCCAGTACGCTCTGCACCATCGTTTTCCGATTCAGATAGTAATCACCGCTGAGCTCTGCGTGGATCCGGATGATCACACTGCCTTCCTTTGCCTTTTCCTTCGCGTGCCAGGACAGGATCAGACGGCGCACCTCGCTGATATAATTATCCGGGCTCGGCGCCATCAGCACGCAGGGGATGCCCTCGGCTGCGAGCGTGTCCTGCACATTGCGGATATTTGTAATGCAGACGCTGCACAGGCCACTGCGGTAGCTCTCGCGGTGCGTCTTTGCCGTTGCGTCGACAAAATGCGCCGCATTGGTATCCACGCTGATGCTGACCGGCTGCACGTGATCCATGTCCAGCTCCAGCGAACGATACGTCTTCATAACGGTGACATAGTCCAGCGTGTCTACGCTGACTCTGTAAATATCCGCGTGGTATTTGCTCTGCGCGATCAAAAGCGCGTGGACGAAGCTGGCTGCGTCAACATTGACATACCGCGCCAGCACCGCCCCATGATCCACGCGGCTCACCATCAGCTTATACGGCTCGCTTCTTGTGTAGAGGACGCCGTCCAGCTCCGGCAGACAGCGCCTCAGCGACTGTGCCGCCTCATCGACCCGCTCATCACTGGGCATCTCAATTCCGACAGTTTCGATATTCTCAAATGTTTCGGCTACGATCTCCTGGATTTCTCTGATTGACGAGCCGTGTCCGACCAGCGCAAGCCTGAAGCTCATGACGCTGCGCCTCCTCTGTGTTTTTTACTAGGGTGTATCTGAAAACTCCCAACGCACCCGGACAGCGGGCCTTTTTGCGGTGCGCCGCGTCATTTTTCCTTGAAATACGTCAGTATTCCTGCGAAAAAATGTCTTGCGCAACGCAAAAATCCCTCGCTGCCGGTCACATCATGAGTTTTCAGATACACCCTATGATAATTTAATGACGATTTATTGTCAATATACAGTCTGGAACTTCTCTACTATAATTATCATGCAAGAAAGCATCAAATAAAATTCTTTTCGAGAGGTTTTGACATGCATTACTATGAGAAAGAAGTGGTCTGCGCTCTTCTGGACATGGGCGGCTGTATCAGGCTCATGCGGGATGTCCTGATCGACTATTCCGCGGGCCGCACCATCCAGACGCTGCGGAGCGTCCTGCCGGTCAGCGAGCGAAAGCTGCTGGGGCTGATGCCTGCGGCGAATACAGCTGCCGGAATTATGGGTGTAAAGGCGATCACAGTCTTCCCGGACAACTTCCAGCGCGGACTGCCGTCCCATCAGGGTGTTGTGCTGCTGTTCGACCTGGATACCGGCATGCTGAAGGCGCTGTTGGACGGCGACGCCATCACCGGCGTCCGCACCGCTGCTGTCAGCGCTGCCGCGACCGACGCGCTGGCGCGGAAGGATGCGCATACGCTCTGCATTCTGGGTTCCGGCCTGCAGGCAAGACGCCATCTGGAGGCGATTCATCTTGTGCGTGAGATCCGCGAGGTTCGCGTCTGGGATATCGTGCCGGAAAGCGTCCAACGCTATAAGACGGACATGGAGGCTCAATTCGGCATTCCTGTGGTCGACTGTACCGGCGATGTACAGGCTGCTGTCTCGGGCGCGGATATCGTCTGCACCGTGACCGCGGCGCGCGAGCCGATCCTGTTTGGCGCGCATCTGTCCGCCGGGACGCATGTCAATGCCGTCGGCGCGTGCGGCGCGGCGAACCGGGAGCTTGACACCGAGGCGATCCGCAGAGCGCGTCTGTTCTGCGACAGCCGGGAATCGTGCATGCACGAGGCGGGAGATTTCCTGATCCCGCTGCGCGGCGGCGAGGTTGCTGAGTCACATCTTCTGGGTGAGATCGGACAGGTTCTGTCCGGTGAGCTTGCCGGACGGCTCAGTCCAGAGGACATTACGGTCTATGAATCGCAGGGGCTTGCCGTTGAGGATCTGGCCGCCGGAAACTATGTATTTGAAAAGGGGAAGAAAATGGAGGCGGTTGTATGATGATTGAACCCCTGTATGATTTTTCTCTGACTGCGGAGCAGGAGGCAAGAGCCAGAACGCTGCATGAGAGCAGCATCATTCTGGACATGCTGTTCCAGGGACCTGTCGGGACGTACTCCCTGCCGGAGGGCGCGGAGGAGGAGCTGCTGGCGCTGGCACAGAAAGCCTGCCCCGGCGACGAGATCGCCCAGTGTAACTGGGCAACGGCTGAGATCCTGCGCCGGATGATCGGCGGCTCGTATTCGCAGCTGTATAAGGACTGCTGGTATGACAGCGGTCTGACTGGCGGCTGCCGCCAGCTCAGCGTTACGGACCGAGATGAGGCGCTGCGCTCGGCAGTTGAGCTGCAGGCTGAGTTCGATACTTACCCGTGGCTGGTCAAATGCACGTCGGTCGAACAGATCCGCCGCTGCAAAAAAGAGGGCCTGAAGGCCGGTATCGTCACCAGCCAGGAGGCGGAGGGCTACAGCAAGGATCTGAAGCTGCTGGAGCTTCTGTACAATTATGGCCTGCGCGTGCAGCAGCTGTCCTATAACAATCAGAATCTGATCGGCGCCGGCTGCATGGAGCCGAACGGGGGAGCGGGATTGTCCAAGTTCGGTATCCGGTTTGTGGAAAAGTGCAACGAGATTGGTATCGTGGTCGATACCGGACACTGCGGCTATCATACCACGATGGATGCCTGCAAGTACAGCAAGGCGCCTGTCATCGCATCCCATACCGGCGTGGAGAAGGTTAACTTCCACGCACGCTGCAAGAGTGATGACGAGATCCGCGCGATCGCCGATACCGGCGGTGTTGTCGGTATTTTCGCAATGCCGTGGTTCACGGGCGCGGACCCCGAAAATACGACAGTAGATGATTTTATCGATCATATCGATTATGTCGTCAGGCTGGTCGGTATCGATCATGTCGGCATCGGCACGGACTGGCCCATGCCGCAGACCAAATGGGCGGCTATTACCTTTAAGAAGTACGTCGCCCCGACGATTGGCTTCGCGCCCGGCAACGGTCCGTCTACCGAATGGATCCACGGGCTGAAGGATTACCGCTCGTTTATCAATGTGACCCGCGGCCTTGTCGCGCGTGGATATTCCGACGAGGCAATCCGCAAAATTTTAGGTGAAAACTGGCTGCGCGTCTTTGAGCAGGTCTGGAAGAAGTAACGCCATTTATCAATCAAAAGGAGGATCTTTTTTATGAAACGTTTTGTAGCAATCCTGATGGCCGCAGCCATGCTGCTCACCGTACTTGCCGGCTGCAGCGGCAGCACCAAGCCCGCTGACACCACACCCGCAGCTGACAGCAGCACGGCAGCTGCCGAAACAGAATCCGCGGCGCCGTCCGCAAGCGCCATTACCGTTGTGCTCAGCGACGTCGGCAACAACATGGACCCCAGTGTTGCCAACGCCATCAACACTTCTACCATCATGAGCCATGTCTATGACAATCTGCTCAACTGCAATCTGGATTTCTCGCTCCAGCCGGGCGTGATCGCCTCCTGGGAGCAGCCGGACGAGCTGACCTATGAGCTGACTGTCGGCGATGGATTTGTGTTCCAGAACGGCGAGCCGCTGGAGGTTGAGGACGTTGTGTATTCCCTGACCCGCTTGGAAAATGTTTCTCAGGCAGCCGACCTGTACGTGCAGATCGACAGCGTCTCCGCTGAGGGCAATGTCGTGACCATCGTTTTGAAGGAGGCCAACAGCGGCTTCATCCGCGATCTGGTTGAAGTCCCCGTCCTGAACAAGTCCTACTGCGAAGAGGTCGGCGACGCATATGCCAACGCGCCGATCGGCACCGGCCCGTACATTATGTCTGAGTATGTCCCGGGTGAAAAGGCTGTCCTGACCGCATGGGCGGATTACCCCGGCCAGAAAGCTTCTATCGAAACCATCACCTTCAAGGCGATCGCAGAGCCCTCCGCAGCCTATATCGCGGTTGAGGCAGGCGACGCTGATTTCACTGAGATCGACGCGACCGATTATGCCCGCGCCGAGGCCAACGACAACCTCGTTTTCTACACCGGCGACACGACCTACACTGCGTTCGTGGCCATGAACACGCAGGAGCCGCCGTTTGACAACGTCAATGTCCGTAAGGCGATGGCCTATGCCTACAATAAGGAAGGCTATCTGAATGTCAAGGGTGAGAACTACCACACCATCGACTCCATGTTCCCCATGATGTCCGAGTATTATTACGCATCCGACGATGCCATCACCTTTGATCTGGAGAAGGCCAAGGAGCTGCTTGCTGCCGAGGGCTATGACGAGAGCAACCCGCTTACGTTTGAGATTATCGGTTATTCCAACAATGACGTTGTTATGCAGGCGTATCAGGCAGATCTGAAGTCCATCGGCGTCAATGTGGAGCTCGTCACGCAGGAATTCGGCGTGTTTCTTGAGAACATGGTCGGCATGAACTTCCAGATGCTTACCGGCGGCTGGGGCGATACCACCGGCAACCCGCTGACATCTGCAGAGTGCTATTACTCCGGCAGCTTCGGCTCCCAGAACATCTCCTTCTACGATAACCCCGTCTGCGACGAACTGTATATCACCGCCAAGACCTCCAACGACACAGCGGAGATCAAGGATGCCTGCCAGCAGATCCAGCAGATCGCGTGGGAGGATGTCCCGATGTTCCCGACATTCGGCCGTACCGAGGGCTATGTCTACAATAAGAATCTGAACGGTGTTGTTATCGCGCCCAGCGGCACGCTTTCCTTCCGCACGGCGACGCTTGGCTAAGTCTGAAGACCCGTTTTTCACAACACCAAGGGGGCGCAAGCCCCTTTGGTGTTGAACCATAGTCTATTCACAGAGGAGCTGCGCCATGATCAAATATATACTCAAGCGCATCGTTCAGGTGATCCCCGTCCTGCTGGGCGTGTCGATCATCGTTTTCCTGATGCTCAGCCTCAGCCCCGGCGACCCGGCGCGTCTGGCGCTCGGCATGAACGCGAAGCCGGAGCAGATCGAAGCCTTCAACCATGAAAATGGTCTGGATCAGCCTGTTCTGGTTCAGTATGTGAACTACATGAAGGGCCTGGTGACAGGCAATCTGGGCGTTTCCTATACGACCAAGCAGTCTGTCGCCAAGATGATCGCTGTCCGCCTGCCCGCCACATGTATTCTGGCCTTCGGCTCGCTGGTTCTGACGTATCTGATCGCCATTCCGCTCGGAATTTTACTTGCGGTTAAGCAGAATACGTTCTTTGACGATGCGTTCCGCGTGGTTGCGCTGATTGTATCCTCGATCCCGGCCTTCTGGTTGGGTCTGCTGCTGATGCTGCTGTTTTCCGTCATGCTCGGCATTCTCCCCAGCAACGGCTTTGATACGCCGCTGCACTGGATCCTGCCGCTGCTGTGTTCCTGCTTCGGCACATGGGCCGGCTCTTCCCGGTATATCCGCGCCATGGTGCTTGATACGATCCGGCAGGATTATGTCCGCACCGCCCGCGCAAAGGGGACGCCGGAGCGGCAGGTGCTGTTCCGCCATGCGTTCAAGAACGCGCTGCTGCCGCTTATTACGTCCATCGGTTTTTCAATCGGTAATTTCTTCGGCGGCTCCATCGTTATCGAGCAGGTCTTCGGCATCAACGGCATGGGCCGCATGATGCTTTCTGCACTGCGTGAAAAGGATATTCCGACGGTCATGGCCGGCGTTATCATTACCGCCATAATGATCGCGCTCGGCAATCTGGTCGCCGACCTGCTTTACGGTGTCGTCGATCCCCGTATCCGCGCCGTCTATACCTCCGGCGGCAAGAAGCTCAAAAAGAAGGAGCCGCCGCATGAGCCTGCATCAAGACCCCACACAGACCGCCGTCCGCAGGCAGAAGCGCTCGCTCTGGACGGATGCATGGCGGCGCATGCGCCGCAGCCATACGGCGGTTATCGGCATGATCCTCTTTGCGCTGATCGTGATCGTCTGTTTCAGCGCCCCGCTTTTCAGCGACTATGACGCGCAGGTCATCAACAGTGACCTTGCCATGATCCACAAATACCCCGTCGAGGGTCATCCGCTCGGCACGGATGAGCTGGGCCGCGATCTTCTGCTCCGTATTCTCTGGGGCGGCCGCACGTCCATTACCATCGCGCTGGCCGCGACGGTCGTTTCCTCCGTGCTTGGCATTATTCTGGGTGCGATCCCCGCTTATTACGGCGGCGCGACGGACAGCATCATCATGCGCACACTGGACGTGTTCATGGCGATCCCGTCCATGCTGCTCATGATCACGCTGGTCAATATCATGAAGCCCACCACGTTCAACCTGATCATCGCCATGTCCATCAGCGGTGTGCCAAGCATCGCGCGCATTGTGCGCGGCCAGATGCTTTCGGTCATGCGCAATGAATACGTTGAGGCTGTGCGCGGCATGGGCGCGTCTGGCGTGCGCATCGTGGTCAAGCATGTGCTGCCCAACGCCATCAGTCCGCTGATCGCGCAGATCGTATCCTCTGTGGCGGGCGAGATCACCATGATTTCCACGCTTTCCTACATTGGGCTTGGCGTACAGCAGCCCGCGCCGGAATGGGGTTCCATGCTGGCGGCCGGACAGCAGTTTATCCGTGACCAGCCCTATCTGACCATTTTCCCGGGTCTTGCCATTGTGATCACCATTATCTCCCTGACGCTGATGGGAGACGGCCTGCGCGACGCACTGGATCCGCGCATGAAGCGCTGACAGGAAAGGATGGATTGAAGCTATGGAAGAAAAAAATCTGCTGGAGATCCAGGATCTTGTCATCCGGTTTCATACCGACGACGGCGTGATCGAGGCTGTCAACGGCATTTCGCTCTCGCTGAAGGCCGGTGAGACGCTGGGGCTGGTCGGCGAGACCGGCGCCGGCAAGACAACGACGGCACTGGCCATTATGGGCCTTGTCGCCTGTCCGCCCGGACGCATTGAGCGCGGCAGCATCGTTTTTGACGGACAGGATCTGTCCAGACTCAGCAAGCACGAATACCGGAAGCTCCGCGGCAAGGAAATCTCGATGATCTTTCAGGATCCCATGACCGCGCTGAACCCCACCATGACGGTGGCCGACCAGATCGCGGAGGCTATCCGCAACCACAAGCGCATCTCCAAGCACGCGGCAAAGCTCGAAGCGATCCGCATGCTGGAGACGGTGCGCATCCCCGCAGAGCGCGCCTTTGAGTACCCGCACCAGTTTTCCGGCGGCATGAAGCAGCGCGTGGTCATTGCGATGGCGCTGGCCTGCAATCCCAAGCTGCTGATTGCTGATGAGCCGACTACCGCGCTGGATGTGACCATTCAGGCGCAGGTACTCGAACTCATGAAGGATCTGAAGGAAAAATATGATACCTCCATGATCATGATCACGCATGATCTGGGCATTGTCTCCGAGGTCTGCGATAAGGTCGCGATCATCTACGCGGGTGAGGTCGTGGAATACGGCTCGCTCGAGCATATCTACCGCAATCCCCAGCACCCGTATACCAACGGACTGTTCGGCTCGCTGCCGGACATCAGTAAGGACGTGGAGTTCCTTTCGCCCATCGAGGGCCTGATGCCGGATCCCGCCGCGCTGCCGACTGGCTGCAAATTCAATCCCCGCTGCAAATACGCCTGCCCGCTGTGCGCCGAGCGTGCACCCGTCCTTACCGAGACGGAGCCGGGGCATTTCGTGCGCTGCCTGATCTATGAGAACGCGCTGGATGTGAAGGAGGTCGTAAAATATGAGTGACGAACTGGTCCGCGTCAGAGACTTGAAAAAGATCTTCTCCGTACCCGCAGGCGAGCTTCACGCCGTTGACGGCGTCGATTTCTCCATTGCGCGCGGCAGCACGATCGGCATTGTCGGTGAATCCGGCTGCGGAAAATCCACAATGGGAAGACTGCTTGCCATGCTGCTGGAGGCGACGAGCGGCGAAATTCTGTTTGACGGACAGAATATCGCGAAAAAGATGTCCAAGGCAGAGGCAATGGCATACAAAAAGCGGATCCAGATGATCTTTCAGGACCCGTTTTCCTCTCTGAATCCCCGCATGACGACCTTTGAAACCATCATTGAGCCGCTGAACATTCATCGCGCAGGTACGCTGCAGGAACGCGAGGCGCGTGTCTATCAGCTGATGGAGACTGTCGGCCTGTCTGAGCGCTTCGTCAACGCCTACCCGCATGAACTCGACGGCGGCCGCCGCCAGCGTATCGGCATCGCACGTGCGCTGGCGCTCGACCCGGAGTTTATCATCTGTGACGAGCCGGTGTCTGCACTGGATGTTTCGATTCAGGCGCAGATTTTGAATCTGCTGAAGCGGCTTCAGCAGCAGAACGGCTATACGTATCTGTTTATTACGCATGATCTGGCTGTCGTCAAGCATATCTCCAACGAGGTGCTGGTCATGTATCTGGGCCAGATGGTAGAAAAAGCGCCGACGGCAGAGCTGTTCCGCAATCCCAGGCATCCATATACACAGGCGCTGCTCTCCGCGATTCCCGTACCGAGTCTGGACGAGAAAAAGCCGCGTATGCTGCTGAAGGGCGAGTTGACCAGCCCTATCAACCCAAAGCCTGCGTGCCGCTTTGCGCCGCGCTGCCCCTACGCGAAGGAGCAGTGCCGCTGCAGCGTGCCTGAGATCACAGACCTTGGCAGCGGGCATGCGATCCGCTGCTTCTATCCCCAGGGCTAAAGGAGGAAGAACCGCATGAATTACCTGACTGATAAGGTGTTCCACACCTATTTTTCCGGCGTTCCCAACGGCAGCATTATTTTCCGCGAGAAGAAGGCCGTTATGTGCGCCATTGACCGCCGTACCCGTGTACAGCTGAAGGAAGCGCCGATCCTTCCGCGCGAAGAGGGCCGCGCGATCGCCGAGACGATGATTGACTATGAAAAGCTCTTCCGGGAGCTGGATGCCTACGTCGGCTGCGCATGGGATCAGGATGAGCTGACGCTTAAAAACGGCGCGGTCTACAGCCGCCACATCACCTATACCGGTACGGTTGAGGGAAAGACCGTCACCGCCCAGCTCTGGTGCCAGCGCAAGAGCCACGGCTGCATGGATATCCTGACCGTTGACCAGAAGATCATCGGCTTCATCAATCCCGGCCGCATCTGCTCCGAAATTACCGTCCTGGCCGGGTATGAGTCCGTCACGCCGCTGACGCGCTTTGACGATCCGCTTCTGTCCAAAGTCGCCTACGGTGTCAATCCGCTCGGCAATATCATGGTTCCCTGTAAGGACGGCGTCCGTCTTGCAACGGAGGTCTTCCTGCCCAATGGACTGGAGCCTGGCCAGAAGGTTCCGTCTATTGTCATCCGAACCTGCTATGGCAAGGCCCGCGATATTGACCGCAGCTGGCACTGGGTCACGCGCGGCTATGCGTTCGTGATTCAGGATGTGCGCGGCCGCAGCGACTCTGACGGTACGCTTGAGGCCTTCCAGCATGAGCGTGAGGACGCCGACGATCTGTTCAACTGGATCGCGGCGCAGCCGTGGTCCGACGGTAATATCGGCATGTGGGGCGCGAGCTATCTCGGCTATACTACCACCTCCGCCTGCACCAGCGGAAATCCGCATCTGAAGACCGCCGTCAGCGAGGTCAACGTCGGATCGCCGTTTTATGATACCGTCCGCAAGGGCGGAACCGTCTGCTCGTGGCCGCTGCTGTGCTGGACGCTGGCGCAGAGCGTTTCGAACCGCGTCGATATGGACGTATTCAAGGGCGTTTCCATCGATCCGCTCGAGGCTGTCCGGATCCGGCCTATTACTGCGATCCCGGAGAAAATCATCGGCTGCCGTTCTACCAGCTGGGACATGTGGTCGAAGCACTATCATTACGATGATTTCTGGCGGCACAGTGACAATACAGCCCACGCGGACAATATCAGGATCCCCATGCTGATTCTCTCCGGCTGGTACGACGGCGATGCGCTTGGCGTGCAGGAGACCTGGCGTTTCCTGTCCAAAAGCCCCGTTCCCGGCCACCGTATTGTGCTTGGCCCGTGGCCGCACGGTCTGAACGCGTGGCGCGACAGCATGGATCTGGCCTTCGGCAATAATGCGGTCGACTATGATTTCGATACGCGCATTATCCGCTGGTTCGACCATTACCTCAAGGGTATTGAAAATGGCGAGGACAAGAAGCCCAAGGCGACCTACTACGTCAACGGTGAAAATCAGTGGCACACCAGCGAGGACTGGATGCCGAAGGAAGCGCGTCTTGTCAACCTCTATCTGGATAGTGACGGCCACGCAAACTCCATGAACGGCGACGGACGCGTCACGCTGACACCTGCTGAGACCGGCAGCGACGCATATGTCTACGATCCCGAATTTCCATGCGGCGGCGAGGGCGACGGCTTCGACGACGGTTTGGTTTCTCCTTACAAGTGCAATTCCCGTCAGATCCGCAGCGACGTTCTGGTCTATGACACGCCCGTGCTGGAGCAGGATATTGCCATTGCCGGCCCGCTGTATGCCGAGCTTTACGCAGCCTCCAGCGCCGTCGACACGGATTTTATCGTCCGCGTCAGTGATGTGGACGAGCAGGGGACTGCCCGTAATGTCAGCTTCAATATTATCCGCGCCGAGTTCCGCAAGGGCTGGGACAAGCCTGAGCTGCTCACGCCGGGGAAAATTGAAAAATATGAGATGGAGATGTATTTCTACGGCATGGTTTTCAAAAAGGGCCACAAGATCCGTATCGATATCTCCTCCAGTGAGCTGATGGAAGCATTTCCCAACACCAACACCGGCATCGATCCCTATACCGATCCGAAGCCCATCAAGGCCACCCAGACCATTTACCATGGCAGGGAATACCCCTCTCATGTCAAGCTCCCTGTCCTTTACGGCCTGTAAACAACTCCATGTAATATTTCTATACGCCTCGAAAAAGATGGGTAATTTCATGGCGCAGGTGCTGTGAAAGGAGCAAAGAAAAACCAAAGAGCGGCGGAGAGAATGACACGATCATCCTCTCCGCCTTTCGCTGCGCGTTTACTCGAATTTTTAGTCAACAGTCTGGCCGCATTACGTAAGTCATGCGGTTTATTTGCCGAAAAACCATCAAATTATGCAACTCGTCTGTACTTTGTTTACAGCAGGACATAAAAAATATACAATCATAACAGTTCAAGCGACCACATCCTGCAGCAAAAAGACGAAAGGCGTGAGAGATTTGACAGACAGAGCGTGCCGGATCCACCCAGGACGGAGAAGAAAGAACTGGTCCGTATATCTATTTCTGCTGCCCGGCTTTTGCCTGTTTTGCTTTTCAGTCCTGATCCCATTTCTGCGCGGCATCCACATCGCCTTTACAGACTGGAACGGCATCACGACAGACTATCATAGCGTCGGCCTGCGGAACTTCATCAGCATTTTTCAGGATCAGCGCGTGAAGCAGCCGCTGCTCAACTCGCTCAAATTTGCCTGTATTGGCACGGTCGGCAGCAACCTTGTTTCCCTCGGCAGCGCGCTGCTCGTCAACCAGTGGAAGGGGCGGCTCGGAAACCTGTTCCGTTCGGCGTTTTTCATCCCGGTCTGCTTCAGCTCGATCCTGACGGCGTTTATCTGGGGCTTTTTGTATCGCGAAGCGCTGCCGCATCTGCTCGGGATCAAAAACATGCTCGGGAACCGGGATCTGGTGATCCCCGCGATCGTGATCATGGGGATCTGGAATACCAGCGGCATCAACATGCTGATCTACCTGTCCGGCCTCAAAAACATCCCGGGTGAGATTCTGGAAGCGGCGAAAATCGATGGAGCGTCCGCATGGAAGCAATTTACACATGTCACGCTTCCACTTCTTACCCCGTCGTTCACGGTCTGCGTCACGCTCTCCATGACGTCCTGGCTGAAGGAATTTGCAATGACGATGGCCGCGACCGGCGGCGGGCCTGCGGGCGCGTCGAAAACAATGACGATCTATATCTTTGAAAATCTTTATACCTATAACAAAGCGGGATATGGGCAGGCGATCGCGATCGCATTTGCGCTGCTTCTCATCCTCCTTGGCAACAGCGTTTCTTCATTCTTCAGAAAAAGAGAGGTGGAACTGTAAATGCCGGCAATCAACAGACACTTCAGACAAGGCCGGAAGGCGCTGCTCCTCCTGCTCACCGCGCTCGCCGCGCTGCTGTTTGTTTTCCCGATCTATATCGCGGTCATCACCTCATTCAAAACGCCGCTGGAGATCGCGGAATCGATTCTGGCGCTGCCGCAAAGGCTGCGGCTGGACAACTATATCGACGGCATGCGTGAAAGCCAGTTCGCGCGCTCACTTCTCAACAGCGTTATCGTGACGTTTCCGGCGGTCTTCATGATCGTGGTATTCTCCGCCATGGGCGGCTATGCGATCGCGCGAAACGCAAAAAACAACCGTCTCATCCGCTTTCTGGACAAGCTGTATCTGTCCTCTCTGATGATCCCGTTTCAGGTCATCATGATCCCTGTGTATAAGACCTTTAAGGACCTGGGCCTTCTGAATACGCTCAGAGGCATGATCCTGATGCTTACCGGCTACAGCATCGCCTATCCGACCTTCCTGATCGTCGGCTTTGTCAAGTCCGTTCCGCGTGAAATGGAGGAGGCGGCGACCATCGATGGCTGCGGCCCGTTCCGATGCTTTTTCAGCGTCGTTCTTCCGATGCTCAAGCCGATCATCGCCACGGTGGCGGCCCTGCATGTCATGTGGCTGTGGAACGACTATAACATCGCGGTCATTCTGCTGCAGAAGGATGCGATCCGGACGCTGACCGTAAAGCAGTATTATTTCTTCTCTGAGTTTTCCGCGAACTATGGCGTCGCGTTTGCAGCCGCAATTCTCTGCATGATCCCGATCCTGATTTTCTTCGTGTGCATGCAGAAAAATCTTGTAGAGGGAATTTCGGCAGGAGCGGTGAAATCATAGACCCTGCAGGCAGCGCACATCATAAAACGGAAAACAAGCATACCCTTCATCGCGACCCCCCAAAAAAAATTATAAACAGGAGGCTAAAATGAAAAAAAGAATCTATTGCATGCTGCTGTGCGTAGCTTTGGTGCTGAGTCTGGCCCTGATGGGATGCACGGTAAAGCAGACCCAGGAGCCCGCACAGACGGAGCAGACCGACCAGACGACGACAGTCACGGAGGAAAAAGAGCCGCCGACAGAGGCAGAGACGACCGGCGAGAAGAAGATCAGCTTTACCTGGCTGCATCATCTTCAGGAGGAAGGAAAAAAGGCGTGGGTGCAGTATTGCGCGGATACCTACATGGAAGCGCACCCGAATGTCACGATTACGACCGAAATGCAGAATACGGATAATTTCATGACGGTTCTCAAAACCAAGATCGCGACAGACGACGCGCCGATGATCTTCGACCTTGAGCCGACCCAGCTGACGGAATTCCAGCAGGCCGGACATCTTGCGGAGCTTTCCGACATCGCGGGCCTTGAAAACTACTCCGAAGCCCTTCTGGACGAAGGCCGCAGAGAGGGCGGCCAGTATGGTGTGCCGCTCGACGCAAACTCGTTCAATGCGCTCTACAACAAGGATCTGTTTGACCAGCTTGGTCTGAGCGTGCCCACGACGCTTTCAGAGTTTGACCACGTCTGCAAGACGCTTCAGGAAAACGGGATCACGCCGATCGCCTGTGGCTTTGCCGAGCAGTGGACGATCAGAAGATACAGCAATATTTATACCGATATCGCGTGTGTGAAAGACAACCCCAACTGGTTCGTTGAGAAAATGAACCGCACCAGCACCTTCTCGGAGGATCAAGCGTTTAAGGATTCTATCAGCCTATATATGAGCTATAAGCCATATTGGGGCGAGGATCCCTATGGCACCAAGCAGGCCGACGCGCTCAATCAGGTCGCAGCAGGAAAAGCCGGTATCGTCATCAACGGCACATGGACGATCGACGGCCTTCTCGCAATCAATCCGGATCTGAACATCGGCGCGTTCGCGATCCCCACCTCGGAGGACCCCAGCGGCGCGATCATGGAAATGAAGCCCGGCAACAGCTTCTGCGTCTTTAACTCCGACGACCCTGAGCTGCTTGCAGTCGCAAAGGATTTCTTCACCTTTATGTGCTCGCAGGATTCCGCATCGTACTATGCACTCAATGCGCACAGCATTCCGGGCAGCAGCATCGAGGTGGAGACCATTGAGCCGCTGAACGACATTCTTGCATATTCCGGCGATCAGGTCTACATGATGTCCGGCGTGACGACGTTCTCCGGCGAATACCACAGCATCTATCTGGAGCTTCTGCAGAAGCACGGCATGGAAGAAACGTTTGATGTCGACGCGCTCTGCGCAGATCTGGACAATGCCTTTGCCGGCATCCAGTAAGCGAAGAAAGAACAACAGTTAAAACATGGGGGAGAGCATGGCTTTCACGATCAGACATGACTCTCCCCCAAAGGTAAATTTCCCGGTAGCTTTTCGAAATCACCTCCTTTATAATCGATTTATAGTCAAACGAAGGGATATGGTGATGAAATGGAGAAACAGTACAAAAGAAAGCTCCTTCTGCTTGTCTGGATGGCGCTGGTCGGGGCTATGACGGCGCTTTTGATCCTGTTCGTTCTGCGAACGCAGCTTGAGCGGTTTCATATGGCGCTGTATATCTCCTCGAATTTTCTGTCAAGTCAGCAGATCTTCAATGCGACGATGCAGCGGACGATCCTCGCTGTGATGCTGTATTCCTTCGGACTTGCATGTATTTTCCTGTATTTTATTTCCTACGAAACGGAGAATTTCCTGAATTACACCCGCGTGTTCTGGTATGCGGCCGGCTTTGTGGTCAGTCTCTGGGACTATGAAACGGTGTTTTATGCAGCAAAGCCGATTGCACGGCTCTGGCGTGTAAGCGGCGACGTTTGTCTGACGCTGCTGGTGCAGTGCGTGTTCTGTGCGATTCTGGAGCAGATCGAGTGCGGCGGGAAAACGCACTTCCGAATGCTCTGCCGCGGGCTGTGCCTGATGAATCTGGCTTTTTCGCTGTACGGAAATTTCCGTATTTCTGTGTTCAGTATGCGCGTCTTCTTTGTCGCGCTTTCCATTTTGACCGCGGTCCTGTACGCATCGTACCTCAGTACAGCCCTAGATAAAAAACGTACAGTCACGGATCTGCTTGGGATCCTGGTGGTTGGGATCCTCCTGCTGTGCCTGCTCGCGTTTACCTTCCTTGTGAGCTTTTATAAATATCAGACGCTTTCAAGCTGGTATACGGTCTATCTGAAAGTACTTGGGTATCTCGTGGCCGTCTATACGGTCGTGCTGTTTACAAGATTTTTTCAGTACCACCGAACGGGACTGTTCCTTGGCGGTGAGACCAACAGAAAGATCCTTGAGATCACACGATATAAGCAAATGATTACAAAGCTGATCCTCGATCAGTGCCGGACGCCGGTCGAGAATCTGCTTGCATATAAAGAAAAACAGACGGAGGCAGCGGATCCAGCCTATCTGCAGAATCTTTTCCGGGAGATCAATCGGCTGCGGGATACGCTGTCGCATATTGAGGATGTCCATCGCGTCTACGGCCAGTCGGCGCACAGTGAGCAGATCAAGATCAGCATCACTGCTCTGATGCACTACACCGCATATCTGCTGCAAAGCAAGCGCGGATACGGCAGCGTGCAGATGTCGTTTGAACAGATCACAGAGGGCGACTTTGTATATGGGGACCCGTATCTGCTCCTGCAGGCCAACGAAGCGTTCTGGACGGCTGCGCAGTCGGTCGGTCAGGATGAGTCGACAGAATTCAGAATTCAAAAAACAGAAAAGGAAACGGTACGGGTTTCAATCCGTGTGCCGGTCGATCCGGAAAAGCTGTATACCGCAAAGCGCATCCGCTGGCTCATTGCCAGCAGGAGCGAGTCACAGCCGATCCGCGGCGATCTGGAGCTGAGCATCTGGGCGGCAAAAAACAATCTGCTGCACGAAGGCGTCGCGGCCCAGTGTCAGCTGATCAAATGCGCGAGCGGGTGGGAGTTTGTGATCCAGTATGACCTGCTTCCGTGGCGGGACGGTGCAGACCGCAGACCGGATGACACCCGGCCTGCGCAGCACGGCGGGGAACAGAATCAGAAGGAGATCCTGCTGCTGAGTACTTCGCCCGCGCAGATCGAAATGATCTGCTCCTATCTGGAAATGGAGGACTATACCGTCCGCTGTTTCTGTACGGAGGAGGATGTGCTCCGCTGCATCGAAGCGCAGCGGAACATTGGCGCGATCATTATCGGAACGATTTTCTTCTTCGCGGACATCGACCGTTTCTGCGCAAAGATCCGGGAACGGTACCCGATGGAGCAGCTTCCGATCCTCGTGATCGCAAATGATAAATACAAGCTCATGGACAACCGCCTGCTAGCGCATGTCAACGACGTGATGGTCGAGCCGTTCGGGCAGCTCGATTTACGGCAGAAGATCCAGATGATGCTTTTGCTGCAGAGCTCCGCGCTGGAGACGGTGCGCGCCAAGCTGGATTTCCTGCAGGTGCAGATCGACCCACATTTTATCTTCAACACACTCAGCACGATCATGCCCCTTTGCCTGCAGAAGCCGATGCTGGCCTATGAAATGCTGACAGACTTCAGCCAGTATCTCAGAGGAAGACTTTACGCGAACGATTTGCAGAGCGCTCTGCCGGTAGGCCGGGAGATCGAGCTGATCCAGGCCTATCTAGCAATCGAAAAGGTGCGCTTTCCGGATCGGATCGACGTCGGGATTCAGATCGACGCGGACGAAAGCATCCCGATCCTTCCGCTGCTGATCGAGCCGATCGTGGAAAACAGCATCAAGCACGGCATAAAGGGCCAGCAGACGCTGAAGCTGCGGATCGCGATCATCAGCGATGAGCAGTATCTGTATATTTCCGTGGAAGACGACGGGATAGGGATCGCGGAGGAAAAGCTCCGGCGGATCCTGCATGAAAAAGCTGAGAACCCGACGTCTATCGGAATCCATAATGTAAAGCAGCGCCTGTATATCTACTATCACGAGACCCTGCACATCGAAAGCGTTCCGGGCGCAGGGACCAAAACGACATTTCGGATCCCAGTGAATGCGTTTGACAGCGCTGCGGAAGGAAGGAGGAACTGAGATGAGAGAGCTGAATGTTGTGATCATTGACGACGAACCGCTGATCCTGGAAAACCTGAAATATGTACTGAAGCAGTTTGAAAATATCCATATCCGATATGAGTCCACAGATGCCGTTTCCGCGCTGGAATACGTGAAGGAAGCGCAGGGTATTCAAATCATATTTGTGGATATTACGATGCCGGTATTGAACGGCCTTGATTTCGCGGAACGGGTGTTTGAGCTGAATCCGAATATTCGGATCGTATTTGTAACCGCATACGAGCAGTACGCGATCAATTCCTTCAGCGTCAATGTGCTCGATTATATCCTGAAGCCCGTGACGGTATCGCGGGTGCGGAAGCTCCTGGACAAATTTGAGCGCTTGGAGGACACACAGCCTGCCGGCAGCAGGCAGCAGGAAGCAGCGCGGGACGATGATCCGGTTCTGAAGATCGCTGTCACAAAAAATAACCGCTTTTTTATCATTGATCCGCAGGATGCCTATGTGATCATGGCGCAGGGGAAGGACATTTTCCTGTATACGAAGGCGGATACCTACCGCATGAAGTATACGATAAACTATTGGGAGAAGCGGCTGGCCGGGCAGGGATGGATCCGCTGTCACCGAAGCATTCTGATCAACATCGACCATATCCGGAGCATTTCGCCGATGTTCAACTCCACCTATACCGTATACATGGAGGATCGTGACGAGCAGATCCCTGTGAGCCGATCCTATATCAACCAATTCAAAAAAGCACTGAATCTCTGAGCGAAAAGGAGAAGCCCGGATGAGCGTTTACCTTGGAATCGACGTTGGAACCACAAACCTGAAGGTCGCTGCCTTTGATGCGCACGGGCAGCTGTGCGCCTATCACAGCGAGCCGACGCCCCGCCGCGAGCTTGGGCCGGGATCGGCGGAAATGGATCCGCTGCTGATCTGGGAACGGGTCCTGACAGGACTGCGGTGCGTATGCGCGGCAGTGGGGAAGGATGTTCGTTCGATCGGTGTTTCCTCCATGGGCGAAGCCGGCCTCCTTTGTGATCGTGACGGAAAGCCGCTTTCCGACTTTATGGTCTGGTACGACAGCCGCCCGCAGCCAATCGTCGAAGCATTTCTTAAAACGCATGATGCGCAGGAGGTATTCATGCAGACTGGACAGATCCCGGCTGTCAAGTACGGGCTGATGAAGCTTCTGTGGCTGCGCCGGGAGAAGCCTGCGCTGTTTCGGCAGGCAAGGCACTGGCTGTCCGTCGAGGACTGGATTTTGTTCTGCCTGACGGGCGAATATGCAACCGATGAATCAATCGCATCGCGGACGATGGCGTTCGACGTGCGCACACGAAGCTGGTCCAGCCGCATTCTCTCCTCGGTGGGCATGGAGCCGGAGCTGTTTTCACCGGTTTTCCCCGGCGGCACGCCGGTCGGCACGGTGCGCGGAGGACTGGCACAGGAGCTGGGCCTGCCGTCCGGAACAATCGTTTCGACCGGCGGACATGACCATGCCTGCGCGGCGGTCAGCATCAATATCGTTTCGCCGGGCGTCATGCTGGATTCCATGGGAACCGCAGAGGTCCTGATGACGGCGGCGGACGCTCCGCTGCTGGAAAAAAAGCTTTTTGACGGGCAGTACTGCGTCTATCCGCACTGCGGCCCGCTGCCATACCGGATTGTCTCGTCCAATCAATCCTGCGGCGCATGTATCGAATGGTATCTGAATACCTTCGGCAGCCATTTCAGACGGAGCGCGGCACAGCCGGCGGACGCGTACCGCGCAATGACAGAGCTGGCGGCAAGCGCAGCCGATACGGAAAGCGGCGTCCTGTTCCTGCCCTTCATCCGGGGTGCGGTTGAAAACCCCTTCCTGAAGGGGAGCTTTCTCGGCATGGATGATTCCAACACGGAGGCGGAATACGTCAGAGCCATCATAGACGGCCTTGGCTACGAGATCCGTCACCAGATGACAGGCTTGGAAGTGCTGACCGGAACGCCGGTACAGATTGTCCGCGTCGTCGGCGGGCCGAGCAAGTCGCCGCTCATCATGCAGCGCAAGGCGGTCACGCAGAATTGCAGGATCGACGTCCCGCAGTGTACGGAGGCCGCCTGCAAGGGCGCGGCGATCCTTGCGGCGATCGCGGCCGGCGATCTGTCGTTTTCGCAGATCGCGGAGCTTGCGCCGCCGGGAACACGGTATGATCCGCAGCCGGGGGATCCGGCACAGCAAACCTACAGACGGTATCTGAGCGCCAGAGAAGTGCTCAATACGTGGTATCGACAGAAAGGAGCGGAGCAGCATGTTTGATCCGACCCTGATCCAGCCATGGACAGCTGCGCAGGCGCAGGCGGTGACAGAGGAATGGACGCGCTGCGTCCGGCCTGATGCGCCGATGTATTTTGTGCTTGACGACGACCCGACCGGCGGGCAGACGGTCCACGATGTACCGGTGTTTACGGCATGGGATGAAGCGACGCTCCGCGAAGCATTCCTGACCGGCAGCCGTCTGGTTTATCTGATGACGAACTCCAGAAGCCTGTCGGCACAGCAGACGACAGCCCTGTATGAGCAGCTTCTGACAAATCTGAAAACAGTCTCGAAGGAGCTTGAACGGCCCTGCCGCATCATCAGCCGCGGCGATTCCACGCTGCGGGGGCATTATCCACTGGAATCCAATCTGATCCGGCGCTCTATGAACGAGCCGGTCAAGGAACTTCTGATCCCCGCGTTTCCGGAGGGAAATCGAGTTACATATCATGCTGTGCAGTATCTGCTCGACGAGGGCAAATGGATCCCCTGTGCGCAGTCCGACTATGCAGCAGACAAGACGTTCGGCTATCACAGCTCCGACCTGCGGCTGTGGGTAGAGGAAAAAACGGCAGGCGCCTGCCGCGCAAAGGAGGTCTGTTCGATCCCTCTTGAACTGATTCGGGAATGTGCCTATGACGCGATCGAACAGCTGCTGACAGACGGCCGCTATGCGTGCTATGCCGTCGATGCGCTGTGCTATACAGATCTGAAGGCGTTTTACGTGGCCTGCGCACGTGCAGAGAAGAAGGGCGTGCGGTTTCTGGCGCGCACAGCGTCCGCATGGCCGCGGGTGGCCGGCGGGATCGATGCTGCACCGCTGCTGGAACCGGGAAAGATCCTGGATAAAACCGTCCGGGCGGGCGGGCTTATTATCGTGGGCTCGCATGTGAATCGCACGACGCGCCAGCTGGAAGCACTGATCCGCGGAGGAAAAACGGAGCACGTCGTTTTTGACCAGCACCGTGTTCTGCACGAGGAGGAGCTGGAGCAGGAGATTCTGCGCGCGTCGCAATGCGTGTCAGATGCACTGAAGCAGGGAAAAAACGTGGTGCTCGCGACCAGACGCGAGCGGCTGGATCTTCCGGATGCGTCGGCAGAGCAGCAGCTGGAGATCACCGGACGGATCAGCCGCGCATTCACCGACTGTGTCCGCCGGATCACGGTGCGCCCGTCGTTTGTGATAACGAAGGGCGGCATCACATCCAGCGACATTGTCACAAAGGCGCTGAACACCCGCCGGGCGATGATCCTCGGACAGATCTATCCCGGCGTCCCGGTCTGGAGGCTGGGCGCGGAAAGCCGGTATCCCGGAATGCCAGTCGTGATATTCCCGGGGAATGTCGGCGAGGACGATGCACTTTGCCAGGTTTCCGGGCAGCTTTGTGCAGCAGAACGATCAAAAACGCAGGAGGAAGCATGATGAAAAAGAAAATCGCAGTGATCCATACAAGCCTGACCATCTATCCCAGCATGGATCAGGAGATCCGCCGGCAGATCTCGGATGCGGAGATCCATAACATCATTGACGCCAAGATTTTGTCGGATGTGATGCAGAACGGCGGGATCAACGAGGATGTGAAGCGAAGAATGACGCTGTATGTGCTTGCGGCAGAGTCCATGGGCGCGGACGTCATTCTGAACGCCTGCTCCTCGGTCGGCGAAGCCTTTGACGTGGCCAGAAGCATGACGCGCGTTCCCTGCCTGAAGATCGATCAGGCGATGGCCGAGGAAGCGGTTCAGAAAGGAACGAATATTGCGGTCTATGGAACCGTCGGCACGACGCTTGCGCCGAGCGCACGGCTGATCCGCACGGTTGCTGCGCAGAGCGGAAAGCAGGTCACGGTGACGCCGTATCTGATTGACGGCGCATTTGAGATCCTTGCCGGAGGCGACCCTGAAACACATAATCGGATGGTTCTGGATAAAATCAGGGAAACAAAGGACCAGCATGACGTGCTCGTGCTGGCGCAGGCCAGCATGGCGGTTCTGATCCCGCATCTGCAGGACGTGGAACAGCCGGTTCTGTACAGTCTGGTCAGCGGTGTAAAGCGGCTGAAGGAGCTGCTGGAATCGTGAAGCAGGGGATCTGCCTGAGCCTGTCCGAGCTCCGGACGCTTCTGACGCGATCCAAAGCGGAGCGGGACCGGATCACAGAATTTGTTGATCTGTCCGGACAGGAGCTGTGCCGGCTCAGCGAAGAAGAAGCTGCGGAGCTGGCGGCCTGCCTTTCTGAAAAGCAGCTGCCCTGCATGGGGATCCACAGCACATTTCCGGCGGAAATCGCGCTGATCGGCACGAAAAAATCAGAATTGGAGCTCGAGGCATACATACGGAGGCTGGTGCGCCGCTGCGAGCTGCTTGACTGCCGGATCATCGGCGTAGGAAGTCCGGTATCAAGACAGCGTGATGAGCAGCAGACGGAAGCAGAAGCAGATAAGCAGATGGTACAGACGCTTCAGCTGCTTGCGCAGCTTGCGGGCGGCCGGATGATCCTGCTGGAGAGCATTTCGTCCACACAGACGAATTATATTTGCGGCGCAGCCCATGCGCAGCGGCTCGTCCGGCAGACGAACCGGAAAAATGTGGGAATTCTTGCAGATCTGTATCACCTCCGGCTCTGCACGGAGGAGCTGGAAAAGCTGGGAGAAGACTTTTGGACGCAGGTCGGGTATCTGCACATTGCAGACCCGGCAGGCCGCCGGTGTCTGTCACAGACGACGGACGCGGACTTCCGGCAGTATACGCAGACCGCTGTCAGACGCGCGGTGAACTGCCGCTGCATTGCCGTAGAGGCGGATATCGAAGATATTCTGGAGGAAGGCCCCTGCTGCGCGCAGCTGCTCAGAATGTGGATAAAGGAGACAGAAGTATGCTAAAACAGTTTACAAAAAAACGGCACCTGGTCATTGGCGTTGCGCCGCTGCGCAGGACGGCATGGACGCATAAGCCGTTCAATCAGCCGGTCGCAGTCAGCTATAAGGAAAAAATCCTTGCTTTTCTAAAGCGATACGAAGCGCTTGACGTCAGCCTTGTAGATCTGGAGGGCCTGACAGACGACGGCCTGCTGTCGACCGTTGAGGATGCGCAGCGCGTCGCAGATGTGTTCCTCGAAAAAAAGGTAGATGCGATCTTTGCGCCGCACTGCAACTTCGGCAGCGAAGAAGCCCTTGCGCGACTGTGTCAGAGCGTCCGCAAGCCGGTGCTGCTCTGGGGGCCGAAGGATGATATCAACCCGGACGACCTTTACCGCTACCGGGATTCACAGTGCGGGCTTTTTGCATCGTCCAAGGTGCTGCAGATGTACCATATCCCGTTTTCATATATTGAAAACTGCGATCTGGAGGATCCCGTATTTGACAGCGGCTTCCGCAGATTTCTGGCAGTCGTGTCGACGGTGAAAGCCTTCCGCGGCATGCGCATCGGCCAGATCGGGACAAGACCCGGCCCGTTTGCTTCTGTAAAGGCAAATGAAATGGAGCTTCTGAGCAGGTTCGGGATCGAGATCGTGCCCATCACGCTGGAGGATCTGCGCGGGATGGTCGAAAAGGTCAGAAAGGACAGAGAAGACCGCGTCCGCAGCGAAGCGCAGTCGATGCAGGAGCTGTACCAGCTGACCGGAGGAACGACGCCGGAGCATCTGGAAAAGGCGGCTGCGCTGAAGCTGGCGGTCGAGGACTGGGCAGTTCGGGAGTCGCTGTCTGCCGCGGTGGCGATGTGCTGGGGCCCGATGATCGAGGCGACAGGCATCGCGCCCTGCTTTGTCCTTGGCGATGTCTGCGACGATGGCTTCCCGTTTATCTGCGAGACAGACATTCACGGCGCTGTCACGGCTGTTATGTGCATGGCGGCTGCACGCTATACAACGCCCATTTTCCTTGCGGACATGACGATCCGTCATCCGAAAAATCCGAACGCGGAGCTGATGTGGCACTGCGGCGTCTTCGCAAAGAGCCTGGCAAAGGAAGGCCAGACGCTCCGGATCGGCAGCCATTATAATCGCCTGTGCCCGACAGTCGGCGAATGGGAGCTGCGCGGCGGAGAGCTGAGCATCGTACGCTTTGACGGGATCGACGGCATGTATTCTCTGCTGCTTGGAAATGCACGGGGCACGCAGGGCCCGAAGACCGTCGGCTCCTATTTGTGGATCGAGGTGGACAACTGGCCGAAGTGGGAAAGAAAGCTGATCTACGGGCCGTATATCCACCACTGTGTCGGCATCCACGCAAATATAACAGACATCCTGGAAGAAAGCTGCCGCTATATTCCGGGACTGAAGCCGGACAGGCCATAAGCCTGCCGAAGCGGGCAATCAGGAAGGAGAGTTGAATATGAAAGCAGCAACAGGGGAGACCTTAAAGGAAATGCTTCGCCGCGCGGACGAAGGCGGATACGCGGTCCCGATGTTTGACTATACGGATTATTGGGATCAGCTGGCCGTGATCGAGGCGGCGGAGGAGCTGCACGCACCGATCATGTTTGCATCGATCCCCAAGACGGTGCAGGAGCTCGGCGTGGATGTGCTCGGTGCGGTCGGAAAGCTCCGGATGGAGCATTCCATGCTCCCAATCATTCACCATCTGGATCACGCCAATACAGTTGAGCTGTGCCGAGCGGCGATCGACGCCGGATACCCGTCCGTGATGATAGACGCGTCCAAGCAGTCGCTGGAGGAGAACATTTCCATGACGAAGGCAGTCGTGCAGTATGCGCACGCGCACGAAGCCTGCGTCGAAGCGGAGATCGGAAAGATCAAGGGGCGTGATTACGAATCGACGTTTGACGGCGGCGATTTTCTGGTGCAGGTCGACGATGCTGTGGAGCTTGTGCGGCAGACCCGGGTCGACGCGCTCGCGATCGGCATCGGGACAGCGCATGGCTTTTATCAGGGAAAGCCTGAGATCAACTTCAAACGGCTTGCCGAGGTCAACGAAGCGCTGGACATCCCGCTTGTCCTGCACGGCGGAACGGGGATCCCGGAGGAGGATGTGCGGAAAGCGATCCGGAACGGGATCAACAAGGTCAATGTCGGGACGCAGATCCGGTACACGTATATGAGCAGCGTGGTAGACATCGTACAAAAGCGTGGTGCGGTCACACATACCATCGACATCATGCAGGAGGTCCTGCCGTACATCAAAAAAGTGGCAAGCGACTGGATCCGCGTGTGCATGGCGGATGGAAAGGCTGAATAGGGGAGAAGCATGCTGCATACAAGCGGAACCGATATTCTGACGGGTGAAAACAGAAAAATCGCGCTCAGGGGCATCAATCTCGGCAACTGGATGCTGATCGAGCCGAATATGTTCGGAACGGCCGGTACGGAACGAAAAACCAGACAGGCCATGGAGCTGCTGGCGGGAAAAGAAAAGACAGACCTGTTTTTTCACGGACTACTCGAAAAATGGATCGGCGAGGATGACATTCGCTACATCCGGGAGTTGGGCATGAACAGCGTGCGCATCCCGCTGAACTACAGATATTTTGAATCGGACCTGAATCCATTCGTTTACCTGGAGGAGGGCTTTCGCCAGCTGGACCGAGTGATTGGCTATTGCAGAAAATACGGGCTGTATGCAGTTCTGGATCTGCATGCCGCGCAGGGCTGCCAGAGCGGGGACTGGCACTGCAATAACATCTTTCAGGAGCAGACGGAGTTCTTTTACGATAAAACATACGAGGATCGCTTCGTCATGCTCTGGAAGCAGCTTGCGGAACGGTACTGCGGCGATACGTGGGTCGCGGGCTATGATCTGCTCAACGAGCCGGTCGCGGAAACGGAATTTGAGAAAAACCGGCTGAATGAGATCTATCTCCGCACGATCAGGGCAATCCGGAGCGTCGACCCAAAGCACCTGATTTTTGTCGAAGGCAATCAGTGGTCGCAGCGCTTTGAGCTGCTGCGAGACAGTGACTTCGGCGAAGGGATCGTCTATTCTCCGCATTACTATTGCGACGCTGCGGTGCAGGCCTGCGCCTATCCGGAAAATGGCCGGGCAGAAATGCACGCGGATATGGCTCTGCGTGATCAATGGATCCGACAGCAGGGACGTCCGGTCTGGGTCGGAGAATTCGGCGCAAGACGGCTGGGAAACCTGGAGGATAAGAATCGTGCGCTGCGCGATTATCTGCGCGTTTTCGCTGAGCGGGGAGAATCCTGGTGCTATTGGAGCCTGAAGGATCTGCGTGTCCGCGGGCCGCTGTATCTGGACAAAGCGTTTGCGTGGGCAGAGTTTACAGCCGACTTTATCGACCTGAAAAAGCGCTACTGCACAGATCGGTCACTCCCGGTTTCCGAGTCATGGGATCTGAGCGCGATTTTCCGGGAGTATCAGCCGGAGGACTTTGTGCATTCCAGACAGACTGTGCAGGAGCTCGCAATCCGCAATCTGCGTGAGACCTTGGCAAACGAGCTGACATGGACGTTTGCCAAACGCTTTGCGGCGTGCTCGCCGGCGCAGATCGAAGCGATGACGGATTCCTTCCTGTACCAGAACTGCAGGCATTTTGAGCCTTGGGAGCAGATCTTGCGTGAAGCATGCCAGACGAAGGAAGCACCGGATACCGTCAAGGTTTATGTATAAAAAATGCAGATTCCGGCTGAATAGAATAAGCCGACAATAGGGGCTTCATTCAGAGTCGAATCCAAGAGCCTGATACGATTCTGTGCAGTGATCGCCTTGTATTCCGAACTGCTTTTCCAGTTCTTCATGTGCCTACAGCGCATGAAGAACCTTCGAACAGCTTGACGCATAGTCGACTCGAACGCATCAAGACCCGCAGCAGCCTCCCAGCAAAAAGATTCCAGAACCAATATAACGAAATGCGGCTGAATACAAGTCGCTGCCTCGCTGCCGCTGTCCGTTCGGATGGCGGCTATTTTTATGCTGCCAAAAAATCTTCTCAAAACAGGATCTTCAAAATGTGATTTTCTGTCGGATTAAATAGAAGGACTTTTTGAGATGTCCGCTCACTCGAAGAACATGGACTGCTCATCACCGAGCCAACGATGATTACGATGAAGGATGGAAAAACGCGCAACGGCGATCTGCGCTTCACCATCCGACCGATTCAAGCTGCACTCCAACAGGACTATGACCGGAAGATGCAGAAACTGGATGAAGACGCAGCAAGGAGAAAAAACGCCAGTTTCATTGAAAATATGGGTTGAACGCACGGTCAAAACACCAGCCACAGCCCGTCGCGCCCGTGTCGGTGGGCTGGGCTGCTTTCGCAGCCCAGCCAAG
>OGYC01000869.1_pt1 | contig 29017 bp, 26 predicted proteins | sample 1576461 | NCBI WGS metagenome assembly OGYC01 (sample SAMEA3541569, study PRJEB24748) | human gut metagenome | biome: human gut; feature: human-associated habitat; material: faeces | place: China | collected 2012 | reverse complement strand
GTGCGCCCGACCAGAAATGCGTCTCACCGTGAGATTTATTTTATGGAAAATGGAGGTATTGAACGTCTATGAAAAAACTGCTTTTTATCATTCCGTCGGTCCTACTGCTGTTGGCCGCTGGTACGCTCGTTTTCTGCAAGCACCATGCTGAGCGCACCGGTCTGGCCTGTATGGATATTGACCTGTGAGGAATCAAAAGAAGTCATTTCGCAGCGCCGCCCCAGTGTGGGCGGCGTTTGTCGTCCCCATTGTCTGGCTGGCAATTCTTATGGCAGGGCGTTATGAAACCGGCATGACGGTCTTTGACCTTGCCGCACAATTCTCCGAAGCGATGAAAACGCCGTTTTCCCTGCGCTGGACACCGCACACGGCAAAATTTATTGGAATTTTTCTGCTGCTCTACGGCGGCGCGATTTTATTCTACTACACCGGCCAAAAGAACACCCGCCCCGGCGAGGAACATGGCTCTGCGTCGTGGGGCAGTGTCCGGGAACTGGACAAGAAGTACCGCGACAAGGATGCAGGCAAAAACGTCATACTGACCCAACATCTGCAAATGAGTATGAACGGCAAGCTGCACCGCAGAAACCTGTTGCAGATCATCGTCGGCGGCTCCGGTTCGGGCAAGACGCGATTCCTCGCAAAACCGAACCTCATGCTTGCAAATGCCAGCTTCATTGTGACCGATCCAAAGGGCGAAATGCTCCGCGCTGTTGGAAACCTGTTCTTGGAGGAGGGCTATGTGCTGCGTGTGTTCGACCTGATCGATCCGGCAAAATCGGACTACTACAACCCTTTTTGCTATATCCGCAAGGACGCAGACGTGTTCAAGCTGATTGACAATTTCATCAAAAACACCACGCCGAAAGGTGCAAAAGCAAATGATCCATTCTGGGAGAAATCGGAAACAGCGCTTGACGCTGCGCTCATGCTCTATCTGCTGCACGAAGCGCCGGTTGAAGATCAGAACATGGAAACCATTCTCTACATGATTGAAAACGGCGGCGCAAAGGAAGAAGATGACGATTATCAATCTCCGCTTGACCTGCTCTTTGAAGCCTTGGAGGAAGAACAGCCCAATCACATTGCCGTGCGGCAATACCATATTTTCAAGCAAGCCGCGGGCAAAACCGCAAAATCGATCTTGGTGAGCGCGGCTGTTCGCCTGGCATCATTCACGTTACCGGAAATCCAGCGCATCACCGCCAGCGACGATATGGAACTTGGCAAGCTCGGAGAGCGCAAACAAGCCATCTTCTGCATCATCCCGGACAGCAACGACGCATCGCTCAATTTCCTTGTCGGTATGCTCTACACGCAAGCGTTTCAGGAGCTTTACTATCAGGCAGACAAAGTGCATCAAGGAGCGCTGCCCGTGCCAGTGAGATTGATGTTTGATGAATTTGCGAACGTGGCCTTACCCGACGGCTATGCCCGATTGCAGGCGACTATGCGCTCTCGAAACATTATGTCAACCATCATTCTGCAAAATATTTCGCAGCTCAAGGCGCTGTTCAAGGACGATTGGGAGGGCATCATCGGCAACGCGGACAGCTTTGTGTACTTAGGCGGCAACGAACAATCGACGCACAAATATATTTCGGAGCTGCTCGGGAAAGAAACGATTGATACGCGCACGTCAAGCCAGAGCAAAGGCCGGAACGGTTCTTTCTCGCAGAATTTTCAACAGACCGGGCGCGAGCTTATGACACCGGACGAGGTGCGGCGCTTGGATAACAAAAACGCAATCGTTCTGATCCGCGGTGAAAAGCCGGTCATTGACGAGAAGTACGACATTCTGAAGCACCCAAACATCCACCGCACGGAGGACGGCGGCGCGCCGCCGTATCTCCACACGCCGCTGCGCGCGTTCGCGGCAGACGATCTTTCGTTCCCCATTGAAAACATCGACGATATTGAAATTTTGGAGGAATCTACATGATGAAACAAACTTTTTCCCCGCGGCGTAAAGAGCGCCGCATTATGGCCATTTGGACAAGCCTTGTGTTGACAACGGCGCTATTTACGTCCTCGGCGTTTGCTGCTGACAGCGATCCGCTGACCATCGTAAATAACCTGTCCGACTTCATTTTTTCCTGCATCAAGGCGATCGGTATTATCATCTTAGGCTGGGGCGTTGTGCAGCTCGGTATGTCTGTGCAGTCGCACGACGCGACGCAGAGAACGCAGGGCGTTTTGTGTCTGTTCGGCGGTCTGCTGATTGCCTTTGCAAAGGAAATCCTGACGGCTATCGGCGTGGTGTAATAAATCTCACCGTGATACGCAATTTGAGAACGGAAGGAATAAAATCCCGCTTGCAAATATATCATGTTCCTGATATACTATGGATAGAAAATACAGGAGGTGGTTCCATGCAAATCAGAGCATCTACGGCATTGCGCAATGAATATCTGCAAATCTCGCAGCTTGCAAAGGTGTCCGGCGAACCGATCTATATTACGAACAAGGGCGAAGCCGATCTGGTCATTCAGAGTATTGAAGCCTATGAGCAGCGGGAAAAAATGTTGGCACACCGGGCAAGCGTTCTGGAAGCGGAACTGGATCGCCTGAGTGGTGCACCGACATATTCTCCGGAACAGGTGCGCGGCAGAATGAAGGAGATTTTTGATGCAGCAAGAGTATCAGATTAAATATCTGCGCGCTGCTATGCGTGATCTGGAGGGAATTGCACAGCTTTACCTCGGTTTAGCCGGTGCGGATTCTGCTGAAAAATTCATCGATGAAATTCTGCACACCGTAGACCTGCTGCGGACATTCCCGTATTCCGGTGCACTGCATCCGGATATGGTGCTGGCAGAACGGGAGTTCCGGAAGGTCATTTGCCGAGACTATGTATGCGTCTATAAGGTCATTGACAGCGAAAAGACCATCTATATCTACCGCATCGTGAACGGCAAGACAGACTATCCACAGCTCTTGTACTAACTATATTACGCATAAAAACCAGTCTCTTTTCATAAGAGGCTGGTTTTTCTATGCAGAAATTCTGTTTATCGTTCTTTCCGGAAAAGGACATCCAGATAGTCCGTTTTCCCGTGGATCACAGCGCCGACAGACACGAACTCGCCCTCGATGCGATAGAAAATCATATATCCCTCGCAGACCAGATAGCGCACATCCGTGTCGATTTCAAAACGGGCGCTGAGCGCCGTGCCGGACTGGGGAAACTGCTTGAGGCTTACGCACTGGGCAAAAATACTGTCCGTGATGCGCTTGGCTGCTTTCGGGTTTCCGTATTCGTCCTGAATGAAGCGACGAATTGCCGTCAGGTCGTTCATGGCGCGCGGCGTAAATCTCAGCTTCATGCGTCCAACTCCAACCGGCGCATAGCTTCCTCCTCGCTGACCCATCTGCCCTGCTCCGCGCTTTTCCAGCCCGCGTCCAGCTCCGCCATCAGGCGCTTGAGCGCCTTATTTTTCATATATTCCTCGTTCTCCGGCGAAAGCAGGAACGGCAGGCCCTCCACATTGAGTGACTGCTGGATGAAGATGTTGATAGCATCCGTCAGGTTCAGACCATAACTGGCGTAAAGCTGCTCGGCGCGCTGCTTGATTTCAGGATTCATGCGCATCTGAAACGTCGTTGTTTTCGGCGCGGATGAAACATTGTATGCCTGATTCATAATCATACCCCCTTTTCTTTTAGTATATCTATTTGTGCGAAATTGTCAATACGCAGTCACTACATTCCGGAGGTGATGATATGTGAGTGATAACTGGGTCGTATCGACCCTTGAAAACGCGCTTGCCAACTGGAATGACCATTTGGCTGAAATCTGGTCGCTTGTTTCACAGACACCGGAAAGTTTTCGCGGCGGCGAAATCTGGACAGTTATTGTCAGCATTCACAATGCACTGGTAGGCTTCGGCTATGGTCTGCTGGTGTTATTTTTTGCAATGGGCGTATTCCGCTCAGCGGCCAGCTTCCGCGAACTGCAAAGACCGGAATTTGCCCTACGGCATTTTATTCGGTTTCTGCTTGCAAAAGTGGCGGTCGGCTCGTCGCTGGAGCTGATAACCGCGATTTACAAAATCTGCGGCGGTGTGGTAAGTACCGTCATGGGCGGCATTGGTTCTGCAATTTCCACGACGGCAACGCTGCCAGACAAAATTGTGGAGGCCATTGAGGACGTGAGTTTTCTGGAATCCATTCCGCTCTGGTTGGTATCTCTGCTGGGAAGCCTGCTGATTACGGTCCTGTCCTTTGTTCTGATTCTGACCGTCTACGGCCGTTTTTTCAAAATCTTTATCTATACCGCGATTGCGCCGCTTCCGCTGGCGTCATTCGCCGGAGAAGCTACGTCCAGAACCGGCCAGACGTTCTTGAAAAGCTACGTCGGCGTTTGTATGGAGGGCGCGGTCATTGTGTTGTCCTGCGTGATCTATTCCGCATTTTTATCTGGTGGAAGTACGGCGCTGGACGAATCGCTGCCCGCCGTCACGATGGTCTGGCAATACCTCGGACAGCTCATGTTCAATATGCTGGTGCTGACCGGGCTTGTCAAGGGGTCTGACCGGCTGGTGCATGAAATGCTCGGTGCATAAAAGAATTGCGTCCCAAGTCGGGACGCAATTCTTTCTGACTGTTCAGAGAAATTCCAGTGTCCTGGATTCGCCTGGCTTCAGGTCCTTTGTGTAGTGGTGTATCAGCTCTGCCATGATCTGTTCTTCGCGCTTCTGGCGAATATAGCGGATTGTCCAGCACAAGACGAAGAACAGCACACAGGCAATGAAGATCAAAATGCAGGCTGTTCGGTGTGCGGCTGCCCAGCGCGGCCAGAAGAGTTTCGTTGCCACAAAGTAGCAGCCGAGCGGCAGAAGCCGCAGTTTCCAGAGGATGCGGATTGCCATTGGCAGACTCCCCAGCACCAGACCGACGATCAAAAGCTGACGGCCGATTTCCTTGAATAAAATCAGTGTGGAACTCATAACATTTTCTCCTTTTTGTCAAGTTTTTACCTATAAATATTATCTCATATTCAAAATTCCCTGTCAAATTTTCAACAAATCGGAGGCGATTTTTATCGAAGTCAAAATTCCTAAAGAAATCCGTGCGCACCGGGAAACCATCTTTTTCGGCCTGTCTGCGCGGCAGTTTATTTGTGCGGTGTTGGCTGTCGGTCTGGCGGCCGGTATCTATCTCGGTTTGGGCGGCATCATCGGAAAAGAAGCTGCAAGCTGGCTTTGCCTGCTGGCGGCGGCGCCAGTCGCTATCGCAGGATTTTTCCACTACAACGGCATGACCTTAGAGCAATTCTTGTGGGCGTTCATCAAGTCTGAAATCCTGTGCGCAGGCCCGCGCCGCTTTGATTCTGTCAATCTCCATGAAGAACTGTTTTCGGATGTGGAGGGCTTGCAGGAATGATGAAATCGTTGTTGGCTGCAAACCGCAGCGAGAAAGATTCTTTTCGTATCCCGCACAGTGTCCAGCAATCTATTCCCATCCGACGCATCTATACGGACGGTATCTGGCAGGTCGGGCAGAAGTACAGTAAAACGTGGCGCTTTTCGGATATAAATTACGCCGCATCGTCGTTAGACGACCGACGCAGTATCTTCCGTTCGTATGGTGCTGTTCTCAATTCTTTGCCGACCGATGCGACCGCGAAAATCACGATCATTAACCGAAGATTAAATCCGGTTGACTTCCAGCGCACGATGCTCATGCCGGAGTGCAGCGACGGCTTGGATTATTACCGCGGCGAGTACAACCAGATCATCTTGGACAAGGCGGCTGAAAGCAACAATCTGGTGCAGGAAAAGTATATTACGTTGTCCATTGGCTTGCGCAAAATCGAGCAGACTCGCGCGTATTTCCGTCGCGTGGATACCAACCTGTCTGCCAGTTTCGGGCGGCTGGATTCCGGGGCCTATGCCATTTCCTGCGCCGACCGGCTGCGGCTCCTGCATGACTTCTTCCGACCGGGCGAAGAAGCGTCTTTCCGGTTTGACCTATCCGCGAACATCAAGCGCGGCATTGACTTCCGCGACCTGATCTGCCCGGACGGGCTGCAATTCCGTGCCGGGTATTTTGAAATGGGCGGTAAGTTCGGACGGGTGCTTTTTATGCGCGACTACGCATCTTTTATCAGTGACGAGATGATAAAGGACCTGTCTGACTTCTCCAGAAACCTGCTGCTGTCCATTGACATTCTTCCGATTCCCACCGAAGAAGCTGTGCGTGAGGTGCAAAGCCGAATCCTCGGCGTGGAAACGGACATTACACGCTGGCAGCAAAGGCAGAACCGGCAGAACAATTTCACAGCGACGGTTCCCTATGACTTGGAGCAAATGCGCACCGAATCGAAAGACCTGTTGGAAGATCTGACTGCCCGCGACCAGCGGCTCATGTTCGCCTGCGTGACGCTCGTTCATATCGCGGACAGCTTGGAGCAGCTTGACGCGGATACGCAGACCTTGCAATCCATCGCGCAGGAAAAGCTCTGCGGTTTCTCTGTTCTCCGCTACCAGCAGGAGGACGGCTTGAACACCGTCTTGCCGTATGGCCTGCGTCGCATCCACGCTTTGCGGACGCTCACCACGGAGAGCTGCGCCGTTCTCATGCCGTTCCGAGCGCAGGAGATTCAAGACCCCGGTGGTCTATACTATGGGGTCAATGCTATCTCCAAAAACCTGTTGATTTGTGACCGCAAGCGGCTCATTTCACCCCATGCGTTCTATCTCGGCGTGTCCGGTTCTGGTAAATCCGTGGCAATGAAAAATACCATTGCAAACGTCGCGCTGTCCACCAACGATGACATTATCATCATCGACGCGGAACGCGAATACGCGCCCATTGCGCGGGCGCTGGGCGGCGAAGTCATTGAAATCTCCCCGAACAGCCAGCACCACATCAATCCGTTGGATTTACAAGATGGCTATGAGGACGGCGAAAACCCGATTGCGATGAAATCCGGGCTGATTACAAGTATCTTGGAACAGCAAATGGGCGCGGGCTTACTGTCCGGTTCTCAGAAATCCATCATTGACCGATGCACGGCCAGTGTCTACCAGAACTATTTCCATGCAAAAGGTGCGCTGCCCATGCCGCTCCTGTCCGACTGGCGCGTGGAAGTGCTGCAACAGCCAGACCCCGAAGCGCGTGAAATTGCCCTTGCCGCCGAGCTTATCACGGAGGGCAGCTTGAATGTCTTTGCGCATCCGACGAACGTGGATATTAACAACCGCATTGTTGTCCTCGACCTGTATGAAATGGGAGAGCAGCTGCGTCCGACTGCCCTTGTTGTCGCGCTGGAGGCCATTCAAAACCGCGTCATGGAAAACCGCAAGCGCGGTAAATATACCTGGGTGTTCCTCGATGAAGTGTATTTGTATTTCAAGTACAAATACTCCGGAGAAATTCTGTATCGTGCGTGGAAAAGATTCCGTAAGTACGGCGCTGCATTGACAGCGGCAAGCCAGAACGTAGAGGAATGCCTGAAATCCGAAACCGCGCGTCTGATGTTCGCCAACTCGGAATTTCTGCTGCTGTTCAATCAGGCCGCGACTGACCGGGCAGAGTTGTCTAAGCTGCTTCACATTTCCGATACACAGCTCAGCTACATTACAAACGCCGAAGCCGGTCACGGCCTGCTGCGCATGGGCGGCTCCATCGTGCCTTTCGTCAATACCATTCCGAGGGATACTGAGCTGTATAAATTGATGACGACGACGCCGGGAGAAAATTTAGTATGACGATCACGTTGGGGAGTTTGTTTGATGGGATCGGCGTGTTCCCGCTGGCGGCAAGCAGACACGGCATCACGCCGATCTGGGCGAGTGAGATCGTGCCGGACGCTATTTCCATCACAAAGCGCCACTTCCCGGAGATGGAGCATCTGGGCGATATAACAAAGCTGGACGGCGGGAAAATACCCGCCGTCCATGTTATTACCTTTGGCTCACCCTGTCAAAATTTGTCATCCATCGTGTTGCTCTGCGCCGAGTATATCATGGAGGGAATCGCAGAAGTATTGCAAAAATAAATCTCACCGTGAGACGCAATTCCGGAAAAGAAATGAATCTCACGGTGAGACGTAAAACTATTTTGTTTCTACAATTCTATATTCACAGCACCCAGGGAGTCGAACAATGTCATCTTTTTTTATTTCTGAAAGACTGATTTTGCATGGCAAAAATGCACTCCGGTATGGACGAAAAGTAATGCCGTGAATAACTCTGTCCTGCAATGGTATGGGTTCATTCTCTTGGCATAAAAACGGTTCTTCAATTACTATGTCATCATCAAAAGAACTACTTGGGAGAGTTATGTCACAATTCTCATTTAACATAATTCCATTATAAACAAAAACAATAGAATCATATAATTCCATCACTTTATCAGATCCAGATAAAGGAGCAAGCTTAAACTTTATTTCATAATACTCTTCAATTTCTTTAAGTTTAGAAAGACCAAATGTCCAAAATTCAAGCATAGCTAGTAATTGCTGCTTTCGTGGCCACCGTTTTCCAGGGCTTCTTATTGGAAGCGATATTGAAATATTTTTAGTATTTTCAATAGAAATTCGTAAGGACTTGGATCTCAAGCACTTTTCTATTGTTGAAAATGCAGCTACTCGCGCATCTACAGTTTGGTCAAGGACTTGAAATCCTATCTCAAAGTGAGCTAACTTCTCCCCTTTTAGGATAGCAACAATCATCATATGGCTGCTTCTAAAAACATACCGAGAATCATCGTTGCAATAAAACTCTATAACTTTTCCAGTCATAATTGGGAAAATAAAATCATCATAATACAGCTTTGCTTTATACTCACCACGCGGAATATCTATCATATATGCTGGGATATCATAGCGTAAATCATTCTGAAGAAACGAATCAGTTGCATTTAGGTATTTTGCAACCAGTTGAACGTTACTTAGACCGTCGGCATTACGCCCCAGAGCGTTTCTGATATAGGCTAATGTTTCATTAGGGAGATTTAGTTCAGCATCATCAGTAATGATATGCACGGGATACTCGGTGCTATTCTGCAAGGCATTACATTCCTGCCAAGCTACTTGTTCTTTCTCTTTAATAGCTCGGACATTATCGAAAGAGAGCATACCGAGATTCTCAATATATGGCAATTCGTTGGTAGTACAGCAAATGATTCTATAATCAGCGGATATATCGCTATAACAGTATGCCTTAATTTCACATCCATCTGTAACCATGTAGGCAACAGCTTTCGTCCACATAGTATAAAACTGTGCCTGCCCGGAGGAATCGGGCATTTCGCCAGGCTTTTTTGCTTCAACAATCAGTAGACTATGTGATTGCACCCAGTCTTTGTCCTTTTGCGTGTCGCGCCGATGTGCCCCAAATTCCTTATTGGAAAATAGCAGAAAATCAGCGCTTTTTGCAGGCAATTTATTGCGTCCACCAAACCCGTACACCGGAAATTCTTCAGCCCGCAGTTCAGAAGGATACCCTAATGCGCACAGTAATGGCACCACCAGTTTTGAACGAACCTCAGCCTCGGACTGAATCTCAGATTTAGCGTACTCGTCAATAACAGCTTTTATCGATGAATTATCTAGTACTTGCATATTTCCTCCTTCGCTTTTGACGTTGCAAGGTAATATTAAATCTGTCATCTAAAATTATATTTTATCACATTTTCCTTTTCTGGCAAGTAAAATCCAAATATATGGAGGTGACCCTCATTCTAAACATCCGAGAACGAAACGACTGTGCAAAGGATAAGCAGTCAAAATATCGAGTTGCATCCACCGGCCAACATCAGATGGTGCAGAAATTTGTGAAAGAGTTGAATGACAGTACAAAGCAGTCTGAACAGCCAAGTAATGCGGAACGCACAGCAACCGAACAGGTAGAAACGACCGCCCGCGAAATCGTCCATGAAGCTGTCCAACTGCCGCGTCGTGCGATCCAGCACACAGCCCGCAGAGAATCCGCGGATTCTTCCGCAAATTCACAGCCGGAGCAATCCGACCAGCCGCACCCCGCGCCGGAATCACCGCGAGAACGAACAGACGCACCGCGTACCCAGCCAGATGCAACGCCGCCGCAGAGCGCACCAACACCAGCGCCGCAGGAACAGGGGCGACGCGCGTATGTGCGGCAGGCAAAGAAATCCCGCACAGAAAAATCGTCTGCGCGGGATCATCTTCATACAGAGCAACCGGAAATTCGGCTTGCGGACGATATACCGCAGAACGCACCGCCGCCGATCCGCGAAAAGCCGGATGCGCCGGAAATACACGGTCAGGCTCAATCCGAAGCTACGCCAGTAAAACCATCCGCTGTTCGTCATGTAAAGCGGCCGGACACATGGACACCACGCAGCGCAGCGACCCCGGTTATGCGCGACAAGGAGTGGTCTATTCGTGAGCGGCCAGCGGGCACACGGGCGCAGGATTTACCGCCTGCTCCGCAGGAGCAGGCCCGGCAAGCCTTTGTAGAAAAGCAAGCGCAGCTCTCACAAAATCCATCCATCGAATCGATCTATCCATCCGAACCGGCTGTCCCCATTCCACCGCAGCCATCTGTTTTGGAAGCCCCCACAATTACGCCGGAGCGTCAGTCGGTCACGACTGGCAACGGCAAACCGGCGCCAACCACACCGCAGCCTGTCCAGCTACCACCGACGCAATCTCCGCCAGTGGAGCATCCACCCGCCATCCGTGAAAAGCCGAAAGCAAACGCCGCACTGAGAGAAAAATCCCAGCGCGGCGTTGATATTCGGACGAGAGATACAGAGCAAATCAGCGCACCAAAGGCACAGTCAAAAACACCTGCATCAAAAACCGCGACAAAGCGGGCACGGAAAGCAGCTACACAGGATGCACAGCGAAAAATGCTCCAAAAGAGCAACAACCGGGCTACCAGAGCAGCCGCTGCAGCCGCGAAAAAGCTGGCCGAAGCCGCGGCAAAGGCGGTCAAGGAGCTGATAAGCGCCCTCGCCAGTTTGGGTGGCGGCACGGCGCTTTTCGTCGTGTTTTCCATCGTCATTGTCGCGGGCGCATTTCTGGCTTCGCCGCTCGGCATCCTTTTTGCGGACGAGCAGAAAAGCGACGATACCGTTCCGCTGGCAACCGCCATCGCAGAAATTCAGGGTGAATATCACGCCGAATTAGAGCGCCTGCAAAACGGAGATTTTGCATCCGTACAGATCATCGGGCAGGCCCCAGACTGGCGTGAGGTTGTAGCCATGTTTGCGGCCAAAACAGCGGGTGCGGAGGACGGTGTGGACGTGTTTACGCTCGACGAAGAACGTGTGGAGCTGCTGCGTCAAGTCTTTTGGGATGTGTGCGAGATCACGACGGCAACGCAGCCCGTTGACATTCCGGACAACAACCCGGACGACGATGTGGACGACAGCCACACAGGGATTGCACTGACCATCACGATCACGGCCAAGACCGCCGAGCAAATGCGCCTGATATACGCTTTTACAAAGTATCAGAACGACGCGCTGGATATTCTGCTTGAAAATCTCGGCAGCCTGAATATCCCGATGGGTTCGCTGACCATTTCACAGGAGGACGCGATTGCACTGCTTGAAAATCTCCCTGACGATCTTGACCCGGCACGAAAAGCCGTTGTGGAAACAGCGGTGCAGCTCGTCGGGCGCGTGTCGTACTTCTGGGGCGGGAAATCTCTGACCCTCGGCTGGGATGACCGCTGGGGCGTTTCAACAGAAGTCACCGCGGCAGGCAGCGGCTCCACCGGCACGGTACGCCCGTTCGGATTAGATTGTTCGGGTTTCGTCGATTGGACATTCTACAACGCCACCACTGGCAGCTACTATCCGGGGCGCGGCGGCGGAGCTGCCACCCAGCACAGCTATTGCGCGAATATCTCATGGAGCGACGCGCAGCCGGGCGATTTGGTGTTCTATCCGGACGATTCCCACGTCGGCATCGTCGGCAGTAAAGACGCAGACGGCAATCTCCTGATCGTTCATTGCAGCGGTGGTGCAAACGGTGTTGTTATCACCGGTTCTGCGGGCTTTACTGCCGTGGCAAGACCAGATTGCTTTACAAACTGAAATGCGTCTCACGGTGAGACGCATTTCAGTAGAAAACAAGAATAATTTACAGAATACAGAGTTTATGTTTGAATATTTAAAGAAACAACGTTACTTCGGTATAATTTCCGAGATTTCGATATTCTGCGACATTCGGACCAGTTTTTGATATAGTTCTGCGTAGGAAGTAACATTCATCCGCCTGTAAAGCTTTTTCAAACGATACTCAAGCGCTGTATCAGACAAGAAACAATCGCCAGTGATCATGTTACGCTTTGAATACTGTTTTTCAATAATACAGGAAATAATGGAATAATCAACAGTGTCAATGTCACGTAATAGTGATTCATAGCATACAACATCCATAAATGCCTCATCGTCGAATGAGGTAACTGGCTGATTATCAGGAAGCAGGGAATGAACGACCGTAGGCTGGTTCGGGCGATGCTTGTACTTTTCAGAGAACGGTCGATTTTCAGTAGATTGTCTGGCATAATAAACATCGTCACTCTTAATATCTAACTGAATTAAGCTGTTATTGTTGCTCATCATCTGAATCGCCGAAATTGTCTGATAACCGATGTTGTACAAGTTCACCGTTGCCGAAGTGATTGGAGGCTTTGAAATCGCAGAGATCCTTGTGTTTCCAAACCCAGCAATATACAAATCTTCTGGCACACGAATTCCTGCATTTCTGGCTGTCATAAGGGCAAAAAAGGCATAGAGATCATTCGCCCCCAGCACTGCATCATACCTTCCGATCTGTGAGCCAAATGCCAGTGTACATTGTCGAATGTCACCTGTGGTAAAATAAATATCTTGCTCAGTACAATCCAAATCAAGATTCCGGATGGCCTGATAATAGGCTTCCAACCGACGATTATCATGTGGGGAGGACGGATTGACACCAAAAAAAGCAATTTTGCGCTTTCCTGCGTCATACAGGTATTGAATCATATTGTAGGCAACCTGCGTATAGTCGGACGTAACTGTAATTGCGCTATGCATTGGATGCTCACATCCGGCAACACAAGCGGTCATTTGGCGCTCATTTGTAAACGTGAGCATTCTGGAATACCACTCATAGGTCTCACCAACAAGTATCAGGATGGTAGTGCGGGCAATTGTTTCATCAGGATAATCCAATGACTGAAATGAAGCCTTCAGATGTTTACTGCTGAGTGCTGCCATCAGACCGTTTTCCAACTCATGATACCAGTTTGAAACGAACATCTTGGGTTCAATCCATACCGCAATTTTCATTGCCTGCTCCTTTAAAATGCTTTATTTTTTATAATATCATATATATCGATCATATTCAACCCTAAAAAATGATACGTGCTTGTGCAATTTTGTCGTATAGATAAATACCGCCTGTTCATCTATGATTGTATTTGTAAGATAACACAAATGCAAAACCTTCCAGGAGGTAGAATTATGCAAAACGCATATGCAGTAAAAATACCAGTCGGGCGGTATCCTCGTACAGAACGGGTTACGAAGCTTCGGGAACGGGCGCTGCGTGCTATAGATACGCACGCAATGTGGTATCAGCGGTCAGAGACAAATGCTGATGACAGGTATGGTTGGGATGATCGCCAGCTTCTCAGCTTCTATAAAGCATGGCTCCGGCATCGTGATGCGCCGACGACGCTACTTCGGCGGACACTTGCCGAAGCAGACATGATTGCAAGCGAACCGGTAATTATTTCAGGGGATGACCTGATATGCGGTCAGCCGAATGTGACGGCGCTTTCCGATGCTGAACGAAAAGAATTTGAAGAATATCGAACACAGTACATTCATCAGGTCCCGCAAGTGCTTGGCCGTACAGGACACATGGGACTTCGATTTGAAAAACTGCTGGAGCTTGGCATTGAAGGAATTCTGTCAGAAATCGATATTCACCGCCAGAAGCTGGATGAAAACAAAACGCTTGAATATACGGAAAAGACAGAATTCTATGATTGCTGCGAAGTACAGCTTCGCGCGTTGTTGACGCTGGAAGATCGCTATGCAGCGGAGGCACGGAGCCGTGGTTTCAACGAATTGGCTGAGCTGATAGAACGTGTACCGCGCAAACCAGCTAGAACGTTCCGCGAGGCGTTACAGTCCATGCACTTCTATAGCTTCATTCTGCGAGATCTCTTTTCCTGCGGTCGTCCAGATCGATATTTGATTAACTATTATCGAAAGGATATTGCAGAAGGAAAACTGACCGAGGAAGCAGCACTTGAGCTGATCGACTGCTGGAATTTGCAGTATACCTTCTATACTCGTCCGACAGCGGCGGTGTCCTATATTGTCGGTGGGCTTGCGCCGGATGGAACACCCGTATGTAATGAGTTGACTTGGCTGTTCTTACAGAGTATTGAGCATGTCCGCCTTGCGTATCCAAGCGTTGGGCTTGGCTATTTCAAGGGCATGGATGAAAATCTTTTGGCTTATGCATGCGAGCTGTTGTCGCAGAATTTGACGCATCCTGCAATTTTTAACGACGACGCGATTCCTGCCTCTTTGCATGCATCGGGTCTTGCAATGGAACATGCCAGAAATTATATCAATTCCACCTGTGTAGAAATTACACCGATAGGCTGTTCCGGATTCTGGGCAACCAGTCCATACCATAGTTGTCCCAAAATGCTGATGGACTTGCTTGGTACCAAGCGGGATTTCAAAACGATTGAAGAATTGAAGTCCGCATATTGGTCATGGCTGTTTAGCGAGGTAAAACAGGGCCAAATCCGCCAGAATTATCTTCAGCTTGAACGCATGAGAAACGGCGGGGAATCACCGCTCGCAGCGTGTTTGGTAGACGACTGTCTGGCACGCGGAAAAGGTATCGATCAGGGCGGCGCATTATATAACCATGTTCTCCCTGATTTTATCGGAGCAACAAATACGATTGACGCCATTGCGGACATTGAGCAACTTGTTTTCAAAGAGAAGAAGCTCAGTCTGGACGAGTTGTATGAAATCCTCTGCAACAACTTTAGTGGGCACGAAGATCTTCGGCAATACATTATCCAAAAATGCCCGCATTTTGGAAACAACGAGGCAAAGATGGACGCTTGGGGCGCAGAATTCTATCAAAAGTTGGTTGAATCCTGCCCGAAGCAGGAAACGCTTCGTGGCGGGAAGGTGATTCCGGGCGCATTTGCATTTATGATGCATGAGGATATGGGAAAGGTCTGTATGGCGACGCCGGATGGTCGACTTGCTGGAGAAGCATTCAATGGTGGCTCTGATCCGGTCTCCGGTAGAGATATCAAGGGACCGACAGCATCGCTTCTGTCTACAACCACATGGGATCAAAGACCTTTCCTTGGTGGTATTGCAGTCAACATGCGGTTGAACCTTTCTGGAATGACTGAGGACAAAATGATTGCTGTCAAATCGTTGATCAAAACATTTATGGCACGCAATGGTTTTGAACTTCAAGTCAATGCTGTCAGTCCTGAGACTCTGGAAAACGCAATGCGTGAACCGGAGAAATACGCGGACCTTCTGGTCCGTATTGGAGGGTATAGCGACTTTTTTGTACGTCAATCCCCGCAGCTACAACGTGAGATTCTTGCGCGTAGCTATGGTGAGCTCTGATGGCACACGATACAGGAATTGTATTTAATATTCAGCGTTATTCCATCAATGATGGTCCAGGTATTCGGACATGTGTATTTTTGAAGGGGTGCCCGCTAAACTGCTTGTGGTGCCATAATCCGGAATCAAAATGCCGCGAGCCGGAATTGTCTTTTTCTCCCGCAAAATGTATTGGGTGCGGAAAATGTCAACAAGTCTGTCCGCGAAACTGTCACAGTTTCGCGAACGGGAGACATTTGATTGATAGAGTCCGCTGCAAGAATTGTGGAAAATGTACGCGGGTATGCGTAGGCGCGCTGGAGCTGATCGGAAAGGAAATGCAGGCGTCTGAGATCATTACCGAGGTGTGTAAGGATCAGCCGTTTTATGAAACATCTGGCGGAGGTGTAACGTTCACGGGTGGAGAGCCATTTGCGCAGCCTGAATTTCTACTTACACTTCTTCAGGAAGCAAAGCGTCAGGGCCTGCATGTTTGTGTGGAGACCTGCGGCTTTGTGCGCAGAGAGGTGCTGAAACAAGCAATCCCATATATAGATTTATTCCTCTATGACTGCAAAGAGACAAATCCAGAACAACACAAGAAATTCACAGGCGTTGATAATAAATTGATTCTGGACAATTTGGATTTCATTTCTAATCTTGGGAAAAGGATTGTGCTTCGCTGTCCGCTCGTTCCGGGTTATAATGATCGACAGGAGCATTTGAAAGCGATCGCTGCTCTGGCAAACAAATATTCCGGTATTATCCGTATTGATGTGGAACCGTATCACCCGCTGGGAAAAGATAAGGCTGAAAGCATCGGGCAGATATACCAGATTCAAAATTCCACAATTACGTCAAAAGAACTTACGGCGGAGTGGATCGATACAATCCAGCAGTTTACAGATTGCGAAGTACGAAAGGGGTAAAGACATATTGAGCAGAGTTGTCCTGATTACAGGCTCGACTAGAGGGATCGGCTTTGCTGCCGCAAAAATCTTTTTGCAGTCTGGTGACAAAGTGATTCTTGTTGGGCGCAGTGAAGATGCGCTCAGCAGAGCAGAAAGTCAACTAAATGGTCAAACGGCTACGCTTGTGTGGGATCTGCGGGACATTTCCGCCATACCCAATAAGGTTGCAGAAGCAATTTCAAAATTTGGACGATTGGATGTTGTCATAAACTGTGCGGGGTATCTGTCAGATTCCTGCCGGAAAAATGATTTTTTTGCGGTACGACCAGAAGAATGGGACACAGTCATGGACACAAACGTCAAAAGCGTGTTTTTCCTTTGTCAAAGTGTTCTTTGGTATATGCTGGAACATCAGATTACAGGACATATTGTGAATGTCTGCTCGGAAATGGCGTTTCGCCCGATCTGGTACCCATATGGTGTCAGCAAATGGGGGCTGCGCGGACTGACAGAAGGACTTGGACGTTTGATGGCACCGCATGGAATTACTGTGAATGGCGTTGCCCCTGGTCAAACTGCGACTGAAATGATGGGATGTAAGTCTGGCGATCCGCTTACAGAGCCCTCGATTCCGCGTGGGGTTATGTCCACACCTGAGGAGATCGCCGCCGTGATATACTTTCTGGCAAGTGAGGCCGCCAGAAACATCATGGGTGAAATCGTAATATCAGATGGCGCAAGACATCTGTATTAAAACACAAAAAGGAGAATGAAACATGAAAAAAACACTCGCATTGATTCTTGCTCTGTGCATGCTGCTTGCGTTATGCGCCTGTACGCAGAAAGCCCCAGCGGAGACTCCGGCTGAACCCGAAAAGGCCGATACGGAGGCTGTGGTGAACGAACAGCCGACTGAACAGGAAGGTACTGACGTTCCTGCGGTCAAGATTGGCTACCTGTGCCAGACCAAAGACTATGAATTCCACAAAAATGCGCTGGAAGGTACGATCAAGGCGGCCGATGAAGCAGAAATTGAGATGCTCTATCAGGTTGTTGGTACGGATGCGGCAGAAATCCGCAAAACATTCGATTCCTTCCTTGCGCAGGGCTGCAACGTAATCGTTGACTTCTCTTGTTCTTCCGAACCGAGCCAGCAGGTTGCAAAGCTTTGTGAGCAGAACGGCATCTATGATATTTGTGTCGACACAGACTGCACAGAGTACGGTTCCACGACCTATTTCTTTGGACTGAACAACTCCGATGCTGGCAAGCTGATGGGCGAGGAAGCTTATAACTGGTGTGTTGAGCAGGGTATTGCAGATAAGGTCGATCATGTGATTCAGGTCAATGCAAGCGCGCTTGGCGATGCAGTATGGTCCAGAACCAATGATGCTGTTAAGACGTTTCTGGAAAAGAGCGGCTTGAGCGAAGATGCAGTCGAGAATATCGATATTACGAATTACGATCTGGCTGATATCCGCCAGAAAGTACAGGACTATCTGCCGCTCTGCGCTGATTATGAGCAGATTGTGATTTTCAGCCTGTCCAGCTCTTGGACGCCTGCGATTGTTGCAGCAGTTGACGCATCTGGATTGGATACGATCAACTACTTCAGCGTTGACGGTGTTTCCGAAACAATCAACACCTTCCGTGCCGCAAAGAATGGTGAGGACACCATTCTGAAGGGAGAGGTTGCCACAAGCCCTGAGCTCTACGGTGTACGGCTTATTGAGATCGCACAGCAGCTCGTTGCAGGCGAAACACTTGATAAGTATAATTACTCCATCAACCATTGGATGACCAAGGATAACGTCGACGAACTGTATCCGGAATAAACAAGCTTTAGTCGCACTCCCGCAGGAGGAAACTCCTGCGGGATGCAATAGGGATGATTGAGGTGGATTTATGAGTGAAGCCATATTGGAAATGCGGGGGATTACGAAGTCATTCCCCGGAGTTAAGGCATTAAGTCAGGTAAATCTGACACTAAACAAGGGCGAGGTTCTTGCGCTGATTGGGGAAAACGGGGCTGGTAAATCCACGCTGATGAAAATCCTTTCCGGTGCTTATCAGGCAGACGAGGGAACAATCGTTCTCAAAGGAAAAGAATATAAGCATTATCGTCCGGATGAAGCAATCGGGAATGGCATTTCTGTTATTTATCAGGAACTCAACGATCTTCGTTCCATGAGCATAGCGGAGAATATTTTTGTTGGACATCTGCCTGAAAAAGTAAAAGGAGTTGTCGACTATCAGACCTTGCGGAAGAAAAGTCTGGATGCGCAAAAGGCCGTTGGTTTGGATGCATTGGACCCGTTTTCTAACGCGGGCGTTCTTTCTGTTGCGCAACGGCAGTTAATTGAAATTGCCCGTTCTTTTATGCGGGGAGCTGACATCATTGTCATGGACGAACCGACTGCACCATTAACAGATACAGAAATTGAACAGCTTTACAGGATTATCCGAAACTTTACCGCCGATGGAGGCGCTGTCATCCTGATTACACATAAGCTGAATGAAGTGTTTGAGATTGCCGACCATGTGACGGTTTTACGTGACGGCAGAAATGTTATGGAAAAGCCTACAAAAGAGTTGACACAGCAGGAATTGATCAACGCAATGGTCGGCCGTGAAGTCAAACAAATATACGAAATGGCACCGCGCAGCATGACAAAAACGATGCTTGAAGTATCCAATTTGAGTAATGATACTGTACAAGGCATCAGTTTTGATATTAAAAGTGGAGAAATTGTTGCGCTCTATGGACTAATGGGTGCCGGATGTGAAGAAATCACGGCGTCTATATATGGCGTCCGTCCATGTACCTATGATTCTATTCGTCTGAATGGTCTGCCAATTCACCCGCGCAATCCCAGTGACAGCCTCGCGTCTGGAATAGCATATGTCCCAAGTGAAAGAAAGACGGATGGATTGATGCTGGGTATGAATATAACAAAAAATATTACGCTTTCAACATTGCGTAAATATACAAAACACGGATTGATGCAGACGAAAGAAGAAGCCAGAACAGCAACTGAGTGGATTGAGAAGCTGCGAATCAAGACCCCAAGCAAAGAAACACTTACGAATACGTTATCTGGCGGAAATCAGCAAAAGGTGGTCTTTGCAAAAGCAATGAACACCGAGCCGAAGCTTTTAATATTGAATGAACCAACCAGAGGTGTCGACGTTGGCGCACGCGCAGAAATCTATAAATTGATTGAAAGCTTTTGCCTGCAAGGAGTCGCTGTGCTGATGGTTTCTTCCGATATGCAGGAAACTATGTCAATCGCAGATCGAATCGCTGCCGTTCACGAGGGAAAGATAACAGCCATTTTTGAACGGGGGAGCTATACACAAACAGAGCTTGCACAGGCTGTGATCGGAGGATAATCACATGGAGAAGACAAAAAAATTTCTAAAAAGCGCAGGTACTGAATTAAGCATTTTTATCATTCTGATCGTCTTGATTTTGGCATCATCTTTTATTTCACCATATTTTTTGACAAAAGCTAATTTTGCAAATATCGGTACGTCGTTTTCATATATTGGCACAATCGCGGCTGGGCTTACAGTTGTAATGCTGATGGGCGGCATTGATCTTTCGCAAATGTCGGCAATGGCTACCAGCGTTATGCTGCTTGGCATTCTGTCCAAGGCCGGAGTGAACATATGGCTTGCAATTTTGATTGCAGTTGCAGCCGGAACGATGACCGGCTTGATCAATGGCTTGATCATTACGCAGATGCACGTCATTCCAATGATTGCAACCATTGGTACACAGATGATTTTTCGGGCAGTTGCGTATATCAGCACAAACGGTACACAGATTGCACTGCACAGCTCCGTAATCGATGTGATTGGTTTTGGCAAAGCGTTTGGTTTTTTGCCGGTCATGTTGATCGTTTCTCTGATTGTTTTCTTGGTAATCGGGCTTATGCTGAAATACACGGTACTTGGCAGAAAAATTTATTCAATCGGCTCCAATTCGGCAGCAGCGTATTTGTCTGGTATAAAAAATGACAAGATTCAGTTGATTGGTTACATTATTTGTGGCACAACATCTGGCATTGCTGCGGTGCTCTGGGCATCTCAGCTCAGCGCCTCGATTGCTACGGCTGGTGCTGGCAGCGAAATGACGCCAATCGCCGCAGCGGTTATCGGCGGTGTATCTCTCAACGGTGGTAAAGGCTCCGTTATTGGAACACTTCTTGGCGTCGCTGTTCTGACCGTGCTGGGCAATATTATGGTCTTAATGCGTGTGGACTCCTACTATCAAATGATGATCAATGGTATTATTCTGATCCTTGCGGTTTATATCGATATTCTTCGCAATAAAAAGTAAGCCGTTTGGTGGAAATCACATGGCAAGGAATCCGGCAGAAAGCCTTAGATGCTTTCTGTCGGATTTTTATTGTTTAGAGGAGTTACCTCTGAACCTGCAATGATAGTTGTGCCGCATAACCATCGCAGGCCATAGGCTGCGTTTCTGATTAAGCAGGATGAATGTCCACGTTGTTTCATCTGTCAAAGTTTGTCCAAGTGGGTCAAAGTTTGGCAGAAAGCCTGAAAAGCACATTGAAATGTACTATACTGGTATCAGCTCGGACGGGAAAGGAATGTATGACATGAAAGATGTTCAGAATGCTGTCTACTCTATCGTTGAGACCCGCGGGAAGGAATGTTATTGCATTTTATGCCATGCGATTGATGTCGCAATCGAACATCAGCCGAATATGCCGAGAATGCAGGTGATCTGCAATGAGGTTCGTATCCGAACAGGAAAACGCACAAACGAAGCCGTTTCACGGGCTCTGAATCGTGCGGCCAAGGATATCTGGCAGAATGGCCGCAGACGCGAACTGCGCGCTTACTGGATTGAGGAGCCGCCCACGGCAAAGGAGTTGATTTCTTTGATTTCAGCAAAGCTGTGGGCAGATCGGCAGACATAAAATAATTTTGAACAGCTTTTGAGTCCGAATATGTCAAATTGCGTCTCACGGTGAGACACAATTCACTCACGATTTGAAGCCTATGTGGTTATGCGGCATGGCGCTTGCGTAAGACGGACAGGTCTGTCCAGTCTGCGGGGCAGCCTTCCGCAGCAGCGTACCGATTGCCATTCTGGAAAAGCGCATTACAGATCAATACGCTTTTGCGGGCTGACAATCCCGTTCGACAACTGAATAGGGTCAACCAGATACGTTTTTGTATGCGTGAGCCAGCAATGGGCGCGCGGGGATGCGACGGAACAGGGGGGTGAACCGATTCCGGCGTGGAGCGATGAACGCCGACATTGCAGACAAGCCGTGGCAGGATTGCGGGCGACGACCATATACAAAGAATAATGATACTTGCGTTGGCTATGCGTCACAGCGTAGAACGCCCCGCCATGAGCATGGAGGGAGGTAACAGCCTATGGAGCGGTTTGCCGCCGCCGTCTGTCCGACCTGAGAAAAACGAAAGAACCATTTAAGCCTCTGTACGCCACACAAGCAAAAATGACCGTTTGAGGCATAAGATAGATGGTGTGTGACAATCAAGTATTGCTGAGGCTGAAGGGGGCTGTTTTGATGGAACAAACTCAGGAGCATAAAAAACCATGCCGCAGTATTTTCAAAAATGGACAATCAACAACAAGTGTAAATGCCTATACAAAAGCATGGATTACCCTCATCAATCAGGCCGAGAAGAATAAAAATGCCTGCAATGGTACAAAAAATGACAAAAAAGCCGTCATGTGATATACTGTTATTGGAGCAGCTTGTTCTTATCTTAAAGGAGATACGGACATGAAAGCAGCGATTTACTGCCGCTTATCCGAAGAAGATCGGAACAAGCAATTTGAAACAGATGACAGCAACAGTATTCAGAATCAGAAAACGATGCTGGTTCAGTACACAGTCGAACAGGGGTGGGAGCTATACGACATTTACAGTGACGATGATTACACGGGTTCTGACCGTAAGCGCCCGGAATTTAACCGGCTGCTTGCTGATGCAGAAAAGCACAAGTTTGATATTATTCTCTGTAAAACACAGTCGCGTTTTACACGAGAGCTGGAGCTTGTAGAGAAGTACATTCACGGTCTGTTCCCGATTTGGGGCATCCGCTTTATCAGCATTGTTGACAATGCCGACACCGCGAATAAGGGCAACAAAAAATCCCGGCAGATCAACGGGCTTGTCAACGAATGGTATCTTGAGGATATGTCGGATAACATCCGAAGCGTCCTGACGAACCGGCGTGTGAACGGTTTTCACATCGGCGCATTTGCTCTTTACGGATACAAGAAAGATCCGGAGCAAAAGGGGCATCTGATTATCGACGAGGAGGCCGCAGCGGTCGTCAGAGAGGTTTTTACGTTATTTGCACAAGGATACGGCAAGACTGCAATCGCCCGAATACTGAACGACAGGGGCATCCCAAACCCAACCGAATACAAGCGCCTGCATGGGCTTCGCTATAAGCAGCCGAAAACAAAAAACAGTACGCTCTGGCGGTACTTCGCTATCTCCGATATGCTGGTCAATGAAATCTATATTGGGAACATGGTACAAGGGAAATACGGCAGTATCTCTTATAAGACCAAACAAAATAAGCCAAGACCCAAGGACACATGGTATCGCGTTGAGGGAACGCACGAAGCGATTATTGACCGAGAACTCTGGAACAGGGTACAGGATTTGGTTGCTGAGAGAGTAAAACCTTTTGATACGGGGAATGTCGGTATTTTTGCGCGGAAAGTACATTGTGCAAGCTGCGGCTATATCATGCGATCCTCCAAAAACCGCGGTAAACATTATTTGCAGTGTGCAAACCGTCATGTTTCTGCGGATTCCTGTGAAGGTGCATTTATTCCTGTTACAGAGCTGGAGCAAATCGTACTGGGTGAATTGAACCGTCTGTCGGCTGAATATCTGGATAAAGATGCGCTGGAACAGAATCTTGAGCTGGAAGATAACCTGCACGGTAGGAAAGAACGGCTCCTTACAGAGTTGACAGCATACAAGAAAAAAATCGAGGAAGATTCCGAGGGCATCCGTCAGCTTTATGTCGATAAGGTCAAAGGACTCATATCGGCAGAAGATTTTGTTGAGCTGTCAAAAGAGTTCACTGAAGAACGGGAACGAATGAAACGTCTGATTGCGGAAGGCGAAGGCAGAATTGAACGGCTGGAAGAACAGATGCAATCAGAAGACCATCGCAAGGATCTGATCGCACAGTACATGAATCTGGAGCATTTGAACCGTGAGATGGTGGATGTCCTGATCGACTATATTACGGTTGGACGCAGAAACAAAGAAACACGTCAAGTTCCTGTCGAAATTCACTGGAATTTCTGACATTTTCCGCAAATATAGATACAAAATGTTGCGTTTTCACAGTTGCAGCCGAGCAGAAAGCGCGTGTGACGTATGACAATATCCTCCGCATTTCTGACGACCCGGATGTGAACGACGCCATTCGCTTCCTGCGGGAGCGCGAGATCGTGCATTTCCAGCGCTTCGGCGAGGCCATTGAGCTGCTGCGCCGGAGGCTGGACGAGAAAAACGTCTATTATATGAATCCTGCGCTCAATCTGCAGGCGTAAGCGCCGCGCAGAGGCTAGATTTCAAAAAACTCCACCGCTCGGCCTGGGCGGTGGAGTTTTTTAGTGAAATGCGTTTGCCGGGGCGCGTTATCCTCTCGTTTGCTGAGAGATGGCGCGGATGGCATTGAGGGCGAAGTCGTGCTCCTCGAGGGTGATGACACTGCCGCAGTACGGGCACTTGGCGCTGGCGTTGATCTCGACCGGTGCGCCGCAGTTCGGGCAGTTGACGGTCTGCATGGGTTTGTCCTTCTCGGTCTTCGTGCCGGTCGTGCGGACAAGATCCCACTCGTAGACCATGAACTTCTCCTTGTCTCTGCTGCCGGAGATGAGCTTGCCGGTCTTGTCGTCGAGCGTGTAATCGACGATGCGCGTGTTCAGACGGGCGACGAGCACGTCGTTGCCGCCCTCCTGGCACCAGCCGCGCAGCTCCACGGACAGAACCGCGATGCGCTCGATGTAGTTGGTCTGGCCCTGCTGCTTCTTGCGCTGGAGCTGATTGTCCATCTGCGTGAAGAACGCGTCGGTGCAGTACGGACGGATGGGCGAGATATCCTTCTTCTGCCAGCAATCCTGCATCTGTACATACAGGTTCGACAGCTTGGAGGTCAGCTCAGCCTTGTCGAAGTTTTCGTCGAGCTGCTCATACTCAGCCATGGGCTTCAGCTTGCGGTTCGCAGCCGCGGACCAGCTGGTGCCGCCGGACACTCCCTTCTTCTTCTTTGTGCGTGAGGTCGAAACGATCGCGATGAAGACGATGATGGCTCCGACGACGATGGTACTGATCCCGCCGGAGGATTCGGAGCTGCTGGAATAGTCGGAATCGCTGCTGCTCCAGTCCCAATCGGAGTCGGAGCTGCTCCAATCGGACGAATCACCGAAATCGGAATCGCCGGAGTAATCGCCGAAATCGGCCCCGGCGGGCAATACGGCCAGCAGCACGAGACAGGCGCAGAGCGCCAGCACGAACAGCCGCCGCAGAATGGTTTTGGACATAAAGGCTCCCCCTTTTTCTTTCTAATTTCTTATCAGTATATCATACGCCGCCGCACATATGCAAGCAAAACAGCTGCAGGAGCAGGCCGAATTTTCCTTACCCGTGATAGCCGATGGCGCGGGAGATCGTCTCGGCTGCGGCGCAGACGAGGCGGATGGCGCGGAGAAACTCGTCGGACTGCACCTGCCGGAACATTCCGACGCAGCCGATGGCGTAGCGCACCTCGCCGGTCACGTCATGGATCGGCGCGGAGACGGAGCGCAGGCCGATCTTATACTCGCCGTTTTCCACAGCGTAGCCCTGCTCACGGATGCGGGTAAGTTCGGGCACAAACTGCTCTGGCGTGGTAAGTGTATGGGGCGTGAAGGCCTTGAGTTCGGTGTGTGTAAGAATGCGGCGGCACTCCGCCGGGGAACTGTTGGCAAGAAACAGCTTTCCCTGCGACGTACAATAGACCGGAAGTCGTGCGCCGACCTCGGACACGACGCGAAGACTCGCGCGGGACTCCTCCTCTGCCAGCGTTACGACTGCTGCACGGTCAAAAACCGACAAAAATACGCTCTCGCCAAGCTCGGCACAGATGCTCTGCATATGCGGCCTTGCGATCGAGCCGATGTCCCACGAGTTGGAGACGGCGCAGCCGTATTCAAACAGCCGGATGCCAAGCCAATAGCGGCCGTTCGGCATCTGCTCGATCAGTCCGGATTCGCGCATCGTGGACAGCAGACCGTGGATCGTGCTCTTCGGCCAGCCGGTTTTCTGATAAAGCTCCGTCAGGGAAGCGGTCTGGCCGCTTTCCGTCAGAATGTCGAGAAGACGGATCGCCTTCGCAACGGAGTGTATGGTTTTGCCTTCCTGTTCTGCCATGCTGAAGCTTCCTTTCTGTTCATTGCGTTTCCTTTACTATATCATGCCGAATATCGTTCAGCAACCGGATACGTTCGATATCGGCGAATTTTTCCGCGTCATACCGCACGGGCATATTGGCGAATTGCTAAATTTAATTGCAATTTTGACCGTTTTGTTATACACTAATAACAAATACAAAGGAGGGCGCGCCGTATGTACCAGATCATGCTTGTAGAGGATGAAATGCTTGTCCGGGAGTCCATGGCACAGAACACCAATTGGGACAAATTCGGCTTTGCGCCGCCCCATGTCTTTGAAAATGGCCGTCAGGCGCTTGAACAGCTCGAATCCGTGCTGCCGGATGTGGTCATCACGGATATCTGTATGCCCTTTGTCGACGGGCTGGAGTTGGCGCGGAACATCTATGAGAAATTTCCGGACACGATCGTCGTCGTGCTGACCGGCTTCAGCGAGTTTTCCTATGCGCAGAAGGCCATCCGGTACCATGTCCACGATTATCTGCTCAAGCCCGTCAGCCCGAAGGAGTTTGATCAGCTGCTGGAGAACCTGTCTGCGGAGCTTTCGCGCCGGGACAACCGGCAGGGGCTTTACAGCCGGGCCGTGCTGGCAGACGAGGTGCTGAAGGATCATTTCTTTCAGGGGCTTTTACAGTCCGACACGGCGCAGGAGCTGCCGGAGGCGACGCTTGCCGCCGGTGTTGAGCTTGGCGGGCGGTTCCATGCGGTCGCGCTGGCGGCGCTGCCGCAGCGCCCCGAGGGCTTTGAGGCGCAGGGCCATCGGGTGGCGCAGGGCTGTGGGCCCGCGCAGCTCCGGCTGCTCGGCGACCAGCACGTTATGCTCATCGTCAGCGGCGATGAAACGGCGGAACTCATGGCGCGCACCGCCGCCGGAGCGCGCCATCTGCGCGCGGTGATGCAGGAGGCGGAGATCACCGCCCCCATCGGGATCGGCGGGGCCTATGCCGGGCTTGACGGCCTGCGGCAGTCCGCGCAGGAGGCGCAGCACGCGCTGGGCTACGCGTTTTCCACAGGCGAGACACTGTTGTTTGACCCGGAGCTGCGCAAATCCTCCGGCTCTTTGCAGACGGACGACTGTCCGACTGCGGCGCAGATCGCAAGCACGCTCCAATCCGGCAGCGGCAGCCGTGCATTGGAGCTGACCGGGACGCTTTTTACCTGTATGCGCCGCCGCAGGGTGCATGAGAGCGAGTGCCGCCCCGTTCTGCAGCGCCTGCAGATCCTCGTGGCCTCGCATCTGACGCGTGAGCAGCTGCTGCGCGCGCCCGCCATGCTCCTTCCGCAGCAGGGCTATGCGCTGGAGGAGGTACGGCTGTCCGTCGAGCGGCTTGAGGGCTATATTCTGCAATGTCAGGCCCAGCAGAACGACACGCCTGCCGCCCGATGCGGCCGTCTGGCCGTCGCGTATATTAACGAGCACTATGCCGACTGCGATCTCAAGCTGCCGGACGTGCTGGAGCATCTCGGCGTCAGCCGCAGCTATTTTTCAACGGTATTCAAGGAAAAGACCGGCCAGTCGTTCGTGGAATATCTGACAAACCTGCGTATGGAGAAGGCCAAGGAATATCTGCGTGAAACGGGGCTGTGCACCTATGAGATCGCCGAGCGCATCGGCTTTGCCGACCCGCATTATTTCTCGCTCACCTTCCGCCGCAGAACCGGCATGACGCCCCGGCAGTACAGGGAGGCGGAGAGCGGAACATGACCGAAGCACGACTTTTTTCCCGGCACTCCATCGGCACGCGGATCGCGGCGCTGTTCATGCTGCTGATCCTCGTCATTACGGCAGCCATGACCTATGTGTCGATCAGCGTCTCGACGAACGAGCTGCTGGACAGCTCGACGGAGTACACCGAGCAGCTGATCCGCCGCGTCAACGCCGAGCTTGATATGTACGTGGAGTACATGAAGGATATTTCCGATTTTATTGTCGACAACGGCGCGGTCGCGGCCTATCTGCGCGCGGCCAACGAGCACCGGCTGACGGACGCGGCCTGCCGCGAAGCGCAGGAGCAGCTGGCCGCCGCACAGAAGATCCGCTCGGAGATCACGGCCATCGCCCTGATCCCGGAATCCGGCGGCGCGCTGTTCGGAAGCGAGGGTGCGTCGCTCAACACCTACTCCAATTACCGGGACGCAGCCTGGTACCAGGCCGCGCTGCGGGAGCCGAACGAGGTGCAGGTGTCGTCCTCGCGCGTGGAAAACCTGATCGCGGGCCAGTACAACTGGGTCGTTTCGTTCTCCAAGGCCGTGCTCGACCGCGCAGGGAATATGCAGGGCGTTCTGCTCATCGACCTTAACTACCAGATCATCGACCGGCTCTGCGCGGATATCCAGCTCGGCAGCCGGGGCTATATCTATCTGATCGACCAGAGCGGCGGCATCCTCTGGCACCCGCAGCAGGATCTGATCTATGCGGGACTGAAGGAGGAAAACGTCGCGGAGGTGCTGGCAGCGGCGGACGGCCGCACGCTCTCCGGCAAGGGCAGGATGCGCAGGCTCTATGTAGCCTGCGCATCGGAGGCCACCGGATGGACGGCGGTTGGCGTTGCCTACACGCAGGAGCTGCTGCGCAGTCAGGACAGGATCTACAAGACCTATCTGCTCATCGCGGCGGCGGCGCTCATTCTTGCGCTGGTGTTCGCGCTTCAGCTCTCGCGCTCCATCGCAGGACCCATCCGCCGTCTGATGCAGACGATGCGGCGCGTGGAGGACGGCGATCTGCACGTGCGCAGCCAGGTATCCTCCCGCACGGAGCTTGGCCAGCTGTCCGACAGCTTTGACCACATGATCGCCAAAACTGCCGAACTGATGGACGAACGGCTGCGCAGCGAGGAGCAGAAGCGCAAGAGCGAATGGAAGGCGCTGCAGGCGCAGATCCAGCCGCATTTTCTTTACAACACGCTCGACTCTATTATCTGGATGAGCCACGCCGGACGCAATGCGGAGGTCGTGGAGATGACGAGCGCGCTGGCGCTGCTGCTGCGCTCGTCCATCGGCGACGGCTCCGACACCAACACGCTCAAAAAGGAGATCG
>OGYC01000861.1_pt1 | contig 29144 bp, 30 predicted proteins | sample 1576461 | NCBI WGS metagenome assembly OGYC01 (sample SAMEA3541569, study PRJEB24748) | human gut metagenome | biome: human gut; feature: human-associated habitat; material: faeces | place: China | collected 2012 | reverse complement strand
CGCCCAGCCCCTAACCGACCATCACGCCCACGCCGGCGGTTTACGCCCCGTTCGGCGCGCAATACGGCTACGGCGGCGCGAACCTGATCCCCGATCCCCCGACCCCGAACCCGATCACGCCCATACCGACTGCCGCGCCCACCGACACCCCCGCCCCGACCGCCGTTCCGACCCGGACGCTGAAAAAGAATTCCACCGGCGATGACGTTAAAAAGCTCCAGCAGGCGTTGATTGATCTGGGCTATCTCGCCGACGCGGCGGACGGCCCCTTCGGCGCAAACACGCAGGAGGCCGTCACCCGGTTTCAGGCCGTCAACGGTCTGAGCGCCGACGGTCTGGCGGGCGCAAAGACGCAGGAGCTGCTCTACAGCGGCAGCGCGCTTTCCGCCGATCAAGCGCCGAAGCCCGATTTCCTGATTCTGGTCAACCGTCAGCACAAGCTCGGCAAGAACGACGCGCCGACCGATCTGGTGACGATTGAAAACGTGCTCTCCGCCGACATCGTGAAGGTCAAGTATTCCGGCACAAAGGCCGACCGAACCGCCACCGAAGCGCTGGGGCAGATGCTCTCCGCCGCCATCGCCGACGGCGTTTCCAATTTCCAGATTTCCTCTGCCTACCGCACGTACAGCGAACAGCAGAAGCTGGTGGATAACTCCGTCGCCAAATACCGGAAGAATAACCCGGATTGGTCGCGCGACCGCTGCCTGTCCGCCACCTACAACACCGTCGCCCCCGCCGGAACGAGCGAACATCAGACCGGCCTCGCCTTTGACATCACCGTGCCCGGCGTGAGCTTCACCGGCACACAGCAGCAGAAGTGGCTCCACGCGCACTGCGCGGAATACGGTTTCATCGTCCGCTTCACCGCCGAAAAGCAGAAGCTGACGGGCTTTGTCGCCGAGAGCTGGCATTTCCGCTATGTCGGCAAAGAGGCCGCCGCCGTCATCACGCAAAACGGCTGGTGTTTGGAGGAATACGTCGAAAAGATGGGGCTGTAACCCGTTTTCTGCCGCAGATTCACCCCGCCGCTCTGAATAAGGGAGGCGGGGATGTTTATGCGCCGCCCCATCAAAAAAGGGTCATCCCCTCTCGGAGATAACCCTCGTTTTTAAACAATATTTGCTTTTTCTCAGCCGAAGTACCGCTTGAGCAGCCCCGCAAACGCCTTGCCGTGGCGGGCTTCGTCGCGCGCCATCTCGTGCACGGTGTCGTGGATGGCATCGAGGCCAGCGGCCTTGGCGCGCTTGGCGAGGTCGGTCTTGCCAGCGGTGGCACCGTTCTCGGCCTCAACGCGCATCTCGAGGTTCTTCTTCGTGCTGTCGGTGATGACCTCACCGAGGAGCTCGGCGAACTTCGCAGCGTGCTCGGCTTCCTCGTGCGCGGCCTTCTCCCAGTACAGGCCGATCTCCGGATAGCCCTCGCGGTGCGCAACGCGCGCCATGGCCAGATACATGCCGACCTCGCTGCACTCGCCCTCAAAGTTGGCGCGCAGACCGGCGATGATCTCTTCCTGCACCTCGGCGGGAACGTCCGCGCCGAACACCTTGCCGACGCCGACGACGTGCTCCGCCGCCCAGGTCTTCTCCTCCGCCTGCAGCGTGAACTTGCTGCCGGGGACATGGCACACCGGGCACTCCGCCGGGGGCGTATCGCCTTCATGAACGTAACCGCAAACCGGGCAAACCCACTTTTTCATAATAAGATCCTCCATCAAATCAATTTTTCTCTTTGTTGTTTTTATTATCGTCCGCTGCGCAGCAGCGGCAGATGCCGTAAAATGTCAGAGCCCAGGAGCGCACCTTGCCGGGCATTTCGCCGGTGACAAGCGTTTCGGGCAGCACCACGTCCACATCGTCCACGCGGCCGCACTTCTCGCAGATGAAATGCGCATGGGGGTGCGTCCGGCCGTCGAACCGCTCCTGTCCCGCGACCGTGGCGACGCTCATCGCCTTGCCCTCCTCGCGGAAGAGCGCGAGATTGCGGTACACCGTGCCGAGCGAGAGATCCGGGATGTCCGGCTTGAGCCGCCGGTAGATCTCCTCCACGCTCGGGTGATCGTACGACGCGAGCAGTATCTCGCGGATCGCGTCGCGCTTTTTGCTTTGCCGCCGGGTGCTTTCCATGGGGTACTCCTTCGCTGTGGGACTTCATAACCAATAATGATTATCGTTACTGTTAATATAACAGCACAACCCCGGATTGTCAATAGGGTTTTTAAAAAAATTTTTTGCCCGCCGGTCTCCCGGCGGGCGATCTGTTCAATTCGACGCGGTCGGCAGCTCTGTCCAGTACTGCGCGCCCCAGTGCTCAAAGTCCCATTACTCCATATAGGCGTTGCATTCGTAGTCGATATAATAGAGCGTTTCGCCGCGCGGGACGAAGTTGGTGGGGTAGTAGTCGATGTTCAGCCCCGCGGGGTACAAAACGGCGCACATGGCGCGCACCTGCTCCGTCCAGCGCCCGTCCATCCGCCCGCTCTCACGCAGCTCCGCAGCGGTCGGCCCCGCGATATATTCCTTTAGAAGGCGTTCCTGCGCCTTGTCCACGGCCAGCAGCCGCGGCAGGGGAATGCCGAGAGCGCGCAGCGTTTCATAGTCGCGCAGCTCGGACTGCAGCTTGTCGCCGAAGGTATAGTACTCACACGGCTCGTGGTGGATCTGCTTGAGAACGTACTCCCGCTCCCCGTCCGTGACGAGATAGGAATAGCCGCCCTTGCCCTTTCCGAGAAGCCGGAGCACAGTATATTCCGTATCGTTTACCGTCATTGTGTCAGGCATCGTTCTGTTCCAACGGCTCCTCACAGCGGAGCTTTCTCAGGTTTTCCAAAACAAACGGGCTGTTTGCGGCGATGCGCCCCAGTGTCTGGCATCCATCCATCTGCCCGCAGTCCGCGCAGGTATCCAGCCCCTTCTCCCGCACGCAGTTATGTACGGGGCAGAGCTTGTCGCAAAACGGCGTTTTTGCGCCCTCCGCGCGGCAGCCGGTGCAGCGGATCATGTCCGGCGTGATCGCTACGGCGTTGAGCTTCGTCCACAGGGCGGCGGTTTTTTCGCGCAGGGCATTGTTATTTGTGATCGTTGCGATCCTGGCGTCACAGGTTTCGCAGTCCAGCCCGCAGCATGCAATGAGCTCGTTCTTAGGTTCAAGATTTGCTTCCATATTCGCGCCCCTTTCTTTAAGGTCTATACGCGCCGCCTTTGCTGCTGATGCCGGCGAGCTGCGTCCGTCCACGGCAGAACGTGCTTTGCTCTGCTTTTCTTCAAAATACCATCTTCCTGCATTTCAGCAGCGCAGCGACCTGTCGTTCGGCAGCCTGCGAGCCGAAAAATCGCGGCTGCGCCGCGACGGGCGCGTGCCGCAATACGGCTTTACAGCGCTCGGACGTACATTTCCTCCGTTGTGCCGAACGCGGGCTGCTTTCTTCCGCCGAAGGTGAAACCCTGCGCTTCGTAAAACCGGATCGCGCGCACGTTGTCCGTGAACACTCAGAGCAGGAGCTTTGTGTATCCGGCAGCCTTTACGTCCGCGAGAACGCGCTCCATCATCCGGCTGCCGCAGCCGCGGCGCCAGTTTTCCGGCAGCGAATGGATGCACCGCAGCTCGGCAGCGCCCGGCATATCCTCTTCGCGCGCGGCGTCCCACCATGCGATGCAGTGGGGCTTGCCGTCCAGCTCCAGAATATAGCCGTTTCCACGCTGCTCGGCGAGAAGCCGCGCGTACATTTTCTCGGCGCGCTCGATGCTCGTACATTGGGCAAGGAGCTCCGCCGGGACGATGTCCGCGAACGCTGCCTTCCAGCTTTCGGTCTGGACGTGCGCGAGACACGCCTCGTCTCCGCTCTCCGCCCGCCGGATATGGATCGTAAAATCGTTCTGTATCATTTATTCACCTTTTTCGCATCTCGATCCGAACCTTGCGCCGCTCCGGGCCGGTGTTGGAGTACGCTGCGGCGGTGACGGCTTTTATCCGTCTCCCACCGCCTTTCCGATAAGCGCCGCTGCGACCGTTTCCGCTTTCATAAACGTGTTCTTCGGAGCCGTCGTCCGTGCCTCTCCGTCTAAAGCAGATCAAAGGATCTATACTGCTTAATATGTATCTATAATGTTGCAGCATGCGCCTGCCGATCGCAGATCACCGGGTTTTCCCGTACAAAACGGCACCACGTCACATTCTCCATTTTTAGCCGCTTGTTTTCGTACTTGTACTCGGCTAATGTTTTTGCAGGCTTACGGCCTCGCTGCTTAGGAATACCTTCTGCATTTCGCCTACGCTCTCTTTTCAATAGTCCCTTTACTACATACTTGTTCTTAAATCCGTAGTATTCGGCGATCTCCCGCTGCGTTTTCCCTGCTTCTATCATTGCTTTAATCTCTGGATACAGCAACCGCACATGGGTATATTCTCTTTTTGACATAACAGCACCCCCTGATGTAGTTCTATTTTCCTACATCAGGGGGTGTTTTGTCTATTGTCCGTTTTTACTGGTCCTGTTCATTCGACGTGTCCCCGGTTTTTCCTTCTTCGGTTTTGTTCTGCGGCGCGGTGAGGTAGGGGTCGGGTTTCAGGAGGCGTTTCCAGTAGCCGTCGAGCAGATACAGCGGCCCAAGGCTTGCGTGGCAGAGCAGGCGGTCCTTGGCGGAAAGCGTCGTGACCGGCGCTTCGGAATACTTATAAAACATGCTGTCGTGCCCGACGCACAGGCCGAGCGCGATGTTCAGCTCCGTCTTTTCCCCGTTGAGCACGAGCGCCTGCAAGACGGGATTGCAGATGTTCTGCCCGACCTCGAGACAGCGCTCCGGGATGCCGAGCTCCGTTTTATTCACCGTGCCGCATTTGCACGCGATGCCCGTGACCTCATACCCCTGCGCGCGCAGGACGCGCGCGAGCGCGTTCGCCTCATGGATCAGCCCCGCGCAGGTGGCGATGCCGATCTTCTTCACGCCGAGAAGCTGCGCGAAGTGCATCGTTTCCTCGATGCGGCTTTTCGTGCCGTAGCCGTCACGCTCGTTGACCGCCGCGGCGACGGAAAAGGCGTTTTCCTCGCCCTTTAAAATTTCCAGTGAGCGCTCGAGCAGCGCCTCGTCCAGATGCTCCGTCCGGCAGAACGGCGGGAACTGCCCGCCCTTGCCGCGGCAGGCGGCGCTGCCGCAGTCGATGCAGGATCGATTTTCGTTGTCCATATCGGCGGCCTCCTTACTTTGCCTCGGCCCGGCGCTTTTCAAGCTCGGCGCACACCTCGGCGTATTTGTCCTCATCGAGAATGTAGTGTTTTTTATAGAGCTCATAGCTTGCGTACATGAGCACGAACGGCAGCACCGTCAAGCACAGCAGCAGCCCGCGGGACTGCCCCGGCTGGATGGAGGAGACGATCGTATCGATCTGCGCGAGCTTTTCGGCTTCGGCGATCTCGCCGAGCGAGGCCGCGCGCTCGAGCGCGGAGATCCGGTTGGTGTAGCCCGTGACGCCGAAGATGAGATACGTCGCGGACGTGACCGCCACGACGATCGCGGAGGCGAGCTTTGTGAAGAACGGGCGCAGGGAGGTGATGATCGCCTCGTCGCGCTCGCCGCGGAGGTATTCGTTATACTCCACGGTGTTGATGAGCGAGATCATCATAATGAGATAGAAGCCGTACTGACCGAGGTTTGCTACCATGTAGCCCACGGTGAGGATCCAGAACTTCACCATACCGCCGGAGAGCGCCAGCCCGGAGACGATCATAACGGCGTAGCCGATGACCGAGAGCAGCATGAGCTTATCCATCATCTGCTTGCGGCGGAAGCGCTTGGCGAGCATCGGATAGAAGATCATAAGAAGCGCGGTCGCCGCGAGACCGACGGTGTTGAAGAGCGAGTACAGCCCGCCCTCATACCCGAAGGCGAAGTACACATACGTTGAGCCGAGACCGCCCATAACGACGTCGTTTCCGATCTGCTGCAGCAGGAACACGAGCGAGATCCAGAGGATCTGCGGATTGCCGGTGATGGTATTCCAGATCTTTTTGAAGCTGACGGGCGGGACTTCCTTCGTATGGTAATCCCGGCGCTCTCGCACGCCGAAGATCGTCGCGCACAGGAAGAGCGGCGCAAGGATGCAGATGACGAGCGCGACACGGCCATAGGCCGTTGCGGTGCTGCCGCCGAGCGTGCCGCTGCCGGTGGTGAGCATGGGGATGAGGATGGAGGCGATCACGCCGCCGATGCCGGCGAAGAGGTTCGTCCGGGACGTGAGCGAATTGCGCACATGCGGATCGGAGCTGAGCGCCGACACCATGCCCCAGTAGGAGATGTCGTGCATCGTGTAGGTGATCGAATAGAGGAAATAGATCACGCCGAAAAACGCGATGAAGCTCCAACCCTGCAGGCTCGTGTTGAACGCGAGATACACAACGACGGACGTGGAGAGGATGCCGATCACGAGCCACGGCTTGAACTTGCCGTAGCGCGAGCGGGTGCGCTCGATGATGTTGCCCATGACGGGGTCGTTGAGCGCGTCGAACACACGCGCACCGACCATGATCGCCGTCACCGCGCCGAGCTGCGCGGCGGTGAGATGGCGCGTAAACAGGATATATGTGAAAATGAAGTTGGTGAACAGGTTATAGATCATATCCCGTCCGACCGTGCCGAGGGGGAACATCCAGAGATTGCGTTTATCCGATGTCACGTTTTTCATGTCTCTTCCTCTTTCTCCCGCACCGTGCGGTATTCCGGCGTGTTCAGCGCTCGTTATCGCGGATCTTGCCGAGCGCGCCGCCGGGGTGGCGGCGGACATACTGCGCGGGCGTCTGCGCGACGTCCGCCTGCAATATGGCGGAGAGCGCCTGCAGCACGAACATCTCCGCGAGCACGGAGTTGCGCGGCGCGCGGTTGAGCGGCCCGCCCTCTTCGTCCACATGCGCGAGCAGCAGCGCGTCGCTCTCCTTTGCGAGCCAGCTTTCCGCATTGCCGGTGATGCCGATGACGCGGCAGCCGTTGTTCTTCACGGCGAGCACCGTGGCCTTGAGCTCCACCGTCTCGCCGGAGTTGGAGATGGCAATGACAACGTCGCCTTCCTCCAGCTGGCCGCAGGAGCCGTGCACCGCCTCCGTGCCGTGGAGGAAGTAGGACGGCGTGCCGGTGGAAGAGAGGAGCGAGGCTCCGTACCCCGCCACATGGCCGGGCTTTCCGATGCCGGTCACATGGACGCGGTGTCCCGCGGCGCGGCATTCCTCAATGAGCGCGACCGCGTCTTCGTATGCCTCCGGCGTCTGCTGCGCGAGAAACGCGCAGAATTCCTTTTCCGCGGACGCGGTCAGATGCGCGAGCGCGGCTTTTCCTTCGTTTTTCATTTGCTTTCCTCCTCCAACTGTGCCAAAAGATCGTAATCCATATCCTCATAGCCGCGCTCACGCAGCAGCGCCGTCACCTCCGCGAGCGTCGGGAGGCTCGGGATCGCGCCGGGACGCGAAACGGTGATGGCCGCGGCGTGGCTCGCAAACGCCAGCGCCTGCCGCGCCGGAAGCCCCGCACACCAGAGCGTGCTGAACGACGCAACGAATGAATCGCCCGCCGCCGTGGTGTCCGCCACAACGGGTATTTTTACGCTCTGCACTCGCGCGACGCCGTCTTTGTTCACCGCAACGGAGCCATTCCCGCCGAGCGTCACAATGAGATTCTCCACGCCCTTTTCGCGGAAAATATCCGCCACGGCGCGCAGATCGTCCTCGTTCGCGCCGGCATCGTCCACGCGGATGGGATGCCCCGCCATCGCAGCGGCCTCGTGTTCGTTCGGGGAGAAGAACGTGGCGCAGCGGAAGAGCTCCGGCGAAACAGGCGCGGCGGGAGCGGGGTTCACCATGACCGGCACGCCGGCCTCATGCGCCCAGCGCGCCACGGCCTCGTTGATGAACATCGGCAGCTCGAACTGCAGCATGACGAGATCGTAATTCTTTACCTCGTCCCTGATCCAGGAAATCTCCTCCACGGTCATCGCGCCGTTCGCGCCGGGGCAGACGACGATGCGGTTGTGCGCGCCGGTTTCGGTGATCTCGAGCGTGATGGCGGAAACACCGGTCGGATTTTCGGCGTCCACAACGACGCGGGACACATCCACGCCGGAGGCGGCCGCCGCCGCGACGGTCTCGCGGCCATAGGCGTCGTTACCGACACGGCCGACCATCGTGACGTTCGCGCCGAGGCGCGCGCACTGCACAGCCTGGTTCGCGCCCTTTCCGCCCGGAGCCGTCCGGAAGTTGAGACCGATCACGGTCTCGCCGCGGTTTGGGGCCTGCTTCGTGGAGGCGATCAGGTCCATGACGAAGATGCCGACAACAAGTATGCGGGGCTTGCGGATCATAGCGACACTCCCTTTTGTAGTTTATTTCTGTCCGTAGTAGGCGTTCGCGCCGTGCTTACGGAAATAGTGCTTATCCTGAATGCACTGCGCCGCGGGGGCGGCGGAGGGGTCAAAGAGCCGCGTGAGCAGCGCCATATGCGCGCATTCGTCGAGCACGAGCGCGTTTTCCACGGCCTTTTCCGGCGTCTTGCCCCAGGTGAACGGGCCGTGGCTCTTCACGAGCACCGCCGGAACTGCCAGCGGATCGATGCCCCGAGCGCGGAACGTCTCGGCGATGACGAGGCCGGTGTTGCGCTCGTAGGCTTCCTCGATCTCCTCCGCCGTAAGCTCCCGGGCACAGGGGACGGCGCCGTAGAAGTAGTCGGCGTGGGTCGTGCCGTAGCAGGGGAGATCCAGCCCCGCCTGCGCCGCGGCGACGGCGTAGCGCGAATGGGTGTGAACCGCGCCGCCGATGCCGGGGAAGGCATCGTAAAGCGCGAGATGCGTCGCAAGGTCGGTGGACGGGCGGAGATCGCCTTCCACAATGTTGCCCGCGCGGTCCGTGACGACCATATCGCCGGCCTTCATATTGTCATACGATACGCCGCTCGGCTTGATGACAACGTATTTTCCGTCCTCCGAGAGCGCGGAGACGTTGCCCCATGTGAGCACGACGAGGCCGTATTTTACCAGTTGGAGATTCTGTTCGCAGACTCTTTCCTTCAGCTTTTCAAGCATGATGTTCCTCCATAAACCGCTGCATATCCGGCCAGAGGGCGTTCAGGCACTCGATGGTTTTGAGATACAGCGCGTATTTTTCCTCGTAGACCTTCGCGGCGTCCGGCCGGGGCAGAACACGGCTCACGCTCCGGCACATGTGCGCCGCGGCATCCGCGGCGTCTTTATAATCGCCGAGCGCCGCCGCGACCGCCACGCAGCAGCCGAGCGCGCCGGTCTCCTCCGCGGAAACGGTCTCGACGGGCATATTCATCACGTCCGCGAACATCTGCGTCCACACCTTTGAACGCGCCGCGCCTCCGGCGAGACGGATCGTCCCGCTCCTGTCGGGCCGCGAGCGCATCAGGCGGTCGAGATGGTACCGGTGCGAGAATGTGATGCCCTCGTACACCGCGCGGGCCATCTCCCGCCGCGAGTGCGAGGCGTTCAGCCCGACGAACGCTGCGCGGGCGCGCGGATCAACGTTGCTCGCCGTCAGAAACGGCAGGAACACCGGCACAAAATCGCCGGGCGCGAACGAATCGACCCAGTCGTTCAGAATATCGTAAATGCTCTTTCCCGCCGTCTTCGCCTCGGCCTTGAGCTCTGGCAGGAGCCGGTCGATGAACCACTGGTTGTTGCCCGCGGAGGTGGGGCTCGATTCCTCGATGAGGTAGTACCCCGGCAGGCAGAAGAGGGAATTCATAAGCACCGAACCGTCCGTGATGGGCGCGCGGCGCGGATATTCGTTGATGCTCCACGTTCCGGCGATCATGCAGATGTTCGTCTCGTCCGTGACGTTCACGGCGAGAGCGCAGGCGTCGATATCGAACATGCCGCCGATGACCGGCGTGCCGGGCAGCAATCCCGTGAGCGCAGCGGCCTCCGGCGTAATATGCCCCGCGATATCGAGCGAGGCGCAGAGCGGCGGCAGTGCGTCCCACACGCTCTCGATGCCGAAGAGGGAGAGAAGCTCCTTCGAGAAGCTCTTCGTATGCAGATCCATGAGACCGCTGCCGGAAGAATCGGTGATCTCGGCGCGCGCCTCGCCGGTCAGCCGGAAGCGCACATAGTCCTTGCACTCAAACACCCAGCGGATGTTTTTCATCGTCTCCGGCTCGTTGTCGCGCAGCCACGCGAGCAGACTCACCGGCTGGCACGCCATAACGTGCTGGCAGGAGAGGGCGAATGCCCGTTCCTCCGTGCCGTCCTTGCGCCATTCGACCGGGTATTTCCACGCGCGGTTGTCCGCCGAGAGGATGCCGCGGCGCGCGCTCTTACCGTCTTTGCCCCAGAGATACAGCCCCTTGCCGTGGCCGCAGAGCCCGACGCCCGCGATCTCTTCGGCGCGCACGCCGCTCTTTTCGAGCACGCCGCGGATGACGGCGCAGTTATCGCGCCACATGTCCTCCATGTCGCGCTCCACAAAGCCGGGCGCGGGCGTGAGCGCGGCGGTGGCAACGCTCTCCACGGCCACCTGCGTGCCGTCCGGGGTAAAAAGGGCTGCCTTGGTGTTCGTGCCGCCGTTGTCCAATCCAAGGTAATAGCGCATAATCTTCCTCCGCAGCCGCGGTCCCGCCGCGGCTTCACTTTATTTCATTATATCATACCGCGTTCTGCCCATGGCCGCAAGGGTTTCCTTGCCTCTTTTCCGGCAGAAGCGCCAAAAGAGCTGACGCGGGCAAAAAATGTCCCCCCGAGAATTTCGGGAGGACAATTTCGGTATTCCTGCCGCTCGCTTTACCGGAGCGTGCCGTTCGGCACGTCCAGCACGAGATCCGACATGGCAAAGCTGGCGCAGGGATGGATGTAGCCAAATGCAACGTCTGCGCGGCGGCGGCCGTCGGTGCGCGCGGGGACATACACGCTGCCGGAGAGCAGGCGCGAGCGGCACCAGCCGCACTCACCGCTGCGGCAGCGTTCCGGCACGCAGATCCCGGCGCGCTCGGCGGCGACGAGCACCGGCTCGTCGGCGGAGACGGGGATCTCGTATTCCTTTCCGCACTGGATGAGCTTCATTTTAAACGTTTTGCCTCGAATACCGGCGGGATAATCCGGCTGATCCCACGGATTTTTGATCGCGCCGAAAAGCTCGCGGCGCACGTACTTGCGGCGCAGGCCGAGCAGCTCGATCTGGGTATCAAGGTAATTGTACATCCCCTGCGGGCCGCACATGAAGATGCTGTACTCCGCGCCGCCGTATTTTTTGATGAGCTCCGCGGTGATGAAGCCGTGCTCGTAGCCTTCCTTTTCCTCGCCGGAGAGAACGTGGACGACGTGCACCTTATCGCACGCCGCGGCGACCTCCTCCAGCTCCTTTTTATAGACGATGCCCGCCTCGGTGCGCGAGCCGTAAATTATGGTGAGATCAAAATCCTCCAGACCGTCGCGCAGGGCGCAGGCCATGGCCATGAACGGCGTGATGCCGACGCCGCCGGCGAGCGCCACGACCTTCTTCGCGTCGCGCAGGCGCTCATAGTAGAGCTGGCCCTGCGGCCCGGAGATCGTGAGCTTCTGCCCGACCTGCCACGTATCCTGTACCCACGGGGAAACAAAGCCGTTCGGGTCGCGCCGCACGGCGATGTTGTATTCGCCGCGCTTCGCCCATGCGGGGCTGCCGCTGAGCGAGTAGGCGCGGGTCGTGACCGTTTCGCCGATGTGCGCGGTCACGCTCACGTACTGTCCGGCGCGGAACGGCGCGAGCGGCGCGCCGTCCTCGGACTTGAGCACGATCGTCTTGACGTCCGGGCCGTTGGGCCGGATCTCCGCAACGACGACGCGCTGCATCTCGGGATGACGGACCTTCGCCTTTTCGTTCGTCGTGAACGTTTTGGGCAGAGGCGTCGCCGGGGCCGCCTGGATCGCCGCCTCACGGACCTTGGGCATGTTCTTGAACCGGAGCATGTCGAGCGCCCCGATCAGCTTCACTTTATAGTTGCAGTTTGCCGCCATGTCACTCAAGCCTCCTCTGCTTTCATTTCGGCAAGGGTCTTTTTTGCGAGCGTGTCGCCGCTGAAGATCGCGGAGTTGTAGCCGTCGCCGCGGATGGACGCCGCGCCGACGAACTTCAGCCCCTTGACCGGGAACTCGGTGCCCATCATCATCATGCGCGGCATCATATTGTCCCAGTCCTTCAGCTCAAAGCCGTAAGCCGAGCCCTCCGGAGTATTTACATAGTTGCACATCGTCCACGGCGTCGCGATCTCGATCTCTTCGATGTACGGCGTGACGGTGATGCCGGTGCGCTCTTCAAAGAGCCGGATGAGTTTTTCGGCAAAGTCGGTCTTGGTCTTTACGTAGTCGTCCTGCTCCACGTCCGCCCAGACGTCGGCCATGAACGTGCTCGTGAGTGACATTACGCACGTCCCCTCCGGCGAGAACGCCGGGTTCACAACGTTGTAGCAGACCATGACCTGGTTGCAGTTGGTCTCCATGCGCTTGCCCGTCTCATACTCCTTCGCGCTGTCCGCCGAGGTCGGAAGGAAGATCGTATAGTCGTGAATGCCGATCTCCTCCGCCGATCTGTCCAGCCCGAGATACACGACGAACATGCGCGCCGAATAGGTGCGCGCGTTGCCGAGCTTCACCATACGCTCGGGCACGACCTCCGGGGGACACATCGCGGCGTAAACCATGTTCTGATTCATGTTGCAGAGGATATGGCGCGTTTCCACCTCGCCGCACGTCGTTTTCACGCCGCGGACGGCCTTATTCTCATCAAAGAGGATCTCCGTGGCGGTGCAGTTCATCCATATCTCGCCGCCCATCTTCCGGAAGCATTCGAGAAGGCCGGTCGTCAGCTCGTTGCTCGTCTTATCCGGGATCCATGCGCCGTGGGTGACGTACAGCCAGAGCATATTCACATATTGCAGGAAGGAAAGATAATCCATATCCACGCCGAGATAGCCCCAGTAGGTACCCATGATGTCCTGCGCGAGCTTCGGCATTTTCATGGCGCGGAACACTTCGTTCACCGTGTAGCTGCCGAGACGCAGGAAGTTGGGGAAGTGCTCCTGCATGTATTTCGGGTCGGTCTTTCCCGCGACGCTGAGCGAATAGTCGCCCGCCTCGTGGAACTCGGTGCCGAGATCAAAAAGGTCCTGGATCGACTTGCGGCAGCCGGGGACGAGCCGCTCCATTTCGTTGACAAATTCCTTCACGGTGCAGGGAAGCGTCGCGTCGATGTGGGTCTTGCCGTCGGAGGCGGTGGTGATCACGCGGAAATTGTCCGGTACCATGTGCCACGGGATATCCAGCCCGAACTCCTCACACGTTTTGCGGCAGCCGCCGGGATTTTCCTTGCTGCCCCATTCGCAGATCTCGTGCAGCGCGGTCTCAAACTCAAAGCGTCCCCGGCGGAAGCTCGAAGCGCAGCCGCCCGGAAGGTTGTGCCGCTCGACAAGAAGCGTCTTTTTGCCGCCCTTCGCCATCCGGCAGGCCGCCGCGAGACCGCCGTTGCCCGCGCCGATGACTACGGCATCGTATTTTTGCATGGTCTTGTCCTCCTTACTTTTTTCGCGCTTGCCCTTTCGTGGTATTACCACGCGATTTCACTTATAAGAATATATACCGCGCCGCCCGCTCGTCAAGCGCCGCCGGGAGATTTCATCGGTTTACAAAAATCCGGCGATTGACTTTTGCGTATATTGCGGGTAAACTTGAAATAAATAAACGTGGTATTTCCACGTGCATCCACCGGAGGAAACGGCTATGGGCTACAGCAAGATCACCGCGCTTTCGCTGACCGATCTTTTCGTGCAGCAGATCGAAAACATGATCCTCTCCGGCGAGCTTGCCTTCGGCGAACAGCTGCCCCCGGCGCGTGAGCTGGCGGCGAAGATGGGCGTTTCGCGCACCGTCGTAACGGCGGGGCTGGTAGAGCTCGAAAAGCTCGGCTTTGTGGAGGTCAAAGCCCGGCAGGGCGTGTACGTCTGCGATTACCGGCGGCGCGGCACGATGGAAACGCTCGTGGCGATCATGCGCTACAACGGCGGCGCGCTGCGCCAGAACGAGGTGCGCTCCCTGCTCGAAACGCGCGACGCGATGGAGTGTATGTGCATGCGTCTCGTCGTCGAGCGCTCGGACACCGCATCGCTCGAAGCGCTCGCGCCGGTTTTGGAGAGCATCCGCACCGCGCGCGACAGCGACGAGGCCGCGGAGAACGTTTTCCTTTTCCACCACGAACTCGCGGTGCTCTCCGGCAACGTGCTCATGCCGCTTTTATACCACTCCTTCCGCCCGCAGAGCGTGTATCTCTGGACGATCGACTGCAAGCGCAGCGGCATACAGAAAATGTATGAATCGAAGCTCGCACTCTATACCGCCCTTTTGAACGGCGACGCGCCCACAGCGGTACGTCTTACCCACGAACGCATCGCCCGCGCCATCGAAGCGCTGCCCCTCTTCGGCGCATAAAAATGTTCCCCGCTTTCCTTCCGGGAAAGCGGGGAACATTTACACAGGGGAGGTTTTTCATCGCAGCTTTCTGAGTCCCTCAAGCCCTGAGTACGGTATCGCGAGATTGCCGCAGCCCGTGCCCATGGAGATGTGCGTTTTGCGTGTGCCGCGGCAGTCGCTGCCGCCGGAAATGCCCATGCCGTATGTTCCCGCGGCGGATGGCTGCATTCATATCTTCTTTATATGATCCCTCTATTTTGTCCAACATTTTTGCTATTATTTTTCAAAAAAGTACAGAATGTTTATTTTTTCTATTGCGAACAGGCGGTTTGGGGCGTATAGTGGGCAGGTACGTCTTTTTTGGGGGAGGAATCATCGTGTTTTCTTCGTTTTTTTCCGGAGTAAAGAGAGAGTTTTCCGGCTACAACGCCGCGAAGCTGGTGAAGGACATTCTCGCCGGTCTCACGGTGTGCGCCGTGGCGCTGCCGCTCGCGCTCGCGTTCGGCGTTTCGTCCGGCGCTTCCGCCGCGGCGGGCCTTGTTACGGCCATCGTCGCCGGTATCGTGATCGCGCTGCTCGGCGGCGCGTCGTTCCAGATCTCCGGTCCGACCGGCGCTATGAGCGCCGTGCTCGTCGGCATCGTGGCGGCGCATGGGCTGCAGGGCGTGTTCTTCGCGTGCTTCGCCGCCGGTGTATTGCTGCTCATCGCCGGTGTGCTGCGGCTGGGGCGGCTCATCAGCTTCATCCCGATGCCCGTCATTATGGGCTTTACGTCCGGCATTGCGATCATCATCGCGCTCGGCCAGATCGACAATTTCTTCGGCACGACGTCCGAGGGCCTGACGAACATAGAAAAGCTGCTCTCCTACGGGCGGCTCGGGTTCCATGTGAACTGGCAGGCGGCGCTCATCGGGCTGCTCGTCGTGGCGGTCATGGTCGTATGGCCGAAAAAGTGGGGCGCGCGCGTCCCCGGCTCGCTCGTCGGCATCATCGCGGCCGCCATCGTCGCGGGCGTGTTCCATATGGATTCTCTCGCCACCGTCGGCGACATTCCCCGCACGCTGCTGCTCGCCGACCGGCTGGATCTTTCGTCGCTCAGCTTCTCGATGGTCAAAGACCTGCTCTCGCCCATCGTGACGATCGCGGCGCTCGGCATGATCGAAAGCCTTCTGTGCGGCGCTTCCGCCTCGCGCATGAAGGGTGAGGAATTCAACGCCGATCAGGAGCTGATCGCGCAGGGCGTCGGCAACATTCTGCTGCCGCTCTTCGGCGGCGTGCCCGCTACGGCGGCGATCGCCCGCACGAGCGTGGCGGTCAAGTCCGGCCAGCAGACCCGGCTGACGAGCGTTTTTCACTCGGTGTTTCTGCTCGCGTCCATGTTCCTGCTCGGCGGCGTGATGGCGCGTCTGCCGCTCTCGGCACTCGCGGGCGTGCTCATGGTCACGGCGTGGCGCATGAACGACTGGGCGGGCATCCGCTATGTGTTCCGCCACAAATTCAAATCCGGCATCAGCCAGTTTCTGCTCACGATGATCGCAACGGTCGTGTTCGATCTCACGGTCGCCATCCTGCTCGGCGTTGTCTACTCCGCCATTTTGTATATGGCCAAGTCCAGTCAGATCCGCGTGAGCTTTTCGGCCATCGACACGAACAAGCTCCGCGCCATCGACGGCAAGCCCCCGATCCTTGAATCGGCGGGCGTGGCGTATGTGACGGGCGCGCTGTTCTTCGGCGCGGTGGACGAGTTCAACCACCGTATGGCGGAGATGCCCGCCTACGACCACGTGATCCTCTCGATGCGCGGCATGCCGAGCGTGGACGTGTCCGGCGCACAGGCGATCCTCGAGCTATGCCAGAGCCTTCTTGCGCAGGGCAAGAGCGTGGCCTGCTGCGGCATGAGCGAGAACGTCCGGCGGTACTTTGACCGCGCCGGGATCACCGAAGTCCTCGGCGAGAGCGCGTATTTCTGGAGCGCTGACCAGGCGATCCTCGATCTGCTGGACGCGGAGATCGCGGAATAAACGGTATAAACGAATGGAGCCGCGGGGGAAAAATTCCTCCGCGGCTCCATTTTTTGCGTTATTCGCCCTTTTCCGTTTCGGCGGCGCGGATGCGGAGGTACATGTCCTGCATCTGGCGGTCGATGTCGGCGATCTTGCCGGAGACGGCGAGCATTTCCTCGTTGATGCCCTCCGGCAGACGGGATTTGTCGGCCTTATACCGGATATCGTGCTCAAGGCTCGCCCAGAAGTCCATGGCGATCGTGCGGATCTGGATCTCGGCCACGACGTACTCCGTCCGGTCGGAGAGATACACCGGCACGCGGATATCGAGATGGAGCGAGCGGTAGCCGTTATAATTCGGCGTTTTGATATAGTCCTGCCGCTTGACGATCTCAATATCCTTCTGCCGCTCGAGCATTTCGGCGACGCGGTAGACATCGTCGATGTAGCTGCACACCACGCGCACGCCCGCGATGTCGTTCACGTGCTCGCGCGCCGTCTCGATGGAGACCGGCAGGCCCTTTTTCATCAGCTTCGCGGCGATGCTCTCCGGCGTTTTCACGCGGCTTTCGATGTGGTGGATCGGGTTGCGCGCATAGAGGACGCTGAATTCGTCGTTTAGAATTTCAAATTTCAGCGTGAGCTGGCGCGCGGCAGCCTCGTAAAGATTGCGCATCACGAGAAATTCGCGCAGCTTGCCCTGCAGCTCCGGTTTTTTTTCGGCGTCGTTCATGGTTTCTCCTTTGCATTGACCGCGGCAGCGGGGAACCTCTCCGTCTTTTGCCTTCGGCAAGATCCACCTTCCCTATTAGGGGAGGCAAGTGGGGCATCCGAAAACTATCTTGGCCCCCCTAACAGGGGGGCTGGCAGCCGCAGGCTGACTGAGGGGTTTTCTCACTTCCTGTATTGAGTATACCACATCCCCCGCAATACGCACAAGCGGCGGGAACTTTTTTCCTATGCCGCGCGTCCAAAGGATAGAAGCACTCTCAAAGGAGGAAACATTATGAAACGCCTTATTGCCCTTTTGCTTGCGCTTTCTGCGCTCTTCTCCCTTGCCGCGTGCGGCGGCACAAACGCCTTTGCTCTTGCCGAGGCGACCTACCCGGAAAGCGCGCCGTATCCGAACGAAGCGAAGTACTCCGGCGCGAAGTACGAAGCGGCGTACGATGCCTGGAGCGCCGACCGCCGGGCACGGAACACCGCGGCCTCGTCGGTCGATGGCGCGCTCGACGATTATGTCCGCGCGGCGCTGCCCGCGCTGCTCTCGGGCGCGGACGGCAAAAACGCCGTGTGCTCGCCGGTGAACGTGTATATGGCGCTCTCGATGCTCGCGGAGGTCACGGACGGGGACACCCGCGCGCAGATCCTCTCCCTGCTCGGCGCGGACAGCATTGAGTCCCTGCGCAAGACCGCCGGGAATGTCTGGGCGGCCAACTACCAGAACGACGGCGCGGTGACGAGCATCCTTGCCGACTCGCTCTGGCTCTCCGACAGCATGGACTACAATTCCAACACCCTCGCGCGCCTCGCGGACAGCTACTATGCCTCCGCCTACCGCGGCGAGATGGGCTCCGAGGCGTTCAACGAAGCGCTCCGCCGCTGGATCAACGAGCAGACCGGCGGCCTTTTGAAGGACAGCGCCGACGGTCTTTCGCTCGCGCCGGACACGGTGATTGCGCTCGCCTCGACCATATACTTCCGCGCGAAGTGGGGCAGCGAGTTTTCAAAGAGCGCCACGGCGGACGGCGTATTCCACGCGCCGGACGGCGACGTGACGCACAAATTCATGCACGAGACCATGGAGAGCACGTACTACGCCGCCGATAACTTTGCCGCCGTCGGCAAATATCTCGAGGGCAGCGGCACGATGTGGTTCCTGCTGCCGGACGAGGGCGTGACGCCGGAGGCGCTGCTCTCCGACGGCAGCGCGGTCGATTTCTTTCTCTCGCCGGAGAGCGCTGAGAGCAAGTATATGACCATCGATCTCTCCGTGCCGAAATTTGACGTTTCCGCTGATACCGACCTTTCCGGCGCGCTGCGCGCGCTCGGCGTGACGGACGTGTTTGACGCGGGCAAGGCCGACTTCTCCCCGCTCACCGACAAGGCCGACAGCATTTTCCTTTCACAGGCCAAGCACTCCGCGCGCGTCACCATTGACGAGGAGGGCGTTGTAGCGGCGGCCTACACCGTGATGGTCGCGTGCGGAGCCGCCTTGCCGCCGGATGAGCGTGTCGAGTTCACGCTCGACCGGCCGTTCCTCTTCGCCGTCACCGGCGAGAGCGGCGAGATCCTCTTCGCGGGGATCGTGAACACGCCGGCATGACAGGGCAGAGGCCCATTTTATAATGATAAACGTATGCCCGCCCGTGAGGACAACTCACGGGCGGGCATCTTTTCGTTTCCGCTCAAATAATATAATCGTATCCGCCGGGATCGTTGTGCATCAGATCGGCGAGCGAGAACTTATCCAGATAATCGTTGATGACTTTATCCAGCCCCTTCCACAGGGAAAGCGTGCGGCACTCCGCCGCGCGGGAGCACGCCGCCGCGCCGGGCTCCAGACAGGAGACGGGCGCCAGCGAATCCTCCGTCATACGCAGAATGTCCCCAACCGTATATTGCTCCGGCGCTTTTGTCAGGCGGTATCCGCCGCCCTTTCCCCGCACGCCGGTCAGCAGCTTTGCTTTCACGAGCAGCTTGATGATGTTCTCCAGATACTTTTCGGAGATATTCTGCCGCGCCGCGATCATCTTCAGAGGAATGAATCCGTCCGTCGAATGCTCGGCCAGATCGACCATGACCCGAAGCGCGTACCGCCCTTTGGTTGAGATCAGCATTTTCCGTTCCTCCCTTGTGTATAAATCCTATTATATAGCAGGGAAGTAGGTAAATCAATAAAAAATCTTCCTTTTGCTATTGACAAATGCGCGGCGGCGATTTATAATCCGCACAAACCTACAAGAAAGGTTGGTATTGAAATGCGCTTTTCCATGGCCCTCCGATGTTGCCGGGCACCTAGCGTCGATTGACAAGGGCACACGCGGTTCTGCCGGGCGGAAATGCCCTCATACTGCGTCAAAGCCCTTGAGAATACACAAAGTATTCTCTGCGGCCTTTTCCTTGTCTGCGAGCATTTCTGCTCCGGCAGAACTGCTTCGCATCGGACAGCCTTGGATTTTCGAGGGATTTTTGTTCTTTTGGACGCAGGCGGGCTGTCGCCCGCCAAGGACAAAAGGGCAAAAAGCACCGAAAAGACTGGCTGTCCGACGTGTGTGCTCTTGTTAATCGACGCTTTCCCCTTCGTATACAAAACATCCCGTCTCCGATGGAGGCGGGATGTTGCTTTTTTATTCGTGTTTGGCGCTCGTGAGATCGACGCCGCGGAAATATTCCCTGGTGATCTTGAAGATCACGGGGCTGAGCGCGAAGAGCGCGATGAAGTTCGGGATCGCCATGAGACCGTTGAGCGTGTCGGCGATGTTCCAGACAAAGTCGAGCGAGGAGACGCTGCCGACGACGATCATGATAATGAAAACGAACTGATAGACCTTCGCGGCGCGGAGACCCAGCAGGTACTGCACGCAGCGCGAGCCGTAAAGCGACCAGCCGAGGATCGTTGAATACGCAAAGAGCGTGAGCGCCACGGCGATGAACACCGAGGAGAACGTGCCGTTGAACACCGTGCCGAACGCCGCCGTGATGAGCGCGCTGCCGGGCTTTACGCCGAACGTCACATCCACGCCGCTGATGATGATCGTGAGCGCGGTGAGCGTGCAGATGACGATGGTGTCCATGAACACCTCGAAAATGCCGTAAATGCCCTGCTCAACCGGGCCGTCGCAGTGCGCGGCGGCGTGCGCGATCGGCGCGGAGCCGAGACCGGCCTCGTTGGAGAAGGCGCTCCGGCGCAATCCCCAGACGACCGCCTGACGGATCGTGATGCCCGCCGCGCCGCCGAGAATGGCGCGGGGCGCGAACGCCGCGGAGAAGATCTCCTTGAATGCCCGGCCGACGCCGCCGAGGTTGCCGAAAATGACGATGAGCGTCATAAGGATGTACGCCACGCTCATAAACGGAATGAGTTTTTCCGTAACAGCGCCGATGCGCTTGATGCCGCCGAAGAGCACGAGCGCCGTGAGCAGCGCAAGGCCGATGCCGAGCCCCCAGCGCAGCGCCGCCTGGCCGCCGAAATCGGGGTTCACGGCACACACCGCGTCCGTCACCGAGCCGACGATGGAGTTGGCCTGCGACATGTTGCCGATGCCAAACGCCGCGAGCGCCGCCAGCACGCTGAACGCCCCGGCGAGCCACTTCCACTTATCGCCCATGCCGTTTTTGATATAGTACATCGGGCCGCCGACCCAGTCGCCGCGCGCGTCGCGCTCGCGGTATTTGACGGCCAAAAGGACTTCCGAATACTTGATGACCATGCCGAGCAGCGCCGCCATCCACAGCCAGAACACCGCGCCGTAGCCGCCCATGGCGATCGCCTGCGACGTGCCGACGATGTTGCCTGTGCCGACGGTCGCGGCGAGCGCCGTCGTTACGGCCTGCAGCGGCGTGATGGCTCCGTGCGCCGTCTCCTGCTTTTTGAAGAGCTTTCCGGCGGTGTTTTTCATCGCGTAGCCGAAGCGCCGGAACTGCACCGCTCCGCTGCCCACGGTCAGATAGATACCCCCGGCGAACACGCACGGCAGCAGGATGTACAGCCATGCCACGTTGTTCAGCGGCCCCGTCAGAAACCGGTACAGCCAGTGGTCATAAATCGTCATATTGCATTTCCCCTCTTTTTCCCGCGGTATCTCAAAAAATAATATGAGGATTATACGCCGTGTATGCGGGAAATGCAATAGAAAATTTTATTGATTTAACGTTTTACAGTACGCCGCACAGCAACAAATGTCACAGAGCGGCTTACGCGCGGTGCACACGGCACGTCCGTGCAGCACGAGCCGGTGGCAGAAATCGTTCGATTTCTCCGGCGGGAGGACGGCGCGCAGCGCCTTTTCGATGCGCACGGGGTCCTTGTCGTTATCGACGAGACCCAGACGGTTCGAGAGACGGATGCAGTGCGTGTCCACCACGACCGCGCCGGGCTGACGGAACACGTCGCCGAGAATGAGATTGGCGCTCTTGCGCCCCACGCCGGGGAGCGTCAGGAGATCGTCCATATTGTCCGGCACCTTGCCGCCGTAGACCTCCGTGATGCGCTGCGCCTGCCAGACGAGATCGCGCGCCTTGCCGTGGTAAAAGCCGCAGGAGCGGATGAGCTCTTCAACCTCGCCGATGTCCGCCGCGGCCATGGCCTCCACGGTCGGGAAGCGCGCGAAAAGCGCGGGCGTGACGAGATTCACGCGCGCGTCGGTGCACTGCGCGGCGAGCCGCACCTGTACGAGCAGCCGCCAGGCGTCCCGCTCGGTGAGCGTGCAGTCCGCCATCGGGTATTCGCGCTCGAGCGCGGCGAGAATTCCGTCGATCTGTTCTTTTGTCCGCATGAGAATCACCTCACCGCGATTCTACCACGTTTCCTCGCCCCGTGACAAGATTCGCGGTTGTTTTGACGGAGGAAAAACGGTATAATAAAATACCGCATATTTCAAAGGAGGCGTTCCGATTGCCGGAGAAAAAATACCGCCCGCTGGCGGACGAGCTGCGCCCGACGGAGCTGGACGACGTCGTCGGCCAGAACCACATTCTCGGCAAGGGCGGGCTGCTGCGCCGCATTATCGAGAGCGGCGATATCCCGAACATGATCTTTTACGGCCCGTCCGGCACGGGCAAAACGACCGTCGCGCGCATCATCGCGGAAAAGACGAACCGCACGCTGCGAAAGCTCAACGCCACGACCGCGGGGCTTGCGGATATCCGCGCGATCATCGACGAGCTGGACACCATGCTCGCGCCGAACGGCATTCTTCTGTATCTCGACGAGATCCAGTACTTCAATAAAAAGCAGCAGCAGAGCCTGCTGGAGTTTATCGAGAACGGCTCGATCACGCTCATTGCGTCCACAACGGAGAACCCGTACTTCTATGTATACAACGCCGTCCTCTCGCGCAGCACGGTGTTTGAGTTCAAGGCGATCTCGGCGCGCGACGTGGAGGGCGCGGTGCGCCGGGCCGTTCGGCTGCTCTCCGAGCGGGAGGGCGTCGAGGCCGACTGCCCGGACGAGGTCGTGTCGCTCGTGGCGCAGGGCTGCGGCGGCGATGTGCGCAAGGCGCTCAACGCCGTGGAGCTTCTGTTCACCGCCGCGCCGCGCATCGACGGGAAGGTCGTGCTCTCGCCGGACGACGCCCGCGCCGTGACGCAGCGGAGCGCTATGCGCTACGACCGCGAGGGCGACGAGCATTACGACGTTGTCTCCGCGCTGATGAAATCGCTGCGCGGCTCCGATCCGGACGCGGCGCTGCACTATCTTGCGCGGCTGCTCGAGGCCGGGGATCTGCCCGGCGCGTGCCGCCGCATCCTCTGCTCGGCGAGCGAGGACATCGGCATGGCGTACCCGCAGGCGGTGAGCATCGTGAAGGCGTGCGTGGATAACGCCCTGCAGCTCGGCTTGCCGGAGGCGCAGCTCCCGCTCGCGCAGGCGTGCATTCTGCTCGCCACGGCGCCGAAATCGAACAGCGTCGTCGCCGCGATCGACGCGGCCCGCGCCGACGTGCGCGCCGGGAAGAGCGGCAACATCCCGCGCGAGATGCAGAATGTCCACGCCGACGGCACGGGCTTTGAGCGCGAGCAGGGATACAAATACCCGCATAATTATCCCGGCCACTGGGTGCGGCAGCAGTATCTGCCCGACTCGCTCAAAAACGCGCATTACTACGAATACGGCGACAACAAGACCGAGCAGGCGGCAAAGGCTTATTGGGAGCTGATCAAGAAATAAAAAAGGCCCCCTTGTGCAAAGGGGGCTGGGGAATTGCCTTGCCGCAAAACCCTTCCGTCAAAACCTCCGGTTTTGCCACCTCCCCTATTAGGGGAGGCAAGCCGGTTTCCCGACAACGAACTTGGCTCCCCTAACAGGGGAGCTGGCAGCCGTTAGGCTGACGGAGGGGTTTACGGCGCGCCCTCCGCCTTTTGCCTTGACTAAACTCGTCCGCCGGCGTGCCGTATAATCGCCTTGGCGAGACAAAGGTCCGCTTCGCGCACCGAGAAACGGAGCACCGGCGACGGCCCCAACCCGTCATACGGGATCGCCCCGGTGTGGCACACGGCCCCGCTGCGGCGAAGGTCGGCAAGCGCGGCGTTCATCTCATCCCCGGTCGGAAACCGCGCCGTGAGCTGCTGTGTATGCATTGGATCACCCCCTGTGGGGATATTTCCCAGTTTGGAGGAAAATATGTATGGATATCCGTGTCGGAGACATTCTTGTACTGAAAAAAAATCACCCCTGCGGCGCGTGCCGGTGGGAGGTGCTGCGCATCGGCGCGGACTTCAAGCTCCGCTGCACGGGCTGCGGGCGCGAGGTGATGGGCGCGCGGACCAAATACGAAAAGCAGATCAAAAAGATCGAGCGCGCCGAACCGCCGGAAATCGACGGCAAAAGCGGAAATTAACGCCCGTTTCGGTTTGACTTGCGGCGCATTTGGGCATATAATATATAAGTTAAAAGCTCCGGCAGTTTTATTTTGTTTTATGTGAGGTGAAGGTCATGGAATCCGGTCACAGTACCAGCGGCACAGGCGAGGGTCGATTGTCGATGGAAACACCGCCGGCATCTGTGGCCGCCGGCGCATAATCCGCCCTCCTGTGTCTTAGCTCCCCATAAATATCCAAGGAGGTAAGACCCGATGGCAGAGACTACCGTCACTCTCGAAAGCACGCTCTCCGCGCTGATCGAGGGGAAGAAATACGCCGCGCTCCGGGACATTCTCGTAACGATGAACCCGGCAGACGTGGCGGCGGTTTTTGAAGAGACGGATGAGCTTGCCCTGCCGCTCCTTTTCCGGCTGCTGCCGAAGGAGCTGGCGGCGGAAACATTCGTCGAAATGCAGCCCGAGCAGCAGGAGCTGCTCATCCGCGGCTTTTCGGACACCGAGCTCAAAGAGGTCGTGGACGAGCTGTACGTGGACGACGCGGTCGATCTCGTCGAGGAGATGCCCGCGAATGTCGTAAAGCGCATTCTCCGGCAGGCCGACCCCGACATGCGCCGGATGATCAACGAGATCCTGCGCTATCCGGAGGACAGCGCCGGCAGCATCATGACAACGGAGTTCGTCTCCCTCCGCCCGCAGATGACCGTGGAGGAGGCGACCAAGCGCATCAAGCGCACCGGCGTCGATAAGGAAACGATCAACACCTGCTATGTGATCGACAAGGGCCGGCTCATCGGCGCGCTCTCGCTGCGCACGCTCATCCTCTCGGACGATGACGACGTGATCGAGGACATCATGGAGCCGAACGTCATTTCCGTCACGACGTCCGAGGACCAGGAGACCGTCGCGCAGATGTTCTCCAAATACAACTTCAACGCCCTCCCGGTCGTGGACACCGAAAACCGGCTCGTCGGCATCGTCACCGTAGACGACGCCATCGACGTTATGGAAGAAGAGGCCACCGAGGACATTGAAAAGATGGCCGGTATGGCGCCCTCGGAGCGGCCGTATCTCTATACGAGCGTGATTGAAACATGGAAAGCGCGTATCCCGTGGCTTCTCATCCTCATGCTCTCGGCCACGTTCACAGGGCTCATCATCAACCATTTCCAAAACCAGCTCGCGGCTTGCCTTGTGCTCTCGTCGTTCATTCCGATGCTCTCCGGCACAGGCGGCAACAGCGGCACGCAGGCGTCCGTCGCCGTCATCCGCGGTCTCGCGCTCGGCGAGATCGAGTTTTCCGATCTCTGGGCGGTCATCTGGAAGGAGATCCGCGTGAGCGTCCTCTGCGGCGTGTGTCTCGCGGGCGCGAATTTCGCCAAAATGATGCTCGTGGACAACCTGCTGCTCCACAACGGCGTCACCGCGCTCGTCGCGGCGGTCGTGTGTCTGACGCTCGTGTGCGTCGTGTTCATCGCAAAGCTCGTCGGCTGCTCGCTGCCGATCCTCGCGGAAAAGCTGGGGTTTGACCCCGCGGTCATGGCAAGCCCGTTCATCACGACGATCGTGGACGTTCTGTCCCTGCTGATCTATTTTTCCATCGCCTCCGCCCTGCTGGGGCTGTAAACCACACATTATCATATCCAAGGAGATTTTTACCCTATGAGTGAATGCACGCACGATTGTTCGTCCTGCGGCTCGTCCTGCGGCGAGCGCACCGAACCGCAGAGCCTTCTTCAGCCGCTGAACAGCGCCTCCCGCGTCGGCAAGGTCATCGCCGTGGTGAGCGGCAAGGGCGGCGTCGGCAAATCGATGGTCACGTCGATGCTCGCGGTGCTCATGCAGCGCCGCGGCTACAAGACCGCCATTCTCGACGCCGACATCACCGGCCCCTCCATTCCGAAGGCGTTCAACATCCATGGCAACTGCTTCCAGAGCGAAAACGGCATTGAGCCGCTCGAATCCCACACCGGCATCAAGGTGATGAGCATCAACCTCCTGCTCGAAAAGGAAACGGAGCCGGTGCTCTGGCGCGGCCCGGTGATCGCGGGCGTCGTCAACCAGTTCTGGACGGATGTGCACTGGGGCGATGTGGACTATATGTTCGTCGATATGCCTCCCGGAACGGGCGACGTGCCGCTGACGGTGTTCCAGTCGCTGCCGGTGGACGGCGTGATCGTCGTGGCGAGCCCGCAGGAGCTCGTCGGCATGATCGTGGAAAAGGCGGTCAACATGGCCGCGATGATGAAGAAAAACGTCGTCGGTCTCGTGGAGAACATGTCGTATTACGTCTGCCCGGACTGCGGCGCGAAGCATGAGATCTTCGGCGCGAGCCGTGCCGACGGTCTTGCGGCGCTGCACGGCATTCCCAACGTTGCCAAGCTCCCGATCGATCCGCGTCTCGCCGCCTGCTCCGACGGCGGTCTCATGGAGGTCTTCTCCGGCGACTGGCTCGACGGCATGGCCGACGCTGTCGAGAAACTCTGACAAAAAGGCCCCCTCGCCCGAGGGGGCCTTTGCTGCATCACCGTGCCGGTCGGGAAAGGACTTCGGACATGACGCTGTATTGCTGCAATGAAACAAACGTGATAACAGAAGCGCCTTACGAGGAAATAAGCGCGGGTTTCTGTATCGTGGAGAAATACGAATACGTATACCAGAAAGAGCTGCCGCGGTTCCGTGCGATGCCCGGCATTAAGCCGTATGGACTTCCGCAGGGAGATGCACCGAAAAAGATGTACGCAGGGATCGGGAATCCGTCGTATGAAACCGCGCCACAGAAGTATGATTTTTATCGGGAAAGCTGCCGGAGATCCGAAAGCGAGGTCTTCGCCCTCCGCGATGCGCTCTCTTCCACGGAGAACTGCGATGTGGTTTGGTTCCGCGTATACGGCTCGGACGCGGAAGCCCCCGCGGGATATTCGTCCTGCGGATTTGATATAACATACGCGCCGGATATCAACGGAGCCTTTTCCATCATCAATGACTGCCTGTTTATCTGCCGGTGGCACGGCTGCGACAAGGAAGGGACGGCGTTTCTCGCCTATTTCAACGCGCTGAATCCGAACGGCTTGTTCGATGACGCCGAAACGGCGCTCCGGTATATGAAATACTACCTCAGCTTCGGCTGGTCGGAACGCGGCGAATTCTGCCTGTGCGAAATATTCCGAAAGCGGCCAGATGTTGCGGACAAAATTTGCCGAGGAGTACGCAAATGACCAACTTACAGACATACCTTCAGACAAAGCTGCGCGATATTCTGTCCTCGTGGGACGAGGAGGGCATTTATGCGATCTCGTTTTTCGTATCCGCCAATCCGGCGCAGGAATACGGTGGCCGCTCCAATGTGACGGAGTTCTGCGTGAGCTGCAATACGGAAAGCGACTGCGCCGGTGCGGGCGCGCTGTCGGAAGAGCGGTGGAACTATGCCTTCTGGCGGCAGAATGAAACGCCGGTCATCCGCGCTGATGAGGACGACGAGGGCATGAAAACGCTCTTTGCGTGGTACGACGAAAACGGTGTGGAGAACATCGGGTACGAAGACCCGGCCGCCAGCTACGACAGCAAAATGCGCTATATCGGCAAAGGCCCCGCCGGATATTACGAGCTGCTCACGCAGGCAGCCGCCGCGGCAAGGGCGCTGCAGGAGAGCGGCTTTATCCGGGAAAAATTCGGCCGGCCGATCCCGATCCTCGTCCACGATCTGGAGTATCCGTGGTATGTTTTTGAAGCGACCCGAACCGCAAACCCCAACGGCGAAGCCGACCCCTTCTTCGCCGCAATGAAAGCGCTGGGCGCTATGGACTGACGGGAAACTTACCCGCACGCTCGCCGTGATAAAAAAGGAGCCAGAACACGCTATGAATGCACTTGTTTTTTTGCGGTCTATCGGTCTGAAGATTTTCTGGAAGCTGATAGCTGTTGGTCTGTACGGTGACGGTGGGACTCCGGCAGAACTGGCCCGACAAGAAGTTCTCGACTTTCTCAATCTCTGCTTAACGCAGGAAGGCCCGCAGACGGATCGGATCGTTTCCATTCTCTGCGAGGGAAATGACTACGAGGCCATGGACGCAAAAATAAAAGGGTTCGCCGCTCTTGACGGGAGCGATCTTTCGCTGCAAAAGCGGAAATGGCGGGCGTACCGCCTGACTCGACTGCTCGAAACGCTCAGCGTCGATCCCCTGCAGGGGCTGCTGGTGCTCATGGAGTTCTGGCTGCCCGCAAGAGATACCGACTGCCCTTTGACTTTTCCCCGCAAGGACGGTTCGCCGTCTCCGGAGGAATACTTTACAAGTTCCAATTATGACGCGATGGTGCAGCGGAACCGAGCGTGGCTTTCCGAAGAAATCAGCGAAATACAACGGGCCGAGCAGTCCCTGCGCGGCTGCCTGTAGATTTTTATTGCAGCGGCGGATATGCCGCCGAGAGGGAACCGCATGACCCACCGACTCTCCCGTTCCTGACGGGGAGCCGGGGTGCAGCATAAGGGGACTTGCGAAGACGGGCGGAGACGGGTAATATGGCGTTGGCAGATCATGATCAGGAGGACGGGGTTATGGAGATACGCCGGTTTGTTCCCGGAGAGGAAGCTGCGCTCAGCCGTCTGGCGGCGCGGACGCTGCTGGAATATAACAGCAAACACACCGCGCCGGAGGAGGAGCCATGGATCCCCCTGCTCGTGGAGAAATACCGCCCCGAGGCGATCCTTGGCTTTTCCGAGACCGGACACACCTATGTGCTCTGCGACGGCGAAGCGCTCCTCGGCATGGGCGGCGTCCGCAAGACCGGCGAGGACGAGTGCCTGATCTATGGACTTTTCCTCACGCCGGAGGCCATCGGAAAGGGATACGGCGCCATGCTTTTTCACGCGCTGGAAGCCGATGAGCTCTATACGCAGTGCAGCCGCGCCTGGCTTATCCCCACCACGGCGGCGCTTGGCTTTTATGAAAAGATGGGCTACACCTATATGGACGGCTACCGCGTCCGCCGGAAGGACGACGGGCTCTTCTATATGGAGAAGCATTTGAAATAAAGCTTTCTCCCCCGCGGGATGGTTCCGGCGGGGGAGAGCTTCGTCAAACGACACCCCTTCCGCTGCGGCGGATGGGGCTTTTCTACATAAAAAAGCCTCGCAGAGTTTGCGCCCGCAGGCGCAAATAGAGTTTTAATT
>OGYC01000860.1_pt1 | contig 29157 bp, 18 predicted proteins | sample 1576461 | NCBI WGS metagenome assembly OGYC01 (sample SAMEA3541569, study PRJEB24748) | human gut metagenome | biome: human gut; feature: human-associated habitat; material: faeces | place: China | collected 2012 | reverse complement strand
GGCCTGCCGCTAGCGTTCATCCTGAGCCAGGATCAAACTCTCCATTGTATAAAATTATAAATGTTTTGTTAGAGTCCTGACTATTCGTTTATCCTTTATAAAAGGAAATTGACAGATAAATACTACATTTCTTTTCTCTCAAAATATAACCAGTAATTCAAAGAACCAGTTTGAAAAATCGCATTTACGATGCGAAAGGACTGCAAAGATAGAGTAACTTTTTGAATCCTGCAAATCTTTTTTCAAAAAACTTTTTAAGAACTTCGCGTCTCGGGAAATCGGGCTTACACAGAACTTTGAGCTCCTTTATTGTAAACTTTCAGCCTTCGTAAGAACAACCGTTTTTCTCAAACGCGGATGCAAAGGTAGCGACTTTTTTCGAACCTGCAAATATTTTCGCATATTTTTTGCATAAAAGTTAAAAATTCTTCAAATCTGAGGTATACACCTATATTTTATTAGAGAAGAATTAGTCGGCCAGCCCTTATGAAGCCCGGGCCGCACATCGCCGCAACCGGGAAGCCGACCTGCGGGGCCGAGGGCTTCCACGGAAAAGACCGCAGCGAGTAAATTCGGGTCGAGTCCTGCAAAACTGAGATTTTTTACTATTTTTGCGTCAGATTATCCGACCGATATGAATTTCAGAAAAATATCACTGCTCGTGCTGATCCTGCTCATCGCGGATCAGGCACTCAAGATCTGGGTCAAGACCCACATGCACCTCGACGAATCGATCGTCGTCTTCCCGGACTGGTTCCAATTGCGCTTCATCGAGAATAACGGCGCGGCCTTCGGGATGCACATCGCCACCAAAGGCGGGTTCGACTGGGGGAAACTCCTGCTCGGGATTTTCCGGATCGTGATGGTCGGGGTCATCGGCTGGCTGATGCACCACCTCCTCAACAAACGCAAAGACACCCCCAAGGGAGTCATCGTCGGCCTGGCGCTGGTCATGGCGGGAGCGCTCGGCAACATCATCGACAGCGCGTTCTACGGGCTGCTCTTCTCGGAGTCGACGCCCTATACGGTCGCACATTTCGGCGGACACTACGCCGGGTTCATGATGGGCAAGGTCGTCGACATGTTCTATTTCCCGCTCTTCCAGTGGAACGGCGTACCGCGGTTCCTGAACTTCCTGGTGGACAGCAACAACTACTTTTTCGGGGCCATCTTCAACCTGGCCGATGCCTATATCTCCGTCGCCGTCATCTATCTGCTTCTGTTTCAGTACAAATTCCTGAGCAAGTAGATTTTTTTCGTAAAAATAGTTGGTGAATGAGAAAAAAGTATTACTTTTGCACACCACAATTTCCAAAAGCCCAGGTGGCGGAATAGGTAGACGCGCACGTTTCAGGTGCGTGTGCCGCAAGGCGTGCAGGTTCGATTCCTGTCCTGGGCACTTGGTTAAGCCTCGTAATCTTTGATTACGGGGCTTTTTTAGTTTTCAGTATAACCGTCCTCCACACCCATGCAAAAGCACTGCCCGGGATCGGACACGGGACAAAACAGCGATTCCGCACCGAACGCTCCCGCACCCCGCAATGCATGCCCGACCGGTCGAAGCTATTCCTCGCCCACTCCCTCAATCGCGATCTCGAAAGGCGAAGCGGCGCCCGCATGGTAGATAAACAACTTCCGGAAGAACACTCCATCCCGTTCGGCTTCATAGGTCACTTCAATCCGCGACCACCGGCCGGGCAGCAGAGGCGCCTTGTCCCAGACAGCCGAAGTGCATTCGCAGGTGGTCATTACTTTGGTGATTACGACAGGGCACGAACTGACGTTGGTGAAGCGGAAGACGACTTTTTTCTTATGCCCCACCCTTATCCGCCCCAGGTCTGCAACCCGGGATTCGAACCGGAAAAGCGTATCGCTGCCGGCAAGGCCGGCGTGTTCCCGATCCGTACCGATCAGTGCCGGAGTGGGTAGCAGCCCGTCGGCCGCCCCCTCTCCGCCATTTGCCACGAAGCACATGATTCCCGCGGCCACAACCACGACCACGGCTACGGCTACGGACATCGGCACCGCGACCGCACTGAATACCTGGCTATTTTTTTTATCCATCTTCGACAGAGCCCCATTTTATTGATGAACGAAACCACAGGACAGCTTCAATATCGGGTCATAGAGAAGCTACAATTTTTCCAGCAGCGCCCGAAGGAAATTTTCAGTTTGCTGCGATGTTTCTTTAAATGCGGTAAAGAAACCCTCGCATCTCATATCTTGTGTAAGGATAAAGAAATAGGGATTGTTGACATCTTCTATCGGAATTCCGAGTCGGTCAACGCTATACAGCCCGCAGGAGACTTCATACGTGTTCCTGAGTATCCTCAAGTCCCTTGCATTGTGATAATCGCACAGTATGATCAGCCCCATTTGGGCACGGTCATCGAGGATCGATTTCAACAGCTTGAAGTGCATCGCAATACAGGACAGGCAATTCATTCTGCTGAAACGATAGACCAGCGTTCTGCCATGCGCGGACACGACCTCCGACAAAGGCAACTTATTGCCCTCCGCGTCAGTCAGCACCGTCGTGGGGGGGGGGAAAGGCAAAACCCTTCCGAGGAGAGCTCATAGGGCCTGCAAAAAGCCATATTCTCGAATGCGGTCTGAATTACCGCCATTCTGTTCAACTGCTTCGAATAGGCGATATATGTTTTTGCCATGACACAGGCCGTGAACCCGAAAAGGAGCACCAAACCCACTGAAAGCAGGAGGATATGCGGCTTCTGTTTGGGCATGGCTATTCCTCCTGTTTTATGTCGAATACGAACAATACCGGGTTATCGTTCTCGGACAGTTTATCCAGCAATCCGTACAACTCTTTTTCAAACCCGGTTTTCGGTATCCTCTCCGTCATGGATTCATAACTGGAGCCGAGCATATTTGCGTCGATCCAGCATATTAACTTGTTGCCGATCACACCGTCTATGCAGAAGGAGAATTTATCCGAAAAATTACTATCGATAGCATATTCATAGATCGATATTTTATCGTCCTCCTTGTCATATAAGAAATAATAATCCTTTTCACCCGTAAAGGTCACCTCCGCAAAAATATACCGTTCCGATTGCTGAATCCGGTTTATCCCCAATACGGCATTCCGCCCCCGGTTATCCTCGAAAACTTTTTCCGGACGTCCCGAAGTGTATTTGGCTTTGGGGTCTTTGAACTCCATACGGTATTGCACACAGACACTGTCATTGGAAACCTTATAGATATGATCGTCTCCCGAATAAATCACCAGGGCTTCGTTTCCTGCTATTCCGTATTGGGGGCCGTTTATTCCCAGAGCATAGGGATCTTTTTTAAAAGGCAGATATTTGGAATAGCCATCCCCATCCCGAGCGTTCGAAAAAAGCCGGTATTTACCAACCGCAGAATTACTCCAATCGTTCATATAATAAGTAATATCCCCAATTGCAAATAATTCTGTACACCAGATTTGTTTAAATAAATCATAATTATCCGAAACTGGTTGTAAGGTCAGACGGTCATAGAATATCTGTTTTCCTGCAAAATGGTCTATTACAATAATACTACGATCTGTAACCGTCATAAAGGATAGATTGGTATACTCACCCGGGCCGCGCCCGTGCTTATGGATTTTTCCGGCATAACTCCCGTCCGGATTGAAAACATAGACCGACTGCGACATATGATCCATGATATAAAACTTTCCGTCCACGATTTCCAATTTATCGATATTGGATATTAGGCACTCGTCTTTCGTCGCAAGGGGGACGATCCGGAAGGTGGTATTGAGAATTTTATCTAAATCGATCTCCGTCACATTTTCCCTCGAATCGAAAACAATGCTTTTTATATTGTCAGGAATTTCCTCCTCATTCGAACAGGCAGTCATTGAAAATTGCCCAATCAAGCAAACAATGATAAAATTAAAATATTTCATAATCATATTTTTTTACCTCCCTACCACTTAGCCTATGTAGTAGGGAGGAAATAAATTTATATGTCATCTGGCACGAATAGACAGTGCACCCGGAACCTTTTCTAGGACAAGTCTCAATAATCCCAGTCACTTTTACAGACGTCCACCCTAAACTTCCAGATAACTTTTCATTTGAATAAGATACCTCTCCGTTTACACCTACATTACGATACATGACGCATGATTGAGGTTGCCCCAATAAGTGCTCATAATGATATATCGAGCCGTCTCCTTCATTGTTACTTGTCTCTTCATTTTCATTCTTCGCCAAAGCTTCGATATTGACAGACAGCAATGCCTGGGTAGTTTTATTGTAAGTGATAAACCCCAGCACCAAGGCAAATGTCAGAAATGCAGCACAGAGTATAAAAATAAATTTTTTCATGTTTTTGTTTTTTAAATTCTCGATTGGTACCTGCGATCCGGCAACGCTCCGTCGGCGTTATTTCCGAATCCAGTTTGTCGCCCGTCAGGACGGGCCAGCCTACTAAACAGTGGGAAGGCAATAGTCTTCGGTCTACATCCGTTGTCTTACATAAATAGACAGCACCTACTTTCTTTTTGAAGGGAGCCCGGGGCGGAGATCGCTGCGCATGAATTTGCACGATTCGGCAGCGCCCCCGCCCTTTTCGTTCCCTGAATCTCAGTTTGCCGGCACGGCACGGCTACCACCATACTTGTTCGTCGTTCTCGTACGTAAAAATACGTTCCTCCTTGCCCTTGGTATGGTTCCTCAAAAGCAACAGGGCATTCCCGGGGACATTGTCGTAGTGTAAAACATGCGTCCGATCCCCGATGCGCCTGCCGAGGGATACGAACCGGCCATCGCGGCAATAGAACAACTCGTAAAGCTCGTCCGCCTGTATGAAATTATCGTCATTGCGCGGCAGGAACATCACGCTACCCAGGGTCTGAGGCCGGTCGAAAGCCATGCCGCCCCAGCAGCGGGATTCCTGCGGGGCATTGAAATAGGTGAGCGGATCCCCGTCGAATAATTTGTATTTGTCGTCGCCCGAATTCCCGTAGCTGCCTTCGGTTCCGATTATCTCCCCGACGAGCTTTTCCCCCGACGGGGCATAGAACCCGACCTCGGCCATATTCACGAATGCACCGCTCGGGGAGAGATAACGTATATACCGGAAGGTTATGCTGTCCCCCAGTTGCGCGTAATACGGCCTGGCTTCCGGCACCTCGGGCGTAACGTAGACAGTCCGGGCATCCCGGAAATCGGGACTGTCCGCAACCTGGAACCGGCCGTTTTTCACCCGGTTGAGGATAAACTCCAGCTCAAAGAAAACCGGGTATTTCCGCTTCAGTGTGACGGAAACCTCGGCCCCGTCGGGTTTACGCACCGCCACCCCGCCCTCTTTCGAGACCGTAAACGGATCCGTTGCCGGAAGGAGGAGCCCCCGGTCATAATACATGACCATATAGGCGCAGCCCTTTTCGACATGATCGAACGCAACCCGCCCGCGCTTTATCCGGCTCCAGGCGACAGGCACCCAGTTCCGGTTGTCGAAAACGACCAGGTAGGCGAATTTCTTTTTGGCCGCGATCGGGATCGTCAGTTTCATGGCAAGGTCGATGCCGTCGAAATACGATTCCGAAACGTCCTTTATGAAGGGGGATCGGAAGGCCGGCGGAATTCCCTCCGCCAGGGCTCCCCTTTGGTTGGGCAGGCTCTGGGGCTGGAAACTGAACATCTTGCGGTAAACCTTCCCGACACGCTCCTGCGGCCGGGATTCGAAATGCTTGCCGAATTCCGGGTCGCTCATCCCGAAAGAGTAGAGCACGCTATCGACCCGCAGCGAATTCCAGCTGTGCGACTGGCTCCGGTTGGCCCACTGGATAATGTAGTCGTAATTTACAGGCAGCCCGACGCACCTCAGCGCATACCACATCAGGCTCGTGATCTCGGGGCATGCACCGCCTGCCGCCCGCAGATAATCCGACGGCCTCAATGCCATCCTCATGACCGATTCGTCGATGACCTCGTAATCCATCCTGCGCAGGCTGTCCTGGATCGTCCTGGCCGCAATGTAACGATCCGCCCCGGCCTGCTGCAGGGGGCGGATTATTTCAGCGAGGAAATCCCTGTAATGAGGCATCCAGTCCTCCGCCAGTTCGTTCTCGATCCGGTAAGGCAGGACATATTCACAGAAATCGCCGAACGACAGCCCCTTTGTCCACGGGTAGTCCAGCGTCGCAAAAGCATTGTCGATATGCCGGATCAAAAAATCGCGGCTGAGTTCTGAAAGGTCGAATGCCGGATGTACGTTCGTAAAATCGGGATTATAATTCTTCGCCCTGCCCCTCAGCACCTGCCTGGGGATATCCTTATCACAGAAAAGGGAATCATAATCGCATTTGAAATCCTCCAGTCCCTTTCCCGCATAGCCGTAATGGAGCGGAAGGTTCTCGATCAGGAACCGGGCCGCCCGGTATTTCAGCGAATCGGCCTTGTCCGTGCTGTAATGTTGCAGAACCGCTTCCAGTTCCGGACGGTTTTCGCCCGCAAGTTCCAAAGCCGCCTCCAGCCGGGATTCACAACCGGCGCATATCCATGCCAAACCGAACGATAAGATCAGCCTGACGGCAGTACGGTCAAAATTTTTCATAATCGAAACACTTTTACATCTATTCTTCCCTTCCAGTTACTATCCACCCCGGATGGGGGGGGGCATCCCCGCAACCCATCCCGGATTTTATTTATCCAGTCAACGATTGCCATGTTTTTCAATACGGCAATCGGCGAAGCTGTTATCATAACAAGATTGATCAAGCGGGGTGATATCTTCTGTGAAGTTACTTTTTAAAACATCAAAAACAAAATATTTTTACATTATTTTGAACCAATATTAATATTTTTGTTTTATTTTGTAGTAAATAATCAAATATCTTGATTAACTATATAATGATTGCGTCTTTATTTTGTGTTCTTAAAATAAAATTATATGGCCAAATTCTGCTATTTGATGACCGGAATCATCATCATCCCGCTGTGGTGCGCCTCGTGCAATGACAATAATCCCAGGAAAGAAATCCAGAAGATCGTAAAGGAATGGATCGGGAAAACGGTACTGCTGCCGCAGGATATACAACCGACTTCGTATTCCTGCGACACGGTTTGCGACCCCGCGAAATCGAAAAAACCATTCAGGATACTGAATTTCACAGACTCGATAGGCTGCACCTCCTGCAAGCTGAAATTGTTGACCTGGAACGCTTATGTGAGGGAAATCGACACGACGCTGGCCGACAAGGTCGATTTCCTGTTCTATTTCCACCCGCAAAACGAACGCGAACTCGGGTTGATATTACGGGCCGACGGGTTCGAACTGCCGTTTTATATCGACCGTGAAAATGAAATCGACAGGCTGAATAGCTTTCCGAAGAACCAGGCCTGCCAATGTTTTCTCCTCGACAGCACCAACAAGGTTTTACTGGTCGGTAACCCGACGCATAAGCCGCGGCTTTGGGAGTTGTATAAGGAGATAATATCCGGGAAGAAGGCGGACAGGGTTCCCACGACCGACATACGTATCGCCCGACCGGAAATCGAGGTTCCGAATTTGAGGATCGGCAGCACGGCACAGGCGGCCTTCGTCCTGGAAAACATAGGGGACAAACCGCTGGTAATAACCCACATCGACGCCTCCTGCGGGTGTACGAAACCGTCATGGAACCGGAGCCCCGTCATGCCCGGAGAGAAATCCGAAATCAAAGTGGAGATAATCCCCGACAAGGCCGGGGCTTTCGACAAGACATTGCGGGTCTTCTGCAATACGGCCGCCGGCAGCACTTCGCTGAAGATCATCGGTATGGTAGAGGAATAATTATCGGGAAAAACGAGGGCGGAGAATTGCCTCGGGAAAAGACACGTTTTCTCCGCCCGGCCGCCAAATCCCGGAAAAGGAAAGGAGGTTGTGCAAAAATAGTCAATTGATCCCAAACCCCAAGCGGGTTAGCCGTTGTTGAAAGGATAGACACAACGCATCGAGTAAACTGTGAACGAACAGAAAAAGAAAAACGCTATGAAAAAGAAAATTACGTTCGGCTTGGTGGCATTCGCCATGGTGGCAGCCTCGGCCGTATTTATGAAGAGCATTGCCAAGGACGACCTGTCCGCAATGATCCAGGCCAATGTGGATGCATTGGCTGAGTTTGAATTCGGCGGTCAATCTTGGAATGAGAACGACACGCATTGGGTCGGATCGAACTGGAAGCCTGAAGTAGTAGAATGCACTGGAACCAGAGGGAATGCCACCTACTGGGGACAGATGGTTAAATGTAACACCGGCGATGGAAATTGCTATGATGGCACTGACTGCATTTAGTCATTATTAATTTGTAACGGTTGATGTAATTATAGTTGAACTTTACAAATACATCAACCGTTACATTATACCATCTCATTTAACAACCCAAATAAATCTCCCATGAAACAACTGATCACAATTATTATATTCTCCTTACTATTCTGTGCTTGCGGCACCTCGCCACAAAACAATAGCATGGCATTAGTACTGTCCGATACTGAAATAATTAAAATCAATCCAGGTTCCCCACATTTGATAAGAGCCGACATGGCCAAAACCATCGACACAAAGAAATTACTGGATATGATTCAATCGATCGATTACATAAAACTGGATTCGTCCGAACCGATGGGGCCAATTAACAAAATGGTCGTAACAAACGATAAAATCTTCATAATGGATTCTTTTGCGGCTCAGCAAATTTTTGTATTTGACAAAACAGGCAAACTGTTATACCGGATCAAGAATAAAGGCAGGGGGCCCAAAGAATACATTAGTATCTGGGATATGCAAGTCGACACCATCCGGAATGAAATACTTGTAAATGACGCGCTGGCCCGCTCCTACCTTTATTATTCCACGGATGATGGGACATTCCTACGGCGGGAAAAGGGAATAGCGAACTGCTATTTGGCACGTATCGACAGCCTATATATTAACCTCACCGGAGTCGGACAGGATTTTAACGACAACGAGAATTGGGCGATTATAATCTCGGATAAAGATTCTGTTCTTTTCAAGGGGTTTGAGCCTACACCGCTTCAAAATGACGATTTTATTATCAATAGTTTTACTTACGATCGTAATGGAAATCTTTTATATACTCCAGTTTATTCAGACACGGTTTACCGGTTCTCTTCGGTCTGCGTCGTAGAACCGGAATATGTGATTTGTCAGGAAAAGAGTGTGTGGAGACGTCATGACGAAAAAATATCTTACCAAGAGGTGAAAAAATTAATTTTAGAAAATAACTATACCAGATATGGCGGAAAATTTTACGATATGGAAAAATACGCATATTTCGAAATCGGCCGTGAGGAAGATGAATATGTTGTCCCCATCTCCTGTTTTTGGAACAAGCAAACTGATATGGTTTACGCATGGAGTTCAAAAGGGTGGAGCGAATATCCGGATATAGGGGAGATTATCCGACAACCGATAGCCGTCTACGGCGATACGTTTTTCAGCACCTGTTCGCCGCAAATCCCCGAAGAATACAGGGAAAACCTGAGCCCTAAGATCAAAAGCCTGCTGGAGTGTTCGAAGGAGAGCGACAACCCGATCGTGGTTGCGTATACGTTGAAATAATCGTAAAAACGCCCGGACAGAAGACCAAATAAGAAAGCATATGAAGCAACTAACAACCACAATTATAACCGCCCTATTCTGCGCTGCCTGCGGAACCTCGCCACAAAACGACAGCAGGGCATTAGTACTGTCCGACACGAAAATTATTAAAATCACCCACGACACTCCGCACCCGATTCGGGCCGATAATGCCAGAATTATCGGCATGGATGAAATGCTCGATAGGGTCAAATCAATCGACTACATAAAACTGGATTCATCCGAGCCCGTCGGTGTAATCAACAAAATGATCGTAACAAAAGATAAAATATTCATACTGGATGCCTATGTTGCCCAACAGATCTTCGTATTTAGTAAAATGGGCAAGCTGTTATACCGTATCAAAAATAAAGGCCGGGGGCCGAAAGAATATCAGAGCATCAGAGATATGCAGGTCGACACCATCCGGAATGAAATACTTGTAAATGACGCGTTGGCTCGCTCCTATCTTTATTTCTCCACCGATGACGGAGCGTTTCTCCGTAAGGAAACGGGAGTGGCGAACTGTTATCTGGCGCATATCGACAGTTTGTATATAAATTATCAAGCCCCAGAACAGGATTTTAACGACAATGAGAATTGGGCGATTCTCGTTTCCGACAAAGACTCCATTCTCTACAAGGGCTTCGAACCAACGCCACTTCAGAATGATAATTTTATTAACAATAGCTTTACTTATGACTGAGATGGAAAGCTTTTGTTTACTCCAGTCTACTCCGATACTGTTTACCAATTTATGTCTATATCCATAGTATCACCTAAATATGTGATCCACCAAAAGAAGAGCATATGGAATCTTTATAACAAAAAAATACCCCCGCTGGAAGTAGATAAGTTAATCAAGCAGAACAACTACACAAGATATGCGGGTAAATTTCTTGATGGGGAAAGTTATGCTTCTTTTGAAATAGCCCACAAATGGGAGGAATATATTACCCCCAGACCTTATTTTTGGGATAAAAGAACCGACATAGTGTTTGCATGGGATACTGCCAATGTGGATGAAGATGCAATTGTCCATGAAATTATCCGACAACCGATAGCCGTCTACGGCGATACGTTTTTCGGCACCTGTTCTCCGCAAATCCCCGAAGAATACAGGAAAAACCTAAGCCCTAAGATCAAAAGCCTGCTGGAGTGTTCGAAGGAGAGCGACAACCCGATCGTGGTTGCGTATACACTGAAATAATCGGACGCAGGCCTTGCATCGAGAACCGTTTTTTCTGGATTACAAAATTGCACCTTATTTTCAAAACGGCAGGCGGATAAATTGATTTTTAGTCTATATTTTGATCGGACGGACTTATCGGAATCCGGTAAGCGCCCCATATGCCGGATTTCCGGGGCATAGATTCCCGGAAGAGAAGTTGCCGGAAGCGGGATCCGGTGTTCCGCCCGGAAAAAGCAGGGGCGGAGCCTTTACAGCCTCCGCCCCGCGCAATCTTACCGTCATCCGTCAATACACCTCGAATTCATAGATTCTGGCGGTATTTCCTTCGCTTTGGTCAGGTTTTGAGACCACGAGCCTCACGTATCGGGCGATTATGGGTTCTGGAAGGATCCTGTCGGTTTCGAAAGCCGTGTTGTCATAGACCGTGTCCACCGTTTTCCACTCCTCGCCGGGGCTTTGGCGCACCTGCAGCGAGTACTCCTTTGTAATGTAGTCCAGGGATTCGAGCGCAGCATGCATGACATACCATCCCCGGATCGTGGTCTCCCGGCCGAGGTCTACCCCCAGCAGTTTGGGTTTGGCATCGCTGTAATCGCACCACTTGGTGGACACATCCTCGTCGGTGGCGCACTCGGCCCTCTCGGAGGCGTTGACCTCCCCCGACCTTTCCACGACGGGTTTGCCATAGAGCAGGTTCCTGCGCCCGGCCTGCGAGGCGTCGGCGCCTTTCACGGGCAGCTGCACGCGCAGCAGATCGCAGGCCGCGCCGATACCTCCGGCAGGATCTTCGGCCACCGTCGCCGCGAACACCACGATGCGCGGGTCGTCGGGCAGTACCAGCTGCCGCGCCCCCTCGGGGATGTCGAGGCCGATGCGGAACATGTAGGTGAATTCGTAGGGTCTGTCCTCGTTGCGAATCATATCATGCTTGTGCGTGCCCACGAAGGCCACCTGCGCATCCTTGAGGTAGGGCTCGGTATGCCCCGTATGGCCCCACTGTCCGATGAAGCCGCCATAATAGGGTACCAGTGCCGTGTGCTCCTTTCCGTCGACGGTGAATACGGCCTGCGTGTCGTACATGGTCGAGGCGGCCAGCAGGTAGAGCTTGCCGTAGCGCCCGCGGGGCAAGTCGATGGTGTCGCGGCGGCATTTGACACCGTTCTGCGCGGCGGGATCCCCGATCTCGAAACCGACACCCCCGTACACGATGCGGGACGGCATCAGCTCGGCGGCGTAGGAGTTGCCCTTGCCGTCGAAGTTGGAGTCCGAGCGGAACGGGTTGTAAGAGGCCGTCTTGACGTTGTAAGGCAGCTCCACAGCCGCCTCCGCGGCGGGCGTGAGCGCCCGGACGGGCCTGGCGAGTTTCACGCGGAAAGTCTTCATGCCGAAGGGCCCGACCTCGAAGCGCAGCTCGCGGCCGCTGAACTCCGCGTCGCCCACGACGTCCTCCACGCCGTTGAGCTCCCGGGCGTCGACGATCTGAGCCGCGAAGCTCGCCACGGCCTGCTGCGACCCGAGCCCCGAGGTCTCGTAGAAACGAACCACATATTCGTCCGAATCCTCGGCCTGTTTGAGCGCCCGCAGCGCCACATTGGGGTTCTGCGAGGCGACCAGCGAGAAGCTGCGGCCCAGCACCCCGCCGTGGCGGGGCGCGACGAATGCCCGAAGCGGCTGGTTGAGCACCTCGGCCTTGCGCACGGCACCTCCCGCGCGGTAATCGCCCGCGTGCCCTACGATCGAGTAGGTGAACGTATGGTGTCCGAAGTCCTGCTTGTTCTGGTATGCGTAGCCGCCCTTGGTCGCAGGCGTATGCAGCAGCGTAAGGCGCAGCGTGTTGTCCGCGGGTTTGTCCCAGCCGTACTTGCTGTCGTTGAGCACCGAGACCCCGTAGCTGCCGTCCGCGTCGGTGAGGTCGGCCCACTGCTGCGCATAGACCTCGTAGGCGGTCGCGGTGTTGTTGCCCCGCGCCACGGAGCCCACGCCAAGGTCATAGACCGCCTCGGGGTTAGAGACCGAAAGCGGGAACTCGGCCTTCAGCAGCGCATTGGACGACTGCCAGTCGATGTCGTTCACAAGGTCGATCCTGTCGGCCTGGGCGCCTTCGCGCAGCGTGATCCACTGCCGAAAGCGGGAAGCCCCCAGCGTGCGTTCCACGCATACCGAGGCGCGCAGGGGCCCCTCTTCGGCCACGGTGACCTTCACCTCGCCCGTGATGGCCTGCGGCGATGCGTCCACGGTCTTCTTGAGGATCTCCCAGGCCGGCCAGCTGTAAGACTCGTTCTGCGGGAAGAACGCAAGGCGGATGGACTTGCCGGCGGCCACCAGCTCGCGGCCATGACGCTTGTCGACGATCGACGAGATGTCGCCGTTGGCGTCCAGCGTAAGTTTATAGACGCTGTTCTCCAGCCCCCATGCGCCGGCCTTTATCGCCGGGGCCTTCGGCTGCCCGCCCTTGCGGATGTCGTAGACGGCATACCCCGCAGCCGGGACGGTGGCCTCGACCAGCAGCCGCGTCTGCCCCTGCTGCGTGCCCAGCACCTGCGAGGGAACCCGGACGCCCTTGTCGTCGTAGACCGTGAACTTGCTGCCTTCGAGCGGAAGCGTAACTTCCACCACGTCCGAGACCTCGAACCCCGCAGCGTTGTAGAGCACCACGGGGAGCCCTTTGACATCGGTATCCAGACCCCGCGAAACCGCGCCAACCGAGGTCGTGAGTACGTCCGCGAACTGTTTGAGCGAGATCAGCTCGTCGTTCCACGAGAACTCGTAGGCACGGGGGATGCTCGTACCCGTAAGGTCGTCGTGGAACTGGTGCCAGATAAAGCGTTTCCAGGCCTCGGTGAGAACCTCGCGCGGGTAGGGCACGGCCCCGAGCCAGTCGGCGGCAACGGCGCTGCGCTCGGCAGCGTCCGCAAGCTGTTCGTTGCGGCGGTTGTAGAGCTTCATCGCAGCCTGCGAGGTATAGCAACCCGTGGCATGCACGTCCATCAGCAACTCCCCGTTCCACACCGGAAGCTCCGGGTGGGCGGAATAGGGAAGGTAGTCCTTGTAGAGGCGGTCGCTCGTGGCGCTGATGATCTTCACGGGCCCGTCACCCTGCAATCCCAGTTCCAAAGCCCGCACCGACTCGATGGTCGGGGCGCCGCCCGTGTCGCCCGTACCGTAATAGTGGTAAACGGCATTCAGAGGGTTGCCCTCGGCGATGCCTTGCAGGTACTTGCTATGGCTGAGGTCTTCGTAACGCCACTTGGTCGTATAGTTGTGGGCGTCCATCACGGCCATGATACGCGAACCGTCCACGCCCTGCCACAAGCCGATCTCGAACGGAATCTTGCTCGCGCCGTGGAACGAGCGGTGGCGCCACATGAGTTTCTGCGTCGAGAAGCCGATAAGGCCGCTGTGTGCGGCGATCGTCGGAAGCGTCCACCCGAAACCGAAGCAGTCCGGAAGGAAGATGTCCGTGCCTTCGACCCCGAATTCGCGGCGATAGAAGTGCTGTCCGTACAGGATATTGCGCGTGAAGGACTCCGCGGACGGGATATTCGGGTCGGTGGCGTCCCACGTGCTGCCCGTGACATGCCAGCGACCCTCGCGGATGTAACGCTTGATCAGCTCGTACTGGTGCGGGTAGTACTCCTTCATCCACTGGTACTTGATGCCGCCCTCAAAGTTGAACACGTAATCGGGGTAGGTGCCAAGGAGAAACAGGTTTTGATCCAGCGTCTTCGGGATGTACTCCCGGATCGAACGCTGCACGTCCCAGTTCCACTGGGAATCAAAATGCGCATTGGATACTAAATAAGCTTTGGGGCTATTCTGTGAAAAGACATGTGCTGAGATCAGCACAGACAGGAACAATAATAAAATTCGTTTCATGGGCTGGTTGGTTTAGACTATTTCTGGGTTAAAGAATTTATATCCGTATCGGGTTTCAAAATTAGCCGGAAACGCCCCGCAAAAAATATTTTTAAATGACATATTAGTATGATCTTTTGACATAATTCGTAAAAATGCACGAATAACCCGGATATTTCGTTCTCCCGGCACAAAAACGGGGCTGCGGGGCATCCGGCAAAAACGGAGGAGCCATGTCCGGACAACAAAAACAGGAATGCGGAAAGCACCCCGGACACACGGCTACGGATAGACGGAGAAGCAGCCGGACAAAGGCAGGCCCGGGCAATCCGGTGCCGGGAGGGGTCAGCGGCAGCTGAACACGACGCTCTGCGAAGCGCCGTGTTCGTCGATCACGGTCAGGCGGTGCTTCCCCGGCGCCGGGCGGACGGAGATTTTGTGTTCGAAAGAGGTCGAACCGACGTAGTCGTCGTCGATATGCCAGAACAGCACGGCATTGCGGTCGCGGTGCACGGCCGTAAAGACAAGGCTTTGCTGCTCCCCTTCGAGCGACCTCGGGGCGACCAGCACACGCCCCGGCTGCGGATAGATGATGTCGATGGGGTTGTTTTCGGCTTGGTTACCCGGCAGGCCGGGATGCAGCGGGGGCAGCGGACGGTAGTCGGGATGCTGCCGGCGGTAATACCACTCCTGCGCAGGCGGGAGGATAAACATCGGCATGCGGACGATCCTGGCCGGGTCGTAGCAATCCGCCGTCACACGGTATTTCAGGTCGGCGCTCAGGTTGACGATCCGGTGGTAGGGGCACACCTCCCCGACGGCGGCTGCACGGGGAATCATCACCGTATCGCGGTCGGGACAGATATGCGAAGCCAGATAGCCGCTCTGGCGGCAGACCACAGCGGGTTCCAGGTCGCCGACGGGCTCCGCGAACCACTCCCCTTTGGGCAGCAGGCCGAAGACCTCGAACAGGACAGGCGCGGCATACCCCACGCCCGTCATCAGCGGGCGCCCCTCACCCGTGCAGTTCCCGACCCAGACCCCGACGGCATAGTCCGGGGTCATACCTACGGCCCACGCATCGCGGTTGCCGTAGCTGGTACCCGTCTTCCAGCCTATCTTCTTCGACGACGAGAAATACTGCCATTCGCCCTCCTCCTCGGGACGGGCCACGTGGCTTATCGAATTGGCCATCAGCCATATCGCGCCCCGCGAGAGGGGAATATCCCCGGCATCGACCTCCGTGCCGCCGCCGGGGTCGTAATGCGGGGTGCGTATCGTCTGCCGACCGTTGAGTTTGGCCGCCATCTTCATGTAGGCCGAGGTCAGATCCCACAACGAAATCTCTGCGCCGCCCAGAATCAGCGAAAGCCCGTAGTGGCCGGCGCTGCGGTTGATCGTCCCGAAGCCCAGGGCACGCACCAGCGCGAGGAAATTCTCCCGCCCGTACTTGTCGAGCATCCTCACCGAAGGGACGTTGAGCGAACGCTCGACCACCCGGTTGGCAGGCACCGCCCCGTCGAAGGTTCGGTTGTAATTATGGGGTGTGAAGTCCCTGTAATAGGTCGGCACGTCGGGGAAAAGCATCGCGGGCAATGCCGTCCCGTTGTCCAGCATCGCAGCGTAGAGCAGGGGCTTGAGCACGCTGCCGCTGCTGCGCGGGGCGGGAATCACATCGACGCTCGTACCCTCGGTGCGGTCGGCGGGGTCGTACACGTTCCCTACGTAGGCAAGCACTTCGCCGCTCCCCACGTCCATGACGACGATGGCCATGTTGTTGATCTTATTACCCCGGTAACGCTTGTTGTAACGCCGGGCGAGGTCGTTGACCCGGCTTTGCAGGTCGTAGTCGAGCGTCGAGCGGAGCGACCCTTCGCGCATTTTACCCAGCAGGTACATCGCCTCCATCGGCATCGGTTCTGGGGCGTCGGGCAGATGCTCCTGTTTGGCGAGGGCGCATGTCAGCGAGTCGATACGGCCGTCGTGCCAAATCCGGTCGAGCAGCCCGTCGCGTTTCTCCCGCAGCCGTTCGCGGTTGCGGCGGATATGGATCAGCGAAGGGGAGTTGGGCAACACGGCGAGCATGGCGCATTCGGCCCACGAAAGCTGTGCCGCACTGCGGCCGAAATAGTACCACGCGGCACTTTCCAGCCCGACCACATTACCTCCGAAAGGCGCATGGGAGGCATAGAGGGCCAGGATTTCATCCTTGCTGCAACGCAGTTCGAGGCGCGTGGCGAGCACCATCTCGACGAACTTTTCCCGGAACGTGCGGGGTTTCCCGCCGCGGCTCAGGCGAATGGTCTGCATGGTGAGCGTGCTCGCCCCGCTCGTGATCCGCCCGGCCGCAAGGTTCTGCCCCACGGCACGCCCCAGCGCCAGCGGATCCACCCCGAAATGGCGGTAAAAACGCTTGTCCTCGTAGGTCGTGATAGCGACCCGGAACTTTTCGGGGACGCTGTCCGTGGGAAAGAAACGCCACTGGCCGTCGGAGGCGACCTTGGCCGACATCAGGCGGCCGTCGCGGCTCCACACGGTGGCTGAGAAAGGCTCGTCGAAAAGCGTCCGGGGCAGGATGACGCAATACCCCGCGGCGAGCATGGCAACGACCAGCATCGCGAAAAAACATATTCTCTTTTTGGCCGGTTTTTTTGCCATATTTTTACGTATCTTTGGCAAAGTTACCAAAAAACCCAATATTATGAAAACAACATGCCATGCTTTGTTTGCGCTGACCGCCCTGCTCATCGCCTCGTGCAGCAAGCAGACATCCGACATCATCGAATGGTCGACAAACGGAGTGACGGGTGTCAGGATGCCGCTCCACGTGACGTTCGTCGAAAACGTGCAAGTCGAGGAAAGCGCCATGCAGGATGCCATATCGATCTCCCCGGCCGTCGGTTTCGACGCCTACCTGTCGGGGATGCGCATGATCCGCATCGTCCCCAAATCCCCGCTGCAATACGACACGCAGTACAAGGTGGCTATCGACGCCGCGAAACTCACCGGCCGGCAGCACAAAGGCATCGCAGAATTCAGGTTTGCGACCCCCAAACTGCGGTTTACCTACAACGACAGCTGGCTGCAGCAGAACGACGAGATGACCGGCTATGTGCTCATCGGCGAGATCGTCTCTTCGGACTATGCCGACGGCAGCTACATGGAACGGAACCTCAAAATAAGCGGCACGACGGGTACCGACGTCAAATGGACGCATTCGGAAGACGGGCTCACGCACCGATACACCGTGGGCAACATCGCCCCCCGGGGCGATGAGGGCTATACGCTGACGCTCGATTTCAATTACGACGAAAAGCAAACCGTGCAGGTGGAAGTCCCCCGCAAGGACGAATACGCGGTCATCGACCACAGTGTGAATCCGGATCCGCTCGCCATCGTAGTCACCTTCTCCGAACCGATCCGGCAAAACCAGGATCTGAAAAACCTGATCCGCTTCGACACCAAGTTCCGGACTTCGGTCGACAAAAACAGGCTCTACATCTACCCCGAAGCACGCCCCTCGGGAGCACATAGCGTCACGATCGGCCGCGACGTAGTGAGCAAGAACGGGCAGAAGCTCAAGGAGAGCTATTCGTTCATGGCCACGCTGCCGTCGCGCACCCCCTCGATCCGCTTCACGGGCAAAGGCTCGATCCTTCCCTCGTCGAACGACATGGCGCTGCTGTTCGAGGCGGTGAATTACCAGAAAGCCCGGGTGCGGGTACGAAAGATATTCGCCAACAACCTGCTGCAATTCTTCCAGCAGAACTACTACGACGACCAGTACTATTCATCCATGGGTTACGTGTCGCGCGTCGTCCGCGACACGACCATCGACCTGGGGGCCAAGTCTTCGACCAGGCTCGACCAGGGCAACACCTATTCGCTCGACCTCAGCCGCCTGATCACCGACAGCCGCAAGTCGATGTACCTGCTCGAAATCCGGGGTGTCGACCCGCTTACGCCCGTCGACGACGAATACGACTACGACTATTATTTCGGGGATTACAGGACTTATAAGGAGCGGTCGAAAGTGGTCGTGCAGTCCGACATCGGCATCATCTGCAAGAGCAGCGGCAGCGACCAGTACGTCGTCTACACGACCGACCTGGTCTCCGCCCGCCCCAAAGGGGGCTGCAAAGTCAGGGCCTACGACCGGCAGAACCAGATGCTGGCCGAAGCGAGCACCGATTCCGAAGGGCGGGCCGTGCTGAAGACGAAGGACGAGCCTTACATCGTCACGGCCGAAGCCGGAGGGGATGTCACCTTCGTAAAGGTAGAACCGGGCACAGCCCTGTCGCTGAGTAATTTCGACGTGGGCGGCACGGCAAATCCCAAGGGGATAAAAGGCTATATCTTCGGCGAACGCGGCGTATGGCGCCCGGGCGACGACATACACCTCACGTTCATCGTCACCTCGGATAATCCGCTGCCCGAAAGCCACCCGGCATCGCTGGAATTCTTCAACCCGAACGGGCAGCTGGTGCAGTCGCTCGTAAACAACAGCTCCTCGGACGGCATCTACACGTTCAGCCTGGGGACGACGCCGGCGTCGCCGACAGGGCTATGGCGGGCCAAGATCACCTTCGGCGGCGCACAGTTCGAAAAATCCGTCCGGGTGGACGCGATCAAGCCCAACCGGATGAAAATCGAGCTAAAACTCGGGGACGGGCAACTGGTCGACGCCGCGCATTTCACGGGCAGCCTGACCGCCCGGTGGCTGCACGGCACCCCTGCGGCCGACGCCAAGGCGGTGCTCCAGGCACAGTTGTCGCAAATCGCCACACGCTTCAAGGGCTACGAGGGCTACTCGTTCGACGACGCCTCGAAATACTTTGGCACCGAAGAGCGGGAAATCGTCACCGGCACCACCGACGCCCAGGGGTCACTGGCACTTTCGACCGACGAGCTCTCCTCGCTGGAGGGGTTGAGCCCCGGTATGCTGAGCGGCAGATTCACGGTAAAGGTCTTCGAAAAGAGCGGCGACTTCAGCGTCGACCAGCAGGTTGCGACCATATCGCCCTATGACACCTACTTCGGGATCGGAGTCGCCACCCAGAAAAGCGACTGGGGCGACGAATACCTCGACAGCAGGAAGGAGCATATCATAAAGATCGTGATGCTCGACTCGAAGGGCAAGCCCGAACCCGGCAGTGAAAACGTGCTCGTATCGGTCTATAAAATGGATTCCTACTGGTGGTGGGACGCCTCAACGCCCAATTCCCAGGCGCACTACGCCAAAAATGCGCTCAATTCGAATTACAAGACCCTCCAGGCAACCCTTTCGAACGGCACGGGACAGGCCACGATGCGCTGGAGCACGGGCGATTACGGCTATTACATGATCCGCGTCACGAGCCCGAACCGGGCACACTCGGCGACCCGGATCGTATGTGTGTCCTCATCCGACTGGCGGGGCGACGTCACTTCGGTGACGGATGCCGCCACGCGACTCGCCCTCTCCCGCGACAAGGCCAAATACGTCCCGGGGGACAAGGCCAGGGTCACCATCCCCTCATCGCCGGGCGCACGGGCGCTGGTCGGCATCGAAAGCGGCAGCGTCGTGCGGGAAAGCTTCTGGGTGGAGTGCACCGGCAAGCAAACCGACATCGAAATCCCCGTCAAGGAGGGGATGGCCCCCAACATCTATGTCTCGGTAACACTCGTCCAGCCCCACAACTCGACGCTCAACGACGCGCCGATCCGCCTGTTCGGCGTTACGCGGCTCGACGTCGAGGATGCCGCGCGAAGGCTCACCCCCGTGATCGAGATGCCCGAAACAGTAAAACCCGAATCGGAGGTGACGATAAAAGTCCGGGAGAAAAACGGCCGGAAAATGAGCTACGTGCTGGCGCTCGTCGACGAGGGACTGCTGGGGCTGACACGCTTCAAGACCCCCGATCCCTACGGTTATTTCAACGCGACCGAGGCACTGGGCGTCCGCACGTGGGACATGTTCGACTATGTCATCGGCGCCTATGGCGGCAGGATCGAACAGATGTTCGCCATCGGCGGCGACGCCGAGCAGCCGAACACGGGGGCGCTCAAGGCACAGCGGTTCAAGCCCGTCGTACGATTCATCGACGCACAGAAACTGGGCGCCGGGAAGACGAACACGCATAAAATCACGCTCCCGCCCTACTTCGGCGAGGTTCGGGTGATGGTCATCGCCTCGAACGGCCGGGCGTTCGGCGCCGCGGAGAAGGATGTCGCGGTGAAAAAACCGCTGCTGGTACAGGCTACCATGCCCCGCGTAGTTTCCACCGACGAAGAGGTCGAGGTTCCGGTCACGGTCTTCGCCCTCGAAGACGGGGTCGGGAAAGTCGACGTGAAAATCGCCGCGAACGAATCGTTCTCGCCCGTCGGGCCGTCCAGCAAGAGCATCACGCTCGGCCGGAGCGGCGAGGAGGTCGTATCGTTCCGCCTGAAGGTCAACACCAGAACCGGCATCGGGAAGGTGCGGGTCACGGCTACGTCGTCGGGCGACAGCTCCGCGTCGGAAATCGAGCTGGACGTCCGGGAACCGAACCCCTATGTGACCCTGTCGAAGGACTATGTCATCGACCCGGGCAAGACAATGGCGGTAAAACCGCTCAAGGAGAACGGCAAGGCGAAGCTGGAACTTTCGTCGATCCCGCCCATAGACCTTTCTCGGCGCCTCGAATACCTGGTGAGATATCCCCACGGCTGCATCGAGCAGATCACCTCGGGCGCCTTCCCGCAACTCTACCTGCCTTCGGTCGTGGAGTGCGACGCGAACATGTTGCAGGACATCGACCGCAACGTCAAGAGCGTGCTTTCGCGCCTGGGCAGCTACCAGCTCTCCGACGGCGCATTCGCCTACTGGAGCGGCAATACGTCGGGGTCGGAATGGGGGACGGTTTACGCGACGCACTTCCTGATCGAGGCTGCGAAACACGGCTACGGCGTGGACAGGGCGATGCTCGACCGGGCGCTCAAATACCTGCGCGGCAACCCCTCGGACTACTACCTGACCCAGGCCTACACCCAGTATGTGCTGGCGCTGAACGGGACTCCGACCCGGGGTGCCATGAACCAGCTCCGGGAAAAGGCCGCCTCGCTGCGTAGCGACGTCAAGTGGCTGCTGGCGGCGGCATACGCTTTGGACGGCAACCGGAAAGTCGCCGAGGAGTTGATCTCGCTCTGCGGAGACAATGCGGGAAAGGCCAACCCCTACGACGGCACCTACAACAGCGACGAACGCCGGATGTCGATCTCGCTCATAACGCTCACGATACTCGGACGCCGCGAAGAGGCTTTCCGCACGGCGCTGAAGATGTCGGACATCCTCAAGAAGGACAGGTGGCTAAGCACCCAGTCGACGGCATGGATGCTCAGCACCCTTTCCAATTTCGCCGTAGCGGGACAGAACGGCATCGACGCCACTGCGGGCAGGGAGCTCGTCAAGACCGACAAATCCATCGCGAGCATGCCCCTGGCCGCACCGACCGAGGTGAGGAACAATGGTTCGGGCAGCCTCTATGCGGTCGTCAGCCAGAGTTATACCCCCGGCAAGGGCGAGGAAACCGAAGCTGCGAACGGCATCCGGATCGACGTGCGTTACACGAATATGGACGGTGAGGCCATCGACCCGGCCTCGATCCGGGTATCGACCGATTTTTACGCCATCGTGACCGTCTCTAACACCAGCGGCCACGAACGGTACGCCGATCTTGCGCTGACCCACATCTTCCCGGCAGGATGGGAGATCACCTCCGAACGGGACTTGTCGTCGCTCACCTACCAGGATATCCGCGACGACCGGGTGCTGAGCTACTTCGACCTGAGCCGGGGCGAAAGCAAGGAGATACCCGTCAAGCTGACGGCAACCTACAAGGGGCGCTACTATCTGCCTTCGGTCTACTGCGAAGCGATGTACGACAACGCCGTCCGCGCCCTGAAAAAGGGACAGTGGGTCGAGGTGGTCGAATAATGCCGCCCCGTCAGCCGGGAAAACACAGCGCAACCGGCAACAGGTTCCGGCAACACCTGAAAATATATGGCAAAACGGCTTCGGGCATCCGGAGCCGTTTTTATTTCCGGATTCGTACTCCCGGAGGGAAAACGCCGCTAAATTCGGGTAGGAGAGACAGTTTCCTCCGGTAAAATAGGAATTTGGAAAATATTTTTAATATATTTGTTGCCAAGGTTAGTTAGATTAGTCATATTATGTGCGAGAAACTGTTTATTTTCGACACCACGCTCCGTGATGGCGAGCAGGTGCCGGGCTGCCAATTGAACACCACTGAGAAGATCGAAGTCGCCAAGTTGCTGGAAAGCCTCGGCGTGGACGTCATCGAAGCGGGGTTCCCGATTTCCAGCCCCGGAGACTTCAACTCCGTACTCGAGATTTCGAAGGCCGTTTCGGCCCCGACGATTTGTGCGCTGACCCGCGCCGTGAAAAAAGACATCGACGTCGCCGCCGATGCCCTGCGACTGGCCAGGCACAAGCGCATCCACACGGGTATAGGCGTTTCACCCCAGCACATTTACGACAAACTGCGCTCGACGCCCGAGAAAATCCTCGAACAGGCCGTCGAGGCGGTGAAATACGCCAAAAGCTATGTCGAGGACGTGGAGTTCTACGCCGAAGACGCCGGACGTGCCGATCCGGCATACCTCGCCCGCGTGGTCGAGGCCGCCATTGCGGCCGGGGCTACGGTGGTCAACATCCCCGACACCACGGGCTACTGCCTGCCCCACGAATACGGCGCGAAGATCAAATACCTGGTCGACCACGTATCCAACATCGACAAGGCGATCATCTCGACCCACTGCCACAACGACCTGGGCATGGCTACGGCCAATACCCTGAGCGGCATCCTCAACGGTGCGCGGCAGGCCGAGGTGACGATCAACGGCATCGGCGAACGCGCGGGCAACACCTCGCTCGAAGAGGTGGTGATGACGCTGCGCTGCCACAAGGAGATCGCCGTCGACACCGGCATCGACGCACGCCTGATCACCAAAGCCTCGCACCTGGTGTCGAGCCTGATGAACATGCCCGTGCAGCCCAACAAGGCGATCGTCGGCCGCAACGCCTTCGCCCACTCCTCGGGCATCCACCAGGACGGCGTACTGAAAGACCGCCAGACCTACGAGATCATCGACCCGCAGGACATCGGCCTCAACGAGTCGGTCATCGCCCTGACGGCCCGCAGCGGCCGCGCGGCGCTCGTACACAGGCTCGAACTGCTCGGCTACGACCTCACGCAGGAAGAGCTGGACGACACATACGGCAAGTTCCTCGAGCTTGCCGACAAGAAAAAGGAGATCCACGACTACGACCTGTTATACCTGGTGGGCGACATCGACCGCATGAAACAGCAGTCCGTATCGCTCAAATTCCTGCAGGTGACCACAGGCACGCTCGTCCCGACGGCGACCGTGGTGCTGAAGTTCGGCGACCACGAGCGCATGGCGATCGCCACGGGCAACGGCCCGGTGGATGCCGCCGTGTCGGCGATCAAGACCCTGATCAACGAGAAGGTCGTGCTCATGGAGTTCCTCATGCAGGCCATCACCCGCGGTTCGAACGACGTGGGGCGCGTACACGTACAGGTACAGTGCGGCAGCCGCACCGTCCACGGCTTCGCCGCACACACCGACACCACACGGGCGTCGATCGAGGCGTTCCTCGACGCGCTGCGCGTACTGAACGTAACCGAACGCAAGGAAAAGGAGGAGTAAGATGGGCAGGACACTTCTGGACAAGATATGGGATGCGCACACCGTGCGCACCGAAGACGGCGGACGCTCGGTGCTCTACATCGACCGCCAGTACATCCACGAGGTGACGTCGCCCGTGGCTTTCGCAGGCCTGGAACGGCGCGGCATCGGCGTGGCACGCCCGGCACAAATCACCGCCACGGCCGACCACAACATCCCGACCGTCGACCAGCACCTGCCGATCGCCGAGGCCGAATCACGGCGCCAGGTCGAGGCGCTGGAGGCCAACTGCGCCAAATTCGGCATCGAACATTTCGGCGTGGGAAACCCGCGCCAGGGCATCGTGCACATCATCGGCCCCGAACTGGGATTCACACAGCCGGGCATGACCATCGTCTGCGGCGACAGCCACACCTCGACGCACGGGGCACTGGGCGCCGTGGCATTCGGCGTCGGCACCTCAGAGGTCGAGATGGTCTTCGCCAGCCAGTGCATCATCCAGTCCAAGCCGCGGAGCATGCGCATCACGGTCGACGGGACACTGCGCCCGGGCGTCGAAGCCAAGGATGTCGTGCTCTACATCATCTCGCAACTCACCGCCTCGGGCGGCACGGGCTATTTCATCGAGTTCGCCGGCGAAGCGATCCGTTCGCTCTCGATGGAAGGGCGCATGACCGTCTGCAACATGAGCATCGAGTGCGGGGCGCGGGGCGGCATGATCGCACCCGACCGGACGACGTTCGACTACCTGCGCGGGCGCGAACGTGCGCCGCAGGGAGCGGCGTTCGACCAGGCCGTCGCCCGCTGGGAGGCGCTTTACAGCGATGCCGACGCCGTATTCGACAAGGAGTACCGGTTCGATGCTGCCGACATCGCCCCGATGATTACCTACGGCACCAACCCCGGCATGGGCATGGCCGTCGATGCGCAGATCCCGGCCGAGGCCGACCCCAAGGCATTGGAGTACATGGGATTCAAAGCCGGGGAAAAGCTGCTCGGCAAACCCGTCGACTATGTCTTCGTGGGCAGCTGCACCAACGGCCGCATCGAAGACCTGCGGCGCTTCGCCAAGCTGGTCGAAGGCCGGCGCAAGGCCCAGGGCGTGACGGCATGGATCGTCCCCGGTTCGAAAGGCGTCGAAGCCGCCGCACGGGCCGAAGGGCTCGACAAAGTGCTCGCCGCCGCCGGGTTCGAGCTCCGGCAGCCGGGCTGCTCGGCGTGCCTGGCGATGAACGCCGACAAGATCCCGGCAGGCAAATACAGCGTTTCGACCTCGAACCGCAACTTCGAAGGGCGCCAGGGGCCCGGTGCGCGCACCATGCTTGCAGGCATTGCGGTAGCCGCCGCGGCCGCGGTATGCGGCAGGATCGAGGATCCGCGCAAGGTGTTTGAAATGTAAAAATTTTTAACTTCGGTTTGGATCGGCCGGTCGTTGCCGCCGCCTTCGGCGTCGTTTATAATTCCGGCCCACCCCCAAACCCCCGCCTCAGGCAGGGGCTTACATGCCGCTTTGCGGCAAAATGGCCGCTGCCGAATGCCGGAAAAAACAAAACCAATATGTCCATACCCAAATTCGAAACCTTCACCTCGGGGGCCGTGCCCGTGAGCACGGAGAACATAGATACCGACCAGATCATCCCGGCACGTTTCCTGAAAGCCACCCAGCGCAAAGGATTCGGCGACAACCTCTTCCGCGACTGGCGCTACGACGCCCGGGGGCAGCGGATCGCCTCGTTCCCGCTCAACGACAGCCGTTATGGGGGCAAAATCCTCGTCGCAGGCCGCAACTTCGGCTGCGGCAGTTCGCGCGAGCACGCCGCATGGGCCATCGCCGACTACGGGTTCCGCGTCGTGGTGTCGAGCTTCTTCGCCGACATCTTCCGCAACAATGCCCTCAACAACGGGCTGCTGCCGATCACGGTAAGCGGGGAGTTCCTCGCGGCGGTCTTCGCGGCGATCGACGGCGACCCTGCGACGCAATTCACCGTAGACCTGGACAACCAGACGCTGACGATCTGCGCCACGGGCCGCAGCGAGCGCTTCGAGATCGACGCATACAAAAAGCGGTGCCTGCTGAACGGCTACGACGACGTGGACTACCTGCGCAGCATCGCGCCCCAGATCGAAGCGTTCGAACAGGCGCATAAATAGCAGCGCAATGTATCCCCGCGTAGAGATAATGGATACTACGCTGCGCGACGGCGAGCAGACGTCGGGGGTTTCGTTCAACGCCCGCGAAAAACTCTCCATCGCCCGGCTGTTGCTGGAAGAACTGTGCGTGAGCCGCATCGAGATCGCCTCGGCGCGGGTTTCGCAGGGCGAGCAGGAGGCCGTGCGCCGCATCGCCGAATGGGCTGCCGCGAAGGGTTATACCGACCGCATCGAGGCGTTGGGATTCATCGACGGCGGCGTGTCGCTCGACTGGCTCGGCCAGGCCGGGTGCCGCGTGGTGAACCTGCTGGCGAAGGGGTCGCTCAAACACTGCCGCGAACAGTTGCGCCGCACCCCGCAGGAGCACCTCTGCGACATCCGCGCCACGATCGGCGGGGCCGTCGCACGGGGCATGAAGGTGAACGTCTACCTCGAAGACTGGTCGAACGGTATGCAGGATTCGCCCGGGTACGTCTACACGATACTCGACGGGCTTGCCGACGCCCCCGTGCAGCGCTTCATGTGCCCCGACACGCTGGGCATCCTCGACCCCTATGTCACCGAACGGTTTTGCCGCGACATGGTGACACGCTATCCGCAGCTTAGGTTCGACTTCCATGCCCATAACGATTACGACCTGGCCGTGGCCAACACCGCAGCTGCGGTGAAAGCCGGGTTCCACGGGGTTCACGTAACCATAAACGGGCTGGGCGAACGCGCAGGAAACGCACCCCTGTCGAGCACGGTGGCCGTGCTGCACGACCGGCTGCACTGCCTCACGGGCATCGACGAAACGAAGATCAACCACGTCAGCCGCATGGTCGAGACCTACACGGGCATCCGTATCCCGGGCAACCGCCCGATCGTCGGCGAGAACGTCTTTACGCAGTGTGCCGGCATCCATGCCGACGGCGACAACAAGAACAACCTCTATTTCAACGAGCTGCTGCCCGAACGCTTCGGGCGCGTACGCGAATACGCCCTGGGCAAGACCTCGGGCAAGGCCAACATCTTGAAGAACCTCGAAGCGCTGGGCATCGAGCTCGACGAAGCCTCGATGCGCAAGGTGACCGAACGGGTGGTCGAGCTGAGCGACAAGAAGGAGCTGGTGACGGCCGAAGACCTGCCCTACATCATCGCCGACGTACTGCGCTACGACCAGGTCGAAAACCCCGTGCGGATACTCAATTACAGCCTGTCGCTGGCACAGGGGCTGCACCCGGCCGCTACGCTCAAGATCGAGATCAACGGCTGCGAATACGAGCAGACCTCGGTCGGCGACGGCCAGTACGACGCCTTCATGCGGGCGCTCAGGCAGATCTACAAGCACCAGCTCGGCCGCGAGTTCCCGATGCTGCGCAACTACACCGTCTCGATCCCGCCCGGCGGACGAACCGATGCCTTCGTGCAGACGATCATCACGTGGGAGACGGGCGGCAAGGAGTTCAAGACCCGCGGGCTGGATGCCGACCAGACCGAAGCCGCCATCAAGGCGACGATCAAAATGCTGAACATAATCGAACCAACATACAACGACCATGGATGTTAACATAGCCCTTTTAGCCGGCGACGGCATCGGCCCCGAAATCATTGCCGAGGCCACGAAAGTACTCGACCGCGTGGCGGCGAAATTCGGACACCGATTCGACTACCGCGAGGCGTTAGTGGGCGCCTGCGCCATCGACGCCACGGGCGACCCCTATCCCGACGAGACGCACGCCATCTGCCAGGCTGCCGACGCCGTATTGTTCGGTGCCATCGGCGACCCCAAGTACGACAACGACCCCAAGGCCCCGGTACGTCCCGAGCAGGGACTGCTGCGCATGCGCAAATCGCTGGGACTGTTCGCCAACCTGCGCCCCATCGCATTGTTCGACACGCTGGCCGGCCGCTCGCCGCTCAAGGCAGAGGTGGTGCGCGGCACCGATTTCATCTGCGTGCGCGAACTGACGAGCGGCATCTATTTCGGCCGACCGCAGGGGCGCAACGAAGCCGGGACGGAGGCTTTCGACACCTGCACCTACACGCGCACGGAGATCGAACGTGTGCTGGACGTCGCATTCCGGCTCGCCATGAGCCGCCGGCGGCGCCTGACGGTCGTGGACAAGGCCAACGTGCTCGAAACCTCGCGCCTGTGGCGGGAAGTCGCGCAGGATATGGCGCCCCGGCACCCCGAAGTGGAGCTGGAATTCATGTTCGTGGACAACGCCGCGATGCAGATCGTACGCCAGCCGACCCATTTCGACGTGATCGTCACCGAGAACATGTTCGGCGACATCCTCACCGACGAGGCCAGCGTCATCAGCGGCTCGCTCGGCATGCTCCCCTCGGCGAGCGTCGGGTCGGAAGTGGCGCTCTTCGAGCCGATCCACGGCTCCTATCCGCAGGCTGCGGGGAAGAACATCGCCAACCCGATGGCCACGATCCTCTCGGCCGCCATGCTGCTCGAACACCTGGGGCTCGACACGGAGGGCAGCGCCGTGCGGGCCGCCGTAGACCGGGCGCTCACCGAAGGCGTCGTCACCGAAGACCTCGCCGCACAGGGCGAACGCCGCTACTCGACCTCCGAGGTCGGGGACTTCATCGCCGCGCATATTTAGCCGGAAACCCCGCACGCAAAAGGAGAGTCACGCACACAAAAAGGGAATTCCGCACGCAACCCGGAAATC
>OGYC01000852.1_pt1 | contig 29429 bp, 16 predicted proteins | sample 1576461 | NCBI WGS metagenome assembly OGYC01 (sample SAMEA3541569, study PRJEB24748) | human gut metagenome | biome: human gut; feature: human-associated habitat; material: faeces | place: China | collected 2012 | reverse complement strand
AGCTGCCGGTCACGGTGTAGGTGGTGTGACCGACTTTCTCCGTGGTGGTCAGTTCTGGAATCCAGAAAGCGGACAGGTTCTTGACATGGAGGTTGCCGTTCTCGTCCACATAAGAGCCGTGTTTCTTCTGCTCTTCGGTCAAGGGCTTCCGCTTGAAATAGATTTCATTTTCGGAGATGTTCACAGTCTCGCTGGTCTGCTCTTTCGGGGCATCATCATACAGCTGTGCGAAAAATGCCAGTGCATCTTCGGGTGGTTCTTCCTCCATGAGCTGCTCGAAAACTCGCTGTTCCTCTGCCGAGAGGTTATTCCATGCGGCTTCCAACTCCTGCTCGTTGGCTGCGTTGACGAAGGCTTCGATCTCTTTTTTCATGGTGCATCCTCCTTTGGCTGCGAAAAGCGGATTTTCAAAAAGTATGGGTTTTCGTGAGAGCAAGAATCGTCCCGTGGCCACAAATTTTCAATTCTTGAAAATTCTTGCCCTTTTGGGACAGCTTCTTGTTGGGGCGTGCCTGCCCCAAACCCTGCTTAGGAGTGAGTGCGATATACTAGGAATTTATTTATTGCTTGCATCGGTTTTGTCGTTTCCCTTTTTCTTACGAGACAAACCTAAACAAAGATGCGTCGAGCCAAGGCAAAGAAATGATGAACCAAGACACAACCATACAACAGCCATAGAATTATCATTTCCACTTATGAAGCTAATAAGTGAAGCCATATATAACAGAGCAGAAGCTGCATAGAATAAGATAGATTTCTTGGTTTCTTTTTTCATAAATAATCGCCTCCACAAATCGATTTGTTGAGTCAATTATACCACGTTCTTTATCGAAATTACACCCTCTACATGGGAGAACTTGGCCGATTTACTGCGTACGTGCGTACCCATCTTCCGTATACACGTATGCGGCGATTTGCCCGAAACGCACTCTATACAGCCGTTCCCCCTCGGAGAGCCCACTACACTTTGCAGACCACAGGGATGAAAGTGTCATAGTGGGTTATTACACTTCCGCAGAAGTGCCTTCTCCTCGCCGCAGACAGCCGGGTGTGCCTTTTGTGAGAGCTTTCTGTGCGGCGAATCTACATCGCCCACAGGCGATGTAAGCAGGGATTCCAAAGGGGCGCAGCACCCTTGGCACACGACTTTGGTACAAAGTCTAGTGTGTTACACCTTTCCAGAGGTGTATACGTTCCTGAAATGCAAAAAGCCCCATACCCAACACCTTAACGGTGCGGACATGGGACTTGATGCTTCCTCGGCCTAGCCGGGTACTCCGTAACCAATCCTGACAGGCAGTTGCCGTGTCATTTTTCGAAAACTGTTTTACGGATACCCAGCAGTCGGGAACGCTCTGTTTCTCTTTGCTGGGGGTGTGATGAGCTGGTAGATATAGAATAACACAACTTAAAAAGGCACTCGAAAAATAAAGAATATACAAACAGAAAAAATAAGACCGTAATTCCCGCTCATAATTTTTACGAGTAGGAATTACGGTCTAAAAAATAAAAGGATCAAGAAAGGATGTCGGAGGGATTGTTGGCGCTGTAAAAACTGCTCTTACGAGCGTTGTTCTTTCCCTGCTGTGCTTCAAACTCCTTGTGGAGGGCTGCCTGTATGGCTTTGTCGCGCTTTTCGGAATCTGCGGCACGCTTCTTAAACAGTGCGGCCTTCTTGGTCTCGCCCTGCTGTTTGAGAATTTTTGCACAAAAACGGTATGCGGTGGATATTTCCCGTGGCGGAGTACCCCCTGATTCGAGGATCTGCTCTGCTGATTCAATTGCGGTCATGTAGTACTGAAATGCCAGCTGTTGATCGTAATCTCGCGCATGATTCCCGAAGATCCAATAGTCCTCGCAGGTCAATTTCTTTCCGGTCTGTTTTGCTTTCTCCTCCAAATATTTGTCCTTTCGGAGCCATTCTGCGGCGTGCTTTCGGTTGTAATGATCTGCCGCTTCATAATAAAGACAATTTAGGCTAAATTTGCTGCAAAGCGCAGAATAGTAGGTGCAGATCTCAGAGAAGAAATCTTCCGCATCGTTGTCAAAGTGTTTCAGAACAAAAGCTTCTCCTTCGGCGGCGATATCCAGGACATGGCGGACAAACGCTTGGTCAAAAGAGCGGTCAGGATCTTGGCGGATAAGGCGGTCAACGCAGGAAAGATAGATGTCTTTCCCTAAGTTCCGGTATTCCTCCGCATGTTCACCGGCAAGCGCCTCCTCTTCTGAGAGCGAAAAGAAGAGTGTCTCCAGTTCCGCTTCTTTCTCAAAGCTTTTTGCCAGATCTTCACGGCTTGCCGTTCCGACATAAGCATCGCGCAGTTCTTCCAGTTCATGCACCCGCTGCCAGATATCCCGCTGTTCATCCTGAGGGGCTAGCTTTTGCGTCAGCAGAAGGCGCTTTAAGCGGCAGCGTCTGCATATGACTTCGATATCGATAACACTGTCGGAATCATCGTTGAGATAGAACCACTTGCTTTCTGAATAGTGATCCAAGGCTTTGTCCAGCCATGCCGCTTTTATCGCATCCGGGACAAAAGGCAGGTCTGCCGCAGTTTCATAAAGGCAGCCAAGGTCGTATTCAAAATCATAGTTCGGATCTTTGGGATAAGGATCAGCCCGGATGGTCTCGGGGGTCGTGGTATAGCCGGTTTCTTCCAGCAGCTCCACATAATCCGTGAAGGAACGCTCCAACTGCGCAAAGAAAGCGCTGCATTCGTCCACAGAGGGGGCTAATTCGTTCAGGATAAGCTGGCGGATCAGCGAATGCGTCGTCAGAAAATAGATATCCTTGTTTAACCGGTTCCGCCCGATCCAACCGCGTTCGACCAGCTCGATCAGGGCGTCCTGTCCCTCCGGCGTTTCTCCATCGAGAAAAAGCTTGGTATCAAGCCCCTTGGGGGGAAGCAGCACCGTATGGCACAATACCGTGCGATATGCGCCGGTCATCTGGCTCAGGTCAAATAATACTTTCAGATGACCGTAGATCGTATCTTTTGTGTAGCCGCGGTCTTTGTCGCTGGTGACAGGCCTCTGCTTCAGGGACTGGAGATCGTATTGCTTCAAAGCGTCCAGTACATCCTGCGCAGTCAACCTGCCCCAAGAACAGCGGATGCTCTTTGCAATGAGATGACAGGTCAAAGTGTGGCCATGGACTGCAAGGATGAGTTCGCGGAGCGTGGACGCAAGGCGGGGGTCCTCTTTTTCCGTAATTTGCAGTTCTTTCAGCATCATTTTCAGCAGCAGCGCTTTCGGCAGAGGACAGATCTCCACGGAAGAATCGCCCTCCGGGATGAACCGCGTAGTGATAATGAGGTGAGGCCCACCCAAATTGATCAGATCCTGATAGGCGGGTTCGCGGCGGAGGTCGTCGAGCGTTTGGCTGTTGCTGTCGAAGTTGTCCATCACGACTACGCTGTCCGACCCCATTGCCGCCAGAAGCTTTAAGTTTTCGTAATAGTGCTCTTCCTCCTGCTGCTCAAGAGTCAGGCTGGGCTTGGAGGGAGTGTACTTATAGTTGGTAAATTCCAGATGCAAAATCGTATCCCGCACGGATTGCTCGTAGTTGAAAAAAGCAACACGCATCCCGTCCTTCTTGCACTGCCGCAGAAGGGCACGGGCGGTCTCCGTTTTGCCCAAGCCGCCCAGACCATAAAGGAAGATGGGACGGACGCCGGAATCCATTTGTTTGCGGATGGCCTTCAATTCGTTATCGCGGCTGTGCGGGATAAAGCTCTCCGGGCTGGAAAGGTTCTCTGCCAGCGGGAAACGCGGCGCAGAGAGCTGCTCGATGAGGGCGTTTATCTCTTTCAGCATTTCAGCCACAGGGATGCGCTTTTCCGGGTCTGGTTCTGCGGCGGCAGAGAGGATACGATTCAGCTGGGGCAGCACAGGCCGCGCGGAGGGAACGGTATCGGAAGGATAGATCTCTGCGGGCTTCAATTCCTCTGCCAGATCCTCCGGGAACTTCCGGTATGCTGCCAGCGCTTCTTTTCGCAGTAGAAGCCGCAGCAGGACGCCGACGGAATACACGTCTGCCGCAGGGGTCAGACAAAATGGCTCGCCGCTGCGGGCACCGGTAAAAATTTCCGGCGCGCAGAACAGGGGTGTGGTGTAGAGCTTCTCGCTGGGCAGGATCGGCGCGGTCTTTCCGTTGGGAGCATCCAACAGGCGCGCAGAACCAAAATCCAGAAAGACTGCACCGCGCAGCGTACCGGTATGCAGATCGCCGTCAATGAAAAGGTTCCCTAAGGAAATGTCTCCGTGGATCGCCGTTTTATGAAGCGTTGCAAGGGCATCCAAGATCAGGCGGATTAGATGCAGGGTGGTCAGAATATGCGGCGCAGCGATGGAGCGCGGCTCGTCCGGCATCAAAGCGCCGAAAGGGTGCTCCTTGTCCCGGGGATAGGCGGCACACTCGGCAAGAAGATCGGACAGGAAAAAGCCTTTGGAGGGGTTCAGCGTGGGCAGATACAGAAAGGTGCAGGGCAAAGCGGTGCCGTCAGCGGAGCGATGCACAGGCTCTTCGGGCTGGGAGATGGAACAGACCTCCAGCTGCTCCAAATGGGGCAATGCGTGGAAGGAACCGTTATAGGCCAGCTGGCTCAGTTCCAGTTCGTGCTGTGCCATCCGCTCCAGCCGCTGGTAAAATGCCTGCCGCAATGCGGGAGAGGCATCCGGTGCGGCAAGGCCGGGGTCCAGCGCGACCCCGTTCACGCGCACACAACCGGCGGGGTAAAATTCTTTAAGGGTAACATCCAGCGAGGACCCGTCCAGATGCGCGGAATAAAGGATCGCGCTTCCGCCAATAGAGGTGCTGTGCAGGATATGAAAACGCTTTCCGTCTGTGGTGTGCAGAACTGTGCCGTCTTTCAGCGGAACGCGGTCGTTGTATGCGGCCATGGGGATTCCTCCTTTATACTTCTTTGGGCATATTATAAAACGTTTATCGTCAAAAAGAAAGGCGCGGCTCAGGAAATTGTAACGATGGCGGCGCTGTAATCGTCAAGGGGGTGCTGTTCGTCCAGATAGCACTCCAGCTCCGGGCCGGAAAAGGGACAGAGGAGCCGGTCTTTCGGAAGGTTGCTTCGCAGCAGTTCGTCTGCGCCATCGGTAAGCAGAAGGAATTTTCCCCGCACAGGCCGGAGAGAACGATATACTTTCAGGTGCTGCATCATGTTGGTGTTCATGGTCAGATAGGTGGAATGCGGCGCGATCCCGCAGGAAGGGGCAGAGATCGTTGAAAATGCGGCGGCCTCCGCGCCCGGCGGCTGCATCAGGATGCAGCCATCGCCCAGATGGGCGCAGAGATAGCGGCCGGTATCGTCCGCAGCAAAGACGATCAGGGTCGCTGCCAGCGCTTCCGGTTCAACGCCCTGCTGTTTGGCAAAGGCGCGCAGTGCCGGTTGGAGAACGGCGCAGATCTTCCGGCGCACGGTGTCGGGGTCGTCCAGCAGCAGGTCGTAAAACTGCTCGTAAAACATCCGGGCAGTCAGGGTGACGATCTGCTGCGCCGCTGCCAGACCATGGGACGCGGTGCTGCATCCATCGCTCAGGCAGACCGCGATACGGTCACGGCTGCGGATGCCGAACAACTGATCCTGATTCTTCTCGCCGTTTTTCAGGTGGAGGCGGCCGGGCTTTGTAAAACTGTAACATTCCATATCCGTGTTGGCTCCTTTCAGCTTAGTCCTCGTTTTCGTCCTTGTCCTCGTCAGCGCTATCGGGCTCTTCAGAGATGTGCAGCAGCTTTTCAAAGAGCTGCTGATCCTCTTCCGAAAGCTCAGGCGCTGCACTGGGCGCTTCCGCAGGCTCCTCGTCCAGCTTTACCGCAAACGGAAAGTGGAACGGCTTGTCCGCGGAACCGTCCTCCTTGGAACTGTCCTCCGATTTCTCCGTCGGATGGATGGAACGCAGGAGCTCTTCCAGAAAACCGTCCACAAGGGAGGAGTCCGGGGCGGACGGCGCGGGCTTTTTCGGCTCCGAGGCATCCGTGAGCAGGCGAAGCAGATCCTTGCAGTGGAGGTCCATCATAGCGCAGGCATACGTCAGTGCACGGGACAGAACCGCGTCCGTGGGGATGCGCTCAACGCAGTCGATATAGATATGGAACAGCAGCCGACCGCTCATGGAGTTCAGATGGAAGCAGCCGTTCTTCATCGTGCTGTTAAGGTCCGAGATAAACGCCTTGACCGGAGCGCGGTGAGGGGGATCGATGATCAGCGGAAACTCGGCGTCCAAGAGGATGCAGTCGTCCTCCATGTGAAGAGAAAACATGGTGAAAAAGAACGAGGAGAACGCTGCATAAATGGGAAAATGGAAGCAGTCGGCATCTTCATCGAACATATACTTCATGTGGTTCTTGTCAAGATGCTCCCGAACGCGCTGTACAAGTTTCTGCGAATGGTTGATCTTCATAAGAAATACCTCCGTTTTTTGGGGTTCGGCGGGCGTTTCCCGCTTCAGTGAGTACAGTATAGCGTAAGCGGATACCCTGCCCCCAAAAAATTAGTTTCGCAGTCAACTTGCATAAGAAACTGGTAAAAAGTTGTGCGTATTTGCCATAGAGCCGAAGGCTTCGGTGTGGTACACTGAAAAAAACGGCGAACAGGGAGGAATGGAACATTGCGGAAGAAATGGGCGGAAGGGACTGTCCTGTACACACGGGATGGAGCAGAGTACAAGATAACAGCCTCCAACGAAGCGGGCGGGACGGCGATCATTTATTATGCGGAAAAAGCCGGCAGCGGCATCCGTGCCGTGCTGAAGGAGTTTTACCCCCAAGAGTGGGAGCGCCGGAAGGGGGTCCCGGTCGAGCGTGCGTATGTAGACAGCCCGGACGAGGATCCGGGTCTGCTGAGCTGCTATGAAAAGCTTGCCAAGCAGGCGGCGCGGGAAATGGAGATCAGCCAGAAGGTCGCGCGGGAAACCGTTCATGTGTGGCCGGTGCGCGGGATGCTGGAGGTGCAGAGCATCCGGGAGCCGGACGGCACGGTATGGCAGGCAGAGGGCACGCTCCCCTGCTGCATTCTGGAAATGGACAACCTGAACCACAAGGACGGCCTGTGGTTACAGGATATCCTGCGGGAAGCCGGAAAGAAAAAGAGCAAAGAAACCCCCTTGGGCAATCTGCAGCCGAACAGCAAACCGGTGTTGGCGGTGCCGCCGCTGCAAGTGACGCTGATGCTGGTCTGGCGTCTGCTGATCCTGCTTGCAAAGATCCATGCGGCGGGCTATCTGCACGGAGATATCAACTTGGGCAATGTGTTTTTGGCAATGGATGATAAGGGCGCAAACGTTCTGAACGCCATGCTCATTGACTTTGGCAGCGCCCGCGCACTGGTGGACGGGGAAACTGCGCCGCTCGGCAAAGAGTCTGTCATGGCGACCCCGGGCTTTGCCGCCCCGGAGCTGAAGGGCGGCGGTGAGCAGCGCCTGACCCCCAAGGCGGACGTTTACGCAGTGGGCAAGCTGATGCACTGCCTGCTGGATCAGAACATTCTGGAAGCGCTGCGGAAGGGCTGGTATTCGGATTTCAAGAAGGAACTGAAAGCCCCGATGCTCGATGCCAGCGGCATCAACGACCCGCAGCTCACACCGGCGGTGCAGAAAAGTCTGGATCAGATCCTTTCCGGCGCGGCAGAAATAAAGCCGGAAAAGCGCAGCTCCGTGCAGGAAATGATGGAACAGATCATGCAGCTGTACCGCAAGATCGAGCCGCCCGCGTGGCAGATGAGTCTTGGCCTTTTGCAGCTGAACGGCGACGAGGTGCTGGGGCGCGATAAAGATATCAAAAAAATCGAAGCAAAGCTGTGGGCCGAGGGAAAACTGGTGCTGCACGGCTTTTCCGGCATCGGCAAAACCAAGCTGGTAACGCTGCTGGGGCACAAATGGCAGAGGAACTATCCCTGTTCGCAGGTGTACTATGCCTTTTACCCGGGCAGCATGACCGGCCTTGCGGTGGATACGCTGGCACGGAATATGTCCACGGTGGCATTTACCGAGCAGAAGGACGGAAAGGAAGTCCCCCGCCCTGTGGCTGGGATCATTGATGATATGTTCCGGGAACTGAATGCCCACATGCACGAAAACGACCTGCTGATCATCGACAATGTGGATGACGACACACAAGAGTACTGGGATTCTGTGGTGCACGAGGAAACGGTGCAGGGACAGACCGATCTTTTTACCCGTCTGTGCCAGCTGAATTGCAAGGTGCTGTTCGTGACCCGTCTGGATGTGTCGAATGTCACCGGGATCGTTCCTTTCGAGGTGGACAGGCTGGAACCGAAACCGCTGCGCGCGATCCTGCGCGAAAACAGCAAAGATGCCAACGGGAACAGTGATGCGCAAAAGCGCAGTGACGAAGAACTGGACAGGCTTATTGCGTTGGTAGACCGCCACACCATGACGGTGGATATGATCGCCCGCACCATGAGGGAGAGCCGACTGACCGTCCCGGAGATCTACAAGGAGTTGAGCTGTGACGGCTATGGCTCGGGCGCCTTTGTGGAGATCAGCGGTCAGAAGGACACCGACTATTCAAAAAACCGGATCGAGGGGCATCTGATCCGGCTGTTCCGTCTGGCAAATTTTAATGAGCGGGAGCAGGATATGCTGCGCTATGCGCAGCTCATCGGCGAGAACAGCGGAATGTACGAAACGCTGTTCCTTTCCTGCTGTCCGCATGAATCGAAAGACGAAAACACCAAGAACCTTGAGGCGCTGAATCATCTGCTCCGGCTGGGATATGTGCAGCAGAAAACGGAAGAGGATTCCAAAAAAATCATCCTGAATCTGCATACGCTGGTGCGGGTGGTGGCAAGGAAAGAGTTTTGCATTACAGAAGAAGATCGAGAATCTTTTTATAAGCATGTAACGACCAACCCAATGTTTCAATTTCTTCTGGATGAAGAGGAGTCATCTTGCTTGCAGCTGTCGGATAGCTTCCGAGTGGCGGCATTTTACATGGATCCTGGGTTTGAATGGGCTTATTGGAAGAGCTATTCGGTGCGGTTTGCATTGCTGGATCTTCATCACTCGCCGCTGAAGGACGCCTTTATTTCGGATGTCATGACTCTGATAGCAGCGATAAAGGAATATCCCCAGTGGCTTGAAAGTGCGGAAAAAGTACCATCATGGCGCTGTGCGCGATTTTGTGAGAATCTATTTTATGGTGTAAGGCGCATCTGGCCTCGAGATGTGTGCTCGAATATTTCAAAGCATACACTTTGGTTGTACGTAGTCTATGGATTGGGACGTACTAAAAGTAATTTGGAAAGTCCGATTTTAAGCCAGAAAGAAAAAGAAAACTGGTGGAAAATTGTGAGTTCGATTTATTGTAAAGCCATAGAACTATGGGAACAGCAGGAACGGCCGGATCGAATTTCGCTCAAACAGCTTTATTTTGAACCTAACATAGTAAGGAAAGACTTTCTACATATAGAAAAAGCGCTAGAAAATCTAAAGAAATGTCCACAGGCGGACGCGCTGGATTATGCTCTTTTTTACAAAGGACCTGTGAATGTTTATTTTAAAATAGATTTAAGTGATACTGAGCAAGGTGAGCAGGCTTTACAGACAGCGCGTGATTATGAAGAACAATACCTTGACCAGCTTTCCACCCGGACATCGGAATTGTCAAAGAGGGCGGAAAAGGCGTGGGATGCAACAGTTCAATATTGCAATCGATTGATTGACGAGAAAAATTATGAAAAGACTTCCGAATTGATACATTTACTCGAAAGGTTCTCGGTTGAGAGAAAAGAAAAACAAAAACTATTAGAGTTGAAAGAAAAGTATTATTTCAAAATTGGCTGTTTTCAGGAATGCCTTTCCATCTGCGAAAATTTAAGAAACTCATGTGATCGGAATAGCTGGTACGTTGAACGGTATAGGTGGAATGGATATGTTATAGAGATTTACAAACGGCTTGGAAAACTGGAAAAGGCACTGGAAATAATTCTAGAAGAGGAAGATTGGCTCCTATATAAGGATGCCGTGGAAATAGCTGCTGAGTTGTATTCTAAAATGGATTCGAATAATATAGTTGGTTGTCTGGAAACTGCTGAAGAAAAAGCGATTGCATACATAAATTTGCTTATTGAAGGTGAGAAAAAGAGTATAGAAGAAGCGAAAAAAAAGAACGATTACAATCAACTAGACCGGGCTGTTCTAAACTATAAACACGAGATTCTTTGCGTTGCTTATTATAAAGGAAAAGATTTTCTATTAAAAGAAATTCAGTGGGTCACAAGGGTGTTTTCTGGAAACAAACGGAATTGGACTTTTCAGCAGCAGAATCTTTATTGTGAAATTTATTTCCAATGCGTTGTGAAGTTGTATTGCAAAGAAGAGTATCGGGAAGCACTGGAAATGTTAGATCGATTTGAAGCAAGCGTGCTGAAAGACTTCAAAGTGGACTGGAGTCCAGAGCGCAGGCGGACGATTCGTGAGGACATCTTCATGAGCATGAACCGTTCTTCAGAGGGATCATCTAGGAGTTCGCAGAAACCTATTGAATTAGAAAATTTGATTGAAACTGAAAAAGAAGCTGAAAGGATATATCATAGCCAGCTATTGGAAGCTGATAACGGTTCATATGATATGATTAAACCGTATAAGTGGTACAGTTGGAAGAAGAGATTTGATGAAAAATCAGCAGAAGAGCTGGAACAGTCGCTTATAAATTTAATTCATGCGAACTGGAGGTTGGAGCATTTTGAATGCGCTTCCCGAACTGCGTTGATGTGGATGGAGCTCCAGCCGGAAGATTCTGTCGGCCATGTACGAGCCCAAGTGATTTTAGTTGACTGTTTTTGCCATCAAAAATGTTATGTTTCAGCAATGCGTCAGCTGATTGGGACGGGGCTTTATTATTTAAAAAACGCTCATGAAACATCGTTGGAAGAATTTTGGTATTCAACCAACATTGGTGCGTATGACATTATATTCTGGAAACAGCGAGTAACCGAGCTTGAAGGGATACTCTCTAAAAATAATCCGGTATTGTGGATAGCATACGTACTGCTTGCCTATATTTATTTCTGCAATGATGAGACGGACGGAGATATTAATCACTTTGAAAAAATAATCGGCTGGTTTATATCTATAAAAGTATTATTCAAGGGAATGAGAGAAAAATTGCTTTCCGTTTTCCACTTCTATTACGGGAGGTTTTGATGGGAACCTGACACCTGACAACAAAACTCCCCCTGCGGAAGCCGCAGAGGGAGAAAGCGTCATTTATTCTGAATCCGTTTGCAGCTCCATGCACTTTGCCCAGATCTCGGCCAGCGTATCCGCAAACAGGATCTCCATGCCCTGTGCATCGGCCTGCTCCTTGAGCTCCGGCGGCAGGTCGTCGCGGTTTTCGCCGGGCAGAAAAAGCAGCTTGCAGTCGGCGGCAAGGGCGGCTTCGGTCTTTTCCGGGATGCCGCCTACCTTTCCGACACTGCCCAGAAGATCGACCGTGCCGGTCAGGGCAAAGGTGCGGGGAACGGGCGTTCCGGTCAGCAGGCTGGCAAGCGCCAGCGCAATGGCGCAGCCGCCGGAGGTGCCGTTCTTGGGCGCATCGCCGCAGAAATGGATGTGCACGCCCTTGCCCTCCGGCAGCGTTTTGCCGGTCAGCTGTTCGGCGGCGGTCAGGGCGGTCTGCACGCTCTCCCGCAGAGCGTCCTGTGCAAAGCCGGTGATGGTAATGCCGGGGCGTTCCGTCAGAACGGCCTGTACGGCATCGCGCGAGCCGAAGCTCACACCGGCAGAGCTGCGCATGACTGCCAGCGTACTTACAAGCCCGGTCGTATCCTCCGGGAGGTGCGCCGGGTAGTGGTTCAATGCGGCGGGCGGGGCACCAAGCACGGTCTCCAGCAGCGCTTCGTTTACCGTCAGTTCCTTTTCCTGTGCCCGGTACAGGGTCAGGGTCTCGCACAGGCGGTTCAGCATGCTTTCCATGTCACGGCAGCCGGGTGCGCGGCAGTAGCGGCGCACCAAAAGGTCCGTGACGTTTTCCGGGAACAGCGCATCGGGCAGGCCGTATTTTTTCAGCGCGGCAGGGAGCATGGCCTGCTGTGCAATGGCCTTTTTCTCGGCCGGCGTATAGCCGTACATCGGCATCAGGTCGCAGCGGTCCCGGAGAATGGGCGAGACCTTTTCCAGATCGTTTGCGGTCAGAACAGGGACCAGCTGGTGCAGGTCGATATCGCAGTCCAGATGCTTTTCGTAAAAACTGCGGTGGCCGTCCAGCAGGTCCAGCAGGGCAAACTGGGATTCTGCCGGCAGCTTGTCCACCTCATCCAGCAAAAGAACGGCACGGGTGCTGCCTGCGCGCTTGAGCGCCTGCGCAATGACACCGGCGCAGCTGTTGTTGTAAACGATGCTGGTGCCTTTCAGGTCGGTGGGCTGAAGCCCGGCGCAGCTGATCTTCTCGAACGGAAGGTTCAGGGACTGGGCAAATACACGGCAGAAGTGCGTCTTGCCCGTACCAGCGGGGCCGACAAAAAGCAGCGGACGGCCTGCCTCGTTGGAGGCTTCCATACCGGCAAGCCGGGCGCGCATCGTGTCCTTTACATTGTCCAGACCGATGATCTGCTTCACACCGCATTCAAAGGAGGGCAGGTCGAACCGGAAGGGCAGCTGAGAGCGCTGGAAGCGTGCAATGTAGGAAAAGCGCTCCATGGCATCGGAACGATTGGTGATGCTGCGCTCCGAGAAAGAGCCGCGGTTCTCGTTGATGGTCTGCATCAGCGCCTGACCGACCTTGCGCATACTGTCGGAATAGACCCCCTGACGGAATGCCAGCACGTTCTTCTCGTATTCGCTCAGCTGTGCCGCGCCAAGGAATTTTTCTGCGGCAGGGATCGTGATGGGCAGCGCCGGGTCAGGCGCGTTGGAGGCGGCATGGAAAAGCCGCTCCACGCTGGTTTTCAGGTTCGTCATGCCCTCGTCCGGGCAGTAATGATCCAGCAGCCAGGGAAGGACGTCCGGCTCCAGAACAAGGCCGCTGCGCGTGTTGAGGGTGTCGAACAGCGCCTTGCCGAATGCGAGACGCTCCTCCCGCGTGGGTGCGGGCATGGCGATCACCGCGTCAAAGGCACTGATCAGGTCGGCGGGCAGCGAAGCGGTGCTTTCGGCTTCGGCGATGATGTTGGCGTTTACATGTACGGAGGTGCCAAGGTAAAGGTCGTGCACGGTATGCTCGCGCACCAGCTGGATCAGCGCAGGGAACGGGTTGCCGTTCTGCCCGCCGAACGTAATGCGGTCTACCCCGGTAAGCTGCAAAAGATCCGCCTGATCAAGCGCCGCATCCGCCAACATGCCATAGGTGGAATTGTTGTACCCGGATTCCTCTCCCGCCAGTGCGACGGGGGAGCTGATGGAACCGCAGTCGATGCGCCGCGGCTTGTAGTGTGCGGCGAGGATGTCGCCAAGCAGGGTCTTGCCGATGCCGGAGGGGCCGACCAGCAGCACACGGAAAGGAACGGCGGTGCGGTTGGTGCGGCTTACCAGATCCAGCAGGGTCTGCTTGGCGGGTCCACAACCGGTCACCTGTTCCATTTCGGTGCGCAGCGCCTCGATATCGACCTGACGAAGGATGTGAGGCTTCTGGCACTGCCCCAGAAGGATCAGGGCGCGGCGGATCTTGTCCGTGCCGCAGCTGTCCAGAATGGTCCGAACGTCGGAGGGATACAAAAACGCATTCAGCTGATAAAATTCATTCAGCGCCATGACGTTCAGGTGAAAAAGCGGGTCGTCCAGTGCGTCCTTTTTGCAGTCGGACTGAAGATACGACAGGTGCATGGTCAGATGACGCCGCATGGCAGGGGTCATTTTCGAGAAATTTTCGGACATTTTATCGTGGCTTTTTTCGAGATCGGGCATAAAGCAGCCTCCTTTTGAATGGTCTGGGATCACGAGCGTTCCTTGGGAACGATACCAGATTAGCATACAAAAGAGATGCTGCCCGAAAAAATGTCGGAAGGCTTTTAGGTTATTTGAGATTTTTGAGACCAGATATAAAAGATGTGCTATAATAAGGGCAGTTGAATGGGGAGACTATACCCTTCAGCCAGAAATTCAGAGGAGGTCAACAAAATGGAAGACAACATGATGCCCCAAACGCGCGAATCGGAGCGGCAGCTGAACGAGTGGATCGAACAGACGCGGGATAACGAAAACGCGGTGCTGATGAATGCAGAAAATCTGCTGGAAACGCTGACGGATTGGAGAACGGTGATGACGCCCGGCTTCTGCGTCTGCCGCGCATTGCAGACCCATTATCCTGAAATTTTGGAAGGGCTGGACTGCCCGGATCTCAAGCAGCTGGACCATTCGAGGGGATGGTCGGCAGCGGTCCGCCGTCAAGTTGCCCAGCGGCTGGAAGAAGCGCCGAATATTGGCCCTCTGCATGATGCGGCATGGGTCACGGTGCTGAACCGCGGCTATACGGAAAGCCGTGTTGGCTCGAAGAGCGAGATCTACAAAATGGCCACGGTTTTTCACCTGACGGATGAAGAGGTCGAGCGGCTGTTCATGCTCTACAACCAGAACTGGAACCCGCATAATCTGCTGGACGCTGTATTTCTGGCAATGCGCAGGCACTACCGCGACAACCTTACATGGCGGGATATGATGGAGGTGCTCAAGGGCTTTTTGCGCCAGACCAATGGCACCCGGAACGCTGCTGCGGGCACGGAGAGCGGCGGCACGCAAGCGCTCCTCCGCATGGTCGATACCGTCCCGGATACGGAGGAGAGCCGGGCTGGTGATAGTGCCTTCAATGCAAAGCTGGTAGAAGAACTGGTGAAGAATGCCGACTCGCTTGACCAGGCGACGCTTATGGATGCGGACGGAACGGACCCGCTGTCCGGGCATTATACCAGCAATTACACGCGGGAGTACACGCGCACGGCAAGCTTGGCGCTCAAGGGGCTGCTGCAGGCACTGGTGATCCTCTTCCCGAAAGTCCCTCCGTATGTGCTGACGAAGGATGGCTTGCCGGAGGAACTTGCCGCGCTGTTTAATGAGATGTATGCCTATGTGGGCACCCGTGTGAATGACAACAACGAGGAGCACATGGAACGGGAAGATGATGCAATGGAGGAAAAGCTCCGGGCGTATCTGAATGGACGCTTGCGGTCTCTCCCGAATGAGGTGAGCCAGATGCTGAGACCGCTGCATGGCGCAGAACCCACGAACCGGGTACTGGATCATGACGGCATCCTGCTGTTGGGCTGGTTTATGATCCTTGCAGCCAGATTCAACGAAGAAAGCTGGGAAAAGCTGGTCGAATATGAAAAGGAGCATGAGGAAGACCCGGACGCAGACCTGTTCACGAAGAAGTCTGGAAGGCTCCTCCGGGAGATCGCAAAGATCGACAGCAGCAGCGATCCGAAGGAACAGACGGAGCACATGGTCAAGGCGCTCAACGACCTGCTGAGTATTTTTGAGCAAGCAGGTCTGAAGGGCATCGGCCGGGTCTATCTGGCGCGCATGATGGATCGCCTGATCGTAGCAACGATGCTTTATGCAAGCACGCGTAATGACGTTTCCAAGAACATGGATCTGGTGGAAGCACTGCTTCATCCCGAGACCTGCTGATAGCGAGCTTCCAGTCTGCCGTGGTCACACCCCGGCGAAAGATACTGCTCCATCTCCCCTCTCGGCACCATCTGGGCACCGATGGGACTGAAGATCTACCGTAACTTTGCACAAGATACAACCAAGGCACGGAAAAGGCCGGACCCATTCAAAGGGGTCCGGCCTTTTCTACATACACGCGAAGAAAAACAGGCGCAGCGGTAAGCCTACTGCATCCGGTGCTGTGTGCGGTATTCGGCGGGGGTGATGCCGTACAGGCGGCGGAAGGTTTTCAGGAAGCTGCTGTAATCCGGGAAGCCGCTCTCGGTGCAGGCGTTCAGGACGGAAACGCCCTCCTCCAGCGCCTTGCGGCAGTGCTGCATCCGCAGATAGGTCAGGTAATTGTGGATGCTCTCCATGGTGCACTCCTTGAATGCGCGGGAAAGGTGCTCCCGGCTGGCGTAAAGTTCCTGTGCCAGCTGCGCGGTGGTCAGGGTCGGGTCCTGATAATGGGCCTGCAGGTAGGCCACCGCGCGTGCGACCAGTACACTGGTGCTGCTGGGGGCAGCGGTCTGTCCGCTGCCGGTGGCCTGCGTGATGAGCAACAGCATCTCAGCGACCTGCGCCTCAAAAACGATATCCCGGATGGAGTCCGATAGTTCCTGACTTTGCGCCATGCGGATGAAAAGCCCCTTGAAATCCCACTTGCGGCAGGCCTCGCTGTCCAGCACGGTGAGCTCGTGCATCCAGTCCGCATTTTTTAGATTCACGCGGCGGCGGGTGGCCTGCCAGAGAGCATCGTCGATCTGGATGACCAGACGATCCGACTGGGCATCGTCAATATTGAAGTTGCCGGAGTGGTAGACCTGAGAGGGAAAGTAGACCAGCTCCCCCACATGGACCAGATACACGCTGCCGTCCACCGAGTAGCGCACCGTGCTGCCGCCGATGGGAAGCACCAGCTCGTGATACGGGTGGGAGTGCACCACGGACTGCTTGTTTTCCCAGTTCGTGTACCATGTGACCAGAAGCCGGGTGTTGCTCAGCCCCATCCGCGCCTGTGCTTCTGTAAGGACATTATCGATATAATGTGTGACCCGTTCCATGCCCATAGCCGCTTTGCCCTCGTTAAAAAAATAAGAATCATTCTTTTACGTCTTTTTTTGCCCTAGTATATCAGTACATATCACATTTTGCAACATTTAAATCACAAAATCTGCGGAAAATCCATGTGTTTTTTAGTATGATAAGGGTGCAAGGAGACGAGATTGACCAAATACACAAAAATGTTTCAACGTTTTTGTGCTTATCGACAAATGCACCGGTCGCATTTCGTGACCGCCTGAAAGGAGTCCGTCCATGCAGACCTCAAAGAATCATTTTGAAGCCAAGGTGGTCTTTAATGATGAGACCATCCGCCGGATGTTCCGCACAGAGTTCTACACCTACGAGGGGTTGCGGCATCTGCTGTGGCTTGCAGCGGCCTTTGTGCTGGTGATGGCGGCGCTGTTCACCGCCATCCCTACCGTTGTCAAGGTGCTCTGCCTGCTGGTGGGCTGTGCCATGTTCGCCATGCCGGACTTTTTGAGCCGGGTGGCGGCTGAGGGCGTCATCATGCAGCGGGGCGGCGCGGAAAGCACCGTGAGCTGCCGGGTCAACGATAACGGCGTGGACGTGGAAAACGGTGCGCACATCCCCTTTGCAAAGATCGACCGGCTGGTGGAGGATGACCAGTATTTCTACATCTTCCAGAGCCGTCAGATGGCAGTGATGATCCCCAAGGGAAGCCTGCTGCCCGCAAACCCGGAGCGGTTCGCCAAGGTGCTTGCCAAGGAGACCGGCAAGGACTGGCAGCGCTCCAAGAGCCTGTGGGGGCTCAACCTGAAAGACCTGATCCAAATGGGAAAGGACCGCTTTCAGCGCAGCGCATCCTGAGCGCTGCACCGCTACTATGTTGTTTCACAGCCGGTTGGCTGTGATCGTGGGACACGATAAAACAAGATAAGGAAGGAAATCACTATGAAAATCACTCGCAGACAGTTCGTACAGGTCATGGCAGTTGCTGGTGCATCTGCCCTGCTCACCGCTTGCGGCGGTTCTTCGGGCAGCACTGCCGGTTCCGGCGCAGCCGCTGCCACCGGCGGCAGCTTCAACCTGAAGCTGGGCCACAATCTGGCCGAGGATCACGCTGTGCACATCCAGCTGACCAGCTTTGCAGAGCAGGTCAAGGAAAAGACCGGCGGCAGCATCAACATCCAGATCATCCCCAACGGCACCCTGGGCAGCGAGGCTGACATGATCTCCCAGATCCAGGCAGGCGCACTGGATATGGCAAAGGTCTCCGCTTCCACCCTGGGCAACTTCAGCGAGAAGTACAACGCCTTCTCCGTGCCTTATGTGTTCAACGATCAGACTCACTACTACAGCTACATGGACAGCGACTCCGCAAAGGCTGTCTTTGAGTCCACCGATGATCAGGGCTTCCGCGGCCTGACCTGGCTGGATTCCGGCGCACGTTCCTTCTACACCAAGGCTACCGCCATCCGCACCCCGGCTGACCTGAAGGGCCTGAAGATCCGCACCATGGACAGCCAGATGGCTATCGACATGATGAACTGCCTGGGCGGCTCCGCTACCGTTATGGGTTACAGCGATATCTACACCGGTATGCAGCAGGGCGTCATCGACGGTGCCGAGAACAACGTCACCGCACTGCGCGACCACGGCGACGTGACCAAGTACTACTGCTTCGACGAGCACACCCGCATCCCCGATATGGTGGTCATCGCTTCCAGCGTGTGGAACAAGTTCTCCGATGAGCAGAAGGCTGCTGTGTCCGAGTGCGCCAAGACCGCTACCGAGGAGTACAAGGACGCTTGGAAGAAGTTCGAGGACGAGGTTCTGGACAAGGCTGTGAACCAGAACGGCGTCGAGCTGGTCAAGGATGTGGACATCGCCGCATTCCAGGCCGCTGTGCAGCCCATCTACGAGAACCTCAAGACCTCTAACCCCACCACCTACGCGGTCGTGGAAGAGATCCGCGCAATGGCCTAAACGCCAACGCATTGCTTTCCATCCTTATCTCCCAAGCTGCGGGCAGCGCACGGTGCTGCCCGCAGCTGCGCGGGAGGGAATGAGTTCAAGGAGATGATCTTGTGAAAAAACTGGATAAAATTCTGGATAATGTCATGCGCTTCCTCATGGCAGTGGCAATGTTCGCCCTGCTGGCAGGCGGCACTTGGCAGATCTTTACCCGCTGGATCCTGCGCAACCCCTCCACTGTGACGGACGAGTTTCTGCGCTACGTCCTGATCTGGGCTTCCATGATCGGTTCCGCCTACTGCTTCTACAAGGATAAGCATCTGGCACTGGATCTGGTCAAGGGCCGCGCAAAGGGTGCGTTCAACGTCGTGCTCAGCGTGTTCATCGAGGCCGCCATCGTGTTCTTTGTGGGCTACGTCTTTGTTTACGGCGGCTGGAAGCTGACTGCAAACGCCACCAACGTTTCCTCGGTCATGCGCATCCCCTTCAAGTTCCTGTATTCCATCCTGCCGATCTCCGGCGTGTTCATCATTCTGGCCCGCGTGCTGAAGTATGTTCAGCTCTTCGCGGAGCGTAAGGAAAAGAAAGGAGAAAACGCATAATGGTTGCACAGGCTACGTTACTGCTGTTCGGTTCCTTCTTTGTCATGCTGCTGGCCGGTGTGCCCATCTCGGCAGGCATCGGCATTGCATCCATCTTCACGGCACTGTTCAGCATGGACCCCGCAATTTTTGCCCTGACCGCTGCACAGCGCTGCTTCTCGGGCATTGACTCCTTCTCTCTGCTGGCGCTGCCCTTCTTCTCTCTGGGCGGCAACATCATGAACAAGGGCGGCATCGCAAAGCGCCTTGTCCGTCTGGCACGTCTGGCTGTGGGCAAGATGCCCGGCTATCTGGCTGCCACCAACGTTCTGGCCAATATGTTCTTCGGTGCCGTTTCCGGTTCCTCCGTGGCAGCTACTTCTGCCATGGGCTCCATCATGGCACCGCTGGAGCTGGATGAGGGCTACGACCCCAACTACTCCGCAGCCGTCAACATCTGCTCTGCCCCCACCGGCATCCTGATCCCCCCGTCCGGCCCGCTGATCCTTTACTCCATCACCGCCGGCGGCGTTTCTGTGGCTGCTCTGTTCATGGGCGGCTACCTGCCCGGCATCCTGATGGGTCTGTGCGTGGCTGGTCTGGCTGTGTTCATCGCCGTCAAGAAGGGCTATAAGTCCTCCGACGTCAAGGACCCCGACCCCGCCATCAAGATCATCATTGATGCAGTGCCCTCTCTGCTGGCCGTCATCATCGTCATGGGCGGCATTCTGGCAGGCTTCTTCACCGCCACCGAGGCCGGTGTGGTGCTTTGCCTGTACTGCGGCCTGCTGTCCATCCTGTACAAGGAGATGACCTTCAAGAGCTTCTACAATCTGCTGGCAGACACCATGGAGAGCAGCGCCACCATCCTGTTCCTGATCGCCGCTTCCTCCATCATGTCCTACGTCATGAGCTACTCCGGCATCCCTGCCGCTATCAGCAACGCGCTGATGAGCATTTCCAACAACCGCTACGTCATCCTGCTGGTCATGAACGTGTTCCTGCTGGTCATGGGTATGTTCCTGGATCTGACCCCCGCAGTTCTGATCTTCACCCCCATCTTCCTGCCCATCACCCGCAGCATCGGCATGAGCGATGTGCAGTTCGGCATCATGCTTATCATGAACCTGGGCATCGGCTCGGTCACCCCGCCGGTCGGTTCCTGCCTGTTCGTGGGCTGCGGTGTCGGCAAGGTCAAGATCGAAGGCGTTACCAAGTACATTGTGCCGCTGTTCACCGCCATGGTCGTGGCACTGTTCCTTGTCACCTTCATCCCGGCCATCTCGCTGTGTGTCCCGTACCTGTGCGGTCTGGTGCCCAGTCTTGGCTGGACGTTCTAAGCCCTGACTGTTCCGGGTAAAGCAACGAATACGTTGCCTCCATTTCTCTGAAGATATCCTGCATCTGAGGGGGAATGGAGGCATTTTTTATCAAAAACTTGAGAGGAGTAAAAACTATGGAGATCTGCTCCCGTTTTACCGGCATGGAGCGCAAAGACGGCGCTTTCCTGCTGCATACTGATAACGCTGATATCAAGGTCTGCTTTGTGACCGATGAGATCGTCCGCGTCCGCGCAAGCTTTGACCACGAGCTGGCAGAGGAGTCCTACGTTCTGATGACCACCGCATGGGAGGATCGGATGGACGAACTGTTCAAGGGTGAGCGCACCCGTGTGGAACCCTTTGCCGCACAGGTCACCGAGGACGACAGCACCCTCACCTTTGCCACCGGCAAGGTGACACTGGTGGTGGACAAGGACCCCATCAACTTCAAGCTGCTGGCTGCCGATGGTTCCGAGCTGTACAGCACCCTGCCCGGCAACCCCTTCGTCAAGGATTCCAACAACCGCGTGGTGGCTTACAGCCGGATGAAGGAGGACGACTGCTTCTACGGCTTTGGCGAAAAGACCGGCCTGCTGGATAAGAACAAGACCTTCCAGCGGGAGCGCGCCACCGACGCCATGGGCTACGATGCCGAGAAGATGGATACCCTTTATAAGCACATCCCCTTCTACATCCGTCTGGACCGCGACACCCACAAGGCTGTGGGCGTGTTCTACCACAACTTCTACGAGTCCGTGTTCAACATGGGCTGCGAAAAGAGCAACTACTGGCCCCGCTACACCTATTTTCAGGCAGACGGCGGCGATCTGGACTGCTTCCTGATCGGCGGCGACACCATTGCCCGCATCGTGGATAACTACACCCTGCTGACCGGCCGTCCGGCCCTGCTGCCCAAGCGTGCACTGGGCTATCAGGGCTCCAGTATGTACTACCCCGAACTGGAGAAGGACAGCGATGACGCTGTGCTGGGCTTTATCGACACCATCAAGGAAGAGGGCTTCCCCATCGACGGCTTCCACCTGTCCAGCGGCTATACCAGCCAGAACAACAAGCGCTGCGTCTTTACATGGAACACCGAACGCTTCAAGGACCCCAGCGCCTACTTCCACGCCATGAACGAAAAGCACGCCCAGAACGTGCCCAACGTCAAGCCGGGTGTCCTGCTGTGCAACCCCCGTTTCGACGAGTTCAACGCAGATGACGTATTCGTGAAGGACAGCAAGAACCCCGAGACCTACGGTGTCGGCAAATGGTGGGGCGGCGACGGCGCATTCTGGGACTTCACCAAGCCCGAAGGCCGTGCAGCATGGAAAAAGTACCTCACCGAGTCCATCATCGCCGTGGGTACCGATTCCGTCTGGAACGACAACTGTGAGTACGACAGCCTGATGGACAAGGACTGCACCTGCGATTTTGACGGCAAGGGCGGCACCATCGGCCAGCTGAAGCCCCTTATGAGCACCCTGATGTGCAAGGTGGGCGCCGATGCCGTGGTGGAGCACAACGCCAAGGCCCGTCCCTACATGGTCTGCCGCAGCGGCAGCGCCGGTATCCAGCGCTACGCCCAGACCTGGTGCGGCGACAACTACACCAGCTGGAAGAGCCTGAAGTACAATATCCCCATCATCACCGGCATGGGTCTGTCCGGCCAGCCCAACGAGGGCGCGGACATCGGCGGCTTTGCAGGCCCCGCACCCACCGAGGAGCTGTTCGTGCGCTGGGTGCAGAACGGCATCTTCCAGGCCCGCTTCTCCATCCACTCCGCCTCCAACGATAACACCGTCACCGAGCCGTGGATGTTCCGGGAGTCTGCGGATACCATCCGGGACGCCATCCTGCTGCGTTACCGCTTTACCCCCTATCTTTACAGCGCCGAGTACGAGGCCAGCCAGACCGGTGCGCCCATCATGCGTGCTCTGGTCTACGACTTCCAGAACGACCCCAAGGCATGGGAGGAGAGCTTCGAGTTCCTGTTCGGCCGGGATATTCTGGTGGCCAACGTTCTGGAAGAGGGTGCCAAGACTCGCACCGTCTACCTGCCCGCAGGCTGCAAGTGGTACGATTGGAACGATAAGTTCCGCTGCTACGAAGGCGGCCAGACCATCGAGGTGCCTGTCACCATGGCCACCATCCCCATGTTCGTCCGCGAGGGCGCAGTGATCGCCATGGCAGACAACCAGCTGATGACCATGGAGGGCGACCACACCACCGCCCTGCACCTCATCGTGGCACCCAAGGGCACCACCACCACGACCCTGTACGATGACGACGGCATCACCAACGATTTCAAGAGCGGCGTGTACCGCAAGACCACCATCACCACCACCGCAGGCGAGCGGGTGACCATGAACTTTGCCTCCGAGGGCAGCTACAAGGACACCGTGGAGACCATCAAGGTGGAGATGATCGCCAAGGAAAAGAGCCCCTTCTGGGTCACGCTGGATGGCCGCAAGATCGAGCACTTCCTCAACCGCCGCAAGTTCGACGCCGCTGCCGAGGGCTGGTATTACAGCCAGAGCAAAAAGGCTGTCGAGGTCAAGTATGCAAACCCCGCCAAGGATCACGAGCTGACTGTCTCGTTTGAACAGTTCGACCTGATCGGTATGTAACACTGCACGGAGGAACCTCTTATGCTGCTGCGTAGTTTTGAATCCTTTGAAAAGACCGAAAACGGCTACCTCATCCACGGCGATGCCGCCGATGTGAAGCTGATTTTCATGACAGACGATATCATCCGCATCCGGGTGCACTTCGACAAGGGCACTCCCATGGAGGAGGAGTCCTACACGCTGGTGACCACCGCGTGGGAGGATCGGATGGACACCCTGCTCAAGGACGAGCGCACCCGCATCACCGCGCTGGACGTCCCCTGCGCTGAGGACGATAAGACCCTGACCTTTGAGACCGCACACCTGACTTTGAAGCTGTTCAAAAAGCCCTTCCACTTTGAGCTGTTCGATAAGTCCGGCAAGCTGATCTATCAGGATCTGCGGGAACGCGCTTTTGAGAAGGATCAGATCGGCCGTCTGAGCCACTTCTCCAAGGTGGACCGGGAATTTGACCACTTCTACGGCTTTGGTGAAAAGACCGGTCATCTGGACAAAAAGGGACGCCGCCTGCGGATGTCCCCCAAGGATGCCATCGGCCACGACCCCGAGACCGGCGACCCGATGTACAAGCACATCCCCTTCTACATCCGGGTAAATGAGCACGATCTGCGCCCGGTGGGTCTGTTCTACCACAACTCCTACGACTGCGTGTTCGACCTTGGCGAGGAGCTGTCCGGCTACTGGGAGCGCTACTGCTACTACCAGACCGACGGCGGCGACATCGACCTGTTCCTGCTGGCCGGTGAGACCCTGCCCGAGATCCTGAACGAGTACACCCTGCTGACCGGCCGCAGCGCCCTGCCCACCAAGCAGTCTCTGGGCTACTGCGCCTCCACCATGTACTACGCCGAGCTGGAAAAGAATTGTGACGAGGAGATCTACAAGGTCATCGACAAGCACGAAAAAGAGGGCATCCTCATCGACAACTTCTGGCTGGCTTCCGGCTATTCCAGCGGCGAAAAGGACAACCTGCGCTATGTGTTCAACTGGAACCACAAGCGCTTCCCGGAGCCGGAGAAGTTCTTTGAGAATATGAACGCCCGGGGCATCAACGTGATCCCCAACCTGAAGCCCGGCATCCTGAAGCACCACCCCTACATCGACCTGTTTGAAAAGAACGATGTCTTTATCAAGACCCCGGACGGCAAGGCACCGTACTACGGCCGCTGGTGGGGCGGCGAGGGACGCTTCTTCGACTTCACCGGCCCGCGCGGCCGCAACACCTGGAAGCAGCTGCTGGAGGAGAACATCCTCAAAAAGGGCACCAAGACCGTCTGGAACGACAACTGCGAGATGGACGGCGTGGAGGACCGCGATGCCCAGTGCGACTTTGAGGGCAAAAAGGGCACCATGGCAGAGTTGAAGATCCTGCACTCCAACCTGATGGCCTACACCGCCAAGCAGGCGCTGGCAGATGTGTACCCCGGCGAGCGCCCCTACATCATCAACCGCGCAGGCTACGCCGGTATCCAGCGCTACGCACAGGTGTGGGGCGGCGATAACCTGACCGACTGGCGCACCGTCAAGTTCAACATTGCCACCATTCTGGGCATGGGTCTGTCCGGCTGCTCCAACATGGGCTGCGATATCGGCGGCTTTGCGGGCCCTGCACCCGAGGCAGAGCTGCTGCTCCGCTGGCTGCAGAACGGCATCTTCCAGCCGCGCTTCTGCCTGAACTCCGCCAACAACGATAATACCGTCACCCAGCCGTGGATGTACGAGGAGAACCTGCCCTACATCCGTGCAGCCTACCAGCTGCGCTACCGTCTGATGCCCACTTTGTACTCCCTGATGTACGAGTCCAACCAGAACGGTATGCCGGCATGGCGTCCGCTGTTCCTTGAGTTCCCGGAGGACCCCAAGTGCTACACCGATAAGAATCTGACCTTTATGTTCGGCAAGAGCATTCTGGTGGCAAACGTGGTGGAAAAGGGCGCCACTACCCGCACCATCTACCTGCCCGCAGGCTGCACCTGGTACGATATGAACGATAATCTTCGTGCCTACGAGGGCGGCCAGACCATCGAGGTCCCGGTCACGCTGGCAAGCATCCCCATGTTCCTGCGCGGCTCTGCCGTTGTGGTGACCACCGAGGACGTCAAGCACATCCTCAAGGACACCATGCGCCAGATCGACCTGCTGGTCGCTGCCGAGACCGACACCAGCTTTGTGCTGTACGATGATGACGGCCACACCGAGGACTACAAAAACGGCGTTTACGCCAAGACCACCATCACCGTCAAGGCCGGTGACCGCACCGACATCCGCTTTGCCACCGAGGGCAGCTACGCTTCCCCTGTGGAGCGCATGACCCTGAAGCTGGTCAGCAAGAAAAAGGGTGCGCTCTGGGCCAGCGTGGATGGGCAGCAGCTTCCTCAGTACATCGTCCGCGATGGCTGGGAGGCCGCAGAGTCCGGCTGGTACTACAACCTGCCTGACCGCACCATCTGGGTCAAGTTCGCAAAGCCTGCCAAGAAGGACTTTACGGTGACTGTCTCCACCGAAAAGTTTGACCTGATCGGTATGGCAGAGGACTAAAAAGCTATTTCCAATCTTCTTTAATTCTTCTTCAGAAACACAAAGGCCCGTGGGGGGTTCCCCACGGGCCTTCGTGTTTTTATAAGTTTCAGGCTTCGGTCTGCGACTCCCGCCGGAGGATGCGGCAGACCATGAACAGGCAGTAGAACATCGCCAAGCCCCAAGCAAAGGGGTTGGAAAGGCAGATGCCCAGATACCCAAGGCCGGTCTTTACCGCCAGCACGCCGCCAAGGCTGCGGCCGATGAGCTCGCCCACGCCGGAAACGATGGCCAGCACGCTGTAACCAAGCCCCTGCAACGTGTTGCGGAAGATCATCAGCAGGCCGTGGAAGCAGAACAGCATACTCATGACGCTGAGGTACTGGATAGCACCCGCCGTGACGGCAGGGTCGGCATCGCCCAGCACCAGCCCCACCGCGTAGGGCTTGATGAAAAAGATCACGCCCCACGCCACGGCGCAGTAGAGCAGCTGTACCATGCAGCCGTCCTTGATACCCTGCCGGATGCGGTCGGTGCGGCGGGCGCCGTGGTTCTGCCCCACATAGGTAGCCATAGCCATGCCCACGCTCTCCATGGGCAGGGTGAACATCTGACGGATCTTTTCGCCTGCGGTCTGGGCGGCCACTGCGGTGCTGCCCAGCAGGTTGATGGCGTCCTGCATGATGACGGCACCGATGGCCGAGACAGAGTATTCAAACCCCATGGGCAGGCCGATATAGGCCAGCCGCTTGCAGTGCCCTGCCGAAAGCAGGGTGCGCGGCTGCCGGAAGGAAAGCCCCTCCAGCTTTGCCGTGCGGGTAAAGAACCAGTAAGCGCACAGCCCGCCGCTGAGCAGCTGGCTGAGCACGGTGGCAATGGCGGCACCGTCCACCCCCATGCCCAGCGGCACGATGAAGAGGCAGTCCAGCAGAATGTTCACCACGCTGGCGACCAGCAGGAAGTAAAAGGGGTGCCGGGAATCCCCCAGTGCCCGCAGCACGCTGGAAGCGTAGTTGTACAGCACCGTAGCCGGGATGCCCAGAAAGATGAGCCGGATGTAGAGCACGGCATCGGCGTACAGCTCCTCCGGCGTATGGATGAGCCGGAGCAGCGGCCCTGCCATCAGGGTGGTAAGCACGGTGAACACCACGCTCAGTACCAGACAGAGCAGTGCGCCGTTCAGCAGGTATTTTTGCAGTCCGTCCTTATCCTTTGCGCCAAAGGTCTCTGCCGCCGGGATGCCAAAGCCCACGCAGGCACCCTGCACAAAGCCCAGAATGAGAAAGTTGAGGGAGTAGGTGGTGCCCACCGCGCCCAGTGCATCGGTGCCCAGACACCGCCCTACGATGACGGTGTCCGCAAAGCTGTACAGCTGCTGGAACAAGGTGCCCAGCACCAGCGGCAAGGCGAACCGCAAGATCTGGAACAGCGGCTTGCCCACGGTAAGGTCGGTGGTGCCGGAGCGCTTTTGAGAAGTAGCTGCCATAAAGAAAACTCCTTATTATGGTATTTTCTTTATTCTACCATGGACAGCTGCTTTTCCCAAAGTGGTTTTGTGACAGGAAGTTGTCTTTTTGTGACGGAAGAGCCGAGCCTTTCCCCTGCCGGGAAAAGGTTCGGCTCTTTGGTTTCTCTGAAAAAGAGGATATTTCGTCAGACCTCCGGCGGCGGGCAGCAGCTCTCCCGCGGGATGAGCTTGTGCGGCACGATAATCTTTGTTGCCAGAAGGTTCGGGTTCTCAATATGGTTGATGGTCTGGCTGGCGGCTTCCATGCCCAGCTGGTAGGGGTTGACGTCCACTGTGGTCAGCTGGGGGCTGGTGATGCGGGAGAACAGCGAGTTGTTGAAGGACACGATGGACAGGTCCTTCGGGACGCGCAGTCCCAGCTTGCCGCAGAACTGTTCCAGCACCACGGCAAGGATGTCATCGCTGACCAGCATGGCGGTGGGGTGATTCGGGGCGGTGAGCAGGGCTTTCAGCGCCCCCTCGTAGGCATCGTTCAGGGTGCTGACCTCCACACAGTCCTCTTCGCGCGGGGCGATGCCGTGCTTGAGCAGGGACATCTGGTAGCCCCGCTTGCGCTCTGCGGAAAACAGCATGGCGTTGCTGACCCCGAAATACGCAATGCGGCGGTGGCCCATCTCATAAAGGTAATCGGTGGCTTCCTCCCCGGCAAGGGCGTTGTCGTTGTCGATGTAGATGGTCTGGTTCGCAGACTGTGCCGCCTTGCCCACAATGACATGGAGCAGCCCTTCATTGCGCAGATACGCCGCCACCGGGCAGTCCTTTTTGGAGTAGAGCAGGATAAAGCCATCCGCCTGTGCGTTGGCCACCATGCTCTGGATGGCGTCCAGCACCTCGGCATCGTCCTGCCCGGTGATGACCGTGTTCACATACCGCCGCTGGTTGCAGAACTGCCCGATGCCGCGGATGATCTCCAGATGAAAGGCGTTTTCGTAGACGTCCCGCTGGGAGGAGGGCAGAATGATGCCGATGGTCTTGGAAAAAGCCTCCACCGGTTCGGCCTCAAAATTCGGCTCGTAGCCCAGCTGTGCCATGATGCGGCGCACCCGCTCCTTGGTCTCCCGGCTGATGGAAGGGCTGTCCTTGCAGGTGCGGGACACCGTGGAGGGCGAGACCCCCGCTGCCGCTGCCACATCCTTAATGGTAACTGCCATTGTCTGTTCCTCCCTGATATAGTAGTTCTATTGTAAAGCCGTTTGCGCGCAATGTCAATGTTTGCGCACGGGATTGCGTAAACTGTGCAACGCTGTGCCCGCGTACCTTCGACAATTTCCACAAATAAGCTTGCATACACTTGTGCAAAACACAGAAAAAATATTTTCGCACCCAAAAACTCTTGTAAAAACTGCGGAGTTGGATTATTCTTTTTGCGTAAAGTAGTGCAAACGCAATGCAACGCTTGCACAAAACGATGCAAAAGGAATGAGGAGGAACATCATGGCAACAACAAAAGCGGCTCCGGGCAAAAAGGGGCTCATCAACTTCGACTTCTTACAGAAGCTGGGCAAGGTGCTGATGACGGTCATCGCCGTCATGCCCGCTGCCGGTCTGATGATCAGTCTGGGCAAGCTGGTGCAGATGGGCGGCGGCGACATCGCAGCGGTCATGACCATCGGCACCACGATGGAGAATATCGGCTGGGCGGTCATCAATAACCTGCACATCCTGTTCGCCGTTGCCATCGGCGGCAGCTGGGCAAAGGAGCGTGCGGGCGGTGCCTTTGCCGCCGTGCTGGCGTTCGCTCTCATCAACGTCATCACCGGCAACATCTTCGGCGTCACCAGCGCCATGCTGGCAGACCCCAACGCCGTGACCCACACCCTGTTCGGGCAGGAGATCGCCGTCAACGGCTACTTCACCTCTGTGCTGGGCGCACCGGCGCTGAACATGGGCGTGTTCGTGGGCATTATCGCCGGTTTTGTGGGCGGCGTGGCTTACAATAAATACTACAACTTCCGCAAGCTGCCGGATGCGCTGGCCTTCTTCAACGGCAAGCGCTTCGTGCCCATGGTGGTCATTGCCTACTCGGTGGTCATTTCCATCGTGCTGTCGCTGTTCTGGCCTGTGGTGCAGACCGGCATCAATAACTTCGGCATCTGGATCGCCAACTCTTCCGAGACTTCTCCCATTCTGGCTCCGTTCATCTATGGTACGCTGGAGCGTCTGCTGCTGCCCTTCGGTCTGCACCACATGCTGACCATCCCCATGAACTACACCTCCTTCGGCGGCACCTACA
>OGYC01000849.1_pt1 | contig 29527 bp, 28 predicted proteins | sample 1576461 | NCBI WGS metagenome assembly OGYC01 (sample SAMEA3541569, study PRJEB24748) | human gut metagenome | biome: human gut; feature: human-associated habitat; material: faeces | place: China | collected 2012 | reverse complement strand
TCTTATCCCAACCCGACAGCATTCTTCTAACGCTGCTGTTCAGTGTTTCCGCTTCATTCCTGCCAACTTTCTTTCCGTCTATGAAGGCGTCTCCACCTCCGGGCTGCAGAACGATATTGTATAAAAGTCGTTCTAGTTTTCCGTGAAGCAATCTCATAATATCAGACTCGGCTTTTTTAATATTCTGCTGCCTGATCGCAAGCCGAGCCCACGCGTCATTTTCTACGATAAAGCTTGTAATCACATCCCGCACGCGGATAACGTGAAACGGGATACGGTTACATTCGAAATATCGAAGCAGAATGTTGTCTGCCCGCTCTTCATCGGATGAATAGTTGTTGCATTCCGATGATGAACAGGGGATTTCCTCGCCGTTGCTGGCCTTCTGAATAAAGGATGAAACGTAAGAGCTCCCAGCGCCTATTTTGCCTGTCAGTGCAATGATGAGGTACTTCTTCCTTTCGTCAAAAACGCGCTCGATCACGGCTCTTTGAATAGCGCTATCCGAAAAGGTCATATTAGATGCCTGTCCGCTCATTGACATATCCTCCCGACGTATTTGATGTATTATTGCAGGGGGCAACTGCTCTGGATAGCACAAGATTTCTGCATGATTGGACATTGGGAACATTCCTGTGCCGTGCGAACCCCATATGCACTTTGGAAAGCAGCGTTGTCTTTTTTGGTATCGGTCGCACCTGGAGCGTTGCCGTCTTCGTCCTTTTCAATCGGACGGGGAGTTTTACACTGTGCGCCAGTGTACAGACACATATTACCGTCCTTGATTGCGTGCCGAATATACATTTGGGCAAGCTCACTCTCCAGGAGAGACTTATGTCCGTTCAGAACGTTTTGTTTGAAGATTTCCCGGTACTCTGTTTCTTTAATCAGGCTTTTCTTATCAAGCAGGTTCCAGCCATAGGTCGTAATCGTCAGCATTGCTTTTACCAGAACGGACTCTGGGGCATCATTTTTTATGTTGATGGTCATTCCGACGATAGACCCAACGCCGTCGTATTCTTGATCCTTTCCTGATGGAATGTAGTAACGGCTCACCGTCTTTTTGTCATTGATGAACACAAAGTTTTCCTGATCCAGCCGGAAAAAGAAGGACTCGTTGCTTCTCAGAAAATCATGCAGCGTATAGTTGATGCAGGATGCGTCTCCGCTGGTGATGAGCCTCCATGCGTTTTCCGGTTCCTCATTACCGTAGCGGAGGGAAGGTTCCGGGAGCCGGCCGGAATAATTATCATCCGGGTAGCAATAAACCAGATCAACAGTGACCTTGTCCGAATCCGTTTCATCGGAGAGCATCAGCACGGAATCCCTGATCTCCACCAGAAGTGTGCGAAGCTGCTCGTGAATATCATAGACGAGGATATTCTTCCGGAAGTTGAATGGCCTCCACTTCGGAACACGTCCATAAGTCAGCTGCAAAATGTTCCTTGTCTTTGCCTCATTGCTCTTTTGCTGCGCAAGCAGGGTGGCCTTTGACAGGGCTTCCTGTCTGCACATCAGCAGATACTTCTTCTTTGTCATATGCTTGAACATAGAAGCAGCAAATTGGCCTACCGCCGCAACAAGTGCCACCACAAATGCGGCCTTTCTGATAGAATTTCCAACCGCTATTCCGCTTTCATTTTCCATAATTAGTGACATAATGGTAAGAACAAATGTAAGCACCGGCACAAGCAGTGAAAGTCCGACTCTGTAAAACCAACGAATGTGTTCCCTCTTTTGGGGAGATAAATTCATTTTTTATCCTCTCTTTACAGTTATTTCGCATGGTTTGTAAGTATCACTCATCTATGGAAAGAACGGAAACGATTTTATTTTTCTTCTACGGTCACAGTTGGGATTCCGCTGGTAAATACTTTCGTGACTTCTTCATCACATACCGGGCAATAAACCTCCTCAAGCTCTCTACATCCCGGCATAGTGTCGTTTTCATCAATTTTCAGCTTTGCTTTGCACTTGGGGCAAACACAGTAAATCATTTGAATCCTCCCGTACTTAATATTTTTTCTTGCTTCTTGTGTTGTGGGCTTATCCTGCATAGTCTACTTGCGTGCATTTATTCAATTGTCTCAGTTTCACCCCGCTCGCACTCCCATATATTCCGAATGGATTGTATCAAGCAGCATTTTTATTCTCTCAAAAGATTGCATTATACATCGCGACTTTTCTTCATCCGCATGGCCGATTTTTGTGTATACTTTATAATTCTGCAAAAACAGAGACTGCTCAATTGCAGTCTCTGTTTTTGCAGAATCCAGTTCACACCATGCACGGATAAAAATGCTTCTTAATATATAGACGCAAAATTTGTAGAAATGCAACGATTTTTTTGAAATATTCCAAATAGCACAAAGTCTGTGCATAAGAATAATTCATTGAGATTACTCTTGTTCCATCAAATACAAGGTTACACGTTGATCTATTCTGGACGCAACATCCTGTACAGAGGCATCCGCTTGAAAATACGCGTTGCTCTCTTCTGCGATAATCTCTATGACGGAATAATCGACGCAGCCATTCAGATGATCAACACGCTGCAAAATACTCTGCAGCATTTCACATGCAAGCTTCCATTCCTCACTATCGTCGGCATCTGACCAGAGTTTCTCATTTGCCTGCTTATTTAAAACAATTTTCCCGAACTCCTGCTGAGCGATTTCAACCTGGGTGTCGGTACAGAAAATAAATCGCAGCAAAGCATTTACCGCTTCGTCGTTCTGGCAGGCCCTTGTCACAGCAAGATACGAGTCTGCATTTACGCCAAAACCCGCATAAGAAGAGAAGGGAAGCGGTGAAAAGGAAACCCCCGCATCAAAAGAAGAAAAGAGTGCGTAATGAGTTTCTTCGCTCACAATATCCGCCGGACTTCTTAAGGAAATCGTTCGGAAGGGCTGGTCGGCTGTCGCTGCCTCAAATTCGACAGGGAACTTCTTGCAGAACGCAAGCATTTCGTAGAAACTGTTTTGTTGGAAGTTCGATTCCTTTGTATCGTAGTCTACAAACTCCGAAAGGCTATCATTCAGGAACCAATTCAAGACAATATTCTGGGTTGTCCAACCATATCCGTTCGGACAATACGGAAGAAACAGTTCGTCGAATTGTTGACAAGTTTCAATCTTACGGCTTTCGGGAAGAATTGTTTCCGGCGCGGAGAATATTTCAACTGAGAATGCCGGAAACAGGACATAGAGTTCGTCTCCGAATGTTCCGCATTCAAGAATACTTTCATAATACTCGTCAGATTTGTTCAAATCGGCCACAATGCTGCTCAACTCCCGCAGCAGCCCCTTACCAGCAAGCATCTGAAGAGTTGCCAGTTCGCCGTTAAACCACAGGACGTCTGGAACGTCCCCGGAAATGATTTTGATCAATAGTTCATCATGCGAGGCATATGTTTCTGCCTCTAATGTAATTTGTGGGTTTTCCGCAGCGAAGGCAGCCAGAGCCGCCTGAATATTCCCGACTTCGTCATTACAATAGCCAACACGCAGTATAGTATCTGCCGTCGTTTCTTCTGAGGACACCATTTCTGTGTCTTCGCATTTCGACAGCGTGTAAAAACCGTCCTCTGTGAGCAGATGTAATCCATCAGCTGCCGCAGTCATTCCTGTTATTTCATTTGAAACGATCCCAAGCGGAAGAAGTTGCGTCAGGCTCATCAGCTGACCGTTTTGATACTGATATATCATGTCGTTTACAAGAATGTATAAGCCCTCTTCGCCGCCGCAGACAATAGATGCGCCGTGTGTAAGGGTTGCGATAGGGGTCGCTTGTCCGTTATCTATTTGATATAGTACCGTGTATCCGCTGCCCTCTGTTTGCTTTTTATCTGCCGCATGGCCTATAGCATATACTGTATCATTGACGATCCCTATACCTACCCAGCGAATATCGCTCCCCACCAGCGCTGCCGTATCTTCATTTAAAACATACAATTGATACCCATATCGCAGATATTGCTCTTTCTCGCTGAAAACAAGCTGCGCACGAATATGATTCGGATCATACCCGCGCGTATCTTCCGCTAAAGGGATTTTTGTTCCGGACGGAGTTTCCCAAAAAACAGAGTTGTTCTGTTCATGCAGGTAATAGCGATTCCCTTGCCAACGCGTAAAAGCAATTATATCATCGCCTACAACCTCTGTGTTTTTTCCGTTTTCATAGATTTCCCGCTGCCCGTTTTTCTCTGCAAGAAGGCTTTCGCCGTCTGCAAATAATAGTTCAGCAGCAATGTCTGTATAGGCAGCTTGATATGTAAAACCGGACGATACTTCCGGCAAATCCGGTAGAGATCCGATGGCATCTTTTTGAGGTCCTCGGTTGCAGCCCAGCAGGCCAGTCAGTCCCAAGATTACGAAAAGTATGCCTACAAGCGTACGCAATCTGTTCATGTTTATCTCCTTGTGACAGTTTTTCGCATGGAGGGGCAGCAACGCTGCCCCTCTCGTGTAACTGTTCAAATACCGTCGTACTTTCTCAGGTACTCTGTCGAAACCCAACCAACGGATCCAACATATTGCCCTTCTCGTACTTTGACTTTAGCCCATGTGCCATCCGCGTTATAATTATTTACCTGCACAAAGGTGTTGTAATCGATGGTGCCAATTATCTGAGCGGATGTCCCAATCTCTGCTCGTAAATTGAGTTTTGAAGCAACGGTATAGTAACACTTTGTTTTCTCGCAAAGTTTTGCTTCTTCGATATAACCGGTATCCGTTCCGTAAGTGACCTTATACCATGTACCGCTTGTATCCGAACTCCATACAGTAGTGCCCTTCTGCAAAGTCGCGACCGTATAGCCCGATCCCTTGCCAGAATACATCGTACAACGGGACAAAGTCAAGTAAGCGCTTGTGGTACCGCCATATGGTGCAACCTCGGAATTTTCCGCGGCGAGGGCCATCGGGCATACCGAAAGCAGCATAATGATTGCAAGAACCCACACCACAAATTTCTTCATGTTCGTGACCTCCTTTATTTTGTTACATATTGCTATCAACCGACTGCCCTCTGCTGCTGATAGCTTGCAGCAGTAAAATTTTCAGTCGCGCGCTTTTCTGAAAATTCAGGGCACATATGAACTGCTGATCAGGCAAATTCATATTAGTTCAACATTGTTCGGTTAAAGGAGTTTCTGTCTATATAGACATTTAACGTCAGGAAATGCAACAGACAGCAAATGGAAAATCATCAGTATTTGTATATAAATTGTGTATGCTGTACACAAGCGATATGGACATAGGGGGGTATTGAACACTGCGGTCTTACTAGAATACTTGCATCATTTGCAAGTTTCGTTTCCTTCTCATATCCGCTACAATATCTCTGTATTCAGGTCAGAGCAGATTAAGGGCGGAGCAATTTCAGGGCGGAGGTGATTACTCGGGACAGGTATGCCCCGATTCCGTGCGCAGGCCAGTGAATACCAAAATACAAAAGGACCAGTAAGACCGTAATTGCCACTTGGCAGTTACGGTCTTTTTGCGTCCCAAAACGATGAAAGGAGTGAAGCCATGAATGTCAGAAAAGAGTCGGTTAATGCCAATCAGCTACTACAATCCCAAGCAGGCGATCCGTCTCAGCGCGTATGCGGACACGATCGTCCTTGAACCGGATGGGTGCGAGTCTCGCCTGCGGGCGATCCGCTTTGGCGGCTACCCGGAGATGGTACGCGCCATGTCGGATGCGATCTATGCCGGCGCGACGCTGGAAACGGAATTTGCCGGTGAAACAGCCATGCTCACCTGCGAACCGAAGAAGTACGAATGCCATCTGAGCCACGAAGGAATTTATGCCGAGGCGACCATTCTTTCGCTGGATGATGAAGACACTGCGGCAAAAAAGGACGAAGAAGCGCAGGCGGACGGACAGACAAATGTGGAGCTGCCGCCGAGAAAGTGCGTTCTTTTTTGTCCGGCTGGAGACCGGCGGGCGCTGTTTGAAGCGCTGGACCGGAAAACAGCCGTGCCGCTTATCCCGGAGTTTCAGGACTACGTTCTGGACGAATTGCAGCGGCGCGGGATACTCAGACCGCTGCGCGTCATTTCCATCCGGGAACGGCTGGAGGCGTGGCTGCTGCTGTGCAAAAAGGACGACGCCAATATCGTCAAGGTGCTGGAGGAAGGCCTGAAAAGCGGCGCAATTCGTATTCCCGGAACGGTTCAGAATTCCAGCGGCTTTGACAGCGTGCATTCTGTCACCAGCTACCTAAGCGCGTTCGGCGTGACCGTGGCAGAGCGAATCCGTAATCAGTTCCAACCGCTCTTTGACCCCGCTGCGGAGCAGCTTTCCCCGGAGATCCTGCGCATCAACGACTATATCCGCACGCACGCGGGCTACAGCCTTTACCCGGCGCAGCTTGCGGTTGCGGAATCGGTCAAGCGCAAGCTCTCGGAGGGAAAATCCGCATTCATTGTGGCAGAATGTGGGTCTGGAAAAACGAAGATCGGCGCGGCAGCGCTGGCGGCGTATCAGGCGCAGAAACGAAAAAAGACGTTCAACATCATCCTCTGCCCGTCGCACGTTGCGAAGAAGTGGGTGCGCGAAATTGCCGAAACGCTGCCGGACACCGCAGGAGTCCTTGTCCGCAGCATCACAGAGCTGGACAGCCTGTATGCGCAGCACCGGCAGGGCGACAAAAGCATCTACGCCGTTATCAGCAAGGAAAAAGCCAGAGACGGCTATATGCGCCGCCCGGCGGTTCTGTTTGACGCGCGGAAAGGTGCGTTCCGCTGCCCCAACTGCGGCGAGATCGTCGAATTACCGGGCAGTGATGACATGGACGGCACGTCGTGCGCAAAGCCGGAAGCGTTCCGTGCGGAGAACCGGCGCAATCATCAATGTATGAATTGCGAAAGTCCCTTGTGGACGGCTGTGAATCCAAGTGTGCCTTCTCCGTGGGTCAAAATCCCGGAATACGGCTGGGTGCATCGGAAGCTGGCAGTCCATGCCATGCAGAAGACGAAGAACCCCGCAGCACTGGACGCCTTGCAGACGCTTCAGGAGAACCCGGACGGATATTTCCCGACGCGCGGCGCGTGCCGGCGGTATCCGCTCAGCTCGTACATCAAGAAGCGGTACCGCGGCAGGCTCGACGGTCTCATCGTGGATGAGCTGCACGAGTACAACAACGACAGCGGCCAGGGCGACGCGATGGCGGAGCTGTTCGGCACGGCGAAAAAAATCATCGGCATGACGGCCACGCTCATCAACGGCTACAGCTCCGGCATTTTTCATCTGCTCTACCGCACGTCGGCGCAGCTGATGCTGGCGGACGGAAAGCCGCATGAAAAGCCCGCGCTGTTCAACACGGAATATGGCGTTGTGGAAACGACCTACACCGAAGCCGATGAACGCTACGCGGCTAAGCGCAGATCACAGAAAAGCGGCGTTCGGACGCGCCAGCTTCCGGGCGTTTCGCCGCTGGTGTTTTCGCGGTTCCTGCTGGAAAAAACGGCGTTTTTGTCGCTGTCCGACATGGGCAAGGCGCTTCCCAGCTACGAGGAAATTCCCATTGCCTGCCGTATGGATGAGGCCGTGCAATCGGAATACAAACGCATTGAGAATGCGCTTGTACGGGTATTGCGGTCGGACCGCCGCGCGGCACAGAAGATCCTTTCCGCATACTTGAATCTGCTGACCGTCTATCCGGATCAGCCGTATGACCAGAAGCCCATCCTCTACCCCGACAGCGATGTACCCATCGTCGAACCTGAGAACATCGGGGACGCAGACACGCTCGGAGAAAAAGAGCTGCGGACGTTGGAGATCGTAAGAGCTGCCATTCAGAACGGTGAACGTGCGCTCATCTACACAAGCTGGGTGCGCACGGATTCGCAGCAGAAGCTCAAGCGGTTTCTGACGGACGAAGGCTACCGCACGGAGATTTTGACCGACAAGATCAAGACCACCGACCGGGAGGACTGGGTGCAGAAGAAGCTCGCCGCCGGAATGCAGGTGCTGATCGTAAACCCGTCTCTGGTGGAAACCGGCTTGGATCTCAACGCCTTTACGACGCTGGTGTTCTACAGTATGGGCTATAAGCTCTTTACGCTGCGGCAGGCGTCGCGCCGAAGCTGGCGCATCAACCAGAAAGCGCCCGCGGTCAAGGTCTATATGCTCTACTACGAGGACACCATGCAGCAGAAATGTCTGAAGCTCATGGCCTCGAAGCTGGCGGTCGCCGGACTCATTGAGGGGAACTTCTCCGAGGAGGGACTTGCCGCAATGAGCGATGTGCAGGACATGACCTCGCAGATGGCGAAGGAGCTGATGCTCGGCATCCGTGACAATGTGGAGGATATTGCGGCAGCGTTCAAGAAGATGGCGTTCGAGAATCCGGACAGAGAAGCACCGGAAGTCCCCGCCGAAGAAGCAGAATTACCGTCGCCTACCATGATCGAGCAGCCAAAGCGCGTGTTTACCGCAGAGCAGGAGGAAAAGCTGCAAGCTGCCATGTTGCAGCTGGAACAGCAAAAAGCCAAACGGACGAAGAAAACGCAGCAGGTGGAAAACCAGCTGAGCCTATTCGATTCCGTTGCGTAAAAAAGGAGGATGCTATGAAATTTACCGTCAACCGAACAGAGCTGCTTGCCGCGGCGCAAAACGCCGAGCGCATTGCGCCGAGGGTTTCCACGATCGAAATTCTGCAATGCGCGTATTTGCAGGCCGAGCAGGACACGCTCACCGTCGCGTCGGGAAATCTGGAAATTGCATTGGAGCAGCAGCTCCCTGCGCAGATTGAAAGCGAAGGAAGCGTTGTTGTCAAAGCACCGCTTCTTTCCGGAATGCTGCGCCTGCTGGATGGCGAGCGCGTGACGTTTCAGATGAAAAGCGGAAAGCTCGTTGTTTCCTCCGGGAACGCGGAATATGCCATTCCCGTCATGGACGCGGCACAATACCCGCGCATGGAGATTCCCTGCCCGGCGGCAACCGTGCCTGTGAGCGGCATTCCGTCGCTGACCAAACGGACGGCGTTTGCCGTTTCTGAGGACACGGCAAGACCCATGCTCAAATGCGTGAACCTGATCTTCGGTGCGGACGGCTTGCAGGCGGTCAGCACAGACAGCTTTCGCATCGCATCCGCCAAAGGCGACCGCGAGAGCCGTGGAAATATCAGTTTTCTGGTGCCTGCCGCTTCGCTGGAAAAGCTGGCAGGTCTGGTAAGCGACCGTGAGAAATTGCAGGTCGGCACGACCGGAAAAACCATTGTGTTCACGAAAGAGAACTTCTCGTTCGCCGCGCGAATTATGGAAGGACCATATCTTGCCGTGTCGCAGGTGCTGTCCAATCTGAAGCAGCAGTTTACTGTCCTGACCGACGCCGCCCTGCTCCGTGATACCATTTTGCAAGCCCTGAGCGTCACCGGCACGCAGAACCGATTTTCCCTGTCCTTTGCAGGAAACCGGCTGACTGTGCGCTGTGAAAGCGAATACGGCATTTCGGAGACGGCGATGGATGTAGTCGCGCTGAGCGGCGAGCCTGCGGGCGTGTACTGGTACAATCCGGCGCAGCTTATGGAGTGCCTGAAAGCGCTGAACGGAACGCTCATGCTGGAGGTCGTGCAGCACAGTGCGCTGCTTCTCAAAACAGACGAGCTTGTCTGCTTCCAGATGGCAGTGCGTGAACCGAAAGCCATTGAAGTAAAGCAACAAAAGACAAAAAAGCCGCGCAAGGAGGCGGCATAAAAGGAGGATACGCCTATTTGAAGAAACCGACCATCTGCCGCTACTGCGGCGGCGTGATCCGGCTTGTTCCAGCTGCTGATGTCTACGGCAGCTCTACAGAACGGCTCGGAATGCAGAACGAATATCTGTATCAGTGCCAGAACTGCAATGCCCGCGTTGGCTGCCACAAGGGAACCACGCGGCCGCTCGGCGATGTGGCGAATGAGATTCTGCGGCTCAAGCGCATCGAAGCCCATCAGGTGTTCGACGCTTACTGGCAGAAGCAGCACATCAGCCGGACGAAAGCCTATCAATGGCTGGCACGAGAATTAAGGCTCTCAGGGGAGGATACGCACATCGGCGGATTTGAAATTGATACCTGTCAGCGTGTGATCTCCCTCTGCCGGTCCAAAATGGATAAAAAGTAAGGAGAATGTCGTATGAATATCCGTCCAAAGGTTCCCGTATGCACAGACTGCGACCACGTTTTTGAGTACAAAGGGCAGAACCCCGGTCAGCTCGGCGGCGTGGTGGTGCAGTTTGGAGAAGCCTACTGCACGAAGAAGAAAAAGCCGCGCTTACTAAAACGCTGGCACAAGATGCTCCGCGTTCCGGACTGGTGCAAGAAGCGCATCCGGCCGAGCTTGGTGCGCATCTATGATTTTGCCAGCACAGAAAGCTGGCTCATGCACGAAAATCTCTGCAAGTCTCTCGGACGGGAGATTGGCCCCACGGCATCCAGATACACGCTCTGCGAGGTGCGGCAGCTTGATCTGGACGCATACGCGTTCCAGAAGCAGTCGCGGACAACACCCGTGGAAGAGCTTTTGAATGTGCATCTGGGGCTGCATCAGGTCGTGGAGGTGTTTGACGGCGTACAGTCTGTCATCCTCTATAAGACGCTGGAGGGCTTTGTCCCTGCTCCGATGTTTGACGCCGAACGCGCCAGACAGAACCGCAGAGAGCAGAAAAAGGCATCCGCCTGACAAAACACAAATGGAGGCGCTCGCCTCCCCAAATACAAAGGAGACAGACCATGAAAAACAATTTCACCATTTCTCAGAGAAACGCCATCGTGGAAAACCACCTGTGGTGCATCAAGGCTGTGATGAAGCAGAACCGCGCACTCATCCGCGCGGCAAAGCTGGACACGGACGACGTGTATCAGCAGCTTGCGCTGCGGCTCATCCGGGCGGTCATGTCGTATGACCCGGAAAAAGGCAATCTGGAGCAGCATATCTTCGCACAGCTCCGCATGGAGCTTCAGAAAACAGCGCACAGCAATGTGATCTCGCTGGACGCCTACCGCATGAGGGATGCCGCATGAGCTTACGAGATAAAATGCTGGCTGTCATGGCCGACGTAAATAGCGCCGTTTCCGAGCGTGAAGAACTGGTCGAGCTGATCGCCATTGCGCTCCTGACGCGGAAGAACCTGTTCATTCTGGGCGACCCTGGACAGGCGAAGAGCTATGCGATCAACACTTTCCGCAGCCGCATCACAGGCGCAAAGCAGTTTGAACGCCTCCTTTCCAAGCAGACGGACGAAGAACAGCTATTCGGACGGCTCGACCTTTCCAGCCTGATCCCCGGCTCCGTGCCGGAATCCGCATTCGAGGGCGACGGTATCTACCAGAATCTGCGCTTTGATTTGCAGAGCTTCCTGAATGGTCTGCCGAAGATGAAAAACGAGACGGCGACATTCGAGAAGCTGGCGGAGATCAGCGGCAAGCTGGATGCCTATCGCAAAGCCGTCGCCGCGCTGCATCCGTGCGAACCGGTCGTGCAGACCGCTGGCAAAATTCCGGAGGCCGACATTGTGTTTCTGGATGAGATCTTCAAATGCAATGACGGCGTTCTGAACGCACTTCTGACGGCACTCAACGAGCGGAAATACACCAATGAGGGCCGGACCTATCCCATACCGACGATCTCCTTTTTTGCCGCGTCCAACGAAATTCCGAATTTCAATGACCCGGAGGAGAAGATCCTCCTGGCACTCTACGACCGACTGGAATTGAAGATCGTCACGGAAAACATCTCAGAAAAGTCACACCGGCTGGCGATCCTGAAAGACAAGCTCGGCGGCTCGTTTGGTACAGTCCATGCGACGATCTCGCTGGAGGAGCTACGCACCATGCAGCAGGAAGTCGCAGCCATTCAGGTACCGGACAGCATCCACGACCTGATGGACGACGTACTTTGTGCGCTGCGCGCACAAATTCCCGTGTCCGACCGAAAATTCCTCAGCTACTTCTCCATTGCGCAGGCAAAGGCGTGGCTGGAGGGACATCCAGAGGTCACATCGACGGATCTTCTGGTGCTGCGGAATTACTTCTGGCAGCAGCCGAGCGACCGCGAATTTGTAACCGGCACGTTGGAGCGCCTGTGCGTCAACCCCATGCAGGAAAAGGTCAGCGACCTCCTTGCCATGGCACAGGACGCAAAGGACGATTTCGACAGCGCTTGCGGTGCAGCGGAAAATGTACGCACAAAGCAGGCTGCGCTCCGCAAATTCCGCGGCGAGCTGGTGCGGCTCTACCAGATGCAGACCGAGATGGCCGCAAACGCCGGCTCTGACAGCGAAAAGACGCTTACGGACGGACTGCTTGCCGAGCTGGAGCGCATCAGCAAGGCGGCGCATGAGGCCATTGGCTTTACTTATACGCCGCTGGAGCAGCTGGCAGCTTTGCAGTAATGATTGGGAGGTCAACGTTGGAAAGTCACATCAGGATTAAGGCAACCGTGCCGGAAATGCACGCTTATTTCGCGAAAGAACCGTGTATGCGATTCGTAGAGATCCGAGATGCGCGGTATTCGTCGGATGAAATCGGCCTTATGCCGGCAGCTGAACGCAATAAAACCGTGTTCAAATGGTTCGCGATTCTTCGGCATCCTGAAGCAGAAAAGGAGCTTCACGGTACCTTTACGATCCCCGGCTTAACAAAGAGGCTGGAAAAGCTGAAAGCAAAACAGAACGAATTTTAATAGGAGGGTCATTTATGCTGAATCACATTGTAATTATGGGTAGACTCACACACGATCCGGAGCTTCGCAAGACGGCCTCCGGCGTTTCCGTTGCGTCATTTTCCGTGGCAGTAGACCGCGATTTTTCGCAGCAGGACGGGAAAAAGGAAACCGATTTTCTTGATGTCGTCGCGTGGAGAAACACGGCTGAATTTGCGGCGAAGTATTTTACGAAAGGCCGCATGGCAGTCGTGTCCGGACGTTTGCAGATCCGGAACTGGGAAGACAAAGAAGGCAACAAGCGCCGCACGGCGGAAATTCTTGCGGAAAACATCTATTTTGGCGACAGCAAGAAGGAGGACGACGGCGGTTCTGCCCCTGCACCCACGCAGGGCTTCGGTGCGCCTGCGCAGGCAGGCAGCTTTACGCCCAACTTTGGCAGCGCACAGCCCGGCGGCTTTGTGCCGAATTTCGGTGGGAACTATTAAACTGACAGTGCAGGGTGGGATCTTCCCACCCTGCCTTTTCTATGGAGGTGCATGATGAAGAAATATTTTCGCACGATACAAAACGTCATGGATTCCCGCTGGGGCAATTTTCAGTATGCCGGAATGCCCACAGCACAGAAAACAGACCGTGTTCTGCAAAGCTCCAAGCTGGAGGACTGCATTTACCGCGATCTGAGTAAAGACGATGAGAATCTGGATGCTATCCAGCAAGAGGCTGCGCCCAAGCTGCACAGCTTTCCCGCGCTGTCCAGAGATATTTTTCAATCATTCTATTCGTTGTTTCCACGGCGAACCGACGCGGACAGACTTACGGCAGAAGCACAGAAATTCAACGCGAAGCTGCTCGACCATGTGACCGAGGATGCAGACTATCCGACGATCAAGTCGATCTGCGAGGGGCGGGAGCTGCCCGCCTACGAAGCCGCGTCCGAGTTTACGGCAAAGATCGGTGCGCAGCTGGATGATCTGCTGCCAGAGCTTGGCGGCAAAGATGGCACACTGAAAACCCTTGAAAAGCTGCAAGCGGCGCGGAATCAGGCGCAGCAGAAGCTTACGGAAATGTTGGAGCAGATGCGGGATTCTGTGCAGAATCCCACGCTGGAACAGGCGGTGATCGACGCGGCAAATCAGGCTGAAAGCAAAACGCAGCAGGCCGAAGCCGTCGCAAAAATGATAGATACCACGGCACGGCAAAACAAAGCCGCTATATCCGAGAGCGTTTCTGCCGCCGTCGGTGCGGCCGCAGAGAAGGCAAAGGAAGTCCAGACGATCCTCAGCGCGTGGAGCGATGACGCCGGCACGATGGAGAAAAACGCGGTGAACACCGATCTTCTCCAAAAGGTGCGGCAAAGTCCCGCGCTGCTGGATATCTCAAAGTATCTCGGACGTTTTCGGGAGATCTTCGCGCAGGGCAAGCGCAACGGCTACGCCTATGGCCGCGGGGAAACCTACGCGCTGGAGCTGGGCAATGATCTTTCCCGCGCCATCGGCTCGGAGTATGCCATGCTTGCCTCGCCGCAGACGCTTCCGCTGTTTGTGAAGAAGTATCAGCAGCGGCGGCTCAAGCAGTACCGCAGGCGTGAGCCCGTCCACAAGGGCATGGGCGACATCATCTGCTGCCTCGACGAATCCGGCTCCACGCGCGGCGACGCTGCCGCATGGGGCAAGGCCGTAGCGCTGACGCTGCTGGACATTGCCGCAGAAAACCGGCGCAAATTCGCGCTCATTCATTTTGCCGGTTCTTCCGATTGCAAGGTGGACGTTTTTCTGCCTGGACAGTATTCCATGCAGGATAAGATGAATGCCGCCGAGACGTTTTTGGGCGGCGGCACAGATTTCAAACAGCCCTTGGATGAGGCGATCCAACTCATGGACACCGGCTTTGAGAATGCCGACATTGTGTTTCTGACCGATGGTCTGTGCGAACTGCCGGAGGACTATTTGGCAAAACTCCATAAAGCGCAAGCTGCACGAAAATTCACCGTAACCGGCATCCTGCTGGACGCGGGCAATCCCGGTATGGAGTTCGGCCTGACGCCGTTTTGCCAGAAGATATATATATAGGACTAGCGAGTTGGCTGGCGATGAGATTGTAAGAGGTCTGGTTTCCCAGCGAGTATGATAACAGCGCTTGCAGACCACAATTCGATTATGTATGATGAAATAAATACAACAAATTGAGGGAAACAAATTATGAAAGAAAGCCAATTTGACACGCAGACCCCCCGCTTGGAAAGCAACACAGCAGTTTCCGAGCGCGATCGCGATGAGGGTTCAGCCAATAAAATTTGTACTGAAATCGAGAACGCTGCGTCCAAATGCGAGACAGCGGAAACCGATAAAATGTACGGGCCGTTTGAGACGGTAGCTGATTTAATGAAAGCGTTGGATGCTTAAATCGCACACAGGAAGCAGACAGACTTGTCTGCTTCCTGTCAGCTTGTCAAAGAACTCCCTGCTTTTAGGAGGCGAAAGCAGAGGGTTCTTTAACAAGTTGAGCCACCGGCTTTGCCGGTGGCTGTGTTTTATAGTTTTTAATAAGTAACAGACTACGACACCTCGTAAAGCGCATATCATGAAAAGGAAATATGAATATGTTTTCCATTAAAGATTATGCCTAGGATTAGAACAACAACGGGTGCAATATAGAGCAGACCATGAATAATTTTTAAAAAAAGGAGGTAACGTCTCTGCTGGCACGGTGCGTTTTCTGAAATATATCCAATAATTTCATCTAGGATTTCAGAGTTTTCGCATAAACGCGTTTCCTGTTTGATCTGTTTAGGTTTAGCATAAGGATTCAAATCATACTTGGCGCAAAGTTGGACAATTGTTTCATAAAAGTCAAGACTGTCTCGGATTTCGGTCGTGGAGACAAGTGTCTCATATTCACGCTTGATTCTCTCTAAACTCTCACATATAGAAGTGTCAGAACTCTCCCGATTATCTCCAGCTATGTTTGAACGTTGTTTTTCTTGCTTTGTGTTATTTCCATTACAATTCGTATCGATCGGCTCACCAGTAGTTTGTGCGTTTTTTTCTGTACAGCATGATGCACGTATGCTTCCAATTTTTCGTTTAAGGCTTTTGACTTGATTTAACGACTTTTCTATGTTGGCTATTCTCTGTGGATAATTTGCATTTCCATTTATTATGGAGTAAAGCAGCACAACAACCGACAGTATAATACTGCTAAACTCCATCCATTTTAAACTGAATATTGTTGGGTAGATGATACTAGCGACTGAATATACAATTAAAGCCGTGCTGTAATATATTAGTATGATATTTGCGCGGCTTTGATTTTTTGATAGACGTTTCAACTGGTTGGTATAGTTTAATTGGGTCATATTCATTATTCTATAGTATTTTTCGCAATCATATTTTGGCATACTCAAGAGAAATCCCTCCCAACTAGCAATATTATATGCGCTTTTTGTGATATTTTCAACAATTTTTGCGCTAAATAACAAAAAATTCAACCGCTCCTTCGAAGCAGTTTTCTATTGCGTTTTTCTCCCAGCGTTCTCGGTATAATCGATCTTATATAATACTTTTGTATTCCATAGCAGAGCAATAATTGGGAGAAGGCGCTATTTAAGGATGGCGGTAAAATATACGGACAGGTATGGCATATAGTTCTATGCGCAGAATATGGAATGAACAATGGAATCATAGGGCTGTTATTGTTGCTTGGCAGTCATAGTCTTTGGGTATCTAAGCACAAAAACGAGAACCTGCATAAGATTATCAACCAAACTGGTTTAATATTGCTGCAGTTTCATTGCATTATCTGTACGGTGAAGTTAGTTCAGAGCAGCTTTGATATGCCTGCTCAGGGAAAAGCATGGGAAATCTTCTGTTTACGGTAGATTCCCCATGCTTTTTATGTGCTTTGCCAAGCAATCTGTTAGTTAAGCCTACTTAGTTGTGAAATTACTCATTTGGTTTTTTGCTTTGCCCAATTGCGGTTTTCCTGCTTTGCTTGGGTCGTCCCGTTCTAATTCAGCTCCTAATTTTGAACGCCTTTATTCTTTTTCAGAGACCGGATAATATGTGATTTCTGCACTATATTTAGTCAAAAGATTATTCAAATAATTATCCACATATTCTTGCATCTGCTGTGGTGGATTTACTTTCGTGAATTCCAGATTGTGTTGTTCACAGTACTCTTTCCCCAATTCATCACGCAGTTTTTGACGAAGAATTACTCGGGGAAGCTGATCTTCAATAATTGAAAAATACTGCTCAATCGTAATTCCTGCCGCCGCACAGAAGTCATCGATATATTCTCGTACCTCTTCAATCTCATCATAATTCTTATGCTGAGCACTTAAAGCATCATTTACCTCATCATTTGTAACAGAGATGCCAAGGCTTTTTGCTTCGTCAAGCATCGCCAAGTTCATTAAGAGCCGATTGGTTGCGTCTCTATCACTTACCTCGCTTCCGCCACCGATTAATTCCATGTTCTGTTTCTCGTACTCCATTAAGCTCTGCGTTATTTCCTGATCCTTATACGTTGCGATGATTGGATCGCTAAGTTGTTCGTTCGCGTTTGCAAAAGCATTGCCCATGATATGAGATGTGCTTGGAGTTTGGCTGGCATAAATGGAAACTCCAGATACCGCCAGAATTACAACCGCGGCAAGAAGTACAATAACTTTCTTTCTATTCATAAAACCGCTTCCTTTCTTAGTTGAAATATGTTGTAACATCAAGTGCCATGCTCTGCATTGAGTTCTCAGCACCAATTCCAGCTCCAGCCACTGCGTACGATGGCTTTGTCCGCAGTGTATACGGCAGAGGTGCTGTTGCTACTGCGTTTAAATTTCCGCCAGAACCGCTATACACAAAAGATTGCGTACCAAGCACGCTTCCCGATGCTGAATAGTAATCGGCGGTCAGATGTGCAGTTGTATATACGGTCGGTGAGAATAGAATCGATGCGTTTTCCATCTCCCATCCAGGTAACACAGTACAGGTAAATGACGCAAATGGAGGCCGGTTATAATCATATGGTGCATCATTCAGAGCAGGGTTATTATAAAGATTTCTGTAAGTTACCGAAAAGGTTCCAGAATATGAAAGCGGCGCACCATAATCATTATCACTTTCTACAATGAAAAAGGTGAATGTTCGAGATTCTGTATTCTCTGCGGCGGTCATGTTTTTTGAACATTGCGAACACGAAACGGAGAGAGAATAACTTGTTTTCGAAGAACCACAAGCGCATACTTGCTGAAGCTCATGTGGATGAGTCTGGCTTAGATCTGACCGTATAGAATAATCGTGTGACCCGCATTGGCTGCATGTTCCAGAAGAACCGTTTCCGTGCTGCAATGTCTTCTGCGAACCAGTGTAACTCTTATATCCACACTTACTACATAGTTTATAGCAATTATGAGGATGAGCAGATTCATAATATGTTGTGCCATTTAACGTATGTCCACTGGCTGCAATTACTGCACCACATGCACAAGTTCCGGGCGAAGTGCAGGTTTGCCCAACATATGTATGCGACCCGCAATCCGGGCATGTCCCACTCCCCCAACTTCCATCGCCATGTGTTTTTGTAGCGTGCCCACCGGTATATTTGACATCACCGCATACACACGTTTTGTAATAATAATGAGGATGTGCAGCTTCGCTATATGTGTTGCCATATGTGTGCGTTCCGCAATCTGGGCATGTTCCGCTTCCCCAACTCCCGTCGCCGTGCGTTTTTGTCGCGTATCCGCCAGAGTAAATTTTTTGGCCACAGGAATTGCACGTTCTATAGTATGCATGAGGATGTGCAGCTTCGCTATACTGACTACCCAGTGAAGAATGTGAACACGCCGCTAATGATGGTACTTGGAATGATACCGCTAGAAGGATGCAGAGAAGAAGCATTGTAAGAAAATGCTTCGGCGACACTTTTCTTTTCATTCGTTTCTCCTTTTCCATTTTTATTTCCATTTCAAATGCCACTAAACGAAGTCGTACATAGGCTGTGTGTCGAGTGCTCATGTCACCTCCATTCTTCTGCATTTTATATTACACCAAATGTTCACCTCCGTTTCGCATTTGCTTTTGATAATATAAACAATGCTGTATCTGGATTTGCAACATTAATTAATAACAGGAATCGCTTGAAACTTTCACAAGTGTTCATTCCAGGAAAAAATGCTAAAATACCCTTGTATTCCAGGTCAGAGCAGATGAAGGGCGGAGCTATTTCAGGGCGGAGGTGAAGACTTGGGGACAGGTATGCCCCCGGTTCCGCGCGCAGGACATGGAATAAAAGAATGGACTCATAAGACCGTAATTGCCGTTTGGCAGTTGCGGTCTTTTTGCGTCCGGACACAAAAATGAAGGGAGACACAGCATGACAGGCACAGAAAACGTATTTGACGGCTTTGCCTTACTGGGCGATGATGAGGAGTTTGATGTAGATAAGATCTTCGGCAACAGTTCGGATGAACCCGCACCGCCTCCTCCCGCGCCAACGTTGGCAGAAGAAGTCAAGCCTCAGCCTGAGCCGGAACAGGTTCAGACGGAGACGGCAGAATCACAGCCCGAGCCGGAACAGACGTTCCCCGCAAAAACGCAGGACGCACCGGCAGAAGGAAAACAGCCTCTGGAACTCTTTTCGGCGTTCACAAGCGCGGAAAGCGACCCCATCCCAGAGGCAGCCCCGGTCAAAAGCATTGCGCCAAGACCCCAAACACAACTGTCGCTCTTTGACAAGCCGCCCGTTTTTCAGTATGGCGGCGCCAGAGAGCAGATCACAGATCCCGACATGACCTTTGAGGCCCTGCGTATCCAGAAAGCGGATGATTTCCCTGAATTGGAGGATGCGTCGGCTGTCACATGGCAGGTACGGTACGGCGATGTTACGAAGACCGTTCCCGCGCCCAAGACAGACACCATCGCGGCCATGAAAGCGGAGATCGAGAAATCCAAGGCATTTCTGGACAGCCTGAAAAAAGGCAAGGTCAAGGACCCGGAGTGCGTCGTGAAGCCGCAGATCCGGATGCAGAAGAAGGGCATCGCGGACTACAAGGGCGTATTCCCGACGCTGGAGGCTGCACGCGCGTCCAACAAGGTCATCTGCCTCATCCCCTCGCGGGACGGGCAGACGTATGAGATGCGCCGGAGCGAGCTCGGCGAGTTTATCGCGCCCAAGCACAAGATCACGGAATTTTCAGAGGTAAGAGCCGGCTTTCGCCCGGCTCTTCCTCGCATTCCACAGGAGCTGCTGCGCTCCATCATCGGCTTTTTCAGAAGCCAGATGGAATCGGGCGCGGAGTTTGAAGCCCTTGTCCGTATCTACTGGGATCGGAAGGAGCAGAAATTCATTCCGTTCGTGCCGAAGCAGCGCGTTACCAAGGATCGTGTCACGGTTCGGCTGACGGATGAAACCCTTCCGGACGATACGCGGTATCTGTACTACGCGGATATCCACTCCCACAACAGCATGAAGGCGGTCTTTTCTGCCATCGATGACATGGATGAACGCGGCACGCGGCTGTATCTCGTGATCGGCCGTCTGGATCGCTTCTTCCCGGAGATCTCCGCACGCATTTCCTGCGGCGGCAGCTTCGTCCCTATTGAACCAAGTCTGGTGCTCGAAGGGCTGGATGGCAGCTTTCCCGCGGAATGGAGCGGCAAGGTCGTCCATCAGCTTCCCGAACTCCCGGAAGCGCCGTCCGCACATTTCGCGGGCGCGCGCTCGTTCCTGGGCGGATTGCTTGGAGGTGCGGGATGAAGTTTGCAGAGAATCGGCCCGTAAAGATCGTCATGCTGGGAGCCGGAGGCACCGGCGGGCATATCGCGCCGCATCTGTACCGGCTTTTGTACGCGCTGGAACGCCCTGTCCGTTTTATCATCTGTGACGGAGATATTGTGGAGGAAAAGAATCTCGTGCGCCAGAACTTCACACCGGCTGACCTTGGGGAAAACAAGGCAAAGGTGCTGGCGGAGCGGTATTCCTCCGTGTTCGGGATGGAAACGGAGTATGTACCGGAGTTTATCGAGTCCGGCGAGCGGCTTTTTTCCATGCTGCAAGCGCGGACGTTCCCGACCGGACCGTACTGGCATTCTCCAACCGTCAAAGAGCTGGTGATCCTCATCGGCGCGGTGGACAACAACAAGAGCCGAAAGCTCTGCCACGAAGTCTTTTACAAGCTGGATGATCTCATCTACATCGACAGCGGCAACGGCATGCACACCGGGCAGATTGTCTGCGGCATCCGCAGCGGCGGGCGCACGTTCTACCGCCCCGTCGGCGCGGCATTCCCGGAGGTTTTGCAGGATACAGACAAATTCCCGACGGAGCTGAGCTGCGCCGAGGCGTCTGTCTCCGCGCCGCAGAGCATCGCCGCCAACATCACAGCGGCCACCGCCGTCGTGGACATGATCTACAACATCCTGACCGTCGGAGAAACGCGCGTGCGGCAGATCACGTTTGCAACGGGCTCTGTCAATATGCGTGCGACACTACAAAAATCAAGAAAAAAGGCAGCGTAAAAAAGAAAGGAAGTTTGAACATGAAAACAGTCTATATTCCCGCTGGTGCGACCTATAACTATGAAACGCTTGTCACGGACGATGTGATCGTCCACGGGCATCTGCACGTCACGAACGGCTTGAAAGCAAAGCATATTTCCGGCCGAGGTTTTATTACCGCCGGTGAGGTTTCCGCAGACATCGTGGACGTAACCGAACTGGAATGCGGTACGGTCATCTGCCGGAGACTGCTGGCACAGCGCGTCAGCGTCAATGAGGCGATGATCTCGGAAAGCGCCGCTGTTTCCCGTTTCTTCTCCGCTAACTATGTCAAGGCTCTCAGCCTGACCGTGGCGGTCAGCGAGATCGGCGAAGCGGACGCGGAGGAGATCGTGCATCTGACGCCGAAGCCGCGCGGTATGATCCTGACGCTGCTTCTTTCTATGCTGCGGACCTTCTGGCTGCGCCTGACGGCAAGCCGGCCGCAGGGACGGTTTGAGAAGCCGCGCACGGAATCGGAAGAACCGTCTGACACACCGGAAGATACCGAAATGAAAGCCAACATCGCAAAAATTGTGCAGGAGGTGCTTGCACAGCAGGCGGCGGAAAAAGCCGCCTGCAAGAACGATGCAAATGACACGGATGATTTTGAGCTTCAGCGCATGATCGGCACGTTCAAGCTGCTGCGAAGCAAAGGCTACACACTGCGCATTCTCCCCGGCACGCCGGAGGAAAACGCACCGGTCTTTGACGTTACGGCTGAGCGCATTCAGCCTGCGGCGTGAGGTCAAACAGGATGGAACAGGAATTGCAGAAGGAACCCAAACGTTCCTTTTATGCCTTGGAACAGCTTCGGCAGCCAGCAGAAGCCATTCTGCGCGGCAGCCAGCGCCTTTTGAAATGCCGCGCCGGTGTGGAGAAATACCACACGGCACAGCCGCAGCGTGCGTATGCGTACTATCTGGAATTGCAGAAAATGCGGGATGTACTCGTTGGGGCGCTCGGTGAAGCCAGACGCAGTCTTCTGGAATTGGAGGAATCTGCGCTTGCCCAAAAAGCCGGACAGCTTCAAACGGGACTGCGCCGCTTTGATCTCATGTCCAGAGCGTACAAACCTGTGTATGAAGTCCTGACCGGCTTTGCAAAGTCGTTGCCGCAAACGGATACCGTCAACGCGGCGGTGATCGGGCGGCTGATGAACCATGTCCGCATGGGCTACTACCCGACAGACCCGGAAAATATCACGCACATCCTGCGCGGGATCGCGTTCCCAGAGGGCGTGACGACCAATCTGCTCGATCCGTGCTGCGGCTGCGGTAAGGCCCTTCGGCAGCTTGCCAATGGCAACAACTGCTACACCTACGGCATGGAGCTGGACGAACACCGTGCGGAGGAAGCGCAGACAAGGCTCCACCGTGTCGGCTTCGGAAGCTTCTTTCACAGCCAGATCAGCCGTGAGGTGTTCCATGTACTGTTTCTGAATCCGCCGTATTTGTCCGTTCTAACCGAGGGCGGCAGCCGGGTACGCAGCGAAAAGCAGTTTCTGGTGCAGAGCATCCGTACACTCATGCTGGGCGGCCTGCTCATCTACATCGTGCCGTACTACCGGCTGACGCCGGACATCTGTAAAATCCTCGCGGGGAACTTTTCAGACCTTTCTGTCTGGAAATTTACAAGCGGCGAGTTTGCCAGATTCCATCAGGCGGTCGTGCTGGGGCTTCGGAGAAAGCCGACAGAAGACGATGAAACAGCCGACCGGCTGGGTGCGCAGACGCTGACCCCAGAGATGATCCCGTGCATTACGGAACTGGAGGAAAACCGATATGTACTGCCCGACGTTGCAAAGGCTGTCGAGGTCTTTCGCGGCGAACGGTTCAATGAGAAGGAGCTGGAACGCCAGCTGACGCGCTCCGGCAGCTTTACAAGGCTGCTATGCGAGAAAAGCGCATTGGACAGCGCAGAAAAAAGACCGCTCCTGCCCCTTTCCATTGGGCAGATCGGTCTCATCGGCGGCTCCGGAATGATCAACGGGCTGATTGAATGCGATACTCCGCACATCATCAAGGGGCGTATTGTGAAAGTCAAAAACACAGAACGCGAGGAACAGTTTGACCAGCGCGGAAACCATACCGGCGCAGAGGTGCATGAGGTCATCAGCAACAAGATGATCTTCAATGTCCTGACGCCGAACGGATTTCTGGCGTTGAGCTAGGAGGAATTATGTTAACTACAAATCTTGCAATTGTTGCACCCGTCACAGAAGCAGATGACCGGGCGGCACGCGAAGCTGTCTGGCAGCAGGTCACGGAGCGGATCGTCCCGCAGATGGGAAAGCTCTGCACGCGCTTCGAACCGTCCGGCGGCGCATGGGGACAGAAAGTGTCCAGTCCATACAGCGTCATTCTGGGCAGAAACGAACCGGCGCTGTTCCTGTATTTCTACGCATCTGCGAAGCATCAGTTGGATGAGCGCGCAAAGGCACATCTGGACGGCTTCATGGAGCATCTGGAGATCGGGAACGAGCAGACCGTCGGCGATACAAAGATGTGTACGGCCTATCTCAAGGGTGACACCGCCGAAGCGCGTTCCCACATGGAGTGGCACATCGCCAGCATGTTTGGAGAGCTGATGCCGGACTGCGGGATCTATTTCCTGCGCGAAGGCCGGTCGTATATGACAGAGGATGAGCACAAAAAGATCCTCTGCAATATGAAGGACTATGCCATCTGCGTGGTGAAGCTGGTATGGGAGAAAGCGGATGAAGATTGATCTTCCCAAGCTCTTAAAGGGACTGGAGGCGCTGCCGCATACGCCGGCACCGGAACCTGAAAATGTTCCGCCGTATGTGCTGACGCATATTCTAGCTCCACTGAGAAAAGATGATTGCATCCGTTTTGCTGATCTTGATTTCGAGGCATTTACCGAAGAAGATATTGACAGCTTGTACAGTGCATTGTCTGATGCAGAGGATCGGGAGCACCGCTTGAATCGCCTGCGCAGCATTTTTGATCATTCCAAGCCGAAAGCCGCTGCACAGCGAAAATTCTGTTGAAGGAGGCGTGAATATGGACTATGAATTTGCTTGCGGTTCGCTTCAAACGGTCCGCATAGCGTGCCTGTTTTACGAACACGGGAAGCTGAATCGGCTGTTGGAAGAAAATATCACCAATTCGGAGTACGATCTATATGAGATCTACTATGAACTGCTCTACGCAGCCTGCGACTATGCATCGTTCGGCTACAATGAAGAATATGAGCGGAGCCATTGGTATTTCAGCTTTCGCAGCATGATGCAATACTACCGGTTGGTTCGGGAATACGGAAGTCTTCACAGCATGAAGCTCTCGGAAAATCCGTATATCATGAACGCCGAGCGAATGTTAAGTGCTGAATTATACGATTGTGGCTATGCTGGCGGCATGGGCTGGGGCTATCAGAAGAAGATCAGCTCAGAGTGGTCAAGCGGCCTCATTGTGGAAACAGATGAATATTTCAACAGCGAATACAGACTGCTGGAAGCTCTGCTTGCTATCGACGAATGGTACGCAGATGAGGTGCAGAAGCTGGAAATTCTGCTTAAAAAGGAACAGACGCTTGCGAAGCGGTATGTTCCGGAATTGGAGGCGGCATGAACAAAGACGAACTGCGGATCCGGATCATTCCAGAGGACGGACAGATTCTCATCGAGACGCACACAAACGGGATCGTAAAGTGCAAAGAAGTACAGGAAGATGCGCTTCTGGACTGCATTAAAAACAGCGCCATGCGAGATTATGTCAACAGCGGACTGCTGCCGTCAGACTGTATCCATGTCAAAATCCATCCGAACGGGAACAAGGAATATTGTCTCTGGTACCCGCGCTTATACGCAGACATCAGCTACCATGAGACGGCATATCCGAACTTTCCGCTGCCAAGACTGGTCTTTGCGTTCCACTCTGACACAGAGGGTAAGATCAGCGGATGCAGGATGGGCGTTGTCGCGGATGAACGGCCGACAATAAACAGTGTGATGTACCGCTATCCGTTTTCAAACGTCGGCGGCTCCATGGGGACTATTTGCATTGGCAGAAACGCACTGCCACAATACAAAACGCCGCACGCACTTGCCAGCTTGCCAACATTCCTGCTGTCCATCCCAAATGGAGATCACAGCTTCAATGCACTGAACAACAAGCTGGGGATGCAATACCGCGATCTTTTGGAGCATCTCAAGGACAAAGACCCGTCGTATTACTATTCCGATGTGCTGATCCCCAACGGAAAGACCTTGAAAGACTTTATTGGAGGGTAACGTATGGCAAAAGACGCAAAAACCATCCGGGAAGAACTGGCGCGGCCATTTGCGCCGGAGGACTTGGAATGGCGGATTCAGGTGACGTCGAAAGACAAGGCCAGCGGTCTTGCCATTCCGTATGTCACGAACCGCGCCATTCAGGACCGTCTGGATGAAGTCGTGGGGCCGGAAAACTGGTACAACGACTACAAGCCGTGGCACGGAAACGGAAAGAAGGACGCACAGATCTGCGGCATTTCCATCTACTTTGAGGGCAAAGGCTTTATTACAAAGTGGGACGGTGCGGAGGATTCTGACATTGAGCCCATTAAGGGCGGCTTGTCCGACTCCATGAAGCGCGCCGCCGTGCAATGGGGCATTGGACGTATCCTCTACAAGATGACAAAGCCGCTCTGGGTCAAAATTGAGCAGAAAGGCAACTCCTATGTGATCTGCGATACCGAGCGGCCGAAGCTGAACGCTGCATATTTGGAATTACTGGATAAGCTGCATCAGCTTCCCACATCTCCGGGCGCAGCGCAGGCACAGCTCAGCTACAAGCGCGACGGACAGGCTGGACAGCAGGCGCAGAATACCGCACCGGCGGCCACGCCGCAGACGCAGCAGCAAGCACCGCAGCAATCATCGCGGCCAACACAGCAGTCTCAGCAGCCGCTTCCGTTTACGACGCGGCAGGTCTGCCAGTACGTTGTGTTGTCTGTGAGCAATCAGCAGGATATGTCCGGCCAGCCGTTGGTCTGCGCCGTGCTGCAAAACGCAGAGGGCAAGCAGGCGAAGGTCTACGCACAGGGCAGTCATCCCATGCTCATGTCCGGTGCGCAGCTCTATGACGCGCAGATTACCATGCGGAAGCAGGGAAACGTCGCATTTTACACGCTGGATGGCTATCAGGTCGTGCAGCAGGCAGCGTAAGGAGGGCGAATGGAAAAAATCAAAGGCTTTCAGATCAGCAGCATGACCGTTTCGGGCTTCAAATGCTATGAAGAACCAACGAAGATTACGTTCGGCAATCCTACCATTGTAACCGGCGGCAACGGCCGCGGCAAATCCAGTCTGGCGGACGCGATTGCGTTTGCCGTCACGGGGCTTCCCTTTTTCGGGGAGCGCGGCATTGACCGGCTGCACAACGAGACGAATCCGGACCTACAGATCACGATGCGCTTTACGGATGATACCGGCAGAGCGCACGAGCTGACCCGCAGCCGGCAGAAGGATCGCATGAGCATCACCTACGACGGCTACGCCATTCGGCAGACGGATCTCAATGAGATGTTCGGTGAACGGGATGTGTTTCTCTCCATTTTCAATCCCCTGTACTTTATCGAAGAACTCGGTGAGGATGGGAAAAAGCTGCTGGAGCGGTATCTTCCCTCCATTCCGCAGGCCGACGTGCTATCTCAGCTCAACGAGCAGACGCAGCAGCGGTTGTCCGGGCTTCAATTACCGTCTCCTGAGACGTTTCTCAAGAATCGCCGGGAGGAGATCCGGGAACTGGAACAGAACGCAGTCTATCTGAGCGGCAAGCTGGATCTGGCGCAGAAGCAGCGGCAGAGCAGCAAAGAACTCTCCAGCAGACTGACCGCGCAGATTCAGGAATTGCAACAGGAACTCTCGCTCTTAGAGGCGCGGCGGTTTGAAAATGTCAATTTGGAGGACTTGCAGGAGCAGCTTGTGCAGGCCAGCGAGCAGTATGAGGAGCTTTCCGGCGAAGCGCCGGAAACACCGGATACGGCAGAGTTGGACGCGAAGCTGCAAGAATTTCACGCGAAGCTGGGCGCCCGGTCATCCGAGGTCTACCAGCCAAAATACGCAGGCCCGCTGGCGGAGGATACGGCAAAGGTGCAGGCGCTTGGAAAGCGTTATCAGCAGAACGCCGCGCTTTTGAAGCGGTTTCAGCCGGGTACAAGCTGCCCGGTCTGCCGCCGTGTCCTCTCGCAGCAGGAATATCCGGCGTTCCGTCAGACTTTACAGGCGGAAACGAAACAGATCGTTGCCGACGGCACACAGCTCAAGAGCCAGATCGCGGAGCTTCAGGAAATGGAGCAGAAAAGTCAAGGTACATTTGAGCAATTCAAAGCGGATGACTTGGTCAGATACCAGTCTGAGATCGATGCGCTGAACCAGAAGCGCGAACAGCTTCAAGCCGCTGCTGCACAGCAGAATATGCAGCGCCAGCAGACCTTGGAGCAGCTGCGCAGACGCATCCAGAACCTGACGGCCAGCATTGAGTGCGGTACGTTGAGCCCCGCAGACAGTGAACGCCTTGCCGAGTGCAAAGCATCGCTGGAAGACTGCCGGGTGCAGCTTGCTGCCGCGCAGCAGGTTCTGAGCGCCGCGCCGGAGGACTTTGACGAACGGATTCACAAAATAGAGCAGGAGATCACGGAAAAGAAAATCGTTATGAAAGACGTGATCCTCTACATGAGCAAGCGCGCGGAACTGACGTTCTCGAAGCTCGCGCTGAACCGTGTGAAGATCTCGCTCTACGATGTGGTCAAGACGACCGGTGAATTAAAGGATGTGTTCCGTTTTACCTACAACGGCCGCCGCTATGACCGGCTCTCGCTCTCAGAGAAGATCCGTGCAGGCGCGGAGGTGTCCGAACTGGTGAAGCGGCTCACAGGCCGTAACTACCCGGTATTCTTCGACAACATGGAATCTGTGGACGATCCCAGCAACATCCGTCCGACCAGTCAGATGATCCTCGCCAAATGCGTCCGTAATGCGGAGCTTTCCGTGCGGGCTGGCAGCACTGCAATGCCGAAGGCGGCGTAACCTTACTTTTCAGAAAGGGGGCGCACCGTCTGGCATATCAGAAGCTGCCGATCCTGGAAGCCGCCAGACGGTGCGGGCTTGTCCTCAATGACCGAACGCTTCACAGTGAGGAAGTTGAGGCAAGCTGCCCCTTCTGCGGCGACCATGGAACCGGCAAATATCATCTGAGTCTGAACACGCGGGCCGATCAATACCGCTGCAACCTCTGCGGCGCAAGCGGCAACAGCGTGACGCTGTATGCGCGGCTGAATGGTCTGACAAACAAAGAAGCATACTTGGAGCTGGCTGCAAAGAGCAACGTGTATAAGCTTCCCTTACAGCCCAGCTCCCCAAACACAACGAGCCGGGAACCATATGCGCTAAAGCAGCGCCATGCGGCGTATTCGGAGATGCTGTCGCTTCTGACGCTCTCCGACCGGCACAGAGAAAACCTTCGTGAACGTGGACTTCCGGACGAAATCATCGAGCGGAACGGCTATAAGTCCATGCCGGAAACGGAATCCGAACGGCGCTTGTTGGCGTCGCTTCTCCAGTGTAGCCATGAACTGCACGGGCTGCCCGGCTTTTATACGAAGGACGGGACATGGACGCTGGCAGGTGCAAATGGGTTCCTCATCCCGGTGCGGAACAAGGACGGCTTGATCCAGGGCATGAAGATTCGGCTGGATGACGACGCGGCGCGAAAGTACCGCTGGCTGTCCAGCCGGTCAAGCCGCATGGAAAACGGTGCACGCAGCTATTCGTGGATCCACGTCACCGGCGACACGACGCAGAAGCGCGCCTATCTCACCGAGGGGCCGCTCAAGGGCGATATTGCAAGCTACTTTGTAAACGATGCGCTCTTTGTGTGTCTCGGCGGCGTGAACGCCCACAAGGGACTGCGGGAAACGCTCCAGTCGCTCGACGTCACGGAGGTCATGGAGGCCATGGACATGGATCAGTTTACAAATCCGCAGGTCCGGCAGGCAATCACCACCTTGCGCCGCGAGGTGCAGTCGATTCCGGGCATCCGGTACTACCAATGTACATGGAACCCGCGATTCAAGGGTGTAGACGATTATCTGCTGGACTGGACGAAACGAAGAACGGCTTGAAGAAAGGAATTGCGTATGACAAATATTACGAATTTTCAGGACATCCTTGGCGCAGCCAACGGCGATAAGACCTCCGTGCTGGGCAAGTTTCTCTATTTCTCGCTTGCCAATATTCTGGTGGAGAAGGAGACGTTGGCGCAGCTCTGCGAGGATCTGATACTAAAATCTAGTAAAACACTTTAACCGTCTTACCAGATATGCTATACTGTAT
>OGYC01000813.1_pt1 | contig 30473 bp, 25 predicted proteins | sample 1576461 | NCBI WGS metagenome assembly OGYC01 (sample SAMEA3541569, study PRJEB24748) | human gut metagenome | biome: human gut; feature: human-associated habitat; material: faeces | place: China | collected 2012 | reverse complement strand
TTAAATAGATGTAATTCGCAAACAAATAGATTTTAAGTTCTTCCAGCCATTCTTCGCCCTCATTGTAAGCAGCCATCAACGCCTCCACTCCGAAAGGATTCACATCACAAACTTCATTTATATTAATCGCTTTATCTATTCTCACCCGTACATTTGCATCTGCAGAAATAATATTGGCTATCTGAAGCCCTGCCAGATTAAAAGCCTTGCTAGGCGAAACAAAGGTTACCGAATTCATAAGAAACTCTTCTGATATAGAAGCGAAAGGAGTATATTCATGCCCCAGAAAAACCAATTCACAATGAATTTCATCAGCAATCACAAACACATTATTCCGAATACAAATCTCACCTATCTGCCTTAATTCCTGCTTACTCCATACTCTTCCGACAGGATTATGCGGATTACATAACAACATGAGTTTTACCTTCGGATCGGAAGTTTTCTTCTCCAAATCATCAAAGTCAATCTGATACCCTCTGTTTCTATATACTAAAGGATTGGCAATCATCTCGCACCCGTTATTACGGATAGAGGAGAAAAAGCAGTTATATACAGGCGTCTGTACCATCACTTTATCGCCGGGTACTGTCAGTGCTTTAATTGCAGCAGATATTGCCGGCACAACTCCGGTAGTATAAATAATCCATTCTTTTTCTATCCGCCAGGCATGTCGTCGTGCAAACCAATTGGTTATCGCTTCGTAGTATACATCAGGTACACGTACATAACCGAAAATCCCATGTTCCACCCGTTTCTTCAATGCCTCCACGACAGGGGGAGCCGTACGGAAATCCATATCAGCTACCCACATCGGCAATACATCCGCATCTTCAGCCGAATCCCATTTATAAGAATTCGTTCCTCTGCGTGGAATAATTTCATCGAAATTATACTTCATATTTCAATTAAAACAGGTTAGATCGTCCCAAAGTTTCAATTCGCAATTTGCTGGTGATTTAATATTTTCGTCCAAAATGATTGCTCCGAAACTTTCGGCAACAATACTTCCCGTACGAGGATTTTTTACGCTATGAACGGGACTTTTAATCGTTGCCTTCACACTACTGTGTTCAAAAGCAAGGTCAGCATCTTCCGCCATCGTACAATTTTCCATCACCAGATCATGTGCGTAGCAAAGCGGTTGAGTCCCCGAAATCCTGCAATTTACCAGACGTAAGTTTTTAGAATGCCAACCCAGATATTCTCCGTTCAGCTCGGAATCATAGACTGTTACATTTTCCGTATTCCAGAAAGCATCTTTGGAGTTGATAACTGCATTACGGATTTCTACATTCTTGCAATATTGGAACGAATAGTTCCCGTTTTGGGCATAGTTTTGTATCTTAATATTCTCACTGTGTATAAAAAGATAATCCGCTTTATCAATCTGTACGTTCTTCAGCTCTATATTACGGCAATACCAAAACGTTTCCAAAGCATTAGGCAACTGCACGTTTTCGAGTTTTATTCCGTCCATTTCACGGAACATCTTCGGTGCTTCTACCAAGGTATCTGCCATTTGCAGACTTTGAGAGTACCATAGAGCAGCACGGGCTCCCTCTGTAAAGAGACAGTTTTTCACAATGAATCCGTTGGTATGCCAAAAAGGATATTTTCCTTCAAAGCGACAGTTGATTGCTATAATATTACTACATTCTTTTAATGCAGATTCACCGGCGTGAATTGTTACATCTTCCAGTTGAAGGTCGTGGGTCGCGAACAGAGGACGTTCGCCTCCATATTCTTTATTTCTTATTTGTTCCATTAGTTTATTCTTTAATCTGTTATTTCAAAAGTTACATTTACGCCTCCTGAACCAAGGGCGGAGGCCAGTCCTGAAGGATTTGTTATACGTCCTAAACGGGTATAAGTATATGAAGTGGAAAAGGTTTCATAAAATAGGACCACACAAGTAGAACCGTAAAGCATCAAGTCCCCTGTCCGAATAGTCCCGGGATTGGACGACGCTGTCGGCAAACCATTCGACAGATAATAATATTTTTCATTACCATGCAGTTCGGACATATCCACTGTCATAGGGAGTAGTCTCTTAAATGCTTTCGCTGTCTCATTATTGTCCAATGTGGCATTGAATGAAACAGGTCCGATTGTTATTTTAAGATTATTGCTCACTGGGGTATCATCGTTATTGTCGTCATTATCATCGGGATTATTGCCATTATTGTTACTGCCATTATCACCGGAACCAGAACCATTACCCGGAGTCACTTGTTGACCTGTTCCCTGTATAGGTTCATCTTCGCTACATGATGCGGAACCGACCGATAATGTCAGCATAGTAAGAATTGCTATTATATAGTATCTCATATTTATAGTATTAAAACTTATTTCTTTAGATATTCCCTAAAGAAGGATTCCAGTTTATTAAATGGAATAAGGCTCACACGATCGTAAAGATCTACGTGTCCGGCACTGGGTACTATATACAATTCTTTAGGTTCGGCGGCCAATCGGTAGGCATCTTCACTAAATTCACGTGAGTGGGCATTTTCACCGGTAATGAAAAGCATAGGGCGGGGTGAAATAGTCTCAATATCTTCGAAAGGATAGAAATTCATAAATTTCACATTGCTTGAAAGTGTAGGATGAGTGGTGGTCATAGGAGTTGCTCCGTCTGGGGTAAATTCTCCTCTTTGTGTACGGTAGAACTCATAGAACTCCCGTTCAATCGGACTGGACTTTTCTGTCAGTTGATGTACAGTGCCACCGGTATATTTAGTTTCTCCACCTAAAAATTCAGCATAACGCTGTTCTGCCGCTTCAGCCATTATTTGCTTTCTCTGTTCCAATGTCAATGAGTGTTTTAACCCGTTACGGCTAGCCGTACCCATATTGTACATACTGATTGTCGCAATGGCTTTAAGGCGAGGGTCTATTTTCGCTGCACTGATAGCAAAACTTCCACTACCGCAAATACCGATTACTCCAATTAGATTCCGGTCAACAAACGGACGGGTACCTAAAAAATCAACTGCGGCACTAAAGTCTTCCGCATAAACTTCCGGCAGAACAGCATTGCGCGGCTCGCCTTCACTCCCACCCCAAAAAGACAGGTCTATGGAGAGTGTTACAAAACCCCGTTCGGCCATTTTCGTTGCGTAAAGGTTCGCGCTCTGTTCCTTGACAGCTCCCATTGGATGTCCGACAATGATTGCAGGATATTTGTCCCCTTCTTTCATATCCTTAGGCAGAAACAAATTTCCGGCTACCTTCATTTTATACTGGTTGGAAAAAGAAACTTTCTCCACACTTACCAAATCACTTTTATAAAAGTTATCTGCATCTGTCTGTGCAGAAGAAAAACTAGTTCCAAGCATCATCATAAATACAGTTGTTAATAATAAAATCCGTTTCATATCTCTTATTTTTAATTATTAAAGAATTGATTGTCTACTTTCTACATTGCAAAAATACGATGAAAGAAAGAGACCGTTTGTAGATGAATTACTGACATAATAACCCCAATTACGGATTATATTTTTTTATTATTCTGTTACAATATTGATATTAACCTGCTTCCGGATATGCGCTACGCGAACCCGCAGATAAACGAATACAATACTCGCAATCAGGAAAAGCAACGAGCCGAAAACAGAATATCGTGTGCCCATCTCTGTAATAAAAGCTCCGCATATAGCTGTACCAATCGTCGTTCCTAAATTGGCTGAAGTCAGAAACATTCCATTGGCAAAGTCTGGAGCTTCGGGAGCGGCATCTGTTATCATATATTGCATATTATTACTTGCTATACCCGCCAATACGCCTAAAATAAGGATGACAATTACCATAGCTCCAATCCATTCTCCAACGATGAACAGACAGATATATGAAACCAATAATACAAAAGGCATGAGGATAATTGAACGTTTGGCATTTATTGATAGCAGTTTCCCCGCCATCACATTACCCACAATATTTGCCAAACCATATACGAGCAACACTGCACTTATCACATTATATGGGACCTCCGTTACTCTTTTCAGGTAATCCGACATATAGCTAAAGAATCCGAACATAGCTCCATTAATTAAGGTAACAGCAATAATTGAATACCACATCGTTGTTTTCTTCAATACGCTAAGCTGTGCACCATAAGATACTTTTTCTTTTACAGGCATGGAAGGGATAAACAGAATCGTAGCAACAAAGACTAATGCGTTTACAACAGTGAAAAACAACATTGCCATGGAGAACGAAACTTCGCTGGCAATAAAACTAGTCACCGGAACGCCCAGCACCATGCCGGCGGACACACCGACAAAGACTTTAGAAACAGCCTTGGGAGCCTGTTCCTTGCTGACAGACGCCGCGGCTACTGTAAAAGCCATAGAGACATATACCGGATGCAGGAAAGCGGGAAGTATCCGAGCAATCAACAATACTGTGAAATTAGAGGTGAACATGGATATTACATTACTTATTGTAAACAATCCCAATGCCAGCAACATTACTTTCTTCCGGTTAATCCCCGAAAATAATAAAGGTGTCACAGGGGCTGACGCAGCCACCACCAATGCAAAAACACTTACCGTCCAGCCGGCTTGAGGTACGGAAACATTAAAAGTTGTGGCTATCAAGGGCAGGATCCCCACTACTCCCATTTCGGTGTTTATAATTCCAAATACACCGACCGTAAGGATAAAGACGAGCAAACCGCCCGAATTGAGTTTTAATTTATTTTTTTGTTCCATAGTTACTATATGCTATTTATAATTCCAATCCCATTTTATAGGCGTTTTCAAGATGTACTTTATCAATCTGCCGTGCCAGTTTCTCGCATCCGGTACAACCACCGGCACAATATAATCCCACTTCATTCCAACCTAACGCCTGATTGAGAAGACGAAAATATCGTATGGGCTGTTCGAAGGTCGTATCATTATCATCACCGGCTGTCATCAGCAATACCGAATCTTTTTGAGGATATTTATCATCGACAGAAATGGCATAAAGTCTGTCTATGAACGATTTCAACTTTGCTGTAATTGTCCAAAAGTAAAGAGGAGAAGCCATAACCACTGTATCACATTCCGCAAACAAAGGATATATATCCTGCATGCCGTCGCGAACAGCACACTGATGTGCAAGACGCTGGCACACTCCACATCCCCGGCACCCTTCTATCCGCATATTACCCAGATAAACCTTCGTCACAGAATGTCCGCGCTCTACCAATCCTTTAATGTATGCATCGGTCAGTCGGTCTGTATTGCCGCGTTTTGTGCCTGCACTCATTATTACAAGTATCTTTTTCATATTTCCCTGATGTATTTTATCGATTAGCGAAGGAAGCGAAGCGTCTGGCGTTTCTTTACTATTCAAATACCGATAAATAGTCGTACCACCTAATAGTACGCCTCCGGTTGTTAGTAACACGCTTTTCAAAAAATGCTTTCTATCCATATTCTCTATTTTATTAATTTCCTCTGATTCATTAAGTTTTATTTAACATGGCAAAGGTCGGAAGAATATAAAGAAACCGTTGTAGACGGATTACGGGTATGATAACCCCAATTACAGATTACAAAATTGGTAAGATTCCTTTCAGTATACAAATTACAGAATTCATAACCCCAATTACTGATTACTCATTTCCCCACTATGAAAACAGAGCATTTATCTGTATCTTTGTTACCGATCCCAAATACCAAAAGCCATGGATAAAGTTATAAAACTAGAGAATGTAAATCAGTATAACGAACTGTACGGGCTGGAAACATTGCATCCTTTGATTAGTGTCATCGACTTGACCAAAGCAACGAAAACAGTCAACCATATCCAGATGAACTATGGTCTTTATGCTCTTTTCCTAAAAGAGAGCAAGAGCTGTGACATTAAATATGGTCGTCAGTATTATGACTACCAAGAAGGAACCATTGTCTGTTTTGCCCCAGGTCAGACAGCCGGTGTAAGTACCATTGAAGATGAAATCAATCCGGCTGTTTATGGAATCGTTTTCCATCCGGACCTGATTCGCGGCACCTCACTTGGAAAAGATATTAAGAAATACACTTTCTTCTCTTATGCAGTAAACGAGGCTTTACATCTTTCAGATCAGGAAAAAGAAATAGTGATGGATTGCCTGAAGAAAATCAGTATCGAACTTGAGCATGGTATCGATAAACATAGCAAAGCATTAATCGCCATGAATATCGAACTGTTACTGAACTACTGTATGCGTTTTTATGAACGGCAGTTTATCACCCGGAACAGTGCCAATAAAGATGCTCTTACAAAGTTTGAACAACTTCTGGACGAATATTTCCAAGATCAACTTCCCATACAAAACGGGTTACCTTCCGTGAAGTACTTTGCTGATAAAGTCTATCTCTCCCCCAACTACTTTGGTGATATGGTAAAAAAAGAAACAGGAAAAACTCCACAGGAACATATTCAGACCAAAGTAATCGAACTAGCCAAAGAACGTATTATCGATACGGAAGAAACCGTCAGCCAGATAGCTTATTCGTTAGGATTCCAATACCCGCAACATCTCTGCAGATTATTCAAAAGACGCGTCGGATGCACGCCTAATGAATACAGAAATCAGGCTTTAGCATAAAAATATAGTCCCTCAAATAAGGGAACTGTAATATAGGTAAAACAATCCGTAATTCATATACAAACAGATTTCAAATCCTGCTGTATCTTTGCAGTGTCATAAAGAAATAAGTAAAAACATTATTTAGAAAAACTGTTTGATATGTACTTAGAAAATATTTATTCTCCGGCAGATGTAAAGAAGCTGTCGGTAAAAGAGCTAAACGAGTTAAGTGATGAAATCCGTGTGTCACTCCTACAAAAGTTAAGCGAACATGGCGGGCATTTCGGACCCAACTTCGGAATGGTGGAAGCAACTATTGCCTTGCACTATGTATTCAATTCTCCAAAAGATAAAATCGTATTCGATGTATCGCACCAAAGTTATGTACACAAGATGCTGACTGGCCGTAAAAACGCTTTTCTTCATCCGGAAGAATACGATCTCGTGTCCGGTTATACCGAACCACAAGAAAGCGAACACGACTTCTTTGTAATCGGTCATACTTCTACTTCTGTCAGTCTGGCCAGCGGATTGGCTAAAGGACGCGACCTCACAGGCGGCAATGAAAATATCATAGCTGTCATAGGCGACGGCTCTTTAAGCGGAGGGGAAGCTTTTGAAGGATTGGATTATGCAGCAGAGCTTGGCACCAACATGATTATTATCGTCAATGATAACCAAATGTCTATCGCTGAAAATCATGGAGGTCTATACAGGAATCTAAAAGAATTGCGTGACAGTAACGGTCAGTGCGAATGTAACTTCTTCAAGGCGATGGGACTGGACTATATATATGTAAATGACGGTAACGATGTACAGGCGTTGATTGAAGCATTCTCCAAAGTGAAAGATATTCAGCATCCGATAGTAGTACACATCAACACTTTGAAAGGTAAAGGTTATGAACGTGCCGAACAGGATAAAGAGACTTATCACTGGCGCACTCCATTCAATCCGGAAACCGGAGAAGCAAAAGTCAGTTATGAGGAAGAAGATTACAGCGAAGTAACCGCTCAATATCTGCTGAAAAAGATGAAAGAAGATTCTCGTGTGGTGACAATCACTTCGGGTACTCCTGCCGTTCTCGGATTCACTCCGGACCGCCGCCAGGAAGCTGGCAAACAGTTTGTAGATGTCGGTATTGCAGAAGAACACGCAGTAGCTCTTGCTTCGGGTATCGCAGCCAATGGCGGAAAACCTGTTTACGGAGTGTATAGTACATTTATCCAACGTTCATACGATCAACTTTCGCAAGACCTCTGTATCAATAATAACCCGGCTGTTTTGTTGGTATTCTGGGGAACACTGTCCGGAATGAATGATGTAACTCACCTCTGCTTCTTCGATATTCCGCTCATCAGCAATATTCCGAATATGGTTTATCTGGCACCGACTTGCAAAGAGGAATATCTTGCTATGCTAGAATGGAGTATCCGCCAAAATGAACACCCGGTTGCAATCCGTGTACCGGCAACAGATGTAATTACTTGTGGGGAACCGGTGGAGACTGATTATAGTGTTCTCAATCGCTATAAAGTAACGCACCGTGGATCGAAAGTAGCCATTCTTGCTTTAGGTTCGTTCTATGGATTGGGACAGTCGGTTGCATCACTTCTGAAAGAAAAAGCCAATATTGACGCAACACTCATCAATCCGCGTTACATCACCGGTGTAGACAACGAACTGATGGATGAACTGAAAGCAGATCACGAATTAGTGATTACGTTGGAAGACGGTGTATTGGATGGCGGTTTCGGTGAAAAGATTGCCCGTTATTATGGTGCTACAAACATGAAAGTTCTGAACTTTGGAGCTAAAAAAGAATTTGTTGACCGATATGATATACAGGAGTTTCTCCATGCCAATCATCTGACGAATGAACAGATTGTAGAAGATATCACAGCAGTGATCGGTTAAAATCAAACCCATTCACTATATATTCAGGTAGGTTGATGTATACGGTCTTTAAGGACAGTTGCATCAACCTACTTCCATTTTCATTCAAATCAGTCAACTTATTATTTAAATTCATTATATTCCCTATTCAGTTCAGTAATTCCCCATTCAGTTCAGCAATCCTTTCCGTTCAAATCAATAATCCTTTCCGATAATTCAACGGAGTCTGTCCCGCATTTCTCTTAAAGAACTTACAAAAACCGGCTGCATCACTAAACCCCAGTTTAGCAGCAATCTCGCCAACCGTAAATTTGGTAGAACTCAATAAAGTACGCGCTTCCATTACTAACAATTCATTAATAAGGCTATTAATAGTCTTACCTGTTCCAAGACGTACAATGCGTGCCAGATACTGTTCACTAATAGCCAGTTTATCCGCATAAAAGCTCACGAAATGTTCTTCCCTGAAATGACGGGTAACGAGTGCATGAAATTCTTGCAGAACGTGGTCTTTACGACTGATCTCTTTTTTGATAACGGTCTTTCGGGAAAGAAAATCTGCTATATCCAAAAACAGAGAATTGCAGGCTGCCTGTATACGCCGGAAAAGGAAATGATGTTCAATATTCATCAAATGCATCAATACTTCCAGCTCCTTATGGATGATTTGAGCTTCATACTCTGTCAACTGAATCGTATATTGCTTATTCCGCCTCATGGTTGCCAACAGGATTGCCGTGATTTGTGTCAGATATGAATCGTCCGTCCGCATAGATTCGGAAAGGGCGAGAGTGATAAATTTAATATCCCGACTTGAATAAAGATGTTCCGTGAGATAATTTGCTCCATGAATAAGTAACATATTCGGTTCTATCGCAATAAACTCTCCATTCAGTAGAATTTCCGAACGACCTTCAAGAACGAATATCATATAAAGCTCCCGATTGAAATAACATTCATTTGCCGGATAACTTCTGTCTTTATATTCACTCCGGAAACAGACTACCTCCTCTTTATAATGAGGAAGTTCAGGATGCTCCTTCAATAGTTGCGTATTATCAAATATACGAGATTTTACCATTTACACCTTTATTTTATGACGTAAAAATACGATTTGTTTCGGATATGACAAAAACTGTATGGAATTAGATAATCTATTTCAGAGTAAAAAACAAGACCTTTGCATATCCTTTTCAATACATGAGAAAGGAATCAATAGAAAGAGGTTAAAAAGACATGGAAATGAAAGAGATTTTTAAGAGGTATTTAGTGTTTGTTATCGGACTCTATTTTTTAGCGGCAGGTATCGTGTTGATTATACGCTCGGCATTGGGAACTACTCCCATATCGAGCATCAATTATGTATTAAGCCTGAATAGTCCTTTATCGTTGGGTACTTGCACATTTATCATCAATATGGTGCTTATCCTGGGACAGTTCTGGTTAATCCGAAAGAATAGAACCCGACAGGATATTATTGAAATTCTTCTTCAACTACCGTTCTCTTTTATCTTTTCGGCATTCATTGATTTCAATATGATGCTGACAAGCGAACTGCATCCCGCTAATTATGGTATGTCGATTGCTTTATTACTTACAGGATGCATGGTGCAGTCTATCGGAGTAGTGCTTGAACTGAAACCAAGAGTAGTCATGATGAGCGCAGAAGCATTTGTGAAATATGCATCCCGCCATTATAACAAGGAATTTGGAAAGTTCAAAGTTTATTTTGATATTACTTTGGTTACATTAGCCGTGATTCTCTCGCTCCTGCTGACTCAAGGTATTCAGGGAGTACGCGAAGGATCACTCATTGCCGCTTGTATAACGGGGTATATCGTCAGCTTCCTAAATCAGAAGATAATGACTAGAAAAACTCTCCATAGATTACTGCCGGTCTGGAAGTAAGCCCTATATCTATTTAAAATAAACGCCTTATAAAAGGAGTCATATAAAAAGGTCAATATAAGAAAATCACTATAAAAGAAAGTCGCTTCTCTGCTAGAATCTAATTGATTCTTTCAAAGAAGCGACTCTTTATTTTAGATATAATTACACTCGTATTTACTTCTTCTGACTATCTATCTCTTTCAGAAGTTCATCCACAGCCACCTTTAGTTGGGTATCCTCTCCTTTGACTACTGTTTCCGGATTATTGGCAACCTTTACATCCGGTTCCAATTGGGTATTTTCCAAATAACTGCCGTCAGGCAAACGATAACCGACGATAGGAATACCAAAAACCAGTGAAGGATCTTGTAAAGTTTCCCAGGACACACTTGTCATAGTACCTGGAACAGGCATACCGACAAGTTTGCCAATCTTTTGATGTTTATATACCCACGGAGTTCCGTGTGCATTCGAGTAGTTAGCTTCACATTGCAGCATAATGGAAGGTTTGTTCCAACGACGACTCGGCATATCACATGCTTCACGGCCACGCACTACTTGTGTAAAATATTTCTGACCACTGAACAGTATTTCAATATCTTCATGCAGACGGCCACCACCGTTGAAACGGGTATCAATCACAATGCCTTCGCAGTTGTTATATTTTCCCAGAATGTCCGAGTATACAGTACGGAAGCTGTCATCTCCCATCGACTGAATATGAACATATCCCAAACGTCCTTTCGACCATTTTTCAACATCTGCCGCACGTTGTTTTACCCAACGTTTGTATAACAATCCATTCAGTTGCCCGTTGGTGACCGGCATCACCACTTCTTCCCAACGCTCTTTACTTTGTGGATTGTAGATTGAAATCAATGTTTTCTTCCCAGCTTTATTATTCAGCAAGCAGGTTATGTCATTATCGAGAGTTATCTCTTCTCCATTAATCTTTTCAATGATGCAACCAGCCTTTACTTTGGTACGTGAATGATCGAACGGACCTTTTTCTATTATTTCAGCAATCTGCATTCCTTTTCCCTGATAATTCCAGTCGAACAAGAGTCCGAGATTAGAAGTGACATCTCCTTTTCCTTTGGGAGAATAACGTCCTCCGGTATGTGAAACATTCAGCTCACCCAACCACTCACTCAATAATTCTGCAAAGTCATAATTGTTATCAATATGAGGCAAGAACTTACGATAAGCATTAGTCATAGCATCCCAGTCAACCCCATGCATATTGACATTGTAGAAACGTTTTTGATGTTGTTTGTACACATGGTCAAACATTGTTTCACGTTCGGCAGCCAAATCCATTTTCATTTCAGCCTGATAGCTGATGGACTTCAACGCATCCGACTTGGCATCCATCTTTTGCATAATCCGGCTTCCCAACAAAAAGATATCTCCTTTTTTGTCCAACATCAACGATGCCCAACCGGTATTGAGTTTGTGCAGACGCTTCGTATCTTTTTCACGGAGATTCATTTTCCAAAGGTCATATCCATCTTCGAACGCAGAGAAATAGTAAAGATCTTCCCCGTCTTTTGAAAGTATGGCACTACCCAAGTCGGAAGAATTGGGAGTCAGACGTACGATACGGTCTTCAATGCCGTTCAGCTCGACAAGTATCTCTTTTTGGTCTGCCTTATCCTCGGCGGACTCTTCCTGATCGCTATCCTTGCTGCTATCTACTTTACTCTTTTCCTTGTCGGCCTTGCCTTTATCAGTCTTTCCCTTGTTAGCATTTCCTTTTTCCGCCTTAGACTTCTTTCCGTCTTTCGTCTTCTCATCGTCTTTCTCCTTTGCCTTCTTCTGTTCCTTTTCAAATTCCTTGAGTAATTCGAAATCTTCCTTACTCAAACGGTAACGATCATAAGCATCCTGATTGAGAAACACCAACATCACATCTTGCTGCGATCCCCAGGAAGCGTGCGCACGCATACCATAGCGTTCGGTTTGGAAAAGAATAGCATTCCCATCGAGTACCCAACGCGGAGCACCACTGATATATCCACTATTTGTCAGATTAGTAATTGCCCCTCCCTGTGCGCTGACAATGCCTACATCCGAATAAGGATCGTGGCGGTTGCCTATAAATTCGAGAGTGAACCATTTACCATCAGGCGACCATTCGTAATCGAATCCTCCTCCGGTGTTATACCATGTAGAACCATCCGTTACCTGACGCACCTTCTTCGTCTTCAAATTGAGTACCATCAAACGATTACGGTCTTCGATAAAAGCCAATTCTTTACCGTCCGGTGAATATTGCGGATAAGCACGTTCTACCGTTTTAGACGGTAATAATACTTCCTCTTCAATAAGAGTGGCATTAGGGAAATTCGGGTCTTGCTTACGACTTATTTTGGCGGTATAAAGTTGCCAGTTACCGGTTCGCTCGCTGGCATAAACCAGTGTCCGGTTGTCCGGAGCAAAAGAAACGGCAGCTTCTTTTGCCGGAGTATTTGTGATTTGCTTGGTGGTAGCATAATCAGTTGAAGTCACGAACACATCACCACGTACAATAAAAGCAATTTGTTTACCGTCCGGAGATACAGAAGCGGAAGTTGCTCCCTGTGAGAATTTAAGTGTAGCAAGCTGCTGCTCATCATCACGGACAAGTTCTACTTTTACTTTTTCCGGACGTGCACCAGACTTCTGTGTGTATAACTCACCATCATAGGTATAACATAAGGTACCTTTATCGCTGACAGACAAAAAACGTACCGGGTGAGTTTTGAAAGTAGTCACAGCTTTCACTTCCTGTGGAGTATTCAAAGAGAAAGTATACACATTGAAAGAACCTCCATCACGCTCACTTAAAAAATAGACAGCATTACCATCAGGTGCATACACAGGATTACGGTCCTCTCCTCCCCGGTTTGTCAGGTTCGTATGTTTTCCCGTTTGGGTGTTATATAACCAAATATCTCTCGTAATGGAAGAAGTATGATGCTTTCTCCATTCATCCTCAAACCCTTTACGATCCTGATAAAGAAAATTCTTCCCTGTTTTATCAAAACAGACCAGTTCGGCAGGAGTGCCCAGCACTTGCTCGGTACGTCCGCCGGCAACAGGAACTTTATATAATTCCGTCATTGCTCCTGTAGGAAACAGGGCACTGCTTGCCGGATCCTGTATAGAGGCAGAGAAAAAGACATACTTTCCATCCGGAGTAAAAGCCGACGGTATTTCTGATGCAGAATGATAGGTCAATCGCCGGGCGGTACCTCCGTCAGCAGGCATAATGAATAAGTCAAAATTTCCATTCCGGTCACTGGCAAACGCAATTTGCTTGCCATCGGGCGACCAAACCGGATTGGCTTCATAAGAGGTTTGTGTGGTGAGTTGAACAGCTGTTCCTCCTTGTGCAGGGACTTTATAAATGTCACCCTTGTAACAAAAAACAATTTCTGATCCATCCGGTGAAATACGTGCATCACGCATCCACAAAGGAGTAATTGCATAGCTGGATAATGCTGATAATACCAGCGCTAAAGAAGTTATTAGTTTCTTCATATCAAATTATTATAAATTTATTCCGATAAATCGGTTTGAATTAGTTTTCCCGTGTAATTATAAAATGTGCTGTCACCAAAGTCCTTGTAAAAGAAGGCATATTTATCCACTCCCGTACAATGACAAACGCCAATCTGTCGGGGAAGATATTCCTGTAAATAATCTGCAATGACCTGATATTTTTGTTTTTCCGCATTATGGATATGAAAACCTCCCAGAAGTAACTTACAAGGAGATTCGGGAAAGGCAGCCTGAACCGTACGCAAAATATTGGTTATTCCCCGATGAGAACAGGCACTTAATAGGGAAAATCCTTCCGGTTCCACAAATACCATCGCCAATTCATCCTGAAAAGTATCCGGTATTTTGCATCCATCTTCTTGCTGAACCCAAAAACGTTCAAAATGGGTATCTGCCTGATTTATAATATCAATAGAGGGAAAAAGGAAAACTCCGGGAAGCAGCTCGGTCTGCTCTGTAATAAAGCGGAAACGGGAACGATCGAGGTTTTGTGTATGCATCATCCCGTTCTCACGTTCATCCTTGAATTTAGGAGAAAAAACCTCACGCTTACAGACAACGGTTGCCTGCGTATTCAATTCCAAAAAATAACGTAGTCCGCCCGTATGATCGCTGTGACCATGAGATAATATCAGATAATCGACTTTTTGCAAGTCAATATGCAACAAGCGGGCGTTACGGATAAACAAGTCGGATGCTCCCGTATCGAAAAGTAATCGATGTCCCGATGTCTCAATATAAAGAGAAAGACCGTGTTCTGCCTGCAATTTACGTCCATAGACACAATTCTCCACAAGAGTCGTTATTTTATAGCCCATGATGCTTAGTTATCAAACGAATTATACAAAATAAAAAGTTCTGCCACAAAATTATAACAATTCTGTGGCAGAACAAGCAATCCGTTCAATTAAGTAATCGCAAAAAGGGAGAAATCTGAAAAACAGAACCGTCTTTTCCAGATTTCCCGTCAGGTTTTAAAAGCTAAGTTCGAAACTATATCTTACATATTCGAACAATCCATTTTATCATATTCTTTATGAATATCCTTAATATGGAAAACAGACAGTTATACCATCTTTCCCATATTATATGCTTCCTGCATGTAGGGAGTATCTTTAATCTCCCCTACTTTCCAGGCGCCGATTCCATAGACCGTTCCTTTTTCCTGCGCTCCTTCCAGACAATCGAGAAAGCCACGGAAACCGTCTATTGTGCGTTCCATCATTGCTTTATTATCCTCTGCTGCTGCAATAATGAAATAAAACTCCTTGTTCGTTATCTCCGTATAACGTGCGCAGCAACGGTCAATCATAATCTTCATCTGACCGCACATTGTATAGAAATACACGGGAGTCGCCATTACAATCACATCGGCAGCAATCATCTTCTCCACGATTTCCGCGGCATCGTCCTTCTGCGGACAGGGCTTGCCGTACATGCTGCAAACACTGCATCCCGTACAAGGATGAACCGTTTTGTCTTTCAATACAATCTTTTCCACTTCATTGTCCGCTTCGAGGGCACCTTTCATAAATTCATCACAAAGCAAATCCGAATTGCCGCCTTTCCGCGGACTGGACGAAATTATCAGAACTTTTTTAGTCATAACTTTATTAGTTTTATCTTTTTGAATTAATCAGTCTCTTCACTCTGCAAAAATAGAGAATTTATCGTATAGTGGATGTAGATAAATTACGGGGAGATGTACCCTAATTACTGATTCTATAAGAAAGAAAAGGAAAGTTCCGGACGGTGTGCGGCGTGTATGTGCGAATCGGGGCACGGTTGCCATGCAATCCGTGCCCCGGGTTCCTGTGTCAGGATGAGAGTTCATTGTCTGCCTGTGCGCGTACGTGTACGTGTGGCGGCAACGCACTTTTAAGCTGCCGGGTCGGGTGCTTCTCCGCCGCCATCGCCGCCTTCGCTTCCGCTTCCGCCTGTGGTGGATGTTCCTGCCCATTCTTCCCAGAAGATGTTGTCGGATACGAGGGAACGGGTGGTGACTTGATGACTGCTGTTGGTTCGTTTTTCGGGGATGAAACGTACGCGTACATCGGTGATTTGCGAGGCGGTCACTTTTTCGGGCGAGTCCATTCCGTTTCCGTTGGCTGCTGCGGTGTAGTAGAATGTGCCGAGTCCGTCGAGTTTCACGGTTCGTCCGTTTGCCATGAAGTCTGCCAGCACGCCGCCGAGTGATTTGAGCACGGCGAAGGTGTCGGCAGGGCTGACGGTGGATTCTACTGCAAGACGTTTTGCCACTTCGTCGGTATCGACGGGTTTGCCTACGGTGACGGATTGTGGATACCACTTCCCGTTGATTTTCTGCTTGACTTTCTTAAAAAATGCCATAACTTTAATTGTTTTGTTTTTTCAGTCACGCTCCGGGGACGGACGGATACACCGTAAGGGTGTATGGGGTACAAGGCAGGGGTGTACGGGGTACAAGGTATAGGTGTACGGGATACAAGCCTGGGGTGTACTTATCCCTATCCGGGGACTCCCTCGGCGGGGTGTGGCAGGAAAAAGGTTAATAAATAATTTTCACTGTTTGCCGGGCTTTGTTTTGGCTCCTGTCCGGCACGTGGGGAGCTTTTGGGTTGGATGAACGTTGCACGAGTCGCCGACGGGGGATGACTGGCACGCTGCCATTCCGGAATGCGCTGCCGGAAATGCACCGGCACACGATGGCGGTGCCGGACGCGGCAGGGGGAGCCGGTCAGTTTCCGGCAGGCGTGCGCTTAACGAGCTTCGGGTAAGTGTTGCCGCCACCGCCTGCTTGCCAGACATAAGTGCTTTCGGACACGCTGCTGTTGATGTCGGAGAGCTGGTTGTTCAGTTCGCTGATGGTGGTGAAGGACTTGCACTCTGTGGAGGCGCTGTTGTTGTAGTTCTTTCCTATCATATCGGAAGTCCCTCCGCTGGAGGCGTTGTTCCACGCCGAGTAGGTGCAGTCTTTGCCATTTATGCTGCCTGCCAGACCGCCTGCTCCGGAATAGTCGATATTTCCGCCGCTAATCGTTACCGTTGCATTGGCAATGCAGCCGGTGATAGTTGGTGTACCGCCAAAATCTCCCATAATTCCTCCGGCATAGTTCTGCATGATGTTGTTCGTGGTGGTAGAGGAGACGGTACCGTTGAAGCGGCAGAATTCAATCTTTCCAATCAGAATACCGCATATACCTCCGGCCTTACAAGCACGTTCGCCATTTACGGTGACCTCTCCCTCCACAATAAGGTTGCTGACTGTACCCCCTATAATTCCGAAGAATCCGCCATTAATATCGGATTGGGATTGGATTGAAACCTTCATATTGGTGATGGTGTGGCCTTGTCCGTCAAAAGTTCCCACAAGACCAGCTATCGGTGTCCACGATTTGCCTGCGAGGCTGATGTCGTTGTCGAGCTTGTAGTTGGCATAACGATATTTGGCAGTGGTGCAGCCCGTTATCACCGCTTCGGCTTTCGCGAGCGTGGACAATGCCTCCAGTTGTTCGAGAGTGCTGATGGTGTAATAGTAGTCTTTGGCATCGTCGCTATTTCCGGAGGTCTTTACATTGTCGAGAATTTCTTTGATAGGGATGAATCGGTCTATATCCTCCTCTTTGTCCGATTCCGTCCACCCATCGCTCACCGTTACGGAGAGCTTGGCATCATTGCTCGGCACGTTTGATGTATGCAGGATAGAGCCGCTGATGTTGGTGCGCTTGTTGCGGACAGCGGGCATATTGGCGGGGATGGTGAAATCATCCAAAGTGACAGCCGGATCGTTGGAGGTAAATTTCAGTTTGATTTCGCCCGGTGTGGTCTGGCTCGTGGGGTAGGTGAAGATAAAGTCGTAGAACAGATTGGCTTTGCGGGCGTCGGTGGCGGTGGGCAAAGTGCTTACCGTAGGTTTCGCCGCTGCGTAGTTCGATAATGGTAAGCCTGTTTCGACATTGAAGCCAATGGGGACGTTGTACTCGAGCGTCATGGTTGCCACCTTAGCGAGCAAGTCGGTGCTTTTCTCGATGACGTTGATTTGTCCGAACGGACGGGTCAGTTCTACGCTCTTCTCAAAAGCATCCGTTCCCTTTTCGATGGCGATGCAGGCGAAGAATGCGTCGCGCGCCTCGTCGTTTATCACATAGTTCGTGCGCGTCTTTGCCAGTTCGACGGCTTTCAGACCGTCTGCCGAGTTGGTCGTGTAATAGTGATCTTCGTAATGGGTGTACGTATTGGGAGAGTTTACCGGAGTTTCCGATGCACCCGTCGGTACGAAATCCGCCCACAGCAGGGCCTTGTAGTTTCCCGATTCCGAAAGGGTAAAATCGAACACCACGGCATCGGCTGTCGTTGCGGTCTCTTCATCGCGGTGGATGCAGGCAGGAGATTCTGTCGTACTCCACACTTCGAGCACGTAGCGCAGTTGATAGTTCTTGGGGATGTTTACTGAAGCGGCGCGTGTCTGCAACGCCTGGTTGATGCTCGTGCCGATGCGCACCCGGGTGCTTGCTTCGTTTTGCGGCCCGGCGGCTTCGTCCTGGCTGCACGCGGTCATCAGCCCCACGAGGGCGATGATCCAAAGGTAAAGATGATACTTTTTCATGTGCTTGGTAATTTTGATTTTTAATTTATTGGTAATTCACTTGTTTTATTATTGTAGCGGATTGTCAAGGTCTATATTTATATCGTCGTCATCAAAATCGGGGTCGATGCCGATGCCCGTGTCGTAGCGGTTGGTCAGGAAGTGCCCCCGCACGGTAGTGAGGTGTCCGCGGCGGTAAGGCACGTCGATGCCTGTGGTGCGGCTGATGCCGTTGCCTGCGTCGTCCTTGATTTCGATGCCCAACGGAACATACGATTCATCCCCGTTCACGAAGATGTAGTCCAACGCGAGCGTACACTCTCCGCTGCCGTTGTCCGTGACGACAAGCGGAGCGGTAAACGCCACACCCATTTCCGAACGGTCGGGTTTGCCGGACAGCACGTTGAAGCCCAGCGGGAAGTAGAAACCGTAACTGACGGTGATGGTGTATGCCGTGCCTCCGGCTCGCTGCTTCTGCGTCTTTTGCAGGAACTTCTGCACGTCGGTAGCTATCAGTTCATACTTCGCCAGCGGGCGCACCATGTCCACTTTTACCTGCACCCGGGCGTTCCACTCGTCACGGTATTGCCGCAGGTCGAGGGCGGCGGTTCCGTAGAGGCAGTCGCGATAGTCGGTGCTGCCCGTATAGGGGTCGCGGCAGGCTACCTGCTGCAAGTTGTCCGTATCGTAATAAAGGTCGTCCGTTGTGCCTGCCGCCACGTAGTCCGTCCATACGGCAAGGGTATAGTCCAGCGCATGCAGTTTCAGATGGATGGGGAGCGAGATTTTCCCGTCGCCGCCCTCTTCTTCGGCGGTCTCCATCACCGTCACCTGCCGGGCTGTGGGCTTGCCTTCCCGCCACGCCTCGATGATGAAGCGGCGGCGGTAGCCGTCATCGGCTTTCGTTGTTCCGCTGCGGGCCTTATTGGTTCCGCTGCGCGCATTTTTCTGCGTGATGATTTCCAGCGGAACAAGTTCCAGATCGAGCGTGACTTCGGTATTGACCTCGACCAGCGTAGGGTCGATGCCTTCTTCGCCGTCTTCCGTCATGGACGGGTAATCGTGTACACAACTCACGAAAAGAGTTGCCACGACGAGGGCGATAAATCCTATTGCGTATTTCTGTTTCATAAGCCGTTACTTTTTAAGGTTAAAGCGATAGACCACGGACAGCCCCACACGGGTGATGCCCCAATAGTTCTTTGTCCGGGTATCGATGCGTGCGCCGTTATCTATATTATAATAGGTATCATATTTCATGTTAGCATAGCCTGCGCCGAGGGTGAACTCGCCCGCCCAATGGGCATTAAAGGGCAGCAGGTAACCGTAACTGATGCCTGCTCCGAGCAGCGGACGGCCGGTGTCCTGATAGCGGTCGCGGTTCCACCGGACGCTGTACCAGCCCACGTGCGCATGTACGCCGAGGAAATGCCCCGCACCGGGATGCCGGAGCCACCAGCGGGCTTCGGGCTGGACGGTGAACGTCTTGACGGCATGCTTGCCGCCCACATACCACGGACACCACAGCACGGGCAGTTCCACGGAGATATGTCCGCTCACCTGCACGTCGGCTGCCACGTTCATAATCGTGCCCGCCCAAGAGGCGAGATTCGTCTTGAGGGAGATGTAGCGGCCGGAAGAAGGTGGCGATTGGCACGGTTCAGGCGACGCCGGAAGATTCGGCGGCTGTTGCTGCGCAGAGGGATGCCGTGCGGAGTCTTGTGCAGCCTGCTGCGCGGGGGCTTGCGAGGTTTGCGCGGAGCCTTGCGAGGGCTGTGCCGTGGGGGCGGTATCTGTTTCCGCCGCTACCGCCGGGGCGGTTTGTTCCGGTTCATCTTCTCCGGCAGGTGGTGCCTCTGCGGACTGTCCGCGGGCGGGGAAGGGTGAGAAACTGACGGTTACGATATCTCCCAAGTCCGGGTGATTGCAGGGGAGATTGACGGTTTTGAAGTCACGCTCACGCAAGCCGTAGTAATTGATAAGGTAGCCTTTCAGATTGTTGCAGCGGTGGTAAGCGGTACGCAGGTTGTGGGAACCGGCGGTGCACTCGCCCGAATAGCCGTTGACGTAGAGCGTGTCCCTCCCCCTGGCAAAGGTGGAGAGGCTTTGCCTGAACTGACGCAAAGTCCGGCGGTTACCTTGGTAGTTCTCCTTGAACATTTGGATACAGGGGGGATAACGGAAGATAAAGACGCTATCGGGCAGTGTGTCCGCTGTCTGTTCCTGTTTCGTTTGTGCATTTAGCGCAGTGATTAGAATAAGGCCTGTCATCAGGCAACATAAGGTTCTTTTATTCATCTATATATTTGTATGTATTTGCATGTATTTGCATGAACACAATAAGGCGTGAGCCTATATGTGTTTTCCACAGATAGCACAAAAGTAAAAAATACCAAAACAGGACAGGTATCAGAAATACATTAATTGGGTATCAAAACGACAATAATTGACTAAAAGCCCTCATCGGACAGCCGGTGGACATATTCGGAAGGGGTAGTGCCGACATAATCACGAAAATAACGCAAAGCGGTCATCTTCGAACGAAAACCGACTTCATAGAAGGCTTCCTGTATATTGCCGTTGCCTATTATTTTCAACAGTTCGTCGATTCGACGCCGATTGATGAACTCCTTATAGCCGGGATAACCGTTCTGACGGATTAACTGCGACAGCGTAGTGCGATTGGTGCCTACCTTCTTCGCCAAGTCGACCAGGCTGATATCGGGATTCCTCCACAATTCTTCTTCATTCATCAGGTTAAGCAGCTTTTCCCACAATGGATTCGACGGGGCGGGCTCCTTTTGTGGTTCTGCCGGCTTTTCTTGAGGTTCTGCTGGTTTTCCTTGAGGTTCTGCAGGCTCTCCTTGAGGTTCTGCAGTTTTTTGTAGCTCTGCCGTTTTTTGCGGTTCTGCCGACACGGGCACGGGGATGCGCACATACAATTCCTGATAGGTGACAAAGAGGACGAAGCAACTGCAATACACCAGATGTATGTTGCTCACAACCGCCCACCCGGTAAGCATAAACAGCGTATATAAGACTCCAATGACTTGTATGCCCGCCGCATAGCAGTATATCCACCGGCAATTGGCACGGCTTCTTCTCCAATTGTAAGGGACGTGAAAAAACATGATTGTATAGGGCACGATGCAAGCGAAAAGTATCAGCAAACGAAACCATACGTTAAACTCACCCGCATAACTCCACATCTCTCCGAAACCGGACAACTCACGAAACTGAACAGGCATGACCGCCAACGCCACATTGAGAAGCAACCAGGGCAGAAACAGCAGGAAGAGCCTTCTCTTTGTCAGCCACCCTGGATTTATCACCTCTATGGGATAAAGGTACAACAGCAAGAGCACCAGAAAACCACCGTTCAGGTTCACGACAGGCAGCACCTGCGAACTAATGGGAATACTTGTATAGACATGATGCACCCTTATCATCAGCGCAAGCCCGGACATCATCGAAGAAAATGATAAATAGACCCGTGCCCTATCACCGCAATGCCTTCTCAACCACAACAACACGCTACTGAAAAGCAAGATACATGCCATGAAGTGAAGGGTTATACTTAATAATTCGTGTTCTGTTTCCATGCTTACCATTATGCGGCTGTATTCATTGCTTTTATTGGATTATTTGCTTTTATCGGATTATTTGTGCATCCTCCCCTATCCGGGGTGGCAGCAAAAGTACATTATTTAGCCGGGGTATGCAAACCTTTGAGCTACAGATTATGCCAAATAAATTTTATTACCTGTTTTTAATTCATATCTTTGCCCGCAATACGAACAACATGATGCAATGAGAAAAATACAACTGACCGACACGCATAAAGAAAAGCTGTTCCAAATCCCCTTGTTCCGGGATTTGCCCTTGAATATTAAAGAATCCCTATTGGATAAACTGGATTTCGTAGTCTATGCAGCAGACAAGAAAGAGATTGTTGTCACGCAGGGAACGCCTTGCAACAAACTGTATGTGCTGTTGGAAGGGAAACTACGCACGGATATTATCGACGGATTGGGAAACGAAGTGATGATTGAATATATCATTGCGCCACGCACTTTCGCCACTCCGCACCTTTTCAACTCGAACAATACTTTGCCGGCTACTTTCACTGCCCTTGAGGACAGCGTAGTGCTTATGGCAACCAAAGATTCTACGTTTAAAGTTATCAGCCAAGACCCGCAAGTGTTGCACAACTTTCTCTGCATTGCCGGTAATTGCAATATTTGTACCGTATCACGGCTGAAACCCCTCTCCCGAAAGACTGTCCGGGAAAGATTCATTGTTTATCTGTTCGAGCACAAGAAGAAAGATTCCCTGATAGTGGAGATCACACATACGCAATCCCAACTTGCCGAATACCTCAATGTATCCCGCCCTGCCTTATCGAAGGAAATTAATAAGATTATCAAGGAAGGGCTTATCACCATGGAAGGGAAACGGGTGGAAATTCTGAACAAAGCGGCTTTAGAGAAGTTTATTTAATAAAGAAACAGGGGGGGGGTAGGTTTGGAGCAAAGAAAAGATAAGACACTTTTCTAAACCTTCCCTAAAACAAATCAGAGTGGCTGCCGGTACGTAATAAATTCAATATTTTAACCGAATCTTCCACCACATAGATTAACAGCCAATCCGGTTGGATATGACATTCCCTGCAACCCATGTAGTCACCTTTTAATTTATGGTCTTTATTCTTATCCGGTAATATTTTCTCTTCAGCTATCAAACGAACCACTTCATTAAGCTTATCAATATCTAGACCTCTTTTTTTAGCAGTTTTCAGGTCTTTCATAAACTGATGCGTTACATTAATCTCAAGCATTTTCTGTTGCTTTTACATAAGCATCAAAAGAATTGAAATGAATCATTTCTCCCTTTTCCATTTCCTCCAAAGCCTTACGGGTAGCATCATTCATATTATTCTGCTTACGCACTTTCGCTATATACGACTTTATTTTTTTCAAGGTATCCTGATTATTTATAGCCATTAAATCCTCCATAACTTCCATTTTCAGGCTTTTTGTTTCCATTGTCATATCCATATATACCTCCTCACTTTTTTGCAAAGATAATCATTATTTCCTTTTACAATATACTAATAAACACTGTTTTTGCAGTACCATACACATATATTAATAAGGATATGCCGCTGTTAACTAAAAAATCCCGGTCAGCATAAGCCAACCGGGATTCTTATCATTCTGTTTATTTCTCTACCATTTTGTAAAAAACACTCTCGGATTGATATTCAACGATACCCATCCCCAGTCCTGCCAACTCTTATGGTTGCCGCCTTTCACTGCATCCATCGTCTTTGTGCCACGCATGAAAGAATATCCTGCGGAAAGTTTCACGTCTTTCATCACCGACCAGTTAATCTGATAATCGACTTCCGAACCTAAGGACTTATTCAAGTCCGGCAATTTAACCGCGGTAGTGAAATAGTGATAATTCAATTCCATATCCACCTTGTCCGACGCACGGAAACGACCACCGATACGGCTGTCCATTAAACCCGGTGCATAACCGTCCACAAATAGATTCGCATAGAAATAATCCATACTTCCGTAGAACTTATGGTGTGTTCCGTAGAGAGGGTCGAATGCCTTAAACTTGCCGCCGTTTCCCTTATCGCCGCTCAGATAGTCGAAACTTGCCACAACTCCCCATGTCTTGTCAAAAGCATAGGCAGCCTGCACGCTTCCCATTAATGCCGACACTTTCTCTGCATTCTTATTCTTACCCGTTTGATAATAGAAAGCACCGTCCAGGTTCCAGCTACCGGGCTTATAGGTAAGATACGTTCCCATTGTTTGCAGGTAACGGGTATGCGAATCCTGCGTAGCCGCGTCCCCGGTTTCCAGTCCCAGGTTCATAAAAAGTAGAGAAGCGCCGAATGGGATTGCATCCGCTTTATAGTGATACCATACAGTCTGCATATTCTTATAAGGCTGTGCGCCGGAAGCATAATAAGTACCGCCTATCTTCTTCTCGTCATTCTGGTTGAAAGCAAGAATAAGGTGTACTTCGTTATTCTTATTCGCATATCCCAGTTTCAATGCGTCATGATAACGTCCCGCCACATTCCAGTCCAGTCCGCCCAAGATACGCTCATCGTCATAAACCAATGCCTGACGACCCAACTGGGCAAAAAGGCCGTGTCCGAAATCAAGTTTTGCCCATGCTTCGTTCAGGACAAAACGTCCGTTCTTGTCAATCTGCGGGTCTTGTCCCCAAACTCCGACGTGCTGTGCCGACATCTTGATTTCCAAGTCCGAACGCTTGTAGTCAATCGACAAACGGGCACGGTTGTTGATAGACGATGCGGCTTTCACCCCTTCATTGCGAGGAAACCAGGCTCCGTTCCGATACTCCGCCCGAGGTCTGATTTGCATCGACATCGAGAACTCATTTTCCTTCTCCGTGTTTTGTGTGTATGCCATGCTTGGCAATAGCATCATAAGCACTAATGACCAATAAAATGTTTTCATCAATATTGCAATTTAAATGATTTGATATTTCAATTCAAATTATAAGTGTGTACACTGACTCCTTGTGCCGATGGAAGATAATTGATTCCATACCAGCACATCTGTAATAAAACAAACGATACTAACAAAATAACTAATGCCGGACGCGCTTTCAACGGTTTGCCCAGGCGGAAATGGATATATACCAGATAGGCAAACCAAGTTGCCGCCGCCCATGTCTCTTTCGGGTCCCAAGCCCAGTAATGCCCCCAGGCTTCTTTTGCCCAGATAGCGCCTGTTAACATTCCCAATGTCATAAATGCCAGACCTACATAAGTAAGGTTGTCGCATAAGTCCATTTCTTTCCGTTCTATGTCTTTCTTTTTGAACCAAAGCAGATAGACAGCCATCACCGTTGCCGCTCCCAACATGGCATAGGCGAACATGTACACGATGACATGAGGCGCAAACCACGGGCTTTGCAAAGCAGGCATTAATGTCTTGTTGTGAATCTCCGGTTTGAAGATATTGATACAGATAAATACCAACGAGAGGATACAACTGAAACTAAGAATCCATTTGTACTTCCAACGCACGTAGGTAATCAATCCTGCCAACGGAAGGAAGAAAGAATACCATAAACGCGTCTCTCCCATTGTCCGCATCGGGGGACGTTCCAATGAAATCCACATTCCAATCATAAAGCTAAAGAAAATAGCCAGTCCCAATAAAGTAAATCCGTAAGCCCATCCCGGCTTCGTTCCCTTCCAGCCCGCAAAAGCTCCGATAGCCCAACAAACCAGTGCGGCTATGGCAAATAGTACAAAATAGTCCCAACTCATGCTTTATCCTCCTCTTTTCTCTTTTGTGCATTCACGAACAGGCAGAGAGCTCCTGCCATCATCATAATAATTCCTGCATAAACTATCGGCAACCACGGGTCGCGAACCAGTTCGAATACGCTGACATCGCTCCACCGTCCTTTTGTCTCGTCATAACTAAGCTGATAGATTTTCCATCCTTCCACTTCCATCGGGCGGTTTACTTCGATTGTACCTTCCGTTATCGTTCCTTCCTGTGTATAAATCTTCACTTCCGACGCAAACCGTTGCGGCTCCCGTTCCGGCATCACAAGGCTGGTCTGGGAGTCCAGACGCATAGCCCTGTACGGAAAGAGAAAACTGCCGCAGCTCACCCAGCCCTCTTTAGCCAACCGGCTCTTCTGATTGACAGCTTTCAGATACACGGCATACGTTGCCCCCATTGAATGAAATTCTGTGAACTTCAATGTATCTTCGGTAGCTACGGAAGCCGCCATTGGGATAGATTGCTCAATGGTGAGTTGCCAATCCTGCAAATTACCAGTTGACACGCCTTCTTCCAGCAACAAATGTACCGGAGACTTTTCGGGAAGTGTGCGCCCGGTTTCATTGTCAATCAGCATCAGCTTCGGGGGATACTCGTCGATAGTAAAATCCTTCAGTTCGATAGCCAGCGGAAGTTCCACCAAATGTCCTTTGTCGTCGGTAGCCCGCCATTCGGCATTGCCCATGCGGGTTGTCATTTTCAACCGTTGCATATCGGCGTTTCCTAAAGTGGCCGCTATCAACGCGACGAACAATCCGATATGATTGAGAAGGAACGAAAGTCGTCTCCACTTAAAAGGAAAGCTGGCACGAAGTATCGTCAGTCCCAAAGCAGTGACCATCCAAAAGTAAAGCAGAACGAAAGGCCAGGACGCAATCATCTGCGAGAATCCCAGCAAATCCGTTGAAGCATTTGGAGCATGACCGGAAGGAGCTTGCCGGATAAGTCCCATAACTACCGTCATGCCGACCACCCACAACAAAGCGGAGACGGCAGCGGAATAATGGCTTAACCAACTGAATAAATACACACGTTTACGAAGAAGATGCATGGCTATCAGGGCAATGATATAAACCACTAACACAACTACATTGACCGGACAGGCAAACAAATCCCAGTTAATAGCACCCACTGTCATTTGCAGCAATATGCCTATTATCAGTAATCCTGCGCCAATCGCCAGCCCTTCTTTATAACTCCACGGTTTACTCCACATATATATATATTATATTTATTTTATATCTGCGCCAAACGTCCGTTTTCTTTCGCTTTCTCCAACCAAGCGGGAACGGTTGTTTTCAAGAATTTCTCTTTCGCAGCTCTTTCAGCGTCCATATCCAAGCCGATATATTCCTGTGCCTTTGCCTTCGTCGAGATGTCCGGCATCGGAACATCACCAGTGTATCCGTTCTTCGCCAATACTTTGGATACAGCAAGACGGGCTTGCATAGCACGGTCGAGTCCGTGAGAAAGGATTCTCTGAATTTCCTGCGGTGCATGGAAAGAGCCGCCGTGTGAAGCTACTCCGAAATCCCAACGCCATTGTGCCTGACGAATCAATGCAAGAACATCTTTCATTTGAGCTTCTGTCGCTCCGTTATCCCAGGCAAATTTAGCTTCGATATGCGCTTTCGCCAATTCCTGTTCCAGACGGTTACGGATTTCGTTCGCTTTGCGTTGGCGTTCGTAAACGTTATTGCGCAAAGTCTCTTCGCTCTCACGATGGCAAACCTGGCAAGTGCGGTCAATCATAGCCAACGGGCTTTGGATATGGTGGTCGCTGAACTTCACGCCACCTTCACTCTTATAAGGCATGTGGCAATCGGCACAAGAGACACCTCTCTGACCGTGAATACCCATCTGGCAAATTTCATAATCAGGATGCTGCGCTTTCAGAATCGGTGTGCGGCTCAGTTTATGGATATAATCGTAGAAACCTGCCTCATCATAATAGGCTTCCATGTCTTCTACCGTGAAACCTTTATCCCAAGGGAAAGTCAGATATTTGCCGTCGCCCTTGAAGTAATATTCTACGTGGCATTGCGCACATACCAGTGAACGCATTTCTTGCGGAGTAGCTTTGGTGATGTCTTTACCTTGGCGTTGGAAAGCTTCAATCAAAGCCGGACGGCTGATATGAAGATTCATTGTTTCCGGGTCGTGGCAATCAGAGCAGCCAATCGGATTTACGATTTCGGCCCCCATAGCTCCCCATTTATTATTATAAAAAGAATCAACACCCAATGCTTCCATCATACGGGGAACATCCGGACTTTTACAAGTCCAGCAGGTAGACGGTTGAGGACCATCCGTCGGGTTCACAGGTGCACCGGTACGTAATGATGCCGTGATATCCTCAATGGCATGCATGTGCCCCCGTGGAGTAGAATAATCTTTAGAGAAAGCGTATCCCGCCCATAGAATCACCATTTCAGGACGTTTTTCCAAGGCATCCACAGCTATATTCCCATTAAATTCGCTTTCAAAGTCAGTCTCAGAATACACACAACATCAATCTCATTGTCCTCCAGAAGCTGCGGAAGTTCTTCTTTTTTGTATGTGGAACTAAAGAAACAGTTTTCCTGTGAAATCTCCAGTATCTTTTTGTCACCGATGGCACCAAGCACAAACCAGTTGATCCCGCCTTTGTCCATCGGGATCAGTTCCCTTGCCATAAGACTGCCCTTCTGCGGAACCATTCCTCCAAGAAATGCCACATTCAGGCGCCCCCGCTTGCCAAACCTATGGCAATATTCACCTTTTACGGTCTGTCCATCCGTATAAAAAATGCCATTGTGTTTTACAAAAATCTTAATCTTTACCGGACCGTCTGCAAGCTTTCTGGTGCTGATACGAAGATCCATACCGCACATCAGTGCTTCCGGTGCCCCAAAAGCATCCACAATATCCGGACGCGGCACTTTATTTGCCAGGAAACAGTCTTTGCGTCCTTTGCTGTCGGTAAACTCAATATAAATCTTCGTCTCCTCGTTTGGCACACCTTCCAGATAAGCCCAGCCTTTGACATCGTTCAGTCCCTGATCTGCCCCCGGCACGCGGTCAAGGCGCACATGAAGCCCTGCATTTTTCTGGAATTTTTCCGGAGAAGGCACATGGATGATATCCCGCTCCAGCTTATCTTCACCATGTTCGATGACCATACACTGGTCTTTCAGTTCTGGAAAATACTGTAACATAATATCTCTGGCGCTTGCCGATGGAAAGATCAGCTTCCGGCAAAGAGAAAGTGCTTTTTTATTTTCTCTTCTCCAGATTTTCAGATAATCCACCTGCGGTGCGATGTCTTTTTTCTGACGGAGACACTCCCTGCATCGCTGCTGGCACTGCTCACCTGGAAGCAGTTCATCCTGCGGCTGGCAGAACTGATTGTTCTGGTCTAACAGAATAATGCTAGGACACGCATAATAAAAATCATGGATTGTTGCGATCACCGGAATGCCAAAATGTTCTGCCACAAAATACAGATCAAGTGTCAGATCCTGCGAGTGCTGGATATGCACCATATCAATATCAAAAGCAAGAAGGATCTGTTCATAGATCCGGCGCAGATTTTCATCATGAAATACCGGGAACTTCGGTGCTTCCCCGATCTCAAATTTCAATGAGATCTCATCCTGATCGGTATAGATCGTCAGACGCATATATTCTTCATCGCGCGCCGCTACAAACACATTGTATTCATCACGCAGAGCCATCGTCAGTTCTTTCACATGGATCTGTGTACCGCCAATGTTGTTAAACGCTCCCTCCTGAAAATCCAGATGAAGAAGATAGAGGATATTCTGCTTTCCATTGTGCAGTTTTGTATACATATTGATATTGTCACGGATCTCCTGATCCGGATTTTCCATGCAGTACAGATGATTCTGCTCCATCTGAAAAGCATAACGCTCATTGAGGATCGCATCATGCTCTTCCAGAAGTTTTCTTTTTACTTCCGTATCAAACGATGCCGTTCCTTTATGGTAAACAAACGTATCATCACACATGACATGGTGATAACCAGCCTGCTGCGCACGGTTACAGAAATCATTCTCTTCCCCGTAACCTCTGCCAAAAGTTTCAGCATCAAAGACACCAATGTCATCGATCACACATCGCTTGATATACATACAGAATCCCACTGCAACGGTAATGGTCGGATAACGCTTCAGGCTGCACCGCTCGATCAGTCCTGCATATTCATCTACTGTCACATTTTCCGGCACAGGATTGTCCTGACACATCACCGGTACCGAACATAACGTGGCACTGTTGGATAATGGTGTCACCGTTGCGATGCTCTCTTCCCGGTATGCGCAGGCTATGATCTTATCCAGCCATCCTGCCGTAACGATCGTATCCGAATTGAGCAGAAGCACATCCCGGTCTGTGCTCTGCGCCATTCCTTTGTTCACATTGGCAGAAAAGCCCATATTTTTTTCATTGTGCAGTACCAGAATATGTTCCTGTGAAAGGTCATCCAGATAAGGAGCAATGCGCTCATCCGGACTGCAGTCATTGATCAGGATCACTCTGTGCTTTGTCAGATCCGTATGCTTTAATACACTCGGAATGCAAAGCTGAAGATCGTCATATCCATTGTACACAGGAATAATGATATCTACTGCTTCTGTCCTTTTTTTCATTTATTTCC